>Ga0157369_10000223_pt1 | contig 78341 bp, 64 predicted proteins | sample C25metaG_FD_113461 | JGI IMG/M metagenome (GOLD analysis project Ga0157369, IMG submission 113461) | Corn rhizosphere microbial communities from Kellogg Biological Station, Michigan, USA - C2-5 metaG | ecosystem: Host-associated > Plants > Roots > Rhizosphere > Soil | place: USA: Michigan... | reverse complement strand
TCCGCCGGGCGTGATCGTCGGCGTGGCCGGGATCGGATTCACGGTGACGGACGTCGGAGCCGACGCGGCGCTGCTGCAGCCGCTCGCAGTCACGACGACGGTGTAGTTGCCGCTCGCCGTGGCGATGTAGGTGTTGTTTGTGGCGCCGCCGATCGAGTTACCGTTCAGGAACCACTGATTGCCGCTGGCGCTGCTGGACGTCAGCGTGACGCTGCCGCCGGCGCAGAACGTGGTCGGTCCGCCGGGGGTGATCGTCGGCGTGGCCGGAATGGGATTGACGGTGACGGACGTCGGAGCCGATGCGGCGCTGCTGCAGCCGCTCGCAGTCACGACAACGGTGTAGTTGCCGCTTGCTGTGGCGATGAAGGTGTTGTTCGTCTGGCCGCCGATCGGATTGCCATTGACGAACCATTGGTTTCCGCTCGCGCTGCTCGACGTGAGCGTGACGCTGCCGCCGGCGCAGAAGGTGGTCGGTCCGCCGGGAGTGATCGTCGGCGTCGACGGAACGGGATTGACGGTGACGGAGGTCGGAGCCGATACGGCGCTGCTGCAGCCGCTCGCAGTCACGACGACGGTGTAGTTACCGCTCGCCGTGGCGATGAAGGTGTTGTTTGTCTGGCCGCCGATCGGGTTGCCGTTCAGGAACCACTGGTTTCCGGAGGCGCTGCTGGACGTCAGCGTAACGCTGCCGCCGGCGCAGAACGTCGTCGGTCCGCCGGGCGTAATCGTAGGCGTCGACGGGATCGGGTTGACGGTCACAGAGGTCGGAGCCGATGCGGCGCTGCTGCAGCCGCTCGCAGTCACGACGACGGTGTAGTTGCCGCTCGCCGCGGCGATTATTGTGTTGTTCGTCTCGCCGCCGATCGGGTTGCCGTTCAGGAACCACTGATTGCCGCTCGCGCTGCTCGACGTCAGCGTGACGCTGCCGCCCGTGCAGAACGTGGTCGGTCCTCCGGGCGTAATCGTCGGTGTGGCCGGGATCGGATTGACCGTGACGGACGTCGGCGCCGATGCGGCGCTGCTGCAACCGCTCGCCGTCACGGTCACGGTGTAGTTGCCGCTCGCCGTGGCGATGAAGGTGTTATTCGTCTGGCCGCCGATCGGGTTGCCGTTGAGGAGCCACTGGTTGCCGCTGGCGCTGCTCGACGTCAGCGTAACGCTGCCGCCGGTGCAGAACGTGGTCGGTCCGCCGGGGGTGATCGTCGGCGTCGACGGGATCGGGTTGACGGTCACAGAGGTCGGAGCCGATGCGGCGCTGCTGCAGCCGCTCGCAGTCACGGTCACGGTGTAGTTGCCGCTCGCCGTGGCGATGAAGGTGCTGTTCGTCTCGCCGCCGATCGGGTTGCCGTTGAGGAACCACTGGTTTCCGCTCGCGCTGCTGGACGTCAGCGTGACGCTGCCGCCGGCGCAGAACGTCGTCGATCCGCCGGGCGTGATCGTCGGCGTCGGCGGGACCGGAGTGACGGCTACGACGATCGCATTCGACGGGTCGCTGGGACACGAGGCGTAAAAGGTGTTGACGAAGGTGTAGCTGCCGCTTGCCGTGGCCACGAAGGACGAATTCGTTGCCCCTACGATCGCCGAGCCGTCGAGGTACCACTGGCCGGGAAGCGAATCGATGGTGACGTCGAGCTCGACGGAGCCGCCGGAGCAGAACGCGGTCGGACCGGCGGCGATGATGGCCGGAGTCCCCGGAACGAGCACGGTAACGAGCTTCGGAGCGGAGGTGGAGCTGCAACTGTTTTCCGTCACGGTGACGGTGAAGTGCGCGTTGCCGTTCACGGAGTGGGCGTTGATGAGGTCCTTGGTGACGAGCAGGGTCTGTCCCGTTTCACCGGCAAGAGGAGTTCCCTCGACGGACCACTGATTGCCGGTCGCGCTGCTGGAAGTCAGCGTGACGGTGTCGCGGAAGCAGAAGGTGATCGAACCGGCCGGGGTGATGGTCGGCGTGGCCGGAGTGGGGTTGACCGTGACGCTCGTCGCCGCCGAGGCGGCGCTGCTGCAGCCGCTCGCCGTGACGGTGACGGTGTAATCGCCGCTGGCCGTAGCGCTGTACGTGTTGTTGGTGGCGCCGCCGATCGGATTACCGTTCAGGAACCACTGATTGCCGGTGGCGCTGCTGGAAGTAAGGGTGACGCTGCCGCCGCTGCAGAACGTGGTCGGCCCGCCTGGGGTGATGGTGGGCGTAGCCGGTGTCGGATTGACCACGACGTTCGTTGTTCCAGCAGCCGAGGTGCAGCCGTTGACGGTGATGGTCACGGAGTAGGTGCCGGCATCGGCGATCGTGGCGTTGGAGCGCGTCGGGTTTTGAAGCGCGGAAGTGAAGGCGTTCGGACCGGTCCAGGCGTAGGTCGCGCCGGCGACCGTCGGTGTGGAAAGCGCGATCGTCGCGCCGGCGCAGTACGGGCCACCGTTGGAGGCCGTCGGCGTGGCGGGTGTCGGATTGACGACGACGTTCGTCGTGCCGGAAGCGGAGGTGCAGCCGTTGACCGTGATCGACACTGAATAGGTGCCGGCATCCGCGATCGTGGCGCCGGAGCGCGTGGGATTCTGGAGCGCTGAAGTGAATCCGTTCGGGCCGGTCCACGCATACGTGGCGCCGGCGACCGTGGGAGTGGAGAGCGCGATCGTCGCGCCTTCGCAATACGGGCCGCCGTTGGACGCAGTGGGCGTTGCGGGCGTCGCGTTCACGACGACCGTCGTCGTTCCGGCGGCCGAGGTGCAGCCGGAGACGGTGATCGTGACGGAGTAGAGGCCCGCGTCGGCGGTGGTGGCGTTGGAACGCGTCGGGTTTTGAAGCACGGAAGTGAAGGCGTTCGGGCCGGTCCACGCGTACGTGGCGCCGGCGACGGTCGGCGTCGAAAGCTGGATCGTGGCGCCTTCGCAATACGGTCCGCCGTTGGAGGCGGTCGGCGTTGAGGGAGCGGGGTTGACGACGACGTTTGTCGTACCGGCAGCGGAGGTACAGCCATTGACGGTGATGGTCACCGAGTAGGTGCCGGCATCGGCGACGGTGGCGTTGGAGCGCGTGGGATTCTGCAGAGCCGAGGTGAATCCGTTCGGGCCGGTCCAGGCGTACGTCGCGCCGGCAACCGTCGGTGTGGAAAGCGCGATCGTTGCGCCGGCGCAGTACGGTCCGCCGTTCGAGGCGGTCGGAGTGGCCGGTGTTGCGTTCACGACGACGGTGGTCGTTCCGGCGGCGGAGGTGCAGCCGGATACCGTAATCGTTACGGAGTAGATGCCGGCGTCGGCGGTGGTGGCGTTGGAACGCGTGGGATTCTGGAGTGCCGAGTTGAAGCCGTTCGGGCCGGTCCAAGAGTAGGTCGCGCCGGCGACCGTCGGAGTGGAGAGTGCGATCGTCGCGCCTTCGCAATACGGGCCGCCGTTGGACGCGGTGGGCGTTGCGGGCGTCGCGTTCACGACGACCGTCGTCGTTCCCGCCGCGGAGGTGCAGCCCGAGACGGTAATCGTTACGGAGTAGATGCCCGCGTCGGCCGTGGTGGAGTTGGAGCGCGTTGGATTTTGAAGCGCCGAGGTGAAGGCGTTAGGGCCGGTCCACGCGTACGTGGCGCCGGCGACCGTCGGCGTCGAGAGCTGGATCGTGGCGCCTTCGCAATACGGGCCGCCGTTCGAGGCGGTCGGCGTTGCGGGAGCGGGGTTGACGACGACGTTCGTCGTTCCCGCGGCAGAGGTGCAGCCATTGACGGTGATGGTCACCGAGTACGTGCCGGCATCAGCGACGGTCGCACTTGCACGCGTGGGATTCTGGAGCGCCGAGGTGAAGCCGTTCGGGCCGGTCCATGCGTACGTTGCGCCGGCGACAGTTGGCGTGGAAAGGGCGATCGTCGCGCCGGCGCAGTACGGGCCACCGTTCGATGCTGTAGGCGTTGCCGGAATCGGATTGACGATGACGGTCGTCGTTCCCGCGGCCGAGGTGCAGCCGGATACGGTGATCGTGACCGAGTAGATGCCGGCATCGGCGACGGTCGCATTCGTGCGAGTCGGGTTTTGCAGTGCGGAGCTGAAGCCGTTCGGGCCGGTCCAGGCGTAGGTCGCACCGGCAACCGTGGGCGTGGAGAGTTGGATCGTCGCCCCTTCGCAATACGGGCCGCCGTTCGACGCGCTCGGCGTCGCGGGCGTCGGATTGACGACGACGTTCGTCGTTCCGGCGGCGGAAGTGCAGCCGTTGACCGTGACCGTCACCGAGTAGGTGCCGGCGTCCGCGATCGTGGAACTTGCGCGCGTCGGGTTTTGAAGAGCAGACGCGAAGCCGTTCGGACCGGTCCACGCATACGTGGCGCCGGCGACGGTCGGAGTCGAAAGCTGGATCGTCGCGCCTTCGCAGTACGGACCGCCGTTCGATGCAGTGGGCGTGGCTGGAATCGGGTTGACGATGACGTTGGTCGTTCCGGCGGCGGAGGTGCAGCCGGAGACAGTGATGGTCACCGAGTACGTTCCGGCGTCCGCAGTCGTCGCATTCGTGCGAGTCGGGTTTTGCAGCGCCGAAGTAAAGCCGTTCGGGCCCGTCCACGCGTACGTCGCGCCGGCAACGGTCGGAGTGGAGAGCGAGATCAACGCGCCTTCGCAGTACGGACCGCCGTTCGAGGCGGTAGGAGTGGCGGGCGTGGCGTTGACGACAACGGTTGTCGTTCCGGCGGCGGACGTGCAGCCCGATACCGTGATGGCCACCGAGTAGATTCCGGCATCGGCCGTTGTCGCGTTCGTACGCGACGGATTCTGCAGGGCCGAGGTGAAGCCGTTCGGACCGGTCCACGCGTACGTGGCGCCGGCGACCGTTGGCGTCGAGAGCTGGATCGTTGCGCCTTCGCAGTACGGGCCGCCATTGGACGCGGTCGGCGTGGCCGGCGTTGGATTGACGACGACGTTCGTCGTTCCGGCAGCGGAGGTGCAGCCCGAGACGGTGATCGTCACCGAGTACGTTCCGGCATCGGCCAGCGTGGCGCTGGCGCGGGTCGGGTTCTGCAGCGCCGAAGTGAAGCCGTTCGGACCGGTCCACGCGTAGGTGGCGCCGGCGACGGTGGGAGTGGAGAGCGAGATCAATCCGCCTTCGCAGTACGGACCGCTGTTCGAGGCGGTGGGCGTTGCCGGGATCGGGTTGACGATGACGCTCGTCGTTCCGGCGGCCGAGGTGCAGCCGGACACGGTGATCGTCACCGAGTACGTTCCAGCATCGGCGACCGTGGCGCTGGAGCGCGTGGGGTTTTGAATCGCGGAGGTGAAGCCATTCGGGCCGGTCCATGCGTAGGTGGCGCCGGCGACGGTGGGAGTGGAAAGCTGGATCGTTGCGCCTGCGCAGTACGGTCCGCCGTTCGACGCGGTGGGCGTCGCAGGCGTCGGATTGACGACGACGCTCGTCGTTCCCGCGGCCGAGGTGCAGCCGGAGACGGTGATGGTCACTGAGTACGTTCCGGCGTCGGAAATCGTGGCTGTGCCGCGCGTGGGATTTTGCAGCGCGGAGGTGAAACCGTTCGGACCGCTCCAGGCGTACGTGGCACCGGCGACGGTGGGAGTGGAAAGTTGGATCGTCGCGCCTTCGCAGTACGGGCCGCCGTTCGATGCGGTCGGCGTCGCCGGCGTCGGATTGACGACGACGCTCGTCGTTCCCGCGGCTGAGGTGCAGCCGGAGACGGTGATGGTCACCGAGTACGTGCCGGCGTCGGCGACCGTGGCGCTGGAGCGCGTGGGATTTTGGATCGCGGAGGTGAATCCGTTCGGGCCGGTCCAGGCGTAGGTCGCTCCGGCGACCGTCGGGGTGGAGAGCGAGATCGTTCCGCCGACGCAGTACGGGCCGCCGTTGGAGGCAGTCGGAGTGGCCGGAATGGCATTGACGACGACGGTCGTTGAGCCGGCCGCCGAGGTGCAGCCGGAGACGGTCACAGTGACCGAGTACGTGCCGGCATCCGCAGTCGTCGCGCTGGAACGCGTCGGATTTTGAATCGCGGACGTGAAACCGTTCGGGCCAGTCCATGCGTATGTGGCGCCGGCAATCGTCGGCGTCGAAAGCGAGATCGTCGCGCCGGCGCAGTACGGGCCGCCGTTCGATGCGGTCGGCGTCGCCGGAGTGGGATTGACCACGACCGAAGTCGTGCCCGCGGCGGACGTGCAGCCGTTGACGGTCACCGTGACGGAGTACGTGCCTGCGTCAGCAGCCGCCGCGTTCGTGCGCGTGGGGTTCTGCAGAGACGAGGTGAAGCCGTTCGGACCGGTCCACGCGTACGTGGCTCCGGCGACGGTCGGTGTTGAAAGCGAAATCGTGGCGCCGGCGCAATACGCGCCGGTGTTTGACGCCGTCGGCGTCGCCGGAATCGGATTGACGACGACGCTCGTCGAGCCGGCGGCCGAGGTGCAGCCGGAGACGGTCACGGTGACCGAGTAGGTTCCGGCATCGGCGGTAGTGGCGTTGGAACGCGTCGGATTTTGCACCGCCGAGGTGAAGCCGTTCGGACCGCTCCACGCGTACGTGGCGCCGGCAACCGTCGGTGTTGAAAGCGAGATCGTGGCGCCCGCGCAGTACGGGCCGGTGTTTGACGCCGTCGGCGTCGCGGGAATCGCATTGACCACGACGCTCGTCGAACCGGCGGCGGACGTACAACCGGCCACGGTGATGGTGACGGAGTAAGTCCCCGCATCGGCGGTCGTCGCATTGCTGCGCGTTGGGTTCTGCAGCGCGGAGGTGAAGCCGTTTGGACCGGTCCATACGTAGGTGGCGCCTGCAACCGTCGGCGTCGAGAGCGAGATCGTCGAGGCGGCGCAATACGGACCGGTATTCGATGCGGTCGGTGTCGCTGGAGGCGTACAGGCAGGGCATGCGCCGGGACCAGGCGTCGTATTCGGGAAACCGGAAACCGTGCCGCTGAACTGCGAAGAGGTGGTCGTCCCGGTCGTATTGACGACGATGACGAAGTTCGACAGAGCGGGCACGGGGAAGGAGTACGTGACGGTGCCTACCGTTGTGCCCAGTCCGGTGATGCCGCTGTCGCCGATAAGATTCGTACTGAGGGCGGCGGGGTTGTACGTCGGAGAGTACGCCGCACTCTCGATGTCCCCGGCGCCACCCAGGGCAGCGTTGATGGTCACGGTGTAGCAGCTCGCGGTGGACTTCGGGTTGTTGAAGGTAAAGGTCTTGTAGTACTTCGTCCCGGCGAAGCCGCCGGTCGGGGTTGCGGTTTTGGGGACGCACGTGCTCGGAACGCCGTCGCGGCCCAGACGGTCGCTCTGCGTCAGATCAGAGGTGGTCAGCGAGCTGAGAGGGATGGTCTGGCTGGGACCATCGGAGCCGCAGGTCGGAACGCTGAAGTTGACCGCTTCACCACCGCCCGTGTAAGCGAAGGTGAGCGTGAAGTCGATCGCGCCGCAGACCATGCTGTTCGACGTCTGGAACTTGAACGCCGAGACGTTCGCTCCGGTGGCGTCGATGTTCATGTCGGGGTAAGCCGAGGTCCCCTGCGTGATCGTCACGCCCGGGGTGGAGGTCGTCAGCGTGGCCGTCGCGGCCGTCACGTTCGCGCAACCGGCGTTTTTGACGGCGACGTTGAGGCTGACGCACTCGTTCAGATTGACGACACCGTTGCCGTTCCCGGAGACGGAGTCGTCGATGACGCTGTTGGTGACGTCGATGTTCGGCGTTCCGTTCATGCAGAAGTTCTGTGTCGTCGTTGCACCGCTCGTAGAGATGACGGAGACGGTGGCGGGCGATGCACTGGTGCAGTTACGGTCGGCGTCGGCAGCGGTCGCTGAATACGTGCCCGCCGGGACCAGGAGTGAGTAATTACCCGACGCGTCGGTCGACGCCGCGAATCCATTGCTGAGCGTCACCACGACTCCCGACAAGGGAGCCCCGGTGAGACAGGAAGTCACGGTACCGCTGACGGTTCCCCATGCCGGTGCCGCGGTGCAGGAGGGGAACTTGTACGTGGCGATGCGCGTCGACCAGTGGTAGGCGCCGTTCGTCTTGAAGTACTCGTTGGTGAACCAGAAGGTGCACTGGTCGATTGGGTCCAGCGTCATCGCGCTGTAGTCGCCCCATCGGTTGCCAGGGTCAGTGGTTCCCACCACCTGCTGGACGCCGAGGCCGGCCTGCACTGTCGTTTCGGCACCCATCGTGCCGGCGGTATCGCTACTGAGACGCCCGGTCATGTAGATGCCGGGAAAGATCGCCGTGCTCGATTTGCTGTAGCCGAGCGCGACGTTCAGGTCCTTGTCCATGGCGATGGACGGCAGCCAGCGGTAGGCGGTGTCGGGATCGAAGGTACCGGACTGGAACACGGTCGGCGTGGCCGTGGAGTTGCCGGCGTTGCGGAACTCGATCCACTTGACCGCACCGTGAGCCGGCGTGCCCGTACCGGCGGTCGGCGCGCTGACGAGCAGCGATTCCTGCGGCGCTGCCTGCGTGCCGTTGTTGCGGTACGCGAGCCGGTACATGTAATGGAAGTAGATGTTATCGAGGTAGTCGGTGGTCGCCGCCGGCGAGGGCTGCGGAACGCACCGGCGCGTGCTCGTCGCGCCGCCTTCGCACGTCGGCGACGCGATGCCGACCGTGGAGATGACCGCGGCGGTGGTGGTGATGGTCGGAGTAGCTCCCCAGGTAACGGCTACCCGGGTGGAATCCGTGCGGTTGGTGAACTGACCGTTCGGTCCGAGAATGAAGGACGCCTCTCCCGCGGGCGGCTGCGTGATGCTGTCCAGGTCCGCCGGAAGAAACCCGTACTGAAACGCCGAACCGTCCTTGCTGAGATCCTTCTGCACCTGCCGCGCCGGAAGGCCTGCGATCATCTTGTCGCGCTCGAACACGTGCACGCGCGCTGCTACCTGGGATGTGCCGGCGGCATTGAAGACGTGCGTGGTCATGTAGTAGCCGTCTGGCCACACGCCGACATGCGGGTAGTCGACGAAGTTTGTCGGGTCGGTGACGAAGTCGTACAGGTAGTAGGAGCCAAGCGCGTCGGAGGTCTGGGAGACCGCGAAACACTGGTGCGAGAGGCTCCCCGCCGGCCCGTCGACGACGAACTGGGAGAGCACCCACCGGCCGGCGAGGATGTCATAACTGACGACGGGGTCACCGTCGTTGTGGGTGGCACAGACGCCGCCGAGCGACTGGAAGAGCGTGTTGCCGGCAGCGGGTCCGTATAACAACGCGCCGTTGGCCTTGTTGAAGACGGCGAAGCTGGTGTTGTTCCACTGCACGTATTGCGTCGCGCCGACTCGGCCGTTGACGTCAGGAGGATTGTTACCCGGAGCGAAACCACCTAGGCCAACGCCGACGCCGTCGAAACTGACGCCGGCCGCCGTCGGGGCCGAGATGAACGCTCCCGGAGCGGTCTGGATTGGACCATCCGGCCCACCAACTTCCGTCGGCGGATTGGGACGCACCGGTTCCGGGTGGCCATCGCCATCTCCCTCGCCTCGGCGCGGCGGAGGAAGCGGATGCACGCTGCGCAGCGGCTTGCTGCGAACAGCCTGCACCGGCCGGTGATCGACCGGCGGCCCGAGGTATGGACCGGATTCGGTAGTGACCGGTATACGCTGGCTCGCGTGGGCTGCCCGGGCGCGAAGACCCGCCGAGGAAACCCCTCCGCTGGTCTGACGAATCAGAGCTTCGCGCGCCTCCTCGGCCTCCATCGCGGCGTGATCGGCGGCTTTGCGCCCGGCGCGAGCGACCTTCGCTTCGGCCGTCTGGAACGCCTTCCACAAGCTGCTCGCGCACTGCACGGTCGCCGCTGTGACGTTGGGGACACCGTCGCGGCGTTTCTTCTCGAATGCCTTCCGAGGATCCTTCTTCGACGCTTCAACGATGTCGACGAAATCCTGCGAGAGGACGACGCGGTCGCACTGCGGAACGTCCGGAAAGTCTGCGCCGGCTGCGGCAGTGGAATGCGGGAACCTGGCCGCGTCTTCCGGTTTGAACTGCGCGTTTGCGCCTCCGATCAAACCGATGGCGATGACTGCTGCGATGACGATGCGTTTCATAAGGACCTCTCGCTCGAATCACGAATGGGAATGTTGTGAATCAGATCGCCGAGACAGGTGACTGACTGCGGCTTGGATAGGACTGCGGCGGCGCCATGGAGATTGGCCGCAACTTGAAGGGCGGGAGAAGTGTAGCCGGTGAGGACGATGAGCGTGGCCAGAGGCTGCAGCGCGCGCACGGTCTCGATGAGCGCATTCGTGGTGTGCGCCACTTCGCCGGTGAGATACGGGTCGACCATGATGACGCCGTAAGTCGATGACTTCATCAGCTTCGTCGCCGATGCCGGCTCGAGAGCGACGTCGACGGCAAAACCCTGCGTCAGCAGATAGCGGCGCAGCGAGCCGGCGATGAGCTCATCGTCGTCAATCAGCAGAACGCGCGTCTGCGCGCTGGAAGTACTCGTGATCATCAGGGGGATTGGAACCGCGCAGATGATCCTCTCACCCGGCGCGCCGCGAAATCAGCAAAGGGACGGTTTGCGTGTAGGGGTATTACCTACGGGAGATCGGACAGATGGATTTCACTATTCTCCAGAGCGTGGCGCGTCGCTTGGCGTGCGCGTGCACGTCGCACGCCCCACGGTGACACAAACGCTCACGCGTCTTCGTGTGCGTCGTGCATAACGAGAAGAAGATCGGTCGCTTCGCCAACCGATCGCGGCCCACGAGAGGGACGGCCGATTCCAGCTTTCCGATGTGCGTCGTCGATGACCCTGTTTTTCACTGCAGCCACTCGTATGCCGTGCGAAAGCCAGCGCTACGTCTGAGTTCTTCTTCGATCTGCGAAGAGAACTCGTTTCGATGTGTGCGAAGGAAGGTCGTCAACGGTCCGGCAGCGATTTGAGCGCATTCGTCTTTCTCTTTACAGCGCGCCGCAAGATCGATGAGCAGTTGCCATCCTACGCCCGGCTCTTCATCAGCGAGACGGCTCACCTCGAACCATGCGTCTTCTGCATCGTCGTCAACGATCGGTGGCATTGATGCCTTCTCTCGCCACTCCGCGTACCCAGAACGATTGGTGGGCAGGGGTTCCGGTAACCTCGTCGCCCGCATATACCGCAGGCAACCGTCGATCAGCGCCGCTATCTGTTTTTGATCCATGGCTGTTCGCCGCTCATTCGAACGCCCATACCGGCGGGCCTGTCGGAATCCGAACCCCAGGGACAATTGGCGTCCCGCCGAAGAACTCCCGGAGGTAATCGGGAAGGCGCTTCAGATATTCATTGATACGATGACGCCGTAGCTCGATGACGTCATCAGCTTCGTCGCCGATGCCGGCTCGAGCGCGACGTCGACGGCGAACCCTGCGTCAGCACGCTGGAAGTACTCGTCATCATCAGGGGGATTGGAATCGCGGAAATGATCCTCTCCCCCGCCGCGCGGCGAAATCGGCAAAGGGACGGTTTTGCCTGTAGGGGAATTACCTACGTCCGGTCGGGCAGCAGGTGATGCTCGATTGCGTATTGCACGAGTTCCGCGTTGTTTCGCAGTCCCATTTTCTGCAGGAGGCGGGCGCGGTGCGTGGCCACCGTCTTCACGCTGACGTTCAGCTCCGTGGCGATGTCGCGCGGCGGTTTGCCGGCGGCGATGAGGCAGAGGATCTGGAACTCGCGGCCGGAGAGGCTCTCATGCGAGCGCTCGCGAGACGGCCACATCGCATCGAATGCGAGAAGCTGCGCGAGTGCGGGTGATAGAAACCGTTCGCCGCGGGCGACGTTGCGGATCGCGGGGACGAGGTCTTCACGGGCGCTGCTTTTGCTGACGTAGCCGAGCGCGCCGCTTCGGAGCGCGCGTGACGCGTACGACGCCTCGGCATGCATGCTCAGGATCAATACCGGTACGTCGGCGATCGAACGCAACTGAGTAAGGACGTCGAGACCGGGACGATCGGGGAGATTGAGGTCGAGGATGATCACGTCCCAGCCGCCGCTCCGGGCCAGGTCGAGCGCCTCGGCGCCGCTGCGCGCTTCGCCGCCGACGACGATGTCGCTCGTCTCGGAGACGATCTGCTTCACGCCCTCGCGAACGATGTCGTGATCATCAGCGATGAGGACCTTGATCATGCGGCGCTCGTTTCCGTCGGAATGCGCACGGAGACGATCGTACCGCGGCCGCCGACTCCTTCGATGTGCACCGTGCCGCCGGCGAATGCGGCGCGCTCGCGGATTCCGATCAATCCGAGCGAGAACGGATCGCGCACTTCCTCGGCGGTGATGCCGCGCCCGTCGTCGCGAATCTCGAGCAGCAGCTCGTCGCGCCGCTGCCGCAAACGCAGCTCGACGCGCGAGGCGTTCGCGTGGCGGGAAACGTTGGTCAGCGCTTCCTGCACGATGCGGTAGATGGCGGTGACGGCCGCGGGTTCAATGTGCAGCTGCGTTTCGTCGGCAAGCGAGAGCTCGCATTCGATTCCGGTGCGCTGTTCGAATCTTGACGCCTCGGCTTCGATGGCCGGGAGTAAGCCGAGGTCGTCGAGAACGCTCGGCCGCAACTCGGAGGAAATCCGCTGCACTGAGGTGACGGTCTCGTCGAGCGTGCGCATGATCCGATTGCGCAGCGGCTCACTCGCGGACGACGCGGAGGTCATGGCCAGCAGACCGCCGACGTCCATCTTCAGCGCCGTCAGCGACTGCCCGAGGTCGTCGTGAAGTTCGCGCGCGATCCGGGTGCGCTCCTCTTCCTGCACGAGCAGCAGCCGATCGGAAAGCGCTTTCAGATTCCGTTCGCTTTCGAGCAGACGTCCCTCGGCTTCGAGACGCGATCTGAGCATGATGTTGAACGTTTCGGCGAGTTGGGCAATCTCGCGCGGCCCTTCCACGCCGACGTGTCCGAACGAGCCGGCCGCGGCCCGCTCGGCAGCTCGCGAGAGCGCTGCCACGGGCCGCTCGACACCGCGCGCCAGCAGCACGGCAATGCCGACGACGAGGATGATGATGACCGCGCCGCCGGCCGCGCCGCGCACGAACATCTGCCGCACCGGCTGCATGACCGTCGCAGTGGGAATGCCGACGTAGATGTGCCAGCCGAGCTCCGGCACGGAGCTGAATCCGTACTGCCGCGAAATGCCGTCGACGCCGGCCGCTTCGGCCGTTCCATCGTCGCGATGCAGCGCGAGCTCGGCCACGCTGAGGCCGCGCGCACTCCGTCCCGTCCATTGATGCGGATCGGTGGAGCGTGCCACGATCGTGCCGTTGCGATCGAGAATGGTCATCACTGCGTCCGGCGGCAACGATGCGGCGAATGCTTCCGGCAGTTGCACGAGCACGAGCGTCCCGGTCACGCTGCCGTCGGCGCCGCGGACGGGCGCCGACAGGACCGAAACCCATCGATTGGCCAGTGGACGGATGACGGGCGCGCCCGCCGGCAACGTTCCGTCGCGAAGCGCCGTGGCGATCCATTGCCGCGCCAGCGTCGCTACTGCCCGATCCTCTGTGGCCGGGTCAGCGGCGCAGACGAGCGCCGCGGAGCGGTCGAAGAGCAGCAGATCGGCGTACTGCGGAAAAAAGTCGACGATGGCGAAGAGGGAGTCGCACGGTGCGCGGTCGAGATTGCGAATGGCCGGCCGCGCTTTCATCTGCGTCATCAGCGCGACCGAATCGGCATGGAGCGAGCGCATCCGCGCCGCCGTGGTGCGTGCGATCTGCAACGCCGTCTCGCGCGCTTCCAACTCCTCGCGGCGGACCTGCGTGCCGTAAATCCAGAGGAGAAGCAGCAGCAGCGGCAACGCCGCCCCCGCGACGAGTGCGCCCAACCACCAGCGAATCGACAAGCGGCGCCGCGCCATGCTGCGAGTCTACGGTATCGCCGCCCTGGGAACGCGGGCGTCCCGCCCGCTGGTGATGACGCGCAGATCGCGCAAGTATCGGCGGGCAAGATGCCCGCGTTCCCAGGATGCGCCATTCGCGCCGCCTAAATTGATTCGCAAATGGTGGCCGAGCCTTGGGCAACCAACGCCGCGGGCCGTGTGCCCGCTGGCGGAGGCGCGTCGGAATCGAACCAACCTTTCGACGCTTCCGCGCCGAAACAACGGTTTTGAAGACCGCGGGAGCCACCAGACCCCATTCGCCTCCTCGCATGCGCGAAGAACGCGGACGATAACATCCGAGGACGCGAAAAAGCTTTCGCCAAGGGCATACGCAGCAGAAGCTCGTTACCGTATCGGTGGCGGAGCCTTGGGCAACCAACGCCGCCGGCCGTGCCGGCTCGTCAACGCACGCGGGCGCCGACGAAAAATCCGTTTACGTTCAGCCCGGGGTTGCGTCCGGTCAGGCCGCCATTTGAAATGTGGAAGAAGCGGTAGCCGGCGTAGAGCGGCATCCGCGCGTTCGGAAAGAGCACGACGCCCAGGCCGAGCTGCGAGTTGAAATTGAGCTTCGACGTCGCCGCCGGAATGCGGCGGTTCGACCACATCGGACCGGTGCCGATGTCGACGTACGGCCGCAGCGTATTCGACGACGTCCGCCAGTAGTCGCGGAGGAAAAAGTGCGCCCACTCGGCGCGCACGGAGTCGTCGGGATCGCCGTACGTGTAGCCGAACCAGCTGCGCGGCTGGCGAACGTCGGCGTAGTCGACGTCGACGCCGGCGCGCGCGTCGGGAAGATAGCGTTCGATGTAGCGCAGAAGGTGCGGCCGGCCGGTGAGCTCGAAGCTGATCGTGCGGAATCGCGACTGGCCGTGGCGATTCGTTTCGCTCTTCGCATCGCCGAGGTAGATGTTGAAATCGCCGGCGAAAACGGGAAATGAGAGCAGTAGCAGGAGAACTGCGCGGACGGTGTGACGGACCATGGCCGCGCATTCTAAACGGGCTGGCACCGCGCGTGAACAAGCTCAGCCGGGAGGGCGCGCATGAACGATCGACGGCAGTCCGACAATCACGGCAACATTCTGTCGCGCTTCGCCAGCGCGGCCACGGCGTGGACCGGCTCGACGGCCGCGTTCGTGATCGCGGCGCTGATCATCATCGTCTGGGGTGTGACCGGACCGCTCTTCCACTACTCCGACACGTGGCAGCTCGTGATCAACACCGGAACCACCATCGTCACGTTCCTGATGGTCTTCCTGATCCAGCGATCGCAGAACAAGGACGCGCTGGCCGTGCAGCTCAAACTCGACGAGATCGTGGCGGCGATGGACGGCGCGAGCAATCGCCTGATCGCCGTCGAAGATCTTTCGGAGGAGGAGCTGAAGGTGCTGCGCATCCACTTCAAACGGCTGGCGGAGATGGCCAAGAGCGACATCAAGATCACCGAATCGCACTCGATCGAAGAAGCCGAGGCGCGGCACAACTTCAAGAAGGATCGGCGAAAGGCGCGGAAGACGTGAGTCGAAGACGGAATGTTGAATGTTATGACTGAATACATTCAACATTTAACATTCAACATTGAACATTCAACATTTCTGATTCAAGAGGCCCCTACCAGCTCCGCAAACTTCTTCAAATCGATGTTCCCGCCGGAGATTACCGCAACGATCGGCCCTTCCGCCTTCCCGCTCAACGCCGCCGCTACCGACAACGCGCCGGCGCCTTCGGCGATCACGCGCACCTTCTCGGCCATCATGCGCATGGCGCGTTTCGTCTCGTCGAGCGTGACTACGATCGAGCCGTCGACGAGGCCTTGCATCCGTTCCCACATGCGCGGGAAGACGCTCTTGCCGCCGGCGCCGTCGACGAAGGAGGGCTGAAACTCTTCGAAGACCTGCGGCGATCCTTTTTCGAACGAACGCGCGCCGGGCGCCGCGGTCTCCGGTTCTGCGCCGAGGATCTTCACGTGCGGCGCGAGCTGTCGGATGGAACTGCCGATGCCGGAGACCAGTCCTCCGCCGCCGATCGCGGCGATCACGGTGCGCACGGACGGCAGATCTTCGAGGATCTCCAATCCGAGGGAGGCATTGCCGGCGATGAAGTTGTGATCGTCGAACGGATGGATGAACGTTCCCTCGACGCCTTCCACCGCGCGCTCGTCCATGGCTCGCCAGGCCACGTCGAACGGCACTTTCACGATGCGCGCGCCGAGGTCGCGCATGCGCTGGATCTTCGTCTCGGGCGCCGTTTCGATGGTCACCACCGTGCACGGAATCCCGTACGCGCCGGCCGCGAACGCAACGCCCTGCCCTGCATTTCCGGCGCTGATGGTCCACACGCCTTTGGCGCGTTCGTCCGGCGTGAGCATGGCCACGGCATTGGCGGCGCCGCGGATTTTGAACGCATTGATCGGCTGCAGATTGTCGAGCTTGAGCCAGATCTCCGGCGCGGGCGTTCCGTGCCGCAACTTGATCAGCGGCGTGCGCGTGATGACGCCGCGAATCCGTTCGCGCGCGGCGTAGATTTCATCGAGCGTGACGGGACGGACAGGGGGTGCGGCGGTCGTCATGGCGCGCATTGTATGGCGGCCTGCGGGCACGTCTCGTGCTCTTTGGTTGCACGTCATGCAAAGCGCAGAAATCCTTTCTCCCTCGCCGCAAAACGCAAACGTCAACGTCAACCGGCGCGAGCGCTGGCTCTCGGTCGTCATCGGCAGCGCCGTGACCGCGTATGGTTTGTCGCGCCGCTCCGTCGCCGGCGTCACGCTGGCCGGACTCGGCAGCGCGCTGGTCTGGCGCGGCGCCAGCGGGCGCTGCCCGGTCTATGGATCGCTCGGCCTTACCAGCGTCGCGGAAACCGAACACGACACCTCCCATGTCAGCGTGCCGTACGGCCGCGGCGTTCGCGTGGAACAGACCGTGACCATCGGTCTGCCGCCGGAAGAGATCTACGCGTTCTTCCGCAATTTCGAAAACCTGCCGCGCTTTATGTCGCACCTGCAGTCGGTGAAGGTCATCGACGACAAGCGCTCGCACTGGACGACGAAAGGCCCGGCCGGCAGCGACGCCGAATGGGACGCCGAGATCATCAACGAAATCCCGAATGAACTGATCGGCTGGCGCTCCGTGGCCGGCTCGCAGGTCGATAACGCCGGCTCCGTTCATTTCAAAGCGAATCCGGGCAACCGCGGCACCGACGTCAAAGTGATCCTGCGCTACGACCCGCCCGCCGGACTCCTCGGCGCGTTGACGGCGAAGCTCTTCGGCGAGGATCCCGCGCATCAGGTGAAGGAAGACCTGCGCGCGCTGAAGATGCTCCTGGAAACGGGAGAGATCGCGTCGACGGACGGCCAGCCGAACGGGCTGCCGCATCGCGCGCGCATACGCGAACGCCTGGCGGAGGTGGTGCGATGAAAGCGGTCTGCTGGTTCGGCAAGACCGACGTTCGCGTGGAGAACGTCCCCGATCCGAAAATCATCAATCCGCACGACGCCATCGTGCGCGTCACGCTCACGGCGATCTGCGGCTCGGACCTCCACCTCTACGACGGCTACATCCCGACGATGATGAAGGGCGACATCCTCGGCCACGAGTTCATGGGCGAGATCGTCGAGGTCGGCGCCGAGGTGAAGAATCTGAAGGTTGGCGACCGCGTCATCGTGCCGTTTCCGATCTGCTGCGGACGCTGCTGGTTCTGCAAAAACGACCAATGGTCGCTGTGCGACAACACGAATCCGAACGCGTGGATGGTCGAGGCGATGTACGGCTTCGGCGGAGCTGCTCTTTACGGTTACTCGCACTTGTACGGCGGCTATGCGGGCGGTCAGGCGGAGTACGTGCGCGTTCCGTTCGCCGACGTCAATCCGGTGAAAATCCCCGACGGCCTGCCCGACGAGAAGGTTCTTTTCCTGACCGACATCTTCCCCACCGGCTATTTCGCCGCCGACAACTGCGACATCAAGCCGGGCGACGTCGTCGCGGTCTGGGGCTGCGGTCCGGTCGGATTGTTCGCGATGAAAAGCGCGTGGATGCTCGGCGCGTCGCGCGTGATCGCCATCGACCGCGTTCCCGAACGCATGCGCCTCGCGCGCGAAGCGTGCAACGCGGAGCTCGTCGATTTCGAAGAGGTCGACGACGTCTACGACATCCTGAAAGAGATGACCGGCGGCCGCGGTCCGGACGCATGCATCGACGCCGTCGGCATGGAGGCGCACGGCCATACCGCCGACGCGCTCTACGACCGCGTGAAGCAGGTGATGCGCATCGAGTTCGACCGCGCGCACGCCCTTCGCCAGGCGCTGCACTGCTGCCGCAAAGGGGGAACGGTCTCCATCCCGGGCGTCTACGGCGGATTCATCGACAAGATTCCGTTCGGCGCCGCGTTCGGAAAAGGGCTGACGTTGAAGATGGGACAGGCGCACGTGCAAAAGTACGTGCGCGCTCTCCTGGCCCGCATCGAGCGCGACGAAATCGATCCGTCGTTCCTGATCACGCACCGTGTCCGGCTGGACGATGCGCCGGCGATGTATCGCACGTTCCGCGACAAGGAAGACGACTGCATCAAGGTCGTGATGCGGCCGTAGCCGAGTTCACGCTACGCGCGGCTGATACGAGCACAACGGATCCGACTCGAATACGTCGCCGGTCATCGACCACGCGCGCGCCCGCGATCCGCCGCAGAGCTCGCGGAATTCGCAGCGTCCGCATTTGCCCTTCAGGTTCGTGCTGTCGCGCAACGAGACAAATAGGTCGCTGGAGCGGTAGATGTCGCCGAGAACTTCGTGTTTGACGTTGCCGGCTTTCAGCGGCAGGAAACCGCTCGGGTAGACATCCCCGATGTGGGAGATAAAGACGAATCCTTTGCCTTCGTTCACGCCGCGCGGGGCGCGGGAGATGGCGCCGCGCTGCGCCTGGACGCCGAGGGGCATCGAGCGCGGACCGTGTTGCAGGAAGAGCGTGGAGGCGTCGATCAAGCCGCTGTTCTTGTCGCGGAGATCGTGAAGGTTCTGACCCTTCTCGATGGCGATCCGCTGCAGCATGTACCGGCGATAGTGCATCGCCTCGGTGGTTCGAATCGCGAACGGCGCGTGCTTCGTGGTGTCGTAGAGGAATCCGAAAAGGTGCTCGACCGTCTCCGGCGTCACCAGGTCGCCGCGCTTGCCGCGGCCGGTCGGCACGAGGAAGAAGACGCTCCACATCGCGATCTCGAGCTCGGTCAGCAACTCCACCATGCGCGGCAGATCGTCGATCGTGCGCCGCGTGACGGTGGTGTTGATCTGCACCGGAATGCCTTCGCGCTTCGCGGCGCGGACGGCTTGCAGCGTGATGTCGAACGAGCCCGGGACGCGGCGGAAGGCGTCGTGTAGTTCTGCTGTCGATGCATCGAGACTGACTGCCAGCCTCGCCAAACCATGCCGTTTCATCCGAGACACGGCAGCCTCGGTGAGCAGCGGCGTCGCGCTCGGCGTCAGCGCCGGCTCGAGGCCGCGATCCTTGGCGTAGCGGATCATGTCGTACGTGTCTTCGCGCTTGAGAGGATCGCCGCCGGTGATGACGAAGATGCGCGGCCCGAGGTCGGCGATCTGATCGATGAGGCGAAAGCCTTCATCCGTCGTCAGCTCGAACTGGCTGCGCTTCGGCTGCGCGGCGGCACGGCAATGTACGCAGGCCAGATCGCACGCGCGCGTGTTTTCCCAGATCACGACAAACGGCCGTTCGTTGAAATCGATCGATTGATTCATAGCAGACCTCTCGTCCGCGCCCATTCGGAATAGGCCATCGGCGAAATCTCGGATGGTTTGATCTCCGCGCGGCCGCCCCAGTAGACGTTCGTGTAGATGAAGCCGATGCCGATGTCGTTGAGATGCGCGTCGATCGCGGCCTTGTGCGCCATGACGTCGTCCTTCGTTTCGCCGTGCGCGACGGCCATGATATTGACGCCGTTCAGCTCCGGACCGCCGTCGCGCCAGTAGCAGTGCGTGAGGATGGCGAAGCGGCCGATCTCGCAGCCGGCCTCGATCTCGCGTCCCGGCGGCACGGCCCAATGAAAGAGCCCGTTGAAACTGGAGACGCGCTCGTTACCGGCCACCGGCTTGGTGTGCTCGAGGAACGTAGAAAATCGTCCGATGACGCCGCGCCGATCGAGATCCTCGGCGATGCTGAAGAACGTGCTGGGATGGATTCCAGCCACGAGCGCCCGGCTCTCCCACATCGCGCCGCCGATTTCGTTCGGCGAAAAGTCGGCCTTGAGAACGGAGAGCACGTTCCACTCGCGTTCGGAGAGATCGACGACCGCCGGCTGCGTGGCCCTGGCCGGCTCCGGCGACATTTCGCCGACACGCATCCCTTTGCGACGCATGTGGCCGACACCCAGAACGAAGGCGCGCAGGACCGGCATGGCGCGGTACTTCTCCGCGCCGATCTGCTGGCGAAGAAATTCGAGATGCGCATCGACCGAGAATCCCGCCGGCACTTTCAGCGTCGTCCAAAGCCGCCATTCGCTGCGGCCGTTCTCGCCGTTGCGAATGACGACGTGGCCGGAGAAGGGATCGTGCGAGGCGATGTAATCGAAGGCTGCATTCACACGCGATTCATCGATCTTCCACGCGATCAGCGCGCCCTGCGCGAGGTTCGTGGCCAGGAGCGTCTGCCGCACACGGCGAATCGTTCCCGCTTCGAGCATCGTCCGGATGCGCTCCACGACGGTAGGCATCGGCAGCCCGGAGAGCTCTGAGATCGTGCGCATCGGATCGCGAACGAATCCGCGCACGCGATCTTCGGAAACCTCAAGAATGCGCCGATTGATCGGATCGTGCGGCGATACCGGCTTTTCCTCGATCTCGAGCGCGCTCATTCCGGCGCTCCGGAGATCACTTCGGAATCGAGCAGGTAGCAGCCGGGATCGGATTGCCAGTAGTCGCCGGTCGCGGCTTCGGCGCGCGCGCGGAAGTTTCCGTTGCACACCGGCAACCACTGGCAGGTCGCGCAACGGCCTTTCAGCAGCGGCTTGCGGTCGCGAAGGCTGCTGAGAAGCTGGGCGCGTTCGTCGGTCCAGATCGCCGAAAACGGTCGCTCGCGAATCGAGCCGATCGAATGCGACGACGTGAACTGATCGGGATGCACGATCCCGAAACTGTCGACGCAGGCGATGGCGATGCCGGAGCGGTTGCCGCCGTTGTTGCGCATCAGCGAGAGCGCTTCATCGGCGCGCTGCGGATCGCGATCGAGGAGCCAGTAATAGATGAAGGGTGCGTCGGCGTGATTGTCGACCGTCATCACCTCGATCTCGCGTCCGGCCGCGTTCCACGCCTCGACCTGATTGAGCAGCTTGTCCATCAGCGCGCGTTTCTGCGGCGGCTCGAGATCGATGCCGGAGAGATACGAGCCGCGGCCGGAGTAGACCAGGTGATAGAGGCAGAGGCGGCCGATGCCTTCGTCCTCCACGACGCGAAAGACGCTGTCGATCTCGTCGAGGTTGTCCTGCGTGACGGTGAAGCGGACGCCGACGCGGATGCCGGCGTCGCGGCAATTGCGGATGCCGCGGATGGCGTCGCGAAACGCGCCGACGCGGCCGCGCATGCGGTCGTGCCGTTTCTCGTCGCCGTCGACGCTGATGCCGACATAGGTGACGCCGATGTCGGCGATGCGCCTCGCCTTCTCCGGCGTAATCAGCGTTCCGTTCGTGGAAAACGTCACGCGCACGCCGAGGGATGTGGCGTAGGCGGCGAGGTCGAAGATGTCGGGACGGACCAGCGGTTCGCCGCCCGAGATCAGAAGCGCCGGCACGTTCATCAGCGCCAGGTCCTCGATCATCGCCCGCGCCTCGGCGGTGGTCAGCTCATTCGGGAACTTGAGCGTTTCCGCGTCGGCGTAGCAGTGGACGCATTCGAGGTTGCAGGTCTTGGTCGCGTTCCAGACCACGACCGGACCGTTGCCGGGACGCGCGCCCGCGGTCTGGTTGGCCGACTGATTGTGATAGCGCAGCCGGTCGCCAAAGTAAGAAGAGCCGCCGAGAAGTTTCGTCACACTGATCATCGGTATCTCCGTTCGTCGGAAAGCATCATCGGACGGCGCCGAACAGAGCGAGGTGATGAGATCTACGGCTCGTTGTGATACGCAACACATTGGCCGCAAACATGGAGCCGTGACAGCGGTCATCGCGCGATTCCGATGCGCCGCATACGTTGTCGGACGAAAGGAGTGACCATGTTCGACCGCAAGAAATCGTTCTCGAATTTCGCGTGGGTCTTCGCCGTCGGAGCCGTTGCCGGCGCCGCCGCCGCGCTGCTCTATGCACCGATGACCGGCCGCAAGATGCAGAAGAAAGTCAGCGACATCACGGAGAAGGTGATCGACAAAGTCGATGACTTCAAGGGCGCGGTGAAGAGCTTCGCGACTGCGTAATTGGGAGTGGGGGGTGGGGGGTGGGGTGTGGGGTGTGGGAGTGATACCCAGAGTGCATGCTCCCACTCCCTACACCCCGCTCCCCACTCCCCCATCACAGCCAACTGTGACGCTCGTCATCCATGCAGCAGCGCGCCCCGTTCAACGCTGCCTGCATGAACAGCCTTCTCATTCTCGCCGTCGGATTCGGCGCCGCATTCGGCACTACCGCCGCCTGGTTCCCGCAGGTCGGCCGCACCTGGAACACGCGCAGCGCCCGCGACTTCTCGTGGGGCTACCTCTTCCTCTTCATGATGGGCGTCTTCCTCTGGACCATGTACAGCGTCCTGCGCCATGACGTCGTCGTCATCGTCGCCAACGGCGTCACGCTGCTCCTGGTGATGTCGGTCGGACTCGTCAAAGCGCGCGAAAACAGGGAGTGACATCCATCACCGCGACGGGTGATTTCGAACGCCGACCGCTGCGACAAACGTCCCTATATTCCGTGACGAGGAGTCTCTATGCCGACGCCCTACAACCTCGACGTTCACAATGACTGCGCCGACTGCGACGTTCACATGGACCGCACGTTCTGCAACATGGGTCCGGAGACGATGAAGGAGCTCGACTCGATCAAGTTCACCGGCATCTATCCGAAAGGCTCGCTCCTGTTCGTCGAAGGCGAACAGCCGCGCGGCGTCTTCATCCTCTGCAGCGGCCGCGCGAAACTGACGACGTCATCGTCGGAAGGGAAAACGCTCATCGTCAAAATCGCCGAAGCCGGCGAAGTCCTCGGCGCGAGCGCCACGATCCTCGGCAAGCCGTACGAAGTGTCCGCGGAAACGATCGAGCCGTCGCAATTAAATTTCATCAAGCGCGAAGACTTCGTGCGATTCCTCCAGTCGCACGTCGAAGTATGCATGCACACCGCACAGCAACTGAGCGAAAAGTACCAATCGGCACAACGCGAAATCCGCTCCCTCGGCCTATCGCAAACGACGTCGGAAAAACTGGCCCGATTGCTCCTCGACTGGTCCGCCAAAGGCGGCGAGCAGACGCCGAAAGGAACCCGCCTGACCATCCTTCTCACGCACGAAGAAGTCGCGCAGATGATCGGCACCACCCGCGAAACCGTCACCCGCATCTTCAGCGATTTCAAGAAACGCCAGATCATCGAAGTGAAAGGCTCGAGCGTCTTCATCCTGGCGAAGGGAAAGCTCGAAGCGATGATCGGCGGCACGTAGAGGGCGTGCGATACTCGCGATCGTGAGCTCGATCGAGATCGTCGTCGAGAAACATGACGACGGATTGTCGGCGAGGGTGACTCTTACGACGAGGCATTGGCCGACGTTCGTTCAGCGATTCAGTTTCACGTCGAGACGTTTGGTGCGGACGCGTTCCTGGGCGAGTGAGCAAATCCTAGCCGCCGGCGTAGCCGGTCGTGAGAACCGTAGCCCACGGTTTCAACCGTGGGTCAGCGGATCGCGTTCCGATTTGTGAGCCCGTCTTGACGGGTGACAGAAAGCTTTCTTTCGCCCGTTAAAACGGGCTCTCAACTCCTACAAATACGAAAACCCACGGCTCAAAGCCGTGGGCTACGGTTCTTACGCCGGCTACGCCGACGATCAATCAGCGGACGATCGTCTCTTCGCGCCGCGGTCCCGTTGAAATGATCGACGCCGGACACTCCACTTCATCCTCGATGAAGCGGATGTAATCCTTCGCCGCCTGCGGCAGGTCGTCGTACGACGTGATGCCGACCGTTGGCTGGTTCCAGCCTTTCAGCGTGCGGTACTCCGGCTTGTAGTCGTGATGCGCGACGGCGAATGCCGGAAACGTTTTCCACAATTCGCCGCGGACGTTGTAGCCGATGCAGACCTGGATCTCCTCGAACTCGTCGAGCACGTCGAGCTTCGTCAGCGCGATCGCGTCGAGGCCGTTCAGCATCGCCGACGTGCGGAGGACAGGAAGATCGAGCCAGCCGGTGCGCCGCGGACGTCCGGTGACCGTCCCGAACTCATTGCCGCGCGCGCGGAGATGCTCGCCGTGCGCGTCGTTCAACTCCGTCGGAAACGCGCCGCCGCCGACGCGCGTCGTGTAGGCCTTGGCCACCCCGATCACGCGATGGATGTGCTTCGGCGCCACGCCCAATCCCGTGCAGACGCCGCCTACGACCGTGCTCGATGACGTCACGTACGGATACGTTCCGTGATCGATGTCGAGCATCGCCCCCTGCGCGCCTTCGAACATCACCTTCTTGCCGGCCCGGATCTGTTCGTTGATCAGGATCGTGCCGTTGGTGATGCGGTCGGCCAGCACCTCGCCGTAGCGGGTGTAATCGTCGTAGAGCTTCTGCGCGTCGTAACCGTCCTTGCCGTACACCTTCAGCACAGGATTTTTTTCCGCGCACGCGAATGCGATGCGGTCGCGCAGCACGTCGGGATCGAGCAGGTCCGAAACGCGGATGCCGTACCGGCTCACCTTCGTCTCGTAGGCCGGACCGATGCCGCGTCCGGTGGTGCCGATCTTCCCCGCGCCGGCCGCTTCCTCGCGCGCCTGATCGAGCGCCTTGTGATACGGCAGGATCACCTGCGCGGAGTCGCTGATCTTGAGGTTGGTATCGATGACCACACCGAGCGCGCGCAGCTTCTCGATCTCGTCGAGCAGCGCCTCGGGATCGATGACCATGCCGTTGCCGAGGATGCAGAGCTTGTCGGGATGGAGGATGCCGGAGGGGATCAGCCGCAGCGCGAAATGTTTCTCGCCGAATTTCACCGTGTGGCCGGCGTTGTGCCCGCCCTGATAGCGCGCGACCACGTCGAAGGTTTCGCAGAGAAGATCGACGATCTTCCCCTTCCCTTCGTCGCCCCACTGCGCGCCGATGACAGCCAGGTTCTGCATGCGGCGCGGAGACTAGCACAGCCCCTCGGTTCGCAATTTGCTGACGCGGGTCTATAGTTCCGACGCGCGAGGAATCACATGGATTTGCACAACACGACCGCGACCACTCCCCAGCCCATCTATTCGCCGACCCCGGTTCCGGTCGAGCAGTTCATCGACGGCATCCGCGATATGTCGTCGGGCCTCATCACCAAGCAGAAGATCTACGACTTTCTCGCCACGTACGAGATCCGTTCCGAGGATCTGGAGCGCTACAAAATGTGGCTGCCGGACCGCCACACGCGCAACAAAGTCTTCCGCAACGACATGATCGAGGCCATGGTGATCTGCTGGCCGATCGGTGCGATTACACCGCTGCACACGCACAACGGACAGCTCGGCTGGATGACGATGGTCGAGGGCAAGCTGATCGTCGAAAACTACAAACAGCTCGGTTGCAATCGCCCCGAAAATCAGCAGGTCGTGGGCATGGACTGCCTGGCCGGAGCCACCCGCATCGACATGCAGAACCTCGGCACGGAGCTGGTGGTCCCCGGCGGTCCGCTGAACACGGTCGACAAGACGCAGACCATCCATCGCATCAAGAATCTCGAGGAGTGGAACGAGCGCGCGGTGAGCGTCCACGTCTACTCCAAGCCGATCGATTCCTGCGTCGTCTTCGACATCGAAGGCGGCAAGTGTTTTCGCAGAGATTTGAAGTACGACAACGAGCCGTAGCTGTCATCCTGAGCCGCCGGAGGCGTTGGAGCGCGAAGCGCGGAACGCCGGAGGACGGCGAAGGATCTCAAGTCGCGCAACTCCTGCTGAAACCCTCGGGATTCAACGCAAGTTGGGAAGCTTGAGATCCTTCGCCGTCCTCCGGCGTCTCCGCCTGCGGCTTCGCGCCTCCGGCAGCCTCAGGATGACAGCGGTTGAGGTCACCACGTAATGCCCGCCACCGCCATCCACCACGTCCAGCTCGCGATGCCGCGCGGCGAAGAAGAACGCGGCCGCGCGTTCTACCGCGATCTGCTCGGCCTCACCGAAATCCCCAAACCTGCCACGCTGCACGAACGCGGCGGTCTCTGGTTCGAAATCGGCGCGCTCGAACTTCACCTCGGCATCGAAGACGATTTCCGTCCCGCGAAAAAAGCGCATCCGGGATTGCTCGTCGATGATCTCCGCGACCTGGTGAAACGCCTCGAAGCCGCCGGCTACGCGACCAAGCCCGACCACCTGCTCGAAGGTTACGACCGCGCCTACGTTCACGATCCGTTCGGCAACCGCATCGAGTTGCTCGAACGGAAGCACTAATCCGAGGAGAGACCGATGTCGTTAGTTTCCACGCTGCAAACCGAGCTCGATCAGATGTCCGCCGCCGGCACGCTCAAACGCGAGCTGCTGATGAAATCGCCGCAAGGGGCGGTCGTCGACGTCGAAGGCATCGGCGAGGTGATCATGCTCACCTCCAACAATTATCTCGGTCTGGCCGACCATCCCGCCATCGCCGAAGCGGCGGAGAAAGCCGAGCGCGATTACGGCTACGGCCTCGCCTCGGTGCGCTTCATCTGCGGCACGCAAACGATCCATCGCCAGCTCGAAGAACGCATCGCGAATTTCTTCGGCACCGAGGACACGATCCTGTACGGGTCGTGCTGGAATGCGAATGAAGGACTCTTCCAGACCGTCGCGCTCGAGCAGGACGCGATCATTTCCGACGAGCTGAATCACGCCTCGATCATCGACGGCATCCGCCTGGCCAAGGCGAAGAAGGAACGCTACAAGAATCGCGACATGGCCGACCTGCGCCGCGCCCTCGAAGAGACGCGTGAGTCCCGCAACAAGGTCATCGTCACCGACGGCGTCTTCTCGATGGAAGGCTCGCTCGCGCCGCTTCCGGAAATCGTGAACCTCGCCGCCGAATACGAAGCCTTCCTCGTCGTCGACGATTCGCACGGCACCGGCGTCCTCGGCAAAACGGGACGCGGCACCGGCGAAGAGCTGGGCGTCTTCGACAAAATCGCCGCGCACACCTCAACCCTCGGCAAAGCCCTCGGCGGCTCCCACGGCGGCTTCACTACCGGACCGAAAACGCTCGTCGACTATCTCCGCCAGAAGTCGCGTCCCTACCTCTTCTCCAACACGCTGCCGCCAGCCGTGGTGATGGGATCGCTGGCCGCCTTCGATCTGCTGGAAAACGACACAAGCTTCGTCACGCGCCTGCACGAAAACACCGCCTACTTCCGCCAGCAACTCACCGCGCGCGGCGTGACTGTGCGCGAAGGAATCCACCCCATCGTTCCGATCATCATCGGCGACACGGCCAAAGCGATCGCCATTTCCGCCGAGCTCCTGAAGCGCGGCGTGTACGTCTCCGGCTTCGGCTTCCCCGTCGTCCCGCAAGGCGCCGCCAGACTCCGCTGCCAGATCAGCGCCGCCCACACCCGCGAACACCTCGACCGCGCCATCGAAGCAATCGTCGACGTGGGGCGGGAGTTTGGGGTGGTTACCTAGCCGTAGCAAGGCGGCGTCGAAAGGGCCGTCATCTGGTCGAAGGCGACGTCGCCGATCGTCCCTTTCCAGCGCCACATCACGCCGTCATTCGATTCGATGTCGACGTCGATCGCCGTCCCCGCTTCGATCGCGATCGGCGACTGCAGCGGGAGAAAAACGTGCTCCCAATTCGTGCCCGGTTTTTCGTTCGACAGTTCGATTCCATCGCCAAGCGTGGCGCGGAACCAGCCGGCGAAACCGTGCATCAAACCGCCGCGCGTCGCGGTGAAGTGAACGCTGCCGGCGACGTCGGGCGTCGCGATGGTCGCGAGATCCGCCGCAATCACCATCTCCGGCGTCGCGAGAAACGAATCGCGTCCGACATTTCCGACGAAAACGATGTTCGATGCGAAGACCGCGAGCGCGGAGAGATCGAATCCGTACGGTCTGCTCGTCCACCAGCTCACACTGCGCTCGTAGATGGAGGCGTTATCGACCGGCACGAGATACAAATCGACCCGCCGCGGGATGATCACCGCATCCGGCTTCAGAAGCCGCGCACGCGCGTCGATCACGCTGCTCAGGATGCGCTCATCGAACGCAAATGCGCCGAGGGTTTCGGTCACGAGAACGTCCGCAGGTTCCGGCAACTCCACTTTCGTGGAACGTTCGTGGAACACACGGATGCGATCGGAGTATCCGAGCTGCCTGCTCAGAAACGACGCCAGATCAGCCGTATGCGTGGCATCGATCGCAAACACGCGCCGCGCGCCTGCTTCGCACGCGAAAAACGAAAGGATCCCCGAGCCGGCGCCGAGGTCGAGGACGACGCTGCCGGGCGAGACGGCACGGCGAATGGCCTCGCGAAAGGCATTCGTCCGGATCTCGTCCTGCAGCAGCCCTCGATGGGTTTCGAGCATTACCGCGCGTACGCCAGCCCGTCCGGCACGTTGCCGGTGTCGATGAGGTGCCTGACCGAAAACGTCGACGTGTCGATCACTGCCACTTTTTTTGCGCCCGCGCACGCGACGAACGCATGCTTCCCATCCGGCGCCATGAGAATCCCCGACGGTCCCTCGGGCGTATTGACCGACTTGATGATCTCCTTCGTGGCCGCGTCGTAAACGTTCACCACGTTCGCCTCCGGATCGGAGACCAGCACGAACTTCCCGTCCGGCGTGAACTTCACGCGATTGGCCAGCTTCGTCGTCGTCGGCAGCGTCTGCGCCACCGTGCGCGACTTCGGATCGATGATCGAGATACCGCCGTTCGGCGCGCGCGAGGCCACCCACAACTCCGATCCGTCCGGCGCAAGATCGATCCCTTCCGGTCCCTGCACCACCGGAATCTGTTTGAGAAGGATCGTTTTCGGCGCGCCGCGGAGATCGAAAACCGTGACGCTGTTCGATCCGATGTTGGCCGTGTAGAGCGTCGTCTCCCCCGGCGCGACGACGATCATGTGCGTGACCTCGGCGCCGCTCCCGCTGATGAAATCGATCGCATCCTTCGCCGCGTCGTACCGCGCCACCACCCTGCTCCCCTCGGCCGTAAACCAGAATCGCGACCCGACCGCCACGATCCCGTGCGGCCGCAGCAATCCCGGCAACGTAACCCGCCGCAACTGCTTCCGCGTCGCCACATCAATTACGGAGAGCGTAGTCCCCGGACTCGGCGCCGTCCCGTAATTCGCGACAACCGCAATCTTCCCATCGTCCGACACCGCCACTTCATGCGGCCCCTCGCCCGTAACGACGGTGCCGAGGGTTTCGAAGGAAGCGGCATCAACAAACTGCAGCGTGGCGTCCGACTTATTGAGGATCAGCAGCGTATCGGCGTGGGCGGAAACGGTGGCGAGGAGGAGGGCGAGTGCGAGGCGCTTCATGAAACTTAGTATTGCATCACGCCCCAATAAAATTCGGCTCGGGGTGAATTTCAACTCCAAACGTGTCGCGCACGCCGGATTGAATCATCCTCACCAGTTCGAGGACTTCCGCAGCCGTCCCCCCACCCCGGTTGATCACAGCGAGCGTGTGTTTGGAGGAGAGGCCGACGTTGCCGTGGACGAAGCCCTTGTGGAATCCGGAGTGTTCGATGAGCCAGGCGGCGGAGAGTTTGATTTGATCGCCGGAGGGGAAGTGGGGGATGTTTTTTGTTCCGGCGCGGAGGAGGAGATCGTCGAACTGCGACGGCGTCACGACGGGGTTCATGAAGAAGGAGCCGTCGCTGCGCGTGTCGGGATCATCCGGATCGAGGACCATCCCCTTTCGTTTGCGGATGGCGATGACGGCTTCGCGCACCGCGCGGAGATCGTGGAGATCGATCGCGCGTTCGTCGAGATAGGTCTGTAGCTCGGGATAGCGGATCGTGGCCGCGCCGCCGGGGCGGAGGCGGAAGGTTACGCCGACGACGACGTAGCGATCCTTCGCGGCGCTTTTGAAAATGCTCTGGCGGTATCCGAAGCCGCATTCCCAGTTCGTCAGCGTCACGACGCGGCCGGTGTCGCGCTCGATCACTTCCACGCGGATGATCGTTTCGCTCACGTCCTGACCGTACGCGCCGACGTTCTGGATCGGCGTGGCGCCGGTCAGGCCCGGGATGCCGGAGAGACATTCGACGCCCGCCCAGCCGCGCTGCACGGCGAAAGCGACGAAGTCGTCCCACCTCTCCCCTGCCGCGACGTACACGTTCACAGCCTCGGCATCTTCATCGCGGACGGTGATGCCGCGCAGGTCGATCTGCAGGACGACGCCGTCGAATCCTTCATCCGCGATCAGCACATTGCTTCCGCCGCCGAGGATGAAGAGCGGCTCGTTCTGCGCGGCGGTCCAGGAGAGCGCTTCGCGGATCTCGTCGACGCTTTCGGCGCGGATGAAAAGCTTCGCCGGACCGCCGATGCCGAGGGTGGTGAAGGGGGCCAGCGGGACACTCCGTTGCAGCCGGCGCGGCGCAACGCTCTGCAACGACTGCGTCATCGCCGTTGCATTGTGCATCATCGCTGCCTGAGAATGCGGCGCATGTCAAACATCGCCGTCGAGGAAAAGCAGTGGTTCGGCCATCCGCGAGGACTGGCAACGTGCTTCTTCACCGAAATGTGGGAGCGCTTCAGCTACTACGGTATGCGCGCGCTGCTGATCCTTTACATGGTGGCGCCGGTCGACAAAGGCGGGCTGGCGTTCTCGACCGAAAAGGGCGCGTCGATCTACGGCTGGTACACGATGGGCGTTTACGCGATGTCGGTGCCGGGCGGTTGGGTGGCGGACAAGCTCCTCGGCTTGTATCGATCGGTCCTGCTCGGCGGAATCATCATCGCCGCCGGCCATTTCATGATGGCCTATCCGTCGCTGCCGACGTTCTACGCGGGACTGATCTCGATCGTGATCGGGACGGGACTGTTGAAGCCGAACGTGAGCGGCATCGTCGGAACGCTCTACTCGAAAGAAGATGTGCGCCGCGACGCCGGCTTCTCGATTTTCTACATGGGCATCAACCTCGGCGCGTTCATCGCGCCGCTGATCTGCGGGCCGCTCGGACAGAAAATCAACTGGCACTACGGCTTCGGCGCGGCGGGCGTGGGGATGACGCTCGGCGTCATTCAATACATGGCCGGCAGGAAGTACATCGCGCCGGGACTGGCGCGCCAGGAGAAGAACGAAGCGGACGAACGCGCGGCCGAGCGCGCCGAGGGACGCGCAACGTCGTTCACGCGGGAAGAATGGCGGCGGATCAGCGTGATCGCGATCCTGTTCGTCTTCTCGATGCTGTTCTGGGGCGCGTTCGAACAGGCGGGATCGAGCCTCAATCTGTTCGCCGACCGCCTGACGCGTTTGAGCTTCCTGCAGTGGAACTTTCCGTCGACACTCTTTCAGTCGGTGCAGCCGTTTTTCGTGATCATCTTTTCGCCGATCTTCGCGTGGCTATGGCTGCGGATGGGGAAACACGAACCTTCGAGTCCGACCAAGTTCGGATTCGGACTCTTCTTCGTCGGCTTGAGCTTCCTGCTGCTCGTCCCTGGCGCCGCGATCGCGCAATCGCAGGGCATCAGGGTCAGCCCGATGTGGCTGATCATCGTTTATCTCCTGCAGACGTTCGGCGAGCTGTGTCTGAGTCCGGTCGGCCTGTCGATGGTGACGAAGCTCGCGCCGCCGCGGATCGTCGGATTAATGCTGGGCGTCTTCTTCCTGTCGATCTCGTTCGGCAACAAGCTGGGAGGCTATTGCGCCGGCTTCTTCGATCGCCTGCCGCTGCCGAAGCTGTTCGGCGCGGTTGCGGCGACGACGCTCGTCGCGGCGTTCATCCTGTTCCTTCTGGTGAAGCCGATTCGGAAGTTGATGGGTGGGGTTCACTAATCGTTAGCGATCGCTACGATCGTCCCGAGACTGCGAGTCGCCGCGTGAGCGGCTTCAAGAAGGTAGCGAGGGGTGCGAGCAGCTTCATCGCGAGCACCCCTCGTACGAGAGTCGAGATTGAAGAGTGCCGCGTCAGCGGCACCAGATGGAGTGTCACATCTTTCGAGTGCCGCTGACGCGGCACAAATCGTGGAGCGCTCCCAATTCGAGGGGTGTTCGCTTCGCTCTCACCCCTCGCTACCCTCTGAAGCCGCTCCGCGGCTATGACACGATCTTCGACGACTACGTCCCGCTCCACGCCGGCTTGCGTTTTTCGGTGAAGGCGAGCAGGCCTTCGTTCGCGTCGCTGGTGGCCATCAGTTCGTCGAGGTAAAGGCGTTCGACGGCGGCGAGACGTTCGTCGAAGTCGGCGCTCTGCGCGAGGCGGAAGGCGCGTTTGGCGAATCGGAGCGACGAGGCGCTTTGCTTGTAGAGCCGCTGCAGCCATTCGTTCGCGCGCGCGTCGAATTCGGCGGTCGGAAAGATGGCGTTGATGAGGCCGAGGCGTTCGGCGGTTGCGGCGTCGATGGTGTCGCCGGTCAGAAGGAGCTCCAGCCCCTTGCGCGGCGAGGTCTGACGCGAGAGTTGATAGGCAGCCACCGGAGGAAAAACCCCGAGGTTGATTTCGGGCTGACCGAACTTGGCGCGGTCGGAGGCGAGGACGAAATCGCACGCGAGGGCGAGCTCGCATCCGCCGCCGAGCGCAGCGCCGCGCACGCGGGCGACGGTGACGACGTCGAGCTTCGCGAGCATGCGGAAGCAATCGTGAAAACGCTCCAGCATCGCCGCGACGCGATCGCCGAGGTGATCCTGCACGCTGGCGCCGGCGGAGAAGGCTTTGTCGCCTTGCGCATCGATGATCAGCGCATGTTTGTCCGGTTTCACGCCAGCGATGGCATCGCGCAATTCCTCGAGCATGGCGATGTCGAGAATGTTCAGCGGCGGATCGGCGAGCGTGATGCGGTAGGCGTTCGCGTCATTCGTGAATGTGATTTTTGCCATGGCGAGGGGATCATAGTTTCTCAGGATCAGCCGCTGCACCTTGCCAAAGCACAGACAGGAGTGTCTGTGCCACACCATCCTGCGCAGTGCCGATGCAGGCGGAGGTGCGTGTGGCACAGACACTCTTGTCTGTGCTGGTGAGGCTTGGGACGACCGAGGTCAGTTACTGGTTCGCGGTTATCAGCGAAGTTTGGGACTCTGCCGGTTCGGCAGCGAGGACGCAGCCGAGCCAGCCGGCGAGGACGCCAGCGCCCCGTCTGTCAATGCGCTGCGCGGTGGCGGGGCTGCGGCGGGAGCGGCTTCGTCGACCAGATCTCGAGCGAGTAGTCGGTGAGGAAGTAGAACGTTCCCGGCTGCGTGGCCACGAAGCGGCCAACCGCAGGTGAGGCGATCGATGGCGTAGGCGCGCCGATCGACGGCGATCCGTTCAGGAATTGCGGCGAGAACTGGCGGCCGGTCAGCGCGATGCAGCCTCCGTCGGCGCGGAGGTGCTGATCGACGTACGTCACGCCGCTGGCGGGGTCGGTGACGTAGGACGTCAGCGGTTCGCCGGTCTTCGCCAAATCGGACGGCGAATATGTGTAGAGCTTTTCGCCGAGGACGTAGACGGTGTTGTTGGCGAAGGCGATGGCGCGCGGCGGTTGCGTGCCTTCGCTGGCGCGGCTGACCAGCACCGCGGGATGCGCGGGATCGCTGATGTCGACGACGCGCACTTCGTTCGGCAGTTCGGTGAGGACGTAGGCGCGCGTGCCGTTGGTGACGACGTCGCGCACGGAGCCGGTCATCGTCGCCGTCTGCGCGAACGCCGACCTCGGATCGAAGATGATCGTCTTTCCTTCGCAGCCGCTGCTCTGGCAATTGATGGCGATCGAGGCCCAGGCCGCGCCGCCCGCGGATGCGATCGACGGCGGCAGGTCGGAGGTCTCGTTGATCGTCGACGTCGCCAGCGCGTTGCCGTCGCGGCCGTACGACGTGACGGTGAGGTTGCTCTGGATGGTGAAGACGTTCGTGTCGCTGGCGGCGACGTCGACGATGAGCGGCGTGCGGATGCCGCCGGTCGATTGCATGGTGTTCGTGAAGATGTCGACGTTGCGGCCGTCGAAGAAGTAGAGCCGCTGGCTGCCGGCCACTAGCTTTTTGTAATACGCGTTGCCGTTCAGGGTGAAGAGCAGCGACGGCAGCGGCGCCGCTCCAAGGACGACGGTCGTGATGCCGTCGTCGGTGGCCAGGTCGACGACGCTGCTGTTGGCGGCGACGTGCACGGTCACCGGCGCGGCCGGCAGCGCGAACTGTCTCGTCAGCGTCTTCGTTTCCGTGTTCCAGATCAGGAGCGAGGTGTCGGTGGCTTCGAGCAGCGTCGTTCCGGCGAAGGCGAGGCTGCGGGCGATGCCGACGTTCGACTGCGGCAGAATCGACGTCGTTCCGCTCGCGAAATCGGCGAGCGTGATGCCGGTGAAGGTCGAGACGGCCGCGATCGTGCCGTTCAGCGCGACGCCGCCGGTGGCCAGCCCGGGAACGCTGATCGTGACCGGCGTCTTCGTGAAATCACCGGACGAAAAGTACGAGAGCAGCGTGACTTTGTCGTCGCCGCGCAGCTCGGCCAGGACGAATGCGGATCCCGATCGGGCGATGAACGACGGTTTGATGGCAGTCAACGCAATCTGGTTAGAGGTAGCCGTCGTCCCGAAATCGGCGGACCACAGCGTGTTGCCTGCCGCTTCGTTGAGGACGAAATAGCCGACGGTTCCGTTGAGCACCGCCGAGGCGATTGGAGCGCGGAAGGTGACCGAGGTGACGAGCGTCGGCGTCGCCGACGTGAGCGCCCAGAACGATGCCTTCGCGCCGGTCGTGGTCAGCAGGAAGTTGTTGCCGCCATCGCGGACGACATCGACGTCGCTGTCCCACGACCGCGCCTGCGTCAGCGCGCCGGTGAGCGACTGATTGAATTCCGTGATGCCGCCCGACGCGCGCGAAACGTAGACCGCGCTGCCGAGGGAGATGGCCGAGGTCGCGGCGCCGGTAGCGTAGCTGCGGATCGCGAACGGCGAATGGAACGTGGTGGTGTCGTAGGTGAGGAGGCCGAGGTCGCCGCCGGCGACGTAGAGACGATTCGACGCCGTGGCCATGCGGCCGATGCGATTCACGTTGCCGCCGCTCGGGTTGAGCTGCACGCGCCACAGCTCGACCGGCATGGCCGCGGCGGAGAGATCGAACGCGCGCACTTGCCGGTCGGCGCCGGCGGCGAAAACGGCGTTACTGTTGATTCCGGTGATGGCCGCGCCGCCGAACGAGTCGGTGGCCAGCTTCGTGGCGGTGCCGCCGCCTGTGTCGATGTTGGCGAAGACGTCGGTCTGCTGTCCGTCCGAAACGTAAAGACGGCCGGCGTTGACGGCGACAGCATTCGCGCCGGGAAGCGACGTGACTGAGCCGACGCCGGTCGGAATCGACGGCACGGCGATATTGAACGACTCGACGGAGGAATCGCCGTCGGCGGCGAAGAGAATGGCGTTGCTGAGCGCGAGCGACTGGACGTTCGTGCGGCTGGTGATGAACGCGGCCGGCGTTTTGGACGGATTGGCGGGATCGAGAAGGTCCCACTGCGACAGTCCGTTCGTCGTGGCGACGTAGAGATCGAGCGTCGTCAGGAGAAGGTCGTTGATGGTGGCGCCGGCGTCGAGGCCGCGCACGAGTTGGAGCGCGCGTCCGTTCTTGCGGATCACGTAGAGCGTGGCCCCGCTGCCCGCGTAGGCGATCCCGTTCGCGGCGCGCACCACGCGTGTGATTCCAGGAAGCGGCAGCGACGCGATCAGCGCCGGCGGATCGACGCTGCGGTCGTATAGCGAAACGCCGTACGAAGTGGCCGCCCAGAGATCGTTGCCATCGATGGCGACGTCGAGGTACGACGCGCGAAACGGCACGCTGGCGATTTGCGTGAGGTTGCACTGCGAAAAGGCAACGATTGGGAAGAGGAGAAGTGAGACCGCGGCCGCCACACGCCCGAGCATTGGAGGAGAGTTTAACGTAGAGGATGAGGTTCAGCCTCCGGAGGAGGCTCGTAGGGTAGCCGGTGGTCGCGGCGAAGCGCGAGACCACCGGATAAACGTGAGAGTTGGAAGTTCGACCCCGGAGGGCGTCGCGTATCAAATACCAGGCGGCGTGAATTCCCTCCGCGACCGCTGCCGCGGTCGAAAAATCGGGCGCGATCGTGGTTCCGGTGGTCGCTCGCTTCGCTCGGACCACCGGCTACCGTACGAGACGCCATCCGGCGTCGTCCCGCCGGCTGCGCCGACCAGAGCCAGCATCTACAACTGCGGCCGGAAAAAGCCCGCAACATTTTCCTTCGCCCTGTCCATCCACCCGCGCCGGAACCACTTCCGCAGCGTCACCTCTTCGCATCGCGCCAGGTCGGCGTGGAACATCGTCTCCATCTGCGCGGCGACGTCGTCGTTGTAGATGTTGATGTTCACCTCGTCGTTCAACCGGAAACTGCGGTCATCGAAATTCGACGAGCCGATCGTCGTCCACGCGCCGTCCACCACCATCGTCTTGGCGTGCATCATCGTCGGCTGGAATTCGAAGATGCGGATGCCGCGGCGCAGCAGCAGCTCGTAGTGCCAGCGGCTGGCCTGGCGGACGATGGGAACGTCGGTGAACTCGCCCGGCACGATCACGCGCACGTCGACGCCGCGGCGCACCGCTCCTTCCAGCGCGCGGATCGTGTCGGCGTCGGGGACGAAGTAGGCGTTGGCGATGTAGATCGATTTCACCGCGCTGACGATGGAGATGATGTACAGCAGCTTCACCGTCGAGCTCCCCTCGCTCGGCGATGATTTGAGCACCTGCGTCAGATGCGGCCCGGTAGGAGCGAGCGCGGGAAAGTAATCGAGTCCCGTCAACAGCTCGCCGCGGCTCTTGACCCAGTTGTCCATGAACGCCGACTGCATCTGCGTCACCACCGGACCTTCGACGCGCGCCACGGTGTCGCGCCAGTGATTCTTCGCGTCGGCGTCGCCGAGCCAGTCGTCCGCGATGCCGACGCCGCCCGAAAATCCGATCCGGCCGTCGACGATGAGCAGCTTGCGATGCGTGCGGTGGTTGACCGTGGAGAGCGTGTACCAGCGCAGCGGGTGGTACCACTCGAGGTCGATGCCGTTGCGGGCCATGAAGTTGACCAGCGACTTCGACATCTGCGCGCTGCCGACGGCGTCGAGCACCACCTTCACCGCCACCCCGGCCCTGGCCTTCTCCGCCAGCGCCTCGGCAAACTTCCGTCCGATCTCGCCATCCCAGTAGATGTAGAACTCGAGGTTGATCGTCTTCTGCGCGTCGCGGATCGCAGTCAGCATGGCCGGAAAAATCTCGATGCCGTTCTTGAGAATGGTGACGAGATTTCCCTCCGACATCGGCGACCCGGTCAGGGCATGCATGGTCTGCAGGAAGGCCAGATCGCGCACGCCGAACTGGTGCTTCATGTGGTAGCGCATCGGCAGCTTGCGCCGGATGATCGGCAGCGGCGGCCGGTGCGGATAACGCGGCGGTTTGTTCTTGCGGAAAAACATCAGCGCTTCGAAGCGATCCAGATGATGAGCGAAATCATGGCCGCGGCGACGAGAATTGCGAAGCCTAGGATGATGACGAAGATGGCGATTGCGGCGCCGGCGATCGCTCCAAACGAGCGCGGCGGCTTCGTCCGGTCGCGATGCAGGATCAGCGAGTTCAGGTTGATGACGTTCTCTTCGAACAGCCAGTCGAAGATGGTTCCGGCGATCGGGATGGAGCCGAGGACCATGTCGAGGAGGATGTAGACGACCATGCGCAGGATGCGCGGCATCGGCACGCGATGCCGGAGCGCGCCGACGATGATCCATGCGGACAAGATCGCGCCGATGATTTCGCCGACGCCCGGGATCAGACTCAATCCCGCATCGAGGCCGACCCGTTTCTTCGTCCCGGGTATCGGAACCGCTTCGTCCATGAAGTAGGCAAAGCGGCGCAGAACGACGAGATCCGGCGGTAGTTTTTCGTCCGGTTCGAGCACCTCTGGGATCAGCGTCGCAGGCATGCTCATCGGTAATGCGGGGCGCGTGCCGGTGTGCGGAGCGTAGCGCCAGCGGCTCGCTGGCTGGACCGCTGCCGGCTCGGCGGCAAGTCGTCGCGTGTCGGACGAGACGCGCCGGCGAGCCGCCGGCGGTCCAGCCGACAAGCCGTCGGCGCTACGTCTTGCTAATCCCGCGGGAAACTCGGCGAATACAGCACCGCGTTCAAAAATAACGGCAGCGTCCCCCGCCAGAAAAGGCGGAAGTGCGGGTCGTCGGCGAAGGTGATTACCTGGCCGCGTCCGTACGGTTCGCTGACGAGGTAGATGGATCCCTTCAGGCGGTCGATCGACTCGTTCCAGGCCACGCCGGCCACCAGCGGCTTCTCCTTCGTGATCGTGACGATGTTGTCGACGGCGTGGCTGACCGGGAGGAACGCGGCCGACCCTTCGATGAGCACGTTCGGGCTGCGCGGCACGCCGAAAGTGAGGTACGAGCGGTCGTTCATCACCGTGCGGAAGGTCGCGCCGGGAACGCGGTAATCGTTGTACAGCTCGGGCGCGGCGGCCGACTTGTCCTTGTCGTCGTCCTTCTTCTTCGGCGCTTCCCACGGCTTGAGCTTGGAGATGTCGACGTCTTTCTCGCGCAGGAAACTGCTGGCGCCCTTGATCACCACCAGCGTGCCGCCGCCGTTGAGCCACGACTTCAGCTTCTCGGCGTTCTTGCCGAAGCGGTCGCCGTAATCGCCGTCGGGGAGGACGATCACGCCGTACTTCGAGAGATCGGTGTTGCGCAGCGATTCGACAGAAAGGTTCGTGTGCGGCAGAGGCGTGTCGACGTCGAGCGTGTGCCAGAGCATTCCGTACGACGTCGCGTTGACGCGGGGTCCGCCGACCAGAGCGATGCGCGGATCCTTGACGAAGTGAATCTTCGACGAGCCGAAGCTCGTCGCGCCGGTCCAGCCGGAATCGATCGGCGTGATGGACGCGCCGGTGTCGCGGATGACGCGCTCCAGCGACGCATCGAGATCGGACTTGTTGTTCCCTTTGAGCACGACCACCGAGCCGCGCGCGAAATTGTGATCGTTCACGCTGACCACGTCTTCGCTGACGTTGAAACGAATGCCGTCATGCAGCATGCGGCCGGCGGCGCGGTACACGTTCGGATCGCTGCCGTCGATGATGTAGCCGTAGCGCGCAGCGCGGAATACCGGCGGCGCGGGCGGCGTGTACGGATGCATCTCGCCCGTGACCGGCAACGTGGTCACGTACGAATCGACGTTCATCGCCAGCGGCAGCGACCAGGAGGTCAGGTCGTAGAACTCGTCCGGTTCGTCGGCGTGGGCGCGCTTCTGCTGTTCTTCGACGTAGCCTTTTGTGAAGACCGGCGAGCGCTCGAGCAGCGTCTGCGCCAGTCCGCCGAGCGGCTGGCGGGTGTTGATCACCACCGTGCCGGCGGGAAAGAGATGCGTGTCGATCGCGTCGCTGTCGATGCGCGACGCCTTGATCGTCAGCGACGACGAGAGTTGCAACATGGCGATCGACTGGCGCTGCAGCATCTCGACGAGCGGCCGGAAATTCGGCGAGTCGGGCTGCAGCAGGTAGGTGTTCTGCCCCGACGCCACCTGCTTGCGCATCATTTCGTAGGTGTATTGCAGCAGCCCTTCGCGGTTCTCCGAGGCCGTGCGCAGAGTGGCCGTGGCGGTGGTGTAGTGGCGGGCGATGCGGTCGGCCAGCGTGTAGACCGTGCCGTCGTCGCGCATGATGGCCGAGCCTCCGCGGCTGTGGCCGGCCACTTCGTACGTCATTCCGATCGCGCCGTGCAGCGACGGCCAGGAGTCGCCGTAGCCGGGATAGAAAAGATCGAACTCCTCGCCGGTGAAGAACGTCCATCCCTTTTTCGTGAACGCTTCCGCGTCGGCGCGGCCGAATTTTTCCAGCCAGGTATCGACGTCCTTCGGCAGGTTCGCGTTCACCGGCCGGGCGTCGGGCGGGAAAAAGTACGATGACTGGTAGCCCATCTCGTGGAAGTCGACGAAGACCTGCGGATTCCACTTGCGGTACTCGGCCACGCGCGCGCGCACTTCGCGCTGCGACGACCAGGCCCAGTCGCGGTTCATGTCGATGAGGTAGTGATTGAAGCGGCCGCCCGGCCACGGCTCGTTGTGCTCGAAGGCGTCGGGATTCGGATCGGCTTCCTCGCCGCGCGTGCGGATGAACCACTGCACGTACCGCTCGCGGCCGTCGGGATTGAGCAGCGGATCGATGAGAACGACCAGGTTGTCGAGCAGCACTGCCGAATTCGGATCGGTCAGCAGCGTGTGCGCCACTTCCATCGACACTTCCGCGGACGACGACTCGTTGCCGTGCACGCCGAAGGCGAGCCAGGCGATGGCGGGCGTGCTTTTCGCGATCTCGTTCGCGCGCGCCTGCGAAGTGGCGTTCGGGTCGGTGAGCGCGGCCACGTTGGCGCGGATCGAATCGAGCGCGGCGCGATTCTTCGGCGACGTGATCACGGCCAGCATCAGTGGCCGATGCTCGTACGTTTCGCCGAACTGCTGCATCGTGATCAGATTCGATCGCGTGGTCAGCAGGTGGAAGTAGTCGAGGATGCGCGCGTGCGGCGTGAAGCGCTCGCCGAGCGTGTAGCCGAGAAATTCGTCCGGCGAGGGGATGGCGGTCTGGGCCTGCGACGAGATCGCGATCAACAGAACGAATACACAGAGAGAGAGTCTTCTCATCATGATCTTTCAGGTTGCATCGATGGTTGGAGCGATTTTGATTTTGACCGCATTCGCGGCGCAGCAGTTCCAGCACCTCGAAACAGAGACGAAAACGTATCAGATGTTGAATCTGATCGGCGGATTCTGTTTATGCATCGCCGCGGTGGCGGTGCGGCAGTACGGATTCATCCTGCTGGAGGGGAGCTGGACGGTGGTGAGCGCGTGGGGCGTTTGGCGGGTGATTCGGCCGCGGCAAGCGTAGAGCAGGCGTCTCGCCTGCATCCGCCGGGCGTCTCGCCCGGCGGTGGTTTCGGTGCGAGCCGAACGTGTCCCGGCTTGCAAACGCGTCCCACCTTTCACAGAAACCCCCGTCGGGCGGGACGCGGCGACGGATGCAGGCGAGACGCCCGCACTACGCGGATACACTCCTGCCCAATGCTCCCCATCGTGATCGCCGGCCCGACCGGCACCGGCAAGTCTGAGCTGGCGTTAAGAATCGCGGAGGCCATCGGCGGAGAGATCGTCAACTACGACTCGATCCAGATTTACCGCGGGTTCGATATCGGCAGCGCGAAACCGTCGGCCGAGGTGAGGGCTCGCGTGAAACATCATCTGTTTGACATCGTCGATGCCGATGAAGAGTTCAACGCCGCCGATTACGCGCGGCTGGCGCGGCCGGCGATCGAGTCGATCGAGCGTCCCATCCTCGCCGGCGGAACCTTCTTCTATTTGCGCGCGCTGTTGTATGGACTGCCGGAGATGCCCGGACGCGACGAAAATCTTCGCGCGCGCATCCGCCGCATCGCGGAACGGCCGCACGGAAACGTCTGGCTGCACCGCTGGCTATCGAAAATCGATCCGCAAAGTGGTAGAAGAATCGCCCCTGCGGACCGGCATCGCGTCGAGCGCGCGCTCGAAGTCTGGCGGGTCAGCGGCAAGCCGATCTCGGAATGGGAACGTCCGGCGGCGGAATCGGCGGGCGGGATGGCGGCGGTGAAAATCGGATTGATGATGGAGCGGCGGCAATTGGTTGAGCGGCTGGACGCGCGCGTCGACGCGATGTACGCGGCCGGACTGATCGACGAAACGCGCGGCCTGCTGGCGCGCTATCCGCGCACGGCGCGGCCGTTCGGCGCGATTGGATACGCCGAGGCGGCGGCGGTGGTGATGGGGGAAATGGACGTTGCCGCGGCGGCCGCGGAAACGAAGCGCCGCACGCGCGCGTACGCGAAACGGCAGATGACATGGCTGAGGTCGGAGCGCAACGTGCAATGGATTGACGTCACGGCGCGCGATCCCTTCGACGACGCCATGCAGGTCATAAAGGAAATGAAGTGACGAAGACAACGATCCTCCTCATCGCGGCGATCGCGTTCGCCAGTTGTGCTCCCGCGCCGGCGCCGGTCGTCGCGCCCGCCGCGCCGCAGGGCAACGACCGGTTCCTCATCGATCCGCGCACCGGCTACGACGCGCAGCCGACGCCCGCGGATGCGAAGCGCTTCGACGACGCCTGGCGCGCCATTCTGGCCGGCGACTACACCACCGCGCGCAAAAAGCTGGACGACGTCCGCGCCAAAGAGCCGAACTACGCGCCGCTGCAGCTGGCGGAGGCGGCTATCGATCTGCGGCAGGGAAAGACGGATGCCGCGCGGCTGATCGTCGAACGCGTGCTGTCGAAACGTCAGCGTTACACCGCGGCCGCGGTCTACGCGGCGGAAATCGACATCGCCGAGAAACGGACGCGCGAGGCGTTCGATCTCTACCGCGAGATCGCCTCGCGTCCCGGCGCGCCTGACTTCACCACCGAACGGATCGTCAGCCTGCGCACCACGCTCTTCGATCAACTCTTCAACGCCGCGGTGGCCGCGCCCGGCGAGGAATCGGTCCGCCTTCTTCGGGAAGCGCTGGCCGTCAACCCGGATGCGAATCCGGCGCGCATTCTCCTCGCGCAGAAACTCGTCGCGCAGCATCAATACGACGAGGCGCGCACGGAGCTGGAGCCGATCCTGAACAGCGGCGACGTCGATCGCTCCGACGTGCAGGAAGCGCTGGCGGAAATCGATATCAGCCACGGACGCTACGAGGCGGCGATCGCGCGCTACGAACGGATTGCCAAACGCGACCGCCGTTACGCCGCGCGCCTCGATGAGATCAAGCAGCAATACGCCGAAGCGAACATGCCGCCGCAGTTCCGGCGCGCCATCGAGAGCGAGTCGATCACTCGCGGCGATCTCGCCGTCCTGATGTACTGGAAAGTGGCCTCGGTGCGCTTCGCGTCGAACATCGCCGCGCCGCCGATCGCCACCGACATCGGCGAGACCCCCGGCCGCGACGAGATCGTCCGCGCCATGGCCCTCGGCATCTACCAGGTCGATCCGGTCACGCGAAGAGTCGGTCCGTACTCGCCAGTCAACGCCGGCGCGCTATCGCGAATCACTGCACGCTTGTTGTCACTCCGAGGCGCCTCCTGCGCGCGGGGAATCAGCAACGATCCGCAGAAGGTGCTCGCCGCATGCGCGATCGTCGATCCCGTCCTGGGCGCCGGCCCCGAATCCCCCGTAACCGGGCGGGTGGCGGCGGCCGTGATGGAGCAAGCGGATCGGGCGTTGTCGCGGTAAGGAAGTTCCTGCGACGCGACGAACGGATTCAACATCAGCCGCTGCACCTTGCCAAAGCACAGACAAGAGTGTCTGTGCCACACAAGCCTTACCGGCGGCGCCGGTGTGGCACAGACACTCCTGTCTGTGCTGTTGATGCTCGGGAGGATTGAGAATTAAAACAACGTCAGTCTCGGCAACCCGAACTTCTCCCTCACCAATCGCCGCAGATTCGCCTCCTCCGTCCGCGTGCGCGTCTTCGCGTCCATCTTCGACGTATCGCCGAGCGCGATTGCGATATCGGCACGAATCGCGTCGATTGTGGCCGGATCCGCCGCGATAAACGCATCGACCAACTCCCGTTCCAGATCGATCAATCGCTCCTCGATCTTCGGCACGCTCTTCTCCGAGGCCAACGCGCGCACGCGCGGCGCGAACGGCGCCGCCACTTCGGACGTTTCCAACTGCGACGCCAGCGCCTCGAGCAGCGACTCGGGACCGGACTCCGGAGTCACGCCGCCTTCGCCGACGTAGAGATTCTGCCGGTCCTGCCACAGCTCCTTGATCGAATGGCGGCAGTAACTGAGGCTGGAGATCACCTTCTTGCGTCCGCTGGCCTCGTTCTTTTCGAAGACCGTATCGATGGCCTCGATCACCACCGGCAGCGGCACGCCGTCGTCGTACCACTTCTTCATCAGCGCCCAATCCTTCGCGTTGAGGATGAACGGCGTCCCGCGGCGAAGGGCAAAGTGCGCTTCGATTTCCTGAAAGTACGTTTCGGGTGGGGTATCTGCGGGCACGGAGTGGCCATTATCCCGCGCGAAGTCTCTCCGTCGGCGTAGCCGGCGTAAGAACCGTAGCCCACGGTTTTTACCGTGGGAAAACGCGGTCGACGATATTTGTGAGCCCGCCTTGGCGGGCGATAGAAAGCTTTCTTTCGCCCGTTAAAACGGGCTCACGAGATAGCGCGACATGAAAACCCCCAGCTCGAAGCTGGGGGCTACGGTCCTTACGCCGGCTACGCCGACGGGAGTACTCAATCCTGCAGGATTGGGACTCGCGGCCGGACGAGGTTACAATCGCCGCTCCCCGGCCGTCACACGTATCGATTATGGAACCCATTGCCCCTCGCGCTGAGGTAACGGTTTACTCGCCGCTGTTCTCGCCCTTCCGGCAGCAGTTGCAGGGCAGCGCCGTTTCCATCGGGCGCGCTTCCGACTGCTCCATCCCCGTCAAGGATCGCTATCTCTCGCGCAAGCACGCGGAGATCGTCGCCGATCACGGGTCGTGGATTCTGAAGGACTGCGGGAGCGCCAACGGCACGTACCTCAACGGCAACCGCGTCGAGCGCGATCACCCACTCCGCACGGGCGACCGCATCCGCCTCGGCGACACCGAAATCGTCTTCGAGACCGCCGAGCACAACACCGATCGCATGCTGGCCGTGGCCGACACCTCGCCCAGCATGACCATCTCCATCCCCGTGAAGGAGATCGAGGAGCCGGAGCGGGCCGACACCGGCGGCGACCTCGCCAAACTCAAGACTCTCAACCTCCTCGCGCGCGAGCTGATCGAAGATCGGCCCACCGAGGAGTTGTTCGGGTTCATCGTCGACCGCGTGCTCGAACACACGCAGGCGTCGCGCGTGGCCCTCGGCCTCCTCGGCCCGGATGGCAAGTCGTTCGTCAACGTCGAAGTGCGCCGTCAGGATCGCACCGACACCTCGGAACTGCGCATCAGCCACACGGTTCTCCTCGAAGTGGTCGAAGAGAAAAAAGCGCTGGCGTTCATGGACGTCAGCATGGACGAGAAGCTGAGCCGCGCGCAGTCGATCATCATGCAGGGCATCCGCTCGATTCTCTGCGCGCCGCTGATGATCGGCGACTCCGTGGTCGGCGTCCTCTACGTCGACTATCTCTTCCACCAGCTCAAGATTTCCGAGGATGACGTGCGGCTCGTCGCGCAGATCGCGAGGTTCGCCGCGATCAAGCTGGAGACGACGCGGCTGCGCGAGGAAGCGATCCAGAAGCGGATCATGGACGAGGAGCTGAAGACCGCGTCGATGATTCAGCGCGGCCTGCTGCCGGCGGCGCCGTCGGGCATCGACGGCTATACGTTCGCCGGCGCGAACCGTCCCTGCCGCACCGTCAGCGGCGACTACTACGATTTCGTTCGGCGCCCCGACGGCCGCATGTACTTTGTCATCGCCGACGTCAGCGGCAAGGGCATCACCGCGGGCTTGATGATGGCCGGACTGCAGGCGTCGTTCCGCATCTTCTGCAAAGGCGATCCGACGCCGGCCGCGCTGGTGTCGCAGCTCAACGACGCGCTCAAAGACACGCTGCCGCAGTCGAAATTCGTGACGCTCTTCCTCGGCCGCCTCGATCTGGCGACCGGCGTGATCGAATACGCGAACGCCGGCCACACGCCGCCGATCTGGGTCCGCAACGACGGCGTCGAGGAGCTCGACCAGACCGACCTCGTCCTCGGCGTGGTGACGCGCGCCGATTTCCGCGAGCACCAGCTGCAGCTCGCGCCCGGCGACTCGCTCGTCCTCTTCACCGACGGCGTCACCGAGGCCGAGAACGAAGAAGGCGAAGACCTCGGCGGCCTAGAGCACGTGATGCACCGCCTCGCGAAAATGCACGCCGCGAACGCGGATGCGCTCGCCGCCGCGATCGAATCCGAGGTGCTCGCGCACATGGGCGACGCGCCGCTGGCGGACGACGTGACGCTTCTCGTCGTCAGCAGAAACGCAGCGTAGTGCGGGCGTCTCGCCTGCATCCGTTGGGCGTCTCGCCCGACGGGAGGCCGTAAATCATCGGCAGACCGTGCATTGAATCCCAGAAACCACCGCCGGGCGAGGACGCCCGGCGGATGCAGGCGAGACGCCCGCACTACGCCTACTGCATTCGATTTCCCAATTTCTCCGTATATAGCCTCAGATGTCCGCTGCCGCGCCACTTCCCTTCCCGACAAACGACGCGAATCTCGCTCGCGCGGCGGAAGGCGATCACGACGCGTTCGGGGCGCTGATCCGCGAACACCAGGACATGGTCTTCAGCATCGCCTGGCACTTCCTCCACGATCGCGATCGTGCCGAGGAAATCGCGCAGGAGGTGTTTCTGCAGCTGTACCGGACGCTGAACGAGATCGAGTCGAACGCTCATCTCACCTTCTGGCTGCGCCGCGTCACCGCCAACCGCTGCATCGACGAATCGCGGCGCGGACGCTGGCGCATCGTCACGCTCGATGAAGCGAACGACGTCGCGCGCGATGCCGACGATTCCGATCCGCTGCTGGCCAGAAAACTCGGACAGATGCTGCAGCGTCTTCCGGCGCAACAGCGCCTCGCCATCACCATGCGTTACCAGGAAGGACTCGAGCCTTCCGAAATCGGAGCGGTGCTGGACATGCCGCTCAACACCGTCAAAAGCCATCTCCGCCGCGGCCTCGGCGCGCTGCGGGAGTGGCTTGGAGTGAAATCATGAATTTCGAAGACGACCTCACGCGCGCGCTCGAACGCAAGTCCGCACCGGACGGATTCGCCGATCGCGTCCTCTCCCGATTGGAAGCGCCGCCGCGCCAAACGTCGTCGCTACTGCGCCGCATCGCAGCAGCCATCGTCCTCACCGCGGCGCTCGGCGGTCTGACCGCGCATCAGATCATCGAGCACCGCCGCAACGAAGAAGGCGAGCGCGCCCGCCGCCAGCTCATGACCGCGCTGCATATCGCCAGCGCCAAGATGCGCGTCGCCCAGCGCGCCGTCGCACACGACTGACAGAAATGAAAGGACTCACCATGACCCGCTACTTCGCGAAACTCATCCTCACCCTCATCGCCGCACTCGCGCTCCCCATCACCGCCTCGGCGCAGGGAACGCGACTCAATCTCGATTTTCCCGACCTCGCCGCGAAAGCGAGCGAGACCACCGACGTCACGCTCGACGGTCCGATGCTCCGCCTCGCCGGCAAGTTCCTTTCAAGCAACGACGCCGACGAACGCTCGGCGAAGGAGATGATCAGCGGTCTCTCCGGCATCTACGTCCGCAGCTACGAATTCGACCACGAAGGCGAATACGACAAGGCGCAGGCCGAGCGCATCCGCCAGCAGCTCGGGCCGACGTGGAAGAAGATCGTGAAGGTTTCCAGCAAGACGAAAGAGGACGTCGACATTTACGCCGACACGCGCGGCGACAACATCACAGGACTTTTGATCATCTCCGCAGAACCGAAAGAGTTCACCGTCGTAAACATCGTCGGCCCCGTCGATCTGGAAAAGCTGGCCGGCCTGGAAGGGCAGTTCGGCATCCCGCACATTTCCGGCGACGTGCACTCGAAGCATCGGAAGGACAAGAGTCATGAATAACCGGCGCCTGCTGTTCCTGATCGCGCTCAGCGTCTTCGCTCTCGGCGCGACGCCGGCGCGCGCGAATTTCGATGACATCGTCCGCGCCGTCGAGTCGCGCTACCACGTGCATCGCACCTCGATCCCGATGTTCGGCCTGGTGCGCTTCGCGCTCTGGGTCGTCCATCCGGGCGGCGTGTCCGACGTGCAGCTGGCCACGTTCGAGGATGCGCATTTCGACGACCAGCGCGAGCTCGCGGACATCGTCCGTCGCAACGCCGGCGAGCCGATGCAGCCGCTGGTGCAGTCCCGCTCGAAGCGCGACGGCGAGACCACCCTCATCTACGCCCGCCCCCTCGGCGGCGACCGCGTAGCCCTACTCATCTTCGCCCACGACCGCGAAGACACGACAGTGCTGCGGGTGGTGGTGTCGATGGACAAATTCAGCGAGACGATGCACCACCCCGATCACGTGGTCGCCGACCTCCGTTAACTTCGCATCTCTTTTTGCGTATTCGGTTGTCGGTTGATCGCATCGCCTGTGTAGCGTTGAGTGGCTCCAATGCCGCGCGGCCGCGATCAACCGGCAACCGGCATATACCCAGATGTTGTCCGTCGGCGAAGCCGGCGTAAGAACCGTAGCCCACGCTTTCAAGCGTGGGTACGGCGATGCGTTCTGATGTGAGCCCGCCTTGGCGGGCGAAAGAAAGCTTTCTTTCGCCCGTTAAAACGGGCTCACGAGATGGCGCGACACGAAGGATCCCCCAGCTCAAAGCTGGGGGCTACGGTTCTCACGCCGGCTTCGCCGACGGATGGTGTCTGTGCCAAACTCGCCGCATGTTCCTCATCTACGGCGCGAACGGCTACACGGGCGAGTTGATCGCGCGCGAGGCCGTTCGGCGCGGACTGAAGCCGATCCTGGCCGGACGCAACGCCGAAAAACTCGCGTCGCTGGCGAAGGAGCTCGGACTCGAATCGCGCGTCTTCCCGCTCGACAAACCGCAACTCGACGGCGTCGACGCGGTCCTCCACTGCGCCGGTCCGTTCGTCCACACCAGCGCGCCGATGGTGCGCGCGTGCATGGACGCCGGCGTGCACTACCTCGACATCACCGGCGAGTTCACCGTCTTCGAACGCGTCATGGCGTGCAATGACGCCGCCTCCCGCGCCGGCGTCACGCTCATCCCCGGCGTCGGATTCGACGTCGTCCCCACCGACTGCCTCGCCGCCATGCTCGCGGCGCGGCTTCCCGGCGCGACCGAACTGGAGCTCGCCTTCTACTCGCCCGGCGCCGAGATCAGCCGCGGCACGTTGAAGACGATGATCGAAAACATCCGCGTTGGCGGCGTGATCCGCTACGAGGGAAAAATCGTCGCCGTTCCGCCCGCGTTCGACGCGAAGGAAATCCCCTTCTCGATCGCACCGCGCATGGCCATGACCATTCCGTGGGGCGACGTCTCCACCGCGTTCCACACCACCGGCATCCCGAACATCCGCGTCTACACGGCTGCGTCGCCGAAATCGATCAAGCGCATGCGCCGTTTCGGCCCTTTCCTGCCGCTACTCGGCATCACACCGATCAAGCGCGCGCTGCAGGCATTCGCCAACCGCCGCACCGGCCCGAACGAAGCGCGCCGCGCAGCCGGACGAACGTACCTCTGGGGCCGCGTCAGCGACGGCAAACGCGACGTGACGATGACCATGACCACGCCGGAAGGCTACGCATTCACCGTGATCAGCGCGCTGCGAGCCGTCGAACAACTCCTCGCCTCGCCCAAACGTCCCGGCGCCTTCACCCCCGCGAAATTCTTCGGCCCGGAATTCGTCACGACGCTCCCCGGTGTTGAACTCACGTGAGACGCCGCCTCCTCCCCTTCTACGCCGCCTTCATCGCCCTCATCGCGATCTCGTTCGCCATCCAGATGCTGCACGGCATCTGTCCGGTGCCTTGATTGTCATCCTGAGGCTGCCGGAGGCACGAAGCCGCAGGCGTAGATGCCGGAGGACGCCGAAGGATCTCAAGATGCGCTGCTTGTGCCGAAGCCGCGTAGCGTTACGCGCGAATTGTGCCGAAGCCGTGTAACGGTCACGCGGGATTCAACGCAGGCGGCGTAACTAGAGATCCTTCGACCGTCCTACGCTGCTCCGGCTTCGCCTACGCAGCTTCGCCGGCTCAGGATGACAGGCCAGCCGTTGGCAAAAACCGCGGCTTCGTCCGCGCCTTCGACGCCTGCTCGAACGCGTACGCGAACTTGATCAGAGTCGGCTCGCTCCACGCTCCCGCGAAAAAGGACAGGCCCACCGGCAGCCCGAACACCATCCCCGCCGGCACCGTGATGTGCGGATATCCCGCCACTGCCGACGCCGACGAATAGCCGCCGGTGAAGTGATCGCCGTTGACGAGATCCGTTGCCCACACCGGCCCGCCGGTCGGCGCAATGATCGCGTCCACCTTGTGTTTCGCAAGCGTCGCGTCGATCCCCTCGGTGCGCGCCAAGCGATGATTCTTCGCCAGCGCGGCGAGGTATTTCTTGTCCGACAGCGGCCCGCGCTTCTCCGACTGCTCGAAGATCTCCTGCCCAAAGTACGGCATCTCCTCGGCGCGGTGCTCTTCGTTGAACTTGATCAGATCGGCCAGCGTGCGCGACTTCACCGCCGCAGGCGCATTGGCCAGGTACTTGTTGATGTCCGCCTTGAACTCGTACTGCAGCACGTCGTTCTCCGTCGCATCGAACTTACCGTTCGTGGCGATGTTGGCCGGATCGACGATCGTCGCGCCGAGCGATTTGATCAGCGCGATGGCATCCGTCATCAGCTTATCGGTGGCGTCGTTGAATCCGAAGTACTGCCGCGCCACGCCGATGCGCGCGCCTTTCAGTCCGTCCGCGTCGAGAAAGCGTGTGTAGTCGGCGTGCCCTTTCGTGCGGCTCGACACCGTCACCGGATCGCGCTCGTCGGCTCCGGTGAGAACGCCGAGAAGGATGGCCGCATCGCGGACGGTGCGCGCCATCGGACCGGAAGTGTCCTGGCTGTGCGCGATCGGAATGATGCCGGCGCGGCTGATCAGGCCGAGCGTCGGCTTGATTCCGACGAGGCCCGACGCCGATGACGGGCATACGACGGATCCGTCGGTCTCCGTTCCGATGCCGACCGTCGCCAGGTTCGCCGCGATCGCCGATCCCGTTCCCGAGCTCGAGCCGCACGCATTGCGGTCGAGCACGTACGGATTCTTCGTCAGCCCGCCGCGGCCGCTCCAGCCGCTCGTCGAATGCGTCGACCGGAAGTTCGCCCACTCGCTGAGATTCGTCTTGCCGAGGATTACCGCTCCCGCCTCGCGTAAACGGGAAACGACGAAGGCATCGCGGGCCGCATGATTTTCCGCCAGCGCCAGCGATCCCGCCGACGTCGCCATCCGATCCGCGGTATCGATGTTGTCCTTGATCACCACCGGAATGCCGTGCAGCGGCCCGCGAACGTGCCCCGCCTTCCGCTCCCGATCCATCGAATCCGCAATCGCCAGCGCCTCGGGATTCAACTCGATGATCGAGTTGATCGCCGGCCCACGCTTGTCGATCGCGTCGATCCGATTGAGGTAGGCGACAACGATCGCGTGCGAAGTCCAGCGGCTACTGGACATCCCATCCTGCAACTCCCCGATCGTGATCTCCATGATCTCCGGATCCGCACTCGCCGCACTCTGCGCCACCGCCCGCAACGGCTTCGCCAGCGCCAGCGCAGAACCAAGAGCAGCGTACCCGAGGAACCCCCGTCGATCGATCGTCATCGTTCTCTCCAGTGCGGGTGAGTAGATCGCGCCGCGGCGCCGGGAGTCAATCGAGGCTCAGTTCAAAATCGTCGGCGACGTTGATGCGATCGATCTTGAAGTTCCTGACGCTATTCACGAACGCCGGCCGCGCGTTGCTCTCGAACCAGGAAGCGGAACACCAGCGATACAGCGTGGCGTCCGGCACCAGGCGATGATGAACCGCGTTCTCATGCGTGTAACGCAATCGCGCCAGCCACGAACGCTCGAACGTCAACTCGGTCTCGCGAAATTGAAACCACACCTGCCGGCCGGGCGTCCCGTCGATCGCATTCGCATCGAGCCCCTCCGCGGCGTGCAACCGCGTGAGCATGTCGCGAACGTTCTGTCCATCCGCGGACAACCCGAAGTGATAGTGATTGGAAAAAATCGACCACGCCTGGAGCGAACACTTGTGTTCTCTGGCCAGCGCAAAGACGCGCGATTGCAGGCCATCGAGCCGCTTCGCCGTTCGATAAAAATGCTGCTTTAAATACGTGGCTGCGCCGGGCTCGGCGGCGTCCTCGCTGCCGAATGGGGAGGCTTGCGCGGGTCGCGGTTATCAGCGAAATTCGAGGGTTTGCCGGTTCGGCAGCGAGGACGCGCCGCCGAGCCAGCCGGCGAAACGCCGCGCTCCGATCTCGCGCCGTTACGCCATTGCCGCGGCGCGGGAACCGTGCGGGCGGCGCTTCCAGGCGATGTACGGGCGGGCGAGCTGGCGCAGTGCGCTGTTTTTGAGCGCGTAGAGATCGCTGGCGACGTTCGGCGAGACCAGGCCGGCCGTCTCTTCCGGCTGCACGACCAGTGACACCTCGATCGGCAGGATGCCCACAGGCAGGCCGGCGCGGCGGCAGGTCTGATGGAGATGCGTGAAGATCTCCTTCATCGCGTCGGGATCGGGCGGCGGGACGTCTTCCATCTCGCTGCCCACGGTCGGACGGAAGATGCAGACCGTTGGAAACGCGCCGGCGTTCACGATGCGCTCGATGCCGCGCTTGGTCGCTTCGACCGGCTCCACGCCGGCGATGATCTCGCCCGAGACGCGGCCGCGTCCCAGCTTGCGCGCGGTGTACTCCATCGCCTCGAAGAACGCGTGCTGTCCGACGGTCTTCGCTTTGCCGGGGCAAAGGCGCGCAAAGACTTCGGGATCCTCGAATTCGTAGCAGAACGAAAAGTGATCCGTGCCCGCTTCGATGAGATCGTCGTATTCGTAAAAGCTCTTCCGAGGAACGGGAACGGCCTGCACGCCGATGAAACCGCCGACGTGCGTGCGCACCGCGCGCACGAACGGCTGCGCCTGACGCAGTCCGTGAATCACCTCGCGGTCCGCCTTGTCTTCGTAGTGATAGCCGGTATTGAAGTGCGTGAAGATGCAGTTCGATTCATCGCGCGCGGCCAGCGCCACTTCGATGACGTCCGTAATCCGCTTCCGCGACTCTTCCGCGGCGCCGACGTTTTTCCCGGTCGTGCAGAACTTGCAGGCCAGCGACGGCGACCAGCTCCAGTACAGGCAGCGATTGGAAATGTAGATGCCGAGGTAGTTGCCCTGCAGGACACCGACGCGGCTCATCGGAACGTCGGCGCTCGTGTTGCGCGAATACCAGGCCGGCTCGGGCGGAATCGTGACGTCGTAATCAGAGCCATCGCGGCTGTCGTTCACGAAGTAGTGCCCGGCCGAGTTTTCGAGCGTGAACGGCGAGCGGGCGGCAAACGACTCGACGACCGGCACGTTCACCCAGATCGGTTTCGGCGATGCCGGGATCACGATTTCCAATCCGGAGCCGAGTCCCGCGCGCGTGCGGCTGATGCGGCGCCCGTCTTCCTCGGTATGGCACGTCGCGCCGATGCGCATCCCGCGGCAGAAAAGTTCGATCTCGAGCTCTACTGGTTTCAGCATTCGCCGATTAGAGGCGCGCGCGAATGAGCGTCCCATGACTGGCGTCACATGAGCGTGTGATGGTGCGCCGTGTGACCTGCAACACACCCTCCTGTGAGCACTCCCACGGCGTCCATTGCGCCGCTGCGCAATCCTGTCGCTGGGAGGTTGCCCATGTCCCGCATATTGCCGAAACAGGAAGCCGTTCCGCGCACCGAAATGATTGCTCTGCTCCGCTCCGAGTTGGTGAAGCTGACCGACGAGGAAAACTCGATCTGCAAAGTCGCCGCAGAGCGCGGCATCTTCTGCAAAGGATTCCATCGCAACAGCGACGGCGGTCTGCGTCGCTGCTACTCCTGGCTCGACAAGCGCCGTCCCGGCATGTCGCGCGATGAGCTCGAAGATCTCGCCAACAGCTGGCAGCTCGCGCGGCAGATCGTCGATGACCTTCCGCTCGCATGCGACGTGCAGCAGAAAGAGCACGACTCCTGCCGCGGATGGGACGACTTCTCCAACGAAGATCTCTCGAAGTTTTTCAACGAACTGACCGGACGGTCTCTCATCGTCGCCTGAACACACAAAACCCATGACCATCGCCGAACTGGAAGTCGCGTATCCCGTCCACCTCGAAGCCGACGTCGTCCTGCGCAATGGCCGCACGCTGCGCATCCGCCCCGTGCGCGTCGACGACCGCGAGCGGCTGCGCGCGTTCTTCATGACGCTTTCGCCTGAAACGCTGCATGCGCGCTTCTTCGCCATGTGCACGCCCGATCAGGCATTGATCTACGCGCCGGCGTCGGTCGACTACGTCCACGAATTCGGCGTCGTCGGTGAAGTCGGCGATCGCATCGTTGCCGTCGCGCACTACTTCGCCTCGCCGCGTCATCCGAGCGTCGCCGAGGTCGCGTTTGCGATCGCCGACGACCAGCAGGGATGCGGGATCGGGACGCTACTCCTCGAAAAGCTCGCCGCGGCCGGACGCATGAACCACATCGAGCGCTTCGAAGCGGAGCTCCTCGCGGAGAACGCGCGCATGCTCGACGTCTTTCTCTCGTCCGGCTTCGACGTCCTGCGGCGAACCGATGAAGGAACGATTCACGTTTCCTTCGCCATCGGAGCGACGCCGACTTCGCGGTCGCACACCGCCAGCCGCGCGCAACACGCCGCGTACGAATCGATGAAGCCGATCTTCGCGCCGCAATCGATCGCCGTGATCGGTGCGGGACGCCGTCCCGGGCAGCTCGGCCACGAGATCGTCTCCAACCTTCGCCATTCCGGATTCACCGGCGAGCTGTTCGTCGTCAATCCGAAAGCAGCGGAGATCGAGGGCGTGATCGCCTATCCGTCGCTGAGAGAAATCCCCGCCGCGATCGATCTGGCCATCGTCGTCGTTCCCGCGCCCGAGGTTGAGCACGTCATCGACGACTGCGTCGCGAAAGGCGTGCGCGGAGCCGTCGTCATCACCGCCGGATTCGGCGAAACCGGCCAGGCCGGACGCGACGCCGAACGGCGTTTGCTCGACAAAGTGCGCGCGGCCGGCATGCGCATGGTCGGGCCGAACTGCATGGGCGTCATCAACACTGACCCCTCGGTTCGCATGCACGGAACGTTTTCCGCGACCTATCCGCCGGCCGGCAACGTGGCCATGTCCAGCCAGAGCGGCGCCCTCGGCGTGGCCATTCTCGACTACGCGCGCTCGCTCAACATCGGCTTCTCGACCTTCCTCTCCGTCGGCAACAAGGCCGACGTTTCCGGCAACGACCTCATTCAATACTGGGCCGAGGACAAGCGCACCGACGTGATCCTGCTGTACCTGGAGAGCTTCGGAAATCCGCGCAAGTTCGCGGAGATCGCGCGCCGCGTCGGCAAGTCGAAGCCGATCGTGCTCGTGAAAGCGGGCCGCTCCGCCTCGGGTGCGCGCGCCGCCGCGTCGCACACCGGCGCGCTGGCGTCGAGCGACGTCATCGTCGCCGATCTTCTCCGCCAGGCTGGCGTGATCCGCACCGACACGCTCGAAGAGTTGTTCGACGTCGCCTCGCTGCTTGCCAATCAGCCGCTGCCACGCGGACGCCGCGTCGCCATTCTCACGAATGCCGGCGGTCCCGGCATCCTCGCCGCCGACGCCTGCGAGGCGCATGGCCTCACGCTCGCGCCGCTCGGCGATGCCACCGTCGAGCGCCTGCGTTCGTTCCTGCCTGCGGCGGCGAGCGTTGGCAATCCGGTGGACATGATCGCCTCGGCATCGCCCGAGCACTACCGTCGCTCGCTCGAAGCGCTCATCGACGACAACTCGATCGACGACGTCCTCGTCATCTACATCCCCGTGCAGCCTACCGATGCCCCCGAGGTAGCGGGCGCAATCCGCGACATCGCCACGCGCGCGAACGGCAAGACGATCCTGGCCACGTTCATGAGCGCGCACGGCGTCCCCGAGCCGCTCGCACCGGTGCCGTCGTTCGCCTTCCCCGAGCGTGCCGTCGGCGCACTTGCACGTGCAGCGAACTACGCCGACTGGCGCCGCCGGTCCGAAAAGGAAAGCGAACCGCTGAAAATCGACGAGCAAACGCTGCGCAACGTCGTCGAAGACGCGCTCGAACGCGGCGGCGGCTGGCTCAATCCGGCCGAAGTCGATCGCCTCCTGAATGCCGCCGGCATCAAGACGCCGGGAGGCGTGATCGCCGCCGACGCCAGCGAAGCCTTCGAAGCCGCCATGTGCATCGGTCAGCCGGTCGCGCTCAAAGCGATCGGCCCGAACCTGCTTCACAAAAGCGATCGCGGCGGCGTACGCCTCGGACTCCAAACCGAATGCGACGCCCGCGACGCCTTCCTCGAAATGAAGTCCCGCCTCGGCGACGACATGACCGCCGCCTACGTCCAGCCGATGATCACCGGCGGCGTGGAAGTGATGCTCGGCGCCACCGACGACCCCACCTTCGGCCACGTCCTCGCCTTCGGCGCCGGCGGCACGCTCGTGGAGCTCCTGGCCGACGTCGCCTTCCGCATCCACCCGCTCACAGAAACCGACGTCGACGACATCATTCAACAGACCCGCGTCGCCAAACTCCTGACCGGCCTCCGCGGCGCCGCCCCGAGCGACGTTCCCGCGTTGCGCGAAACGATCCTGCGCCTGTCGACGCTGATCACGATCTGCCCCGAAATCCGCGACCTGGACATCAACCCGCTAAAAGTCCTCGATCACGGTGTCATCGCACTCGACGCCCGGATTCGCGTGGAACGAATCGTCCACGGACAACCTTCGCGGAGGATCGCGTACTAAAATCCGAACCCGTGAAGACTCACGCAGGCATCGACCGTCGTAGCCTCATGATGTGTCGCCGCATCGCCGCGAAGATCGACAGCGATCCGAAGCGCGAAGGGCTTGCGCATGCTCGAATGGTTTGTTCGCGGTGGGTCGAGACGGGCAACGTCCCGGCGAAAGAGTGGATGGCTATCCTCGAGCGTCCCTGGCCTGAGATCCGGAGCATTCTTCTCGATGATTCCGAGGAAGGAAGACGTCTGCGTCAGAACGATCCTTTCTGCGGAATCCTGACGCCGGCTGAGCGGTGGGAGATTTACCGGGAAGCGGCGCGGAATGAAGCGTGATGATCTCGAACACGTCCTCCGTGCGGCTGGCGCAATCACCGGCGTCTCCACGTGGGTGATCGTCGGAAGTCAGGCCATTCTGGGTGCCGTACCGAATGCGCCGACGGAGCTGCTCGTCTCGCAGGAGGTGGATCTCTATGCGCCGGCCGACGAAGCCGCGAGCGATCTGGTGGACGGTTCGATCGGAGAGAAGTCTCCCTTTCACGAATCATTCGGTTACTACGCTCATGGCGTTGGAGAGGAGACGGCAATCCTTCCGACGCGCTGGCGCGAACGCGCTGTTGCCATTCAGACGGCGCGCACAAGTGGCGTCATCGGAATCTGTCCGGAGCCAACCGACCTCGCCGTCAGCAAGCTGGTGGCATGGCGCGAAAAAGACCAGGAGTACGTCCGAGTTCTCGTTGAACGAGGAATCGTAAGCGTCGATCAGATCCTGGCGCGGCTTGGCGAGGTCGACGAAGAAACCGCGATACGAATCCGTACGCGTATTCGTAGCCTCGTCTGATCGTTGAAGCGCACGTCAGCGTTTACCGCGATCCCTCACTTCCGCTGATCTTCTTCCGCAGCGCGTAGCCCACCACCTCGGCGCGGTTGTGGAGGTGGAGTTTGTCGAGGATGTTGCGGACGTGGAACTTGATCGTGTTCTCGCTGAGGTCGAGGCGTTTGGCGAGACGGCGGTTCGAGGTCACGCCTTCGACCATGAGCTGGAGGACTTCGACTTCGCGGACGGTGAGCGTGTCGGGATCGGTCTCGGAAGTCTTCGGCTGCGCGTTCGGCCTGGCGAATTCCTGCATGAGTTTGCGCGCGAGCAGCGGAGTGAGGGCGGGCTCGCCGGCGGCGGCGCGGTCGAGGAGAGCGAAGAAATCGTCGGCCTCCAGGTTCTTGAGTAGGTAACCCTGTGCGCCCGCTTTGATCGCTTCGAAAAGCGTCTCGTCCTGATCGGAGGCCGTGAGGATGACCACCTTCACCTCGGGCATTTCCGATGTGAGCTGGCGCGTGGCCGACACGCCGTCGAGCTCGGGCATCGAAACGTCCATGAGCACGAGCTCGGGACGGAGCTGGCGCGCCAGCTCGATCGCCTCGCGTCCGTTGTGCGCCTCGCCCACCACCTCGTGCCCCTGCGCCTGCAGCAGGCTGCGAAGGCCGTCGCGAAACAGCGGGTGATCGTCGGCGATGAGGATGCGCACGGGCAAAGTGTAAACGCGGTGCGGCAGCCGGGTAGGGATTTGGTATCGTCGCGTCCCTCCTTACGGGTAGAGGGCTTCCGCACACAAATGGTGAGTTTCGCGTTGCTGCTGCTGGGCTGCTTTGCCGGCGATGTGCCGGCGGCGCAGGTGCCGGCGGTGAAACAGGAGATCGTCGTCACGGCCGATCGGGCCGAGGAGCCGCGCGATCAGGCTTCGGCGGCGGTGACGGTGCTCGAACGGAAAGACGTCGAACGCTTGCCGGCGTCGTCGCTGTCCGAGGTGCTCGGGTTCGTGCCGGGCGTGACGATGATGTTCGACAGCGGCGCGAGCGGATTGCCGATGATCACCTCGCGCGGTTTCTTCGGCGGCGGCGAAGTCGAGTACGTGAAGCTGCTGATCGATGGCGTGCCGGTGGCTGACGCGGAGTCGGGCAACGTCGACTGGCAACGCTTTCGCGCGGACGACGTCGATCGCATCGAGTTTCTGCACGGACCCGGGTCGGCGCTTTACGGCGACACGGCGCTCGGCGGCGTCGTGCAGGTTTTCACGCGGCAGTTGGCGAAGGACGAAGAGCGCGGCGAAGTGCGGCTGCGCAGCGGCAGTTTCGGCTCGACCGATTTCGACGCCAACTACGGCACCGAGATCGGCGGAACGCGCGTCGACGCGAGCGCGGGAAGCTGGAGGACGGGCGGCTTCCGGCAGCACGCGAGTACGGACGACCGTTTCGCGCGGCTTTTGATCGAGCGGCTCGGCGACCGGTCGCGGTGGAGGTTGGATGCCGAGGGAGATCGGGAGAACCGGCATCAACCGGGAGCGCTGACGTTGGGCGAAATCGCGAAGGACCGCGAGCAGTCGGAGACGATTTACCGATTCGATGGCCAGGATACGAGCCGCGGACGGGTGGCGGCGACGCACGACTCGTTCGGCGCGATTCCGTATCGCGTCACGATTTACGGCTCGCAGCGCGATGACGACAACCTGCGCACGCTGCTCCTCGCACCTGGCTTTTCGAGCAGTGCCTTTCGCGCGCTGACGACGCGGAGCGGCGGCGGGACGTTCGAGGCGTCGCGCGAATCTGCACGCGGTACGCTGCGAGTGGGAGCGGACGTCGAGCGGGCAACGCTCTCCGGGCGCTACGCGTCCGTGGCAGCGTCGGGACAGACAGGAAACACGGTGGCCTCGGAACGAGGATCGCGCGATCGCGTCGGCCTCTTCGTCACCGGCGGCTGGGCGGTGAGCGATCGCGTTCGACTCACCGCGGGACTTCGGCGCGACAACATCCGCGACGATCTGACCGCCGCGACGACCGGCGGCGTAGCGAATCGGCAGGATCTTTCGGCGTGGTCGCCGCGTGCGGGGATCAACGTGCATTTCGGGCCAGCGGTGAATCCGATCTCGTTTTTCGCGCAGGTATCGAGCGCGTTCAAGGCGCCGACGCTCGATCAGCTTTTCGATCCGCGGCCGTATCCGAACGGGTTCGGCGGCACGCTGACGATCTCGAATCCGTCGCTCCTTCCGCAACGCGCGCACAACGTCGAGGCGGGCGTGTCGCGCGGTTCGGCGCGGAGCGCGTGGTCGGTGGTCGCCTACCGCATGCGCGTGAAGGACGAGATCGATTTCGATCCGGAGACGTTTTCGTACAACAACGTCGGCAGCAGTCTGCACCGCGGCGTCGAGGCGAGCTTCGACATCGCGAAGTCGGAGCGCATTTCGCCACAGATCACGTACGCGTTGACGCGCGTGGCCGATGCCGCGACGCCCGACCGGCAACTCAAGAACATCCCGAAGCAGACCGCGCAACTGCTTCTGCATGCGCGCATCACCGCCGACACACGCGCGGATCTCGTCTACCGCTGGCGCGACTCGCTGACGCTCGATGACGAAGGGCAATTCGCGACGCCGGCGGTTTCTCGCGTCGATCTTCGCCTCAGCCACGACCTTCGCAATCTTCGTTTTCAGGCCGATCTGCTCAATGCGTTCAACGCGCACTACAACGAGCTCGGATACGTCCTCGTCGATTTCCGCGGACGGCCGACACCGTTCGAATACCCGGCGCCCGGCCGCGCTCTGCGCCTCGGCGTCACCTGGACTTTTTCGCGAAGGGGGAACGGATGATCTCCATCAGAAACGTGATCGTGATGACTGCGGCCGCCGCGGCGCTGCTCGCGGCCTGCAAGGCATCGCCGCCTGAAACGGCAACGAGGTCGGCGGGGACGACGAGTACGTCGACGACATCGACAACCGCAACGACGAGCACCGCGCCGCCGCCGTTTCCGTCGATTCCGGCGGTGGTCATCAGCGGCAACATCCCGAGCGTCGTTCCGATCCCGTCGAATGCACCGGCGACGGCGCCGCCGGAGCAGTTCCGGCCGTACTTCGACTGGTTCTCGTGGGAGAGCTTCATCGCTCTCAACTGGCCGTCAGGAACGGGCCGCGGAAATCCGAATCAGCCGAATTCGCCGGCGGTCTTCACGTCGATGACCAACGCCACGCCGGTGACGTGGGATACCTACAAGGCCAACTGGGAGCTGTACGACCAGTACGACAAACGCCCGACGCCGTGGGACGACTACAACGCGCCGTACGAGCCGTCGCTCTGTCCGCAGGCGAAACCGACAGACAAACAACTCCTGATGGTGACGAAGGGAGACAGCGAGCTGTCCGACGTCAATCAGGCCTTTTCGTTCCCGCTCGTCGATCAAGCAAGCAACTTCGTTTTCTTCGAGGTGCGCTACAACAAGCCGTACTACGACTTCGTGCGCGGCGACGACACCAAGCCGCCGACCTGGCTCTATTTCTCGAAGAACCTTCCCACCGACTACACGCAGGTTCCGCTGCCGCCGAATACGACCAACAGCGCCAACGCCATCATGATCAAGGCCGCATGGCGGATGCTCGCGCCGCTACCGCCGGCGCAGCGCAGCCGCTACTACACGATCAACGCCTGGGTCTACAACTCGGCGACCAAGCAATGCACGCAGCAGCCGATGGGGTTGGTCGGTTTCCACATCGCGCAGAAGACGAGCGCGTTCACGGAGTGGATCTGGTCGACCTTCGAGCAGGTGGACAACGTGCCGCCGCAGGTCGACGGCGTTCCGTCGTCGTTCAACAACGGCACGGACAATCCGTCGACGGGCACGCAGGGGTTCGCGAACCGTCCGCAGTATCAGGCCTCGAATCCCGGCCAGCTGCCGTCGAATCCAACGCCGACGCAGGTGGCGCGGCTCAATCCCATTCCGACCACGCCGGCCGGCGCGTCGACCGTCGACGTGAACAACACGTTCCACAACGCGCTGCCGAAGGATTCCGTCTGGCAGCACTACGAGCTGGTCATCACGCAGTGGCCGTCCACTCCGGATGCGCCGTACAAGCCGCCGGCAAACCGAGGAATGTATCCGAAGGATTGCGGAGGCGCGTTCCCGGTGAATGGGGCGGTGAACACCACGCTCGAGACGTACTTCCAGAACCCCACGCTGGCCACCGGCGCGTTCGGCAACAGCTGCATGTCGTGTCACTACAACGCCGGCACCGGCCTGCGCGACTTCAGTTGGGGCTTCGCCCGCCGGCCGCACTCCGACCGTCCACCGCCACCGAATTCAAAAATGACGCTCGCCGCCGCGGCGAAGTGAGAGGAGATCTTCCATGTCCGATCCGGCACCCAGCACCTGGTGGATGTTTCACGGAGACCCGGCCCACACCGGCGAAGCGACCGGCAGCAACATCGACAGCGCGTCGGTCAAGAACCTGACGCTGTTGCATTCGATCGAGGTGAAGGGGTCGATCCTCTCCACGCCCGCGGTCGATGACCAATTCGCCTACGTCGGCCTGGCCAACAGCCTCGAGGCCGTCATGCAGGACGGCGGTCAGTTTCTCAAGATCGAGCTGGCCACCGGCAACGTCGCCGCGAAATTCACCTGGGCCATCGATCCGAAAGACCGCGACACGCACGGCTTCTGCGGCATGGGCTGCACGCCGGCGGTCATCAACGGCAAGGTCTTTTTCAGCGCGTTCGACGGCAAGCTCTATTGCCTGAATCAGTCCGACCTCACGCAGGTTTGGGTGACCGACCTTCGCTACGCGGACATGGCCCACAACCAGCCGGTGACGAACGATTTCCCGAACGGCAACGGCAACCTCAGTCTCGGCATCGGGCCGCAGGCGAAGGCGTCGGGCTGGTCCTCGCCGGTGGTCGTCGGCGACCGCGTCTACCTCGGCATGGGCGAAGGCGAAAACAGCTATCTCTACGGCTTCATCTACTGCATCGACGCGAACAGCGGCAACGTGATCTGGATGTTCTGCACCTGCCAGTACGACATCAACAAGAACAATGAGGTGAATCAGCTTCCTCTCGAGACGATCCTCCAGGAGCTGCCGCCCGGTTTCACGACGGTGGCCACGCAGCCGGTGGCGAAAGGCGCCTCGGTCTGGTCAGGAATCGCTTACGACCCCGGCACGAATCTGCTTTTCGCCGCAACCGGCAATCCGCAACCCGATGGCTCGCTTCCGACGGCCGGCTACACGAACAGCATCGTCGCGCTCGACGCCACCAGCGGTGCGTTCAAAGGCTACGTGCAGATTCCGGCCACGACGCCGGACGGCTCGGCGCTGCCGAGCGGCAGCTACCGGCCGAGCGACATCGACGTCGACATCGGCGGCGCGCCGACGATCTATCAGATCGACGGAAAGACGGTCGTCGGCATCGGCTGCAAGAACGGCGTCTACATGGTCTTCGATCCGGCAGACCTTACGTCCGACGTCGTCCCGCCGCCTCCCAACGTGCCGATCACTTCGCGGCAGATGCTGCCGTACATGAACGACGGCTCGCAGATTCCGACCGTCGATCCGCACTACGTCGACACCAACCTCAATCCGCAGCCGGTCGTCCCGAACAACATCTCGAACGTCGTGCCGGCCGAAAATTTTCAGGGCACGTACAGCACGGCCGCGCTCTGCAGCGCGCAGAAGAAACTCTTCATCGGCATCGGCGGCAACAACTATCACTACATCTCTTCGGGCATCGATACGCCGAACGTGCCGTTCATCCGCGCCATGGACTGGACGACGCTCGAGGATGCCTGGCCGCTCGACGACGGCGATCCGAAGCGCTACAAGTGCGCCCAGGATCCGAACAACCCGCTCTACAAGAACGCCGGCGAGAGCGGCATCTCCGTTCCGGCCGTCGTCAACGACGTCGTCTTCATGTCCACCACGCTCGTGGCGCTCTACGCCTTCAGCGTCACGGACGGGACGCTGCTCTGGAGCGACGCGGAGAATTTCGGTCCGCAGACCGGCGGCATGAGCGGCGGCTACGGCTACTGCATGGGGCCGGCGATCGCCGGCAATTACGTGGTGGCCGGCGCACTGGTTCAGGGAGGAACGGGCGGCGTGTTGAACATCTATTCGCTGCCGAAATAGCCGATGCTGAAGATCATCCTCCTCGGCCTGCTGGCCGGATCGGACAACCTGCAGGTGGCGGCCGCCATCAGCATGGCTCCGCTGACGCGCGCGCGCCGCGCGCTTTTCGCGCTGGCGTTCTGCGCTTGCGAGATCGCGACGCCATTGCTCGGAGTGATCTTCATCCGCTTGCTGCACGCGCGCTACGGCATCTGGATCGACCGCCTCGGGCCGCTGATCATCGTGGCCTGCGGTGTGGCAATCCTGATCCTGGCGCTGAGGGACCGCGACGAACTGGAGACGCTGATCAATCACCGCTGGACCATCGCCGCACTGCCGTTGTCGCTCTCGCTCGACAATCTGCTGATCGGCGTGAGCCTCGGCACGATCGGCTATCCGCTGATGACGGCCGCCGCGATCATCGGCGGTATCAGCGCCTGTATGTGTCTGTTCGGCATCGCCGGCGGAATGCGCATCCGGCGATGGATTCCGGAGCACGCCAATGTGGTGAGCGGGCTGTATCTCATCGTGATCGCGGCCATGATGTGGGCCGGCGTTCGAGGCTGATCGAGACAAGAGGAGGATTCACCGTGACATCGTTCAAGAATGACATCGCCCCGATGCTCGCTCCCTACCGCGCCAACATGATGTGGCGTTTCGACATCACCGACTACGACACCGTCAGCAAGAACGCCAAGATGATCTACGGCCGCCTGACCGGCACCACCGGCACGCAGATGCCTCCCCCGCCGCTCGATCCGCTCAACCCATCCCAGATCGCCCTCTTCGGCGAGTGGATCGCCGACGGCTGCCCCGAGTAGGGGGTAAAGAAATCTACGGGCAGAAGAGTTGCCGATCTCGTCTGGCGCGTGTGCTACTGGCAGAGCCAGTGTGGCACAGACACTCTTGTCTGTGCTTTTGCAAGGTGAGATGTCTGAACCTGAAAACCTCTCCATCCCTGGTAGAAGATTGATCTTCTGAAGAAACTCCGAGGGAGACTTTTGCGATGCAAAGTCCGCTCGCCCTTCGAGGATTCTATCGGCGCAATCTGCCGCACATAGTCAGAGCTGACCGCCCGCTGTTCATGACCTTCACAACGAAGGATCGATGGATTCTCCCGCCGGGAGCACGGACGATCGCGCTTCGCCATGCACTGCACGAGCACGTGATGAAGATCTACATGCGTGTGGCGATCGTCATGCCGGACCACGTCCATCTCATCTTCACGCTGCTCCATGACCGCAACGATGTTCCCTACTCGCTCGCTGAAGTGATGAAAGGCATCAAAGGCGTGTCCGCGAGAAGAATCAATCAACTCGTCGGCCGCAGCGGAACGCTATGGCTTGATGAAGGCTTCGATCATGTGGTGCGAAATGCCGAATGTACGCAGGCGAAGTTGGAGTACACCTGCAACAATCCGGTTCGCGCCGGTCTCGTGAAATCCGCGGATGACTACCCGTGGCTGTGGAGGGTGTGGGTCGAAGGGCGTGCCGAAGCAGACATGCAGTGATTGCTCAACCCTGCCAAGCCTCACAAGCACAGACAAGAGTGTCTGTGCCACACCATCCTGCCGTAGTCGAGTCAGTGAGATGTCACGGGCATCCCTGTCACGCTACGCGCTTGAAGCGGCGGAGATACGTCTTCCCGTCGCCGATCAAGAGCTGGTCTTTGACGAGCTTGAAGGGACGCGGCTGCGGTGTGCCGGTGTACTGCCGGAGGACGTCGGTGATGACGTTGGCGGTGACGACGCCGCCCTCGTAATCGACTGTGTAGGTACCGAAGTACGCCATGTAGTTGTTGAACGACGCCAGCATGTCGTCGTTGGCCGTCTTACCCATCGTCCACCACGCCGCATCGACGAGCGGCAGCGGCGGATTGATCGAGATCTGCACAGACACGTTCCCCGCCGAGTCGTACACCCAATAGCCAAGGGGCGGATTTCCCCACGGATACGACTTGATCTGCTTTTTAGGATCGTTCGGGTCCGGGTTCATGTCCCAGGCCTCGACCATCCACCACGACCCAACGATGGGACCGAAATCCGTTTTCTTCGCCATTGCTCTCGCTCCTCAGCCTAGGAGAGCGCGCCGGAGCCCTTTTCCCTACCCGGGCGTCGCTTCAAAATCGAACCAATGCCGCGTGGCGACGCACATGCTGCAGACGGAGAGCATCACCGGCACTTCGACGAGGACGCCGACGACGGTGGCCAGCGCGGCACCGGAGCCGGGTCCGTAGAGCGCGATCGCGGTGGCCACGGCCAGTTCGAAAAAGTTCGATGCGCCGATCAGTGCGCCCGGCGCGGCGACGCCGTACGGAACGCGGAAGAGTTTCATCAGTCCGTACGTGAGCGAGGAGTTGAAGTAGACCTGAATCAGGATCGGAATGGCGATCAGCACGACGTGGAACCAGCGCGTGGTGATGTTCTCCGCCTGAAACGCGAAGATGAGGACAAGCGTCGCCAGGAGGGCTAGGACGGTCACCGGATGGAACCTGGCCATGAAGCGATCGAACCAGTCGACACCGTTGCGTCGAGTGAGCATCGCCCGGCTGATCGCGCCGAGCGCCAGCGGAATGACCACGAAGATCAACACCGAGTAGAGCAGCACCCGGAACGGCACTTCAAGCCCCGCGGCGCCGGAGACGAGAAACTTCACGAGCGGCGCGAACACCACCAGCATGATCAGATCGTTCACCGACACCTGCACGAGCGTGTAGGCGGGATCGCCGTCCGACAGATACGACCAGACGAACACCATGGCCGTGCATGGCGCGGCGGCCAGGATGATCACGCCGGCGATGTACTGGCTGGCCAGCGGTTGTCCGATGAGCGGCAGGAAGAGATGCTGGAAGAAGAGCCAGCCGAACAACGCCATCGAGAACGGTTTCACCAGCCAGTTCACGAAGACGGTGATGAGGAGTCCCTTCGGCCGCTGGCCGACTCTGGCGACCGATGCGAAGTCGATCTTCAGCATCATCGGATAGATCATCAGCCAGATCAGGATGGCCATCGGAATGTTGATGTGACTTCCGGTGCCGAATTCGAGCTGCTGGAGTGCGCGTACCGAGGCCGGCAACAACCTGCCGAGGACGATGCCGGCGACCATGCAGAGCGCCACCCAGAGCGACAGGTAGCGTTCGAAAATATTCATCCGCTTCGGGACGGCGGCACTCACTGGATGGCGATTATTACGCGGACGCATCGTGGCCGGCTCATCCTCGATTTTCTATGTCAGTCAATCTTGCCGTAGACATAGAAAAGACATAGCATCCGTCTGCGCATCCCTACACCTGAATGACTGTTGTGACCCTGCCGGTGCCGTCCGCGAAGGAGGAATCCGTATGGCTGACGATACGAAACCCAAAGAATTGAATATCGGTATGACCGAGCTGCACTCGGCGATCTCGGCGCTCAACGACAAGCTCGACAAGATCGCACAGCCGCAGTGCCAGCCCTGCATCGTCAACTTGTGTCAACCGTGTCATCCCTGTTGGCCCTGTACGCCGCAGTGCGTCTATTGCATTCAGTGCTACCACTGCCTGCCGTGCCAGCCGATGTGCGCGCTTTGCCAGCCAATGTGCGTACAGTGCCAGCCGATGTGCGCGCAGCCGATGTGCGCGCAGCCGATGTGCCAGCTGTGTGTCTCGAACTGCATGCAGTGCACCCGTTGCGTGGCCTGCACGAACTGCACGCCCTGCGCGACTCCGTGCGCAAACTGCACGCCGTGCACGAACTGTGTGCAGTGCACCAATTGCACTCCGTGCGCCGGCTCGTAGCCGCTTGCGCATGAGGGGTCGGGATGCGCCAACCGACGCCGGCAGGGTCCATTACAATCGAGGAGCTCGATGAAGAAGATCCGTCTCAGTCCGTCGGCGAGCATCACCACCACACAGTCCGGAGTCGTGCTTCGCTCCGACCTCGGTACGTTCCAGCTTCACGGCGACGACGTCCGGCTCTTCGTCTCGCAGATCGTTCCGCTGCTCGACGGCACGCGCGATGCCGCCGCGGTGGCGGCCGCGCTTTCCGATTACTCCGTTGAAAGCGTCACCAACTTCCTGACGCTGCTGCAGCAAAAAGCGCTCGTCGAAAACGTCCCCGATTCCGAGCGCCGCCTCGCCGAGGACCGCTTTTTTCAAACGTTCGGGAAGGGAGAAGGGGCGGCGTTGCGCGAGCTCGCTGATGCGCGCGTGGCCATCGTCGGACTGGAGCCGTGGGGCGCGGTCGCGGCCATCGAACTGGCGGCGGCGGGTGTCGGCCGGCTGCACCTGGTCGATGATCGAACGGTTACCGATGACGACGTCGTCGGCGTCCGTGCGCTCATCCCGGGCGACTCCGGCAAGCCGCGCCGCGAAGCGGTCCGCAACGTCATCGCGCGCATCGCGGAGAACGCGCAAGTCACCATCGCGGGGCAGGCGATCGGAACCGACGATCGTTTCTCGCTCGATGAACCGTTCGATCTGCTCGTCACCGGATTGCATGGCGACGACGTCTATCAACTGCGTCGCATCGCCGCCTTCACGCACGAGAAACGGATGCCGTCGCTTCACGCACATCTGGACGGCGTCGAGTCGTGGATCGGGCCGGGCGTCGTACCGGGCCAGACGGCCTGCTGGAACTGTTTCCGCCTGCGCCGCCTCGGCGCGGCGGACTACGTGCAGTCCGCACATGAAATCGACGCGTCGCTCAGCGCCTCACCCGGCCAGCCGCGCGCCCGCTCGTACCTCGGGCCGATGGCAGGCATCGCCGGGCAGTCGCTGGCGATGGAAGCGATCAAACTCCTGACGCACTACACGGAAACGATCATCCCGGGCCGCTTCCTCGTGCAGAACCTCGTCTCCGGCGAGAACGCATGGCACAAGGTGCTGCGCATGCCGTGGTGCGAGGTCTGCGGCGGCGCGGCGGGCGCGAAGGAAAGCAGCGGCGAGCATCAGAACCTCAGCCGTGCGAAGGATGCGGACGAGCTGAAAAAAGCGTTGGAGGGGATCGTCGATCGTCACGTCGGCATCATCAAGATGCTCACCGCAGACGCCGGCGCCGCGCCGCCGTACGACTTTCCCGTCACCGCGACCGCGGTCGTCTCCACGTACACCGAGGGAGCGCTGCGGCACGCGCACGACGCGATGATCGGATCGGGCAAGGGGCTGACGAAAGTGGACGCGCTGATCGGCGCGGCCGGCGAAGCGATCGAGCGCTACTCGGCGTCGCGGTATCGCGCGGCCGATCTGCTGCAGTCGCCGGCGAAGGCGATGACGGACGCGTTCGTCGATCCGCGCAGGCTCTGTCTTTACAGCGAGGAGCAGTACGCGCAGCCCGATTTTCCGTGCGTGCGTTTCGACGAGAACCAGAGCATTCATTGGACGCGCGGCTGGTGGTTCGGCACGAAGGAGCCAGTGTGGGTTCCGGCGCTGCCCGCGTACTTCAATTTCGAGGCGTGTCATCACGAGTTCTTCTGTCACGTCTCATCGAACGGATTGGCCGCGGGTGCCGACGTCGACGACGCCGCGATGCGCGCGTTGTTCGAGCTGATCGAGCGCGATGCATTCATGCTCACGTGGCTCTGCCAGCTGCCATCGCGGCGAATCGTGCTCGACGACATGCTCGAACCGGGCGTCGCCGAAGTCGTGCGGCAGATGAAGCAGCGCGGCGCGGAAGTCGAGTTGTACCTGCTCGACGGCACGGACCTCGACATGCCCGTCGTCATGTGCCTGGCGCTCGGCGAGGGCGCGCTTCCCGCGGTGAGCGTCGCGTTGTCGTGTCATCTCGATCCGCGCGTCGCCGTCCGCAAGTCGATTCTCGAGCAGGCGCATGTCGGTCCGTATTTGATGCGGCAGGTTGCGGAGATGAAGGTGCCGGCTACGCCCGCGGACGTGCAGACGCTCGACGATCACGCCGCGTACTACTTCACGCCCGAGCGGCTTCCGATCTTCGACTTCATCCGCAACACCGACCGCTCGATTCGCTACGCGGACCTTCCGCAAGCCGATGACGTCTCGGTCGCCGCGTGCGCGGCGCGGCTGGAAAAAGCGGGAGTGCAGGTGGCCGTCGTCGACGTCACGTCGCCCGATCTGCTCGACTCTCCGTTCCGCGTAGCGCGCGCGATCGGCCTCGACGTGCAGCCGATCCACTTCGGCGAGCGCTTCCGCCGTCTCGCCAATCCGCGCCTCGCGAAGCACAGCGGCGGCCGTCCGCTGAATCCGCATCCGCATCCGCTGGCGTGAAGGAGACGACGTTGGCGGAGCTCGACATCGATGCCGCCGAGCTCTTTCACCTCAATTCGTCGCACGTCCGCGCGACGCCGGCGGAAATGCCGCCCGATCCCGAGAACAAGCCGCCCGTGCGCCGGCTCTATCCCGGCGCGCGCCGTGTCGCACTCGCCGGCGCCGATCTCGATCTTCCGTTTCCCCTCGGCGCCGCCCTCGCCGCGCGACGCTCGGTGCGCGATTTCTCCGGGACGATCCTGCCGGCCGATCTGCTCGGCAAGCTTCTCTTCACCTGCGCTGCCGCGAACGGCACGCTGGCATTCGAAGGCGTGACTCTCGGCGCGCGCACCTATCCCTCGGGTGGCGCGCTCTATCCGCTGGAGATCTATCCGGTCATCCAGCGCGTCGACGGAATCGCCGACGGCATCTATCACTACGATCCGTTCGTGCACGAGCTGGCGGAAATCCGCAGCGGCAACGTCCACGACCAATTCGCGGCGATGACGTTCGGTCAGGCGACGCTCGCCAGCGCCAACGTGATCCTCTTTATCACCGCGGTGTTCGAGCGCTCGATGTGGAAGTACGGCCAGCGCGGCTATCGCTACGTCTGGATCGAAGCCGGCCACCTCGCGCAGAATTTTTACCTCGTCGCCGGAGCGCTCGGCCTGGCATCCGTGGCCGTCGGCGGTTTCTACGACGACGAGGCGGATGCGCTCCTCGGCGTGAGCGGCGGCGAGAAAACGATTTACGCGATGTGCATCGGGCAGGCGCGGGGCTGACGTGCGATTCCTCATCTGCGGCACGAACTACGGCGCAACGTACTTTCGCGCGCTGTACGCGAACGAGAATGGCGTGATCGCGGGAGTGCTGGCGCGCAGCGAACGTTCGCGCGCCGTGGCCGCGGAATGCGGCGTTCCGTTCTACACCAGCGTCGACGAAATCCCGCCCGGCGCGATCGATGCAGCGTGTGTGGCTATCGCCGGTCCTGACGGCCACCGCATCACGTCCGCGCTGCTCGCGCGCGGCATTCACGTGCTCGCGGAGCATCCCGTCTATCCGGCCGAGGTGATCGCACATCGCCAGACCGCGCGCGAACACGGAGCGGTCTACCACGTCAACGCGCACTACTCCGATCTCGAAGCGGCAGCGACCTTCATCTCAGCATTCCAGGCGACGCGGCAGCGGTCGCAACTGCTCTTCGTCAACGTGATGACCAATCCGCGCGCGCTGTACTCGGCCATCGAGATCGCCGGCCGCGCCATCGGACCGCTCCGTCCGTTTACGCTGGAGCACGTGCCGTGGGACACCGGCTCGTTCTTCCACCTCGCGCGCGCGATCGTTCCCGGCGCTCCGCTCACCTTTCAACTGCAGCGCATCAGCTCCGAGGTCGACGACGGCTCCGCGAACTGGGTCAGCCACAACATCACCGCCGGCTTCGACGACGGCATCCTGTCGCTCGGCGAAGCCTTCGGACCGGTAGCCTGGATGCCGTCGCCGCCATCACTCCCGCGCCTGCAATCATCGGACGCCGCGCAACTCTGGGCCCGCCCGCTCTGGCGCGTGCTGGCCACGCCGCCCCCCACCTTTTCCGACTACGCCGGCTGGGCCCGCGACCGCGCCAACCGCATCGCCATCGCCCGCCTCGCCGCCGAAGCCGCCACCGGCACCACGCCCCCCGAGCAATCCGACGCCCACCTCCTCGGCGTCACCGAACTCTGGCAAGCAATGCTCGGCGGACCAACTACGGCTCCCGCAACGCTTCATCGCCGCGAAGAGTGATCGTCCCAAGAACCGGCTCGACGATCCGATCGATGTCGTCGACAAAATCCCAGCGTGCGCACGAGTGCGAAGACAACGATATTCGCGCGCGGATACGTCTCCTGCAGCCGGCTCGCCGCGGCAAGCAGCGTTGCGCCCTTGGTGATGACGTCATCGACCAGACAAAGCTCTTCCCGATCTGCGACCATTTTCACGGCGGTAATCGATTCGTAATGCTCGATCGGTTTGGGTCGCGTTCCGGATGCGGCGAACGCAGACTTCGGAACCGCTTTTACCCGTTGCAGGCACGGAAGCACCGCCGCTCCGATGCCGTTCGCGACCAGCGCTGACGCGATGTTGTAGGCAGGCCAGATACCGCCCTCGACCGGACGGCTGCTTCGCGGGACGGGAACGAGCAGAGGCGCCGCTCCGAAAATCTCCTCCATGATGCGAGCCGGATGTCGCTCCGCTAGGCGACGTCCCGCGAACTGCGAAGGCGACTGTGGAGGCGCGCCGATGAACCGTTCTTCCTTGAGCGCACGGACGAACTGTTTGGCCCTGTTCGAGAGATCACTCGTCCCGCGCGGTGCGTAGACGAGGAACGAGCCGAACGTGATCTTAGAAAGCAACTTCCTCGAGAGGCGGAAGACCGATCGGCAGAACGTGGAGGATCTGCTCGAGATCTTCGAGCACCTGCGCGCCGTACTCCTGCATTTCACGCGGCCACGTCAAGCTGCTGTTCTCGAACACGGACTTGAGGATGAACAGCGGCCGATTGAGCCGGAGAGCTTCCCAACCTTGCGAGAGCGTCCCGCTCGACTCTCCCGCTTCAACGATCACTGAGGCGTCGCAGAGAAGCGCCATGGTCCGGTTCCGGCGAGGAAAGTTGGAGCGCAGCGTCGGATGGCCGATCGGAAATTGCGTTACGACGAGATGCTCGGCCATGAGCCGGCGTTGAAGCGAAGCGTTCGCGGCGGGATGCACTTCATCGAGTGGCGTTCCGAGCACGGCGATCGTACGGCCGCCCCGCTTGAGCGTCTCCTCGTGCGCCGCAGTATCGATTCCGGCGGCGAGGCCACTCACGATTACCACGCCATGATCGACGAGACCGCTGACGAGTCTTTCGACGCGTTTGCGGCCGGGAAGCGATGCCTTTCGGGAACCGACGACCGCCACGCGCGCCGGCGCCTGGAGCAGCGCGACGTCGCCGCATGCGAAAAGTTTTTCCGGCGCATGCCGCCGCTCGTATTCGTTGAGACCGCCCATGACACGAGCGGTATCGAGCGTCACGATCTCCGTCGGTGAGATCTGCGCATTCTCAGGCGGCATTGTGAGCAGAGTTTACAACGCCGATGCCGGAGTTACCTCACGACCGCCGTCAGCGCGACGGCGTCGCCGAGCGAGTCGCAGATGTAGCCGGCTCGCCGAAGTCAGGAACGAAGAGAACGATTCATCATCGGCAGAACGGCGATCTTCAGGTTGAGCCCGAGCACGCCGAAGAGGTCGGCGACCTCGCGCGAGATCGGCACTTTCGAGAAAAGGATCAGCGCGAACATATCGCCGGTAGTAATCAATCCGCCGAGTCCGATGACCGAGGCGATTCCGTACGGCTTGACGAACTCCTCCTGCGCAACGATGTGCGGGCTCCCGAGCGCCTGCGGAACATAGAAGACGTTCTGCTTGCGGCCTTCCGTGTCGAGAAGGAGACCTGGTTGCGGATGGACCACCGTTGCCACGGAGAGGCCGAGCTGTTTGATGAGTTGCGCGATCATCGGCGCCCGTTCCACCATGTCGATGCTCGTCAACGGAATCGCGCGATGTCCGTGGGAGCGTTCGGGTGACGTCCAGGCCGGCTCGTCGCCGTCCGAGGCGAGCAACGTCAGGCAGCGCACGTCGTCGTCGAGCGCCGCGGAGCCTGACGCTTTGAGAGCGAACTCCTGCTGCTCGCCGTCGAGGGCATCGAACCGTTCCGTCTTGAAAAACCGCACCAGCGCGGAGGCCGGGGCGCCACATTCATCGACGAACTCATTGCGGAAAAAATCGACGACACGCTGGGCTGCACTCGCCATGCTGCCAGGATCGTCATCGAAGAGGCTGCGCAGACGACTGCGGCAGGCCATCATTTCATTGACGCCGAATGTCGCGATCTCGTAGGGCATCACTCCGAAAGCTTCTTCACCATCGCGCCGAGTTGTTCGACGTCGAACGGCTTCTGGACCACGCCGCGGACGATGGAGCTGTCGAATACGGGAGTGTGGCGCGGGCCCGCCGCAGTGCAGACGATGACCGGCACCGTGCGTTTCGTCGACGCGAGATGCTCGATGACGGCGGGACCGTCGATGACCGGCATCATCAGGTCGAGGACGATGCAGCAGAGGTCATCGCGCGTATCGATGATTTCGAGCGCTTCGCCGCCGTTCGACGCGACTACCGACTCGAGGCCTGCGCGAAGCATCACGGCCGTGAGCAGGCCGCGGGTAGGTGCATCGTCGTCGATGATCAGGACCGTTTTTGCCATGGAAGGCGCGTCAGAATACAGGAGCGGCGCGCTCGTATAAAGCAGCAAGATCGGCGCCGGTGCGGGCGAGCACTCATCGATCCGTGTACTGACGTTTCACATTACCGCGTGACGATGGCCTCGAAGCCTTTTCCGCGAAGTTGCGCGATGGTCTTCGCCGCCGCGGCGCGCGATGCGTACGGGCCGACGCGGACGAGGATGAGCTGATCGCTCTGCACGCTCTCGGCGTGTGTTCCGGTCCGCGCGACGCGATCGATCAGTTGCGCGGCGTTTCGGGCCTCGCGGAACGCACCGAGCTGGACAAAGAATGCGCGGACGGCGGCGGGAACGCTGACGCTCGCGCGCTGCGGCGTCGCAGTCACCTGCGGCGCGTCGGTCAATACGAACGCGTCGGTGTTCAGCACTACTGGCTCGAACGGAACGGTAATCGTCCGCGTTGCGACGCGTGCGCCGCGGCGAGCGGTGATCGTGAACGCACCCGCCGGGAGCGAACGGAAAACGTAGTTGCCGCCGGCGTCCGTCGTCGCCGTCAATCCGAGCGGATCGATGCGTACCTCGGCCTGACCGCCTTCGACCATACCGGCCACGCTGCGCAGAGCCTGCACTTCGAAGGCAACATTTTTCGGCTGATCGGCCGGCGCGTTCACGACGCGCGTGCTCGTTCCCTTGATCGTGTAGCCGGCCGGAAGCGATTCGGCAGCGAGATCGATCGTGAATTCGCCCGCTGGTCCTGCCAGCACGAAGCCGCCCTCGGTATCGGTGGTCGCGCTCATGTCCGCGCCTTTCGTCGTTCTTGCGTTGATGACCGCGCCGGCGATGCCGAGGTTGGCGTCGCTGACGACGCGGCCGATGATGCGTGCCGGTGACCAGACCAATCCGAAATCGGCGTGGCCGGATGCGTTCAATTCCGCGGTGGACGGCGTGGTGAAGTACGCCGGCTTCGACGCGCCGATCTTCGCCGCGACGCGATGCTTGCCCGGCGGAACGTCGCGGAATGCGTACGCGCCGTTTTTCGCGGTGCGCGTGGAGCGCGTGTCGTCGAGCATGACTACGATGCCGTCGAGCGGAGTGGTCGTCTCGTTGATGACGCCGTGCTGCTGCGGATCGAGGAAGACGATTCCTTCGATCGTGCCGGCGCGCTGCAGGAATTGCGGAAGTCCGTCGAAGCGATGGCGCAGGCCTGCTTCGACCGAGGAGCCGTCGACGGATCGCGACGCAAAGGTCGTTCGCCAGCGTGAATACGACGCGTAGATGTCAGTCGACGCCATCAGCCGGCGCGTGTACGAGAGCGTGGCCAGCATCGACTCCTGCGTCGACGCCACTCCTTCGCTGCGGTCGACGATGGCGTGGAGACGGAGTTGGTTGCGCGTGTCGGCGGAGTTGAACGCGGCATCGATCCCGCTCTGCACGCGCCGCGGCGTGAGATTGACGGTGACGCCGTCGATGTAGCCGAGGTTGATGAGCGCGGCGTTGTCGCGAAGAACGCGCGCCAGGTCCTCGGGCGTGCGAACGGTGATGCCGAGGCGCAACAGCGCCAGCTCGAGGCCGGGCGTGTCGTGGAAGATGAGGCCGAGCGACGGCGCGCGGCGCTGCCGTTCCACCCACGCGTTGACGGTGAAACCGCCAGTGCCCGCGCGGCCGCTCAGGCGCAGCGTGTCGCCGTGCCGGCTGCTCTGCGAGTTGTCGAGCAGCCGATACGACGCCGCGGCGCCGAAGCGCTGCGCGTCGTAGGAAACGCCGGCCGGGATCCCGATCGTGCGGATCGATGCGTCCGTGCCGCTGCGCACGACACTGCCGTCCGCACCGGTGAGCAGGGAGAGATGCGGAGTCACCGCGTAGCGCACGGCGGCGTTGGCGACGCCGACCGTCTGATCGAACGCCGCAATTTTCGTGCGATCGAAGGTCGCGTACGAATCGACATTGAGTCGCTTCGTGGCGCGGCGGCTCCAGTCCATTTCGCCGTGCACGCCGGGAAGATCGCTGAGTCCGAGCGTCGGAAAATCGTTCGGTTTATAGAAGAGACGCCCGCGCAGTTGATCCCGTTCCGTCTGATACCGCACTTCGGCCGATCCCGCCACTCCGCGGCCGACTGCCATCTCGCCGCGCGCAAAAAGCGCCTCGCCGTCGCGATACTCCGTCGCCAGCGACGCCACCGCGCCGCGCCGCGCCGCCGTTCCGCGCGGTTCGGAGAGGAATGCGTATGCCGAGGGGATGATGCGGAAGCGGCCGCGATCGATGCCGTAGCCGGCGCTGGCGACCCAGCGTCTGTCGGCGGGAAGGAAAAGATCTTCGTACATCGTCGACGCGGCATATCCAGCGTGCAGTTCCAGCGGGCCGTCGATGAAATGAACGCCGCGGACTTGCGTGGAACGAATGGTCAGCGGCGAGAGATCGATGAAGTCGTCGAGCAGCGTGAACGTGCGACGCCCCGAGGTGGTGCGGTAGTAGACCGAAGGGATCGCGTTCGTCGAACGGCCGAACGCGCCGGTGAGGTAATGCACGTTGAGCAGATGAAACTGCGAGTGCCGTTCGCCGTCGGTAGTGAAAACGTCGAACGCGCTTTGCACCTGGTGCGCGCCGCCGGCATAGCGAATGTCCGCGCGTCCGATCGGAGCATTCTTCGCAAGCGCGGTGGGCAACGTTTGCTGTGCGGCCGCGGAAATGGTGATGACGTAGGCCCGAGTGCCGCTGGCGGTGATGGCGATGATTTGCGTGGTGCCCGCGCTGCGGCCGGTGATCGTGACGCGGCCACCCGAGGCCATCGTCACGTCGGCGATGGCGGGATCGACGGCGTAGGCGGCTGTCGCGCCGGAGATCTCGATGGTCACCGTTTCCGCCACGCGCAGCGTGACGTCTTCCGCGCAGGCCATTCGCGCGAAAAGCACGGCCACGGCGGCGAGGGCGAAGCGTTTCACCGGACGTCGAACTCCGCGGACGACGTGATCGGCTTCCCGTTCTGAAGGTCGTAGGTGACGAAGGCGCGATAGTGGCCGGCGGCCAGTTCGCCGCCGTACTCGGCGCGAAGGTCGAAGTTTTCGCCGGGCAGCACGCGGTGCGCCGGCAAGGCCTGCTTCGCCACGAGCGCGCCTGCGGGATTGACGATGGCCAGAACGCCGCGCGCCAGTAGCGGCTCGCTGCCGGTGTTCACCAGTTGCTGCGACACCGCGAGATTCGCGGTCCGGCTCGGCGGCCGCACCGACAGCGGCGTGGCCGTAGCCGTGGCGTTATTGGAGAGCGCGAACGTCATCAGCATGCCCAGCGATGCGGTGGCATTCATCCCCGCGCTCTTCATCCTGGTCGTGCCGTGAAAGAGAGCGATGATGGCGCGCGACGATGGATTCGGCGGGATGGTGACCGTGACGGTGACGTTGGCGCGTTCGCCCGGATCCACCGTCACCGACTTGCGCGAAAACACCGCCGTCGCGGCGATGCTGCCGGCCCGTTCGCCGGCGTTGATGTAGACGCGATGTCCGTCGCGTGCCACGGCGTCTTTGGCGATCATATCGAACGTGAAGCGCTGGTCGCTGCTGTTGACGATGGTCAGCGTCTGCGTCGTGCTCTGTCCCGGCGTTCCCTGCAGCATGACCACGGCCGGCGAAACGGAGAGCGAGCCCTGAGTCGCGAAGAGAGGAAGCGCGAGGAACATTAAGGCAATCATTACGAATTTAAAGTTCATCATACATCCTTCAGTTACTATTCACTTCCCAGGCGACGGATGCGGAGAGCGGTCCCGCGGCCGCCTCGATGGGGACTTCGATGTCGAGCGTGTGAACGGTGACCGTACCGACGGCCGCGTGCGCATCGACGACGAACGGCGCGGAAGTCAGCGGCCGGCCGTCGAGTCTGTACGTCGCTCTGCCGTCCCACGACTCCAGGCGCGCCACGATGGCTGCCGTTCCCGCGGTTGCGTTGCCGGCGCGTTCGATGCGGATTCCGAATCGGCGGCGGAGCCGCGTCGTGCGTGCGTTTCCCGAATGCGTGACCGCGTTCAGATCGAGCCACGCTTCGCTGCCTGCTGCTTTCAGCGACTCGTCGCCCGATCCAACCTCGACGAAGACGATCGACAGCGTCTCTTCGGGTGGCGCGGCGGCGCGGCGGCGTTCGGCACGGACCGGCAATGCTGCCGAGACCAGGAGAACGAGTACCGCGATCATCATCCGTTTCATGCATCACCTCGGCGGCGGTGCCGGAGCGTGTCGCCACGCTCCGGCACCGGCTGTCAATTCGATTCGCGTCAGTTGGAGGTGGCCGTGAAGTTGATCGTGTTGTCGATCGCGGCGGCGGCGGCGCTGTCGGCGACGACGATGTCCCACGAGTAGCTGCCGGTCGATCCGTACGTTCCGGTCGACGTCAGCGTGGTCGCGGCGGAGTCGCTG
>Ga0157369_10000222_pt1 | contig 78413 bp, 62 predicted proteins | sample C25metaG_FD_113461 | JGI IMG/M metagenome (GOLD analysis project Ga0157369, IMG submission 113461) | Corn rhizosphere microbial communities from Kellogg Biological Station, Michigan, USA - C2-5 metaG | ecosystem: Host-associated > Plants > Roots > Rhizosphere > Soil | place: USA: Michigan... | reverse complement strand
GGGTGAGGGCGCGAACGGTCCGCATGGAGATGCCTTTCGAATCGATGCCGGTACTCACTTGCCCGTCCTCCCGTTGCCGTTGGCGTGTCGCGCCTTCTTGCCCTTGCTCTTCTTGTGCTTCTTCTTATGAGCCTTCTTCTTGTGGGCTTTTTTCTTCTTCTTCTTGGCCTGGGCCTGTTTGGGGTCGCCCGGGCCGGTGAAGGTCGTGCTGGCGGCGCCGGGGATAGCCGGGCCGCCCTGGGCCGTCCCCTGGCAGGAGCCTTCGACCGTCGCGGTGCACGGCGCCGGTGGCGCCGGCGGCTGCGGGAAGCCGCCGCCGATACGGGCGTCGTAGGCCGACTGCCGTTCGTCGCCGTCTTCCCAGTTGATGGTTTCCGGGGTGATCAGGTAGACGTCGGAGCCGTCGTCGCTGGCACCGCCGAAGACCGCAAAAAATCCAGGGGTGAGATGGCCGCTGGCCTGCGTACCTTCATTCGAGCTCACCAGGCGGAAGACCTGATCGTGACTCCACTCGTAGATGTTGTTCTGTCCCGGCACGGCGCCGGGAGCGAGCGAGTCGGGCGAGGAGAAGAACACCTGCGGCTCGCCGTTACGCACCGTCAGAAACCGCGGCGGGTGCAACGGGCTCTGCAGGGGGTTGCTGCGTGGCAGGATCGTGTACCCCGGGGTTCCGTAGCGGTTGTCCTCCGAGGGTTGCCCATCCTGGCGGCAGGAGACGCAGGTGGTCGTCCCGGCATCGGCGTCGTAGAGGTAGGCCTCGCGCAGCCCGGCGCTGTCGTAGCCGGTGACCTTGGCCGAGGATTCGAAGAGCAGGTAGCGCCCATCGGGGCTGGCCTGCGAAACCCAGGCTTCCTCCGCCTCGAGGAGCACCGCGAGGCGCTCTTTTTGACTAAACGTGCCGACGAAGCTGAGCTCTCCGTCGCGCTCACCGTAGATCGAGTAGGTGTTGGCTTTGACGTTCTGGGCGCGGGAGTTGCCGCTGCCGGGGATCAGCTGGTTGCGGGCGGCGAAATAGACCTGGGAGCCGTCGGCGGAGGCGGCAAGGAAGCCGGTGACTTCGGCGCCGCCTTCGGCGGTGGTGACCGAGCGATCGGTCAGCTCTTCGGTTTCGAGGTCGTATTCGTAGAGGTCGGTGCCTTCAGCGTTCGATTCGTCGGTGAGGCCGGCGTTGGCGGTGAAGAAGACCTTGGAGCCGTCCGGCGTCGCCCACTGATAGAGAGCGTTGCCGGCGGGCGTTGAGGTCTGCGAGAGGGAGAGGTCGCGCGTGACCGTGCCATTTTCCCGGACGAAGATCGCTTCCGCCCCGATCTCCGCCGGGTTCGGGCTGGTCTGGCGTTGGGCGGTGAAGAAGACGCGCGAGCCGTCTTCGGAGACCGTATTCGTGAAGTTCTGCGTTACGACTGATGCTTCTCCGCCAGCGCGCGCCTCGACGACTACTTCTTCGCCACCGGGGCCGGGAACCACGCCGACGTTGCGCAGCGTGCCTTCATCCCATTCGTAGAGGCGGCTTAGCCCCGCTCCGGGGATTCCGGAGTAGGTGAGCTTGCTGCTGAAGACCACCTTGCCGCAGTCACGCGACGCATCGGCGACTTTGTAGCCTTCCGGAGCACTACCGGCGACGATTTCAGGCGCCAGGCTGCTGACCCCGGTGTAGGAGCCATCGGGGTTGATCCGGTAGAGGTTCGAGCCCCCCAATTCCCGCACCAACTTCATGCTCGGGTCCGCGGTCAGGGGCTGCCAGCTTTCGGTGAAGCCGCAGGAGAGGTCGTCGGAGAGCCACTGGGTCGAGCTCGAGACGGCGCCCACGTCGCCGCGTTCGTTCTGAGCGAGGATCGGCGGGCTGAGCTGGGTGGACGCCCAGCCGCTGGGCGTCCGCAGGGCGCGGTATTGGACATCCGCACCTTTGGTCGCTTCGGGGTACCCGCCTTCGACCGGGTAGGCGAGGCCACCGGCGCCGCCGGTGGCGGCCTGGTAGTGCATTTCGATCGCGGCGTTGTTTTCGCCGGGAATGGCGATCGGCCCCGCATCGCGCCGGGAGACGATCTCGAAGCAGCGCCCTTCGGGCAGCCCGCAGGAGTTGAGCGTTTCCGCGAGGTGGTCGGCGCTCTGGACGACGCCGCGGCTGCTGGTAGCGACCACGCGGTAGTGGTACGAACTGCCCGCGGCGAGACCGGAGAGCCTCGATTTCACCTGGACCAGCTCGGTACCCGAGCCGATGAACGGTTCGAATTCGGCCGGCGTGACGTTGCCGTAGGCGATGGTCGGGCCCCATTCGATGCGGTAGGAGGTGCCAAAGCCGCTGGGGTTGATCATCGCTTCCAGCGTCACCGCGTTCTGGGTGGCAGCGCTGGCACGGACTTCGCCGATCCGCGGCTGGCCGGTGGTGCTGAAGGTCAGCTCCTCGGTTTTTATCGTCCCCGAGGAGTTGGTGGCGACGAGCCGGTAGCGATAGGTCAGGCCGCTCTGCAGACCGGTGAGCGGCGCTTTGACAGCGTGGGGGAAGTAGTCGGAGGGGATACCGGCCGCGCCCGGTTCGCAGGGCACGGTTTTTTCGAAGCCGGCGCTGGTCGAGAGCCCGTATTCGAAGAAGCAGGCGGTGTACTGGTCGCCTTCAGGACGGACGGTGCCGTTCAACGTGGCCGTTTCGGGCCCGATCGGGCCGGCCGCTTCGACGACGACGGTTTCGGCCGTCGTGAATTCATGAAATTCAGTTTGTTCGAAGCCGTTCGCGTTGACGGCAACGAGCCGGAAGGTGTAGGAGTGGCCGTTGGGTTCCAGGCCGGAGAGGTTGACGTGGACCGGAACCGGGCTGTTGCCTTCGCCGATCGAAGCCGGGCTCTCGGCGCAGGGCGCTTTGGTGCCGTCGTATTCGAAATAGCATTCGGTCACCGGCAACCCGCCCGGATTGACCGTGCCGGACAGAGTCGCTTTGGTGCCGGTGACTTCGCCGGCGGGACTGATGGTGAGGACAGGGACAGGTGCCGGAGTTCCGTAGACATCAAGAGCGGTGATGCCGTGGGTGGCGATGGCTTCGCTCGAGCCGTTCACCGCGAAAACGTTTTGATTTCCGGAGTAGACAAGGCGCCCCACCTTCACCGGTTTGGCATCGCCAGTCGCTTCAAATTCCCCAATTTCGTTGCTCTGTCCCCGCCCCGTCAACACGTTCCCGGAGTTCGGATCGACGGCGAGTGAGCCAAACCCGTAGCCCTCGGCGAACTCGTACTTCGTCTCACCGGTTTCCTTGTCGATCTCAAAAACGCGAGCCTCGGAAACGGTCCCTTGGGGACGAGCGACGAACAGAGATCCGGCCGACGGGCCGGAACCGAGGGCCAGGATCGAGGGCTGAGAAAACGACAGTTCGAAGGTGTCCGTCAGATCCGTGTTCACCGGCAGGTCCCCGCTCGGGGCATACTTGTAGATCACTTCTCCGGCAGAGACGTAGACCGCGCCCGTCTCGTCGACGGCCACACCAGTGACCTGCCCATCGAAGTTGGCCACCCCCGCCTTCGCCAGCTGGCCAAGGTATTCACCACCGGCGGAGAAGATGTCCACAAAGGAAGTTGCTGGCTGGCCCAGGGTCCCGGACTGGGACAAGTAGATGTTGCCGTCGGTGGGCCCGCCCGATTCGTCGATCGCGATCTGGCTCGTTACGTTTCCCAAATCGAGTTCGTTCTGGGGCGTCTGGTCGCAGGAGGCCGGTTCTTCCGCGCAGGGTTTGCCGTTCGCTTCCCTGCCGTCGATGAAGTTGGTGCCAAGCGCCGCGAAGGGGGCGGGCGTCCCATCGGCGTGGTAGCGGATGAGCGCCGGGACACTACCGGTCGTGGGGGATCCGAAACGCTCGCCGACGATGACGTTGCCGCTGTCTTTTTCAACTGCCATCGTCGAGACCCACCCGAAGCTCGGCTGTTCCGCCGAGCCGAAGGTTTCCTTGAACGGGCGCTGGGTGAGGGCGCTGGCGCTGGGGACGAAGATGAGCGCGAGCAGCGCGACGATGGCGACGAGGGTCAGCGAGGCGGCACGGTGGCGGTTCAAGTTGCTCTCTTTCGTTCTGGGCGCGCCGGCGCGCCGTCCCTTTTCTCTCTCATGCTCGGATCTCTCCTGAAGTCGGGCGGGGCGGTCCGGTTGGGGAAAACCGCCGCCCCGCGGGCGCGGCTGCCGGGGAGGGCGACCGACGCCGGGTTGACGGATGCAGCGAGAAAACGCTCGCGCTCCGAAGCTCGCCCTGCTGTCCCCTGTTGACCCCCAAGATTCCACCTCCGGTTGGTGCATCGGTTCCCGACCGATGCTGTCCCTGTGAAGTTCCCAAGCGACCTCGACTGCCGCTCCCCTAACGCGGCGAAATACACCAGCCGGTGCAAGGGTCTGTCAAAAACTGGTCGTAGTTCCAGCCCAGGCCAAACGGCGCTTCCGGCCCGCTACCCCGCCTGTAGAGCGAAATTTCTGGCAGCGTTCGAGAGGAAGGCCGGCGGCCCGAGCTATAGGGAACCGGGCTGTTTTTCCCAAAATGGAGAGACTTTGATCAATCTGAGACGATCTCAAGAAAGTCGTCGGGCACCGCGAAGAACAAGAACCCCGACGTCGCCAAGGTCGGCTCCCCCTGGGCCGTGGCCAACCGCGCATGGCACTCGTCCCGCAGGCTCAGCATCCGTTCGACGGCGGTGGCGATGATCTCTGTGACCTCGGTCATCCCCTGTTGATCCAGCTTCATCGGGATGCGAGCGGTCATGCTGCCTTCGGTCCATCCGTAGGTACCCATTTTGGTCGCGGCAAGGGCTTCGCGAAAAAAGGCGTTCAGCACCAGAGCATCGAGTTTCTCCCGCTGCGCGGCCGGCACCTCGGACACGCGCCCCCACCTGACCGCCTTGCCGCTGTCGGCCACATATATGCGCTCGACCGTTCCCCGTCGAAGCCGCTCTCCGCACACCGTCACCAGACCGACTTCCGCGAGCCGCCGCAGCTGATATCGCACTTTTTCCACGGGAGCCTGCAGGAGGTCGGCCAGCTCGGTGGCGCCAGCCGGCGCCATAGTCAGGTAAGTCAAGATCGAGAAGCGAAGCGGATCGGCATCGAAACTGACCTCGTGCTCTGCGCCCTTGCTGACCGGATCGTCCGGCGTCGGCCCGTACGCATCGATCCTCGACGGATTAGGGGCGACGCCCTCCGTGCTCACGCGCTTGAAGAAGACGATCGCCGCCAGCGCGTCGATCGACTGCTTTTCGCCAGCCGCCAGCCGCGCCTTGCATCGCCTCTCCGCCTCCAGCACCTGGGTCAGGGCTTCTTCGTGAAGTTGCAGCGCTGCATTCAGTCCGTCGTCATCGAGTGCAACCGGAAAACGCACAAGCGCATGCTCCTCTCGCTCCGAGAGTCGACCTTCTCGGACGATCTCCATCGCCTCGGCGAACAGCAGGCGCAGAAGACGGACATGGGCCGCCTCCAGGCGCCCGGCCGGGAGGTCCGCAAGGTCGGTGTCGTAGAGAACCAACTTCGCGAGGTTGACGCCGTAGAGGTTCGCGCGGCCGTTCCCACTCGGAGCGGCTCCGACAACCTCTACCAAACCCGCCTCCCTCATCCTGCGAAGGTGGTAACGGACCCGCTCTGCAGGAGCCTCGAGAGAGACGGCGAGTTCGGCCGCGGTCGCCGGGCGACGGCTGAGGCGATTCGCGATCGCCAGCCGCAACGAGTCGACAGTGATGCTCAACTTTCCGCGCGCCAGGCGCTTGGAACTGCGACGGTTTTTCCGCGCTGGCTCCACTAGCCGATCACCATCCCTGAGTCCCTGAGCACCACGCCCCCTAAGCGATATGCGAACTGGTCCGCCGGCGGGATGCCCCACCCGCCGATCCCCGGCCGTCTGAGGAGCGTCACTCCAACCGCTGCACAGATTCCTGTCAAGGGCCTCCGAAAATCGAGTCTCTTCAACCATTTAAAAGAGACGCCCCCCGATCCTGCCGCGAAACCATGTTCCCATAGAGCCGCAGCGGAACGCGCCTGACAGGATTCGAACCTGTGACCTTCGGTTTCGTAGACCGAAGGTCTGGAGCTGAGAAAGCGCTCTACAGAGCCATTTAGAGCCTATTTGTTCCTCGAAAACCCCCGAAGGGAAGGAGATTCCGAAAATCTAGGAGCTTCTACTTGCTCTCAGCTTCAATCTCAGCGATCAAGGCAGCGACCCGGTCACGGGTAGTCGGCAGCTCCGAGACGACGACATCCCAGACGAGATTGAGATCGACACCAAGGTAATCGTGGATGAGTTTGTCGCGCATCCCAGCCATCTCGCGCCAGGACAACTCTGGTGCCCGTGCGCGCAGCGAGTCCGGCACCTGCTTGGTTGCCTCCCCGATGACCTCCAGGTTGCGGACGACCGCATCCTGAATCATCGGGCTCTCGAAGAACGCAGTCCGGCCAGACTCGGTGTAGGCGAACACCTTGTCGATGGCGTCGCGGATATGCAGCAGGTAGACGCTCTCGTCCTTCAGAGCGCAACCGCCTCGTCGAGAACGCGGTCGCGCATGTAGGGCGACAGGCTGGCCTCCGTAACGACGTCTACATCAATCCCGAGACTCTCCTCCAGATCGTTGGACAGCGCAATCAAGTCAAAAAGGCTGCGACCTTCCGCCATGTCAACTAGAAGGTCAAGATCGCTGGACGCATCCTGCTCGCCCCGACCGACCGAGCCGAACACGCGGACATTGCCCGCCCCATGGGTGGCAGCAATACGGCGCACGTCCTCCCGAATCGCCGGGAGGGCGACAGATCGGCGGCTTTTCGTCTGTCCAGCCATTGGCTAAATCGTACGCCCATCTTCGGTTGGCGCACCCTTGAGGATGCCTCTTAGGATCAATCGATGACCTTCCTCGGGAAACTGGTTCTGCCCCGCTCGGCCCGTCGATGGCTGACGAGCGCTTCAGGACTGCTGCTCCCAACCGGCACCGCAGAGGCGGAGGCCGATCACCCGGCGACCCGCTACATCAACACCTTCGTCACCCATGAGGAGCTCTACGGAGAACGTCTGAACGAAGAGCAGATCTCGGAACTGCTCGGCTCGATGTCCGCCTACGACTGTCTGGCGATCATCGGCCGGATCTCGTGCATGATCCATACGGCGCCGCGCTTCGACACCGAGCGACAGTTGCAAATCCTCGAACGCTTTGGATGGCAGGAGGGGCTGCGCGAGGTCGTTGGCAGAGGACTCGAGAGCGACGGCCAGCGACTGCTTTTCTTTCCCCAGCAGTTGGTTCACCTTGCTCGCTTGGTTGTCCGCCACGCTGATCTACGCCCTGCAGACAACTTTGCAGAGGGGGAGCTGATCGAGGACTTTGCCACCTGCATCCTGGGCGTCTCCGACCTTCTTGAAGAGGGCGACCTCGATGACCCTCACCGCTTGGAGTCGGTGGTCCCGTGGATCACGCGGCAGTGGGCGATCAATGGCCGCGATGACTCGGTCTTGCTTTGGACGCGCTACTACGACGTCCTCGTCCGTACCTGGAATGACGTTGCAACGCCAGAGGCTTTTGATGCAGCCGAGGCCTTTCAGCGTTACACCGGAATTACGCTGCAAGATTGGCTGTCCGTCGGCTTTGCAGTCTTTGTTCGCTTCTTCAATTACGGCGGCGGTGCTTCCAACGACTACTTCCTCTCTCCAGAGCAATGGTTTTCGGAGAGCGCGGTGTCCGAAGAGGTTTGGTGGGCTTTTCTAGACCGCAACTCACAAACGCTCGAGGAATGCCGAGGCTCTGTAGCCAAAGAGGAAGAAGCCTATGGACCTACGATGTATCGCAGTCAGACCTTTGAGAGCAAGCCTTTGCTCTCATTTCCGGATGGTCGACTAATCCCGTTGGCACTTGATGCCATACAGCGCCGGGCAACTGAGGGGATGTTTTTCGAGCTGGCCGACGGGGCAGTCGATGAGGGGCACCCGCGGGAGCACTTCACCAGCCCGTTTGGCAGGGTTTTTGAGGAGTTCGTCCAGCGTTCTTTCGAACGCATGTTTCCGCCTGTGGGGGTCAGGCGGGTATATCGCCCTGTCAAGTATGAACGCGATGGCGACACCGTCGAGTCGTCAGACGCTGTTCTCGATCTCGCTCCTGACATCGCATTTGTCGAGGTTGTTGCGCGTCGCCCGCGCGTCGCTACGCTAACCCGCGGCGACTTCACCACCTTTCTGGAGGATCTGGAGAGCGGTGTTCTGCGCAAGGCTCGTCAGCTCCACCTGAATATCTCCGACTTCCGCAGCGGCATACTGGAGTTTGAGCATTTGAGGGGCGACACCGTCGGCGTCACGTGGCCGGTTCTGGTCATCGTCGAGGGATTTCCGATCATGCCCCCCATCCCAGGGCTGATAGAGAGCAGGCTCGATGAGCGAGGCGAGCTGCGCGGGGGACCGGCGCTCGCAATCATGAGCGCCGAAGATCTGGCTCTACTTGAGGCTCTGCTGCTCGCAGGATTCTCGGCGCTTGAGCTTCTTCGGGCCTGGCGAGCCGAGGGTTTGCGTGACCTCCCTTTTCAAAACTTTCTCGATGCGCTTGATGACCCTCGTGTAGGCCAAGCCCGTCGCGCTTCCTTTTTCACCGAGACGTGGAACGAGTTAACGGAGATGATCGTCGAGCAACTTCTACCGGGAAAAGAGGCACCAAGGCTCGAGTAACAGCCGATCCCTTAGCTCACGAGGCGGGCGCCGCAACATCGAATCCGGCGGCCTTCAATTCCCGACTCAGTTTCCAGCGCCATTCGTCAGCGAATGAGATGTACTCAACGCCGGTGTAGTCGGACGGGAGCTCAACACCTTCCTCAAAGAGGACGGCGACGTTTTCACGGCCAATCTTCGCAAGGAAGTAGCCGAGCTCAAGGATGGCGTTTTGACGTGCGCGAGGGTTTAGATGCTCGGGCGAAGCCTTCGCCGCACCCACATCATCGGCGGTCAGAAGGACAACGGCGAAGCCCGCCCTCCCGGCGTGAGATTCGAACTTCTCGATGATCGTTTGGCCGCGACCCGGCTGCTCTGAGAGAAGGGTCGGTTCGCGTCCGGTTGCTTGCTGCACCGCGCGGGCGACCTCGTTCTCGCGGCTGTGGCCGTGGACGATGAAGATCGAACGCTCCGTCGACACAGAGAGATCCATCGTGGGGCCATTGAGAGAGGAGGGGCCAGTAGGTGACCCTGGCATCGTGATCTCTGCTCCTTTGGCTCGGCCCTCCATGGTAAGCCCGAAAGAGCGCGCCTTGTTGTGATGCGGCTCTACACGTAAGCAGCCCATTTCCTCCAAGTCATCGATCGTGTGCTCTGAAGGCTTCGACCAAGAGGGATCCCAGCGGGGATGTTCGATCTTGGGACCATCACCTGGGTATCGAAGGTGAAAGAGCTCAGGCTCCCGGCCATCATCAGCGAGGCTTTTGTCGGCTTGGTAGATCCGATGCATAGCGTTTTCGTGACGGACATCCACAGGATCAATCCATCGAAATCAGTGCGCAAAAAGCCATCCAGATCCTCTAAGCAGCCTCTGCGTCGACGCTTGAGGCACCAATTACGTCGGCAATCTCCCCAGCAATCTCCTCAACGGTGTAGATAGCCGTGCTGAGGGCAACCTTGTCTGCCAAAGAGGGGCTGTAGCCAAGGACCTCGTCCTTCGTAATTTCGTGCCATACCGGCAGGATCCGCTGCCGACCAGCCATTTCGAGAGAGACGAGGCCATCGAGCTCGTACTGCGGCCAATTCTTCGCGAAGAAGGCATGAGAAAGCACGACCAAGCCAAAGCGGCTGCGGGCAAGACCAGCATCAATTCTCTGCCGCAGGCTGTCGCCGATGCGTAGCTGCGTCTCGTCATACCAGACCTCCACCCCTCGCTCCTCAAGGGCAGCTACAAGGCTCCGAACAATTCCCGCCTTGTCCTCGGTCGCGTGGGAGATAAACAAGTCAAACTCCTCGGCTCCCGTAGGCAAGGGCGGCGCAGCCTCGGGCGCAGCGACATCCTCAATGATCGTGCGCAAGTTCGGCTGGCGAAGCTCGGGGAGGGCACCTGGCAAGATCCGCATACTGTGGCGAACGCTGCCACGCAAGCCCTCCATGTGGATCACCAAGTACCAGTGACCATTGCGCGGAATCTCGAGACGCACAGGCGTCCGCTTCGCTAGACCTCCGTAATAGCGATGTTGACGTCCATTACGAAAGCTCGAGTAGTTAGAACTGTCGAGCAGCAGCACATTGGCAGCGGCAGATAGCTGGACCTCGACAACCTCGCCAGCTTTACGAGTTTTCAGGTCATAGACGGAGTAGTTCATTCCCGCTCCCTAGTGCCCGTTCGGATGCCGCTTTGGGTTGCCTACCGTCCTCGAATCGAGGAAGGTCCCGTCGCTACGGCGCAGATATGCGACATCGCCATCGTCGTTCCAGATGCGGGTCGAATGTCCCCAGAACAGTAGAAGATCCCCGCTGCCCGAACGGCAATTGGTGCCGTTGCCCGTAAAGACGTAGGCTGATTCTCCAGGCTCCAAGTGCAGCGTTCCGTGGCTGGTCGTACGCGGAAAGCGATAGATGTGCGGGCGTTGCTGGGTCCCCGTGTAGTCGGTCAACTCCAACCGGTCAGCGCGACGCGGGCCGTGCCTCCGTTAGCAATCTCGACGTACTCGCCACGTTCATCGGTCGTCCTATTGGCTACAACACAAATATGGGGCTCCACGCCTCATCCTTTCCTCAAAATTTCAGCGCCGAGTTGCCCAACATGTCCGCGGTAGTCACTCCGCCTGGCAACTCAGGATCAGAGATAGCGAAGCTGGCGGACGGAAAACCCAGCCGGGAATGGGTGACTAGCCCATTCCCGGCTGGAAGCTGAATTGAGGAAGTGGGGAATTCCTACAGGCAGCTCCCGACGGAAGACCCGACCGGACTTGCTGCTGGCCCTCTAGAGGCCAGAAGGCTCCTTGGGATGACCCAAGAGATCGCGATCGCCCGAGCGGGTACTTCTCTTGGCTGGAGGGAAGGTGAAGGGAAGGAGCGCCCCTATTCGGGAGGCTTTTCTTGACCTCCGCTGACCTTTGTTGACCTCCAGCGCGGATAGAGCGCTTGAAGCTGATCCCTTATGTAGAGCGGGATCTGGCTTCAACAGGAGCCAAAGGGCGACGCGCCTGACAGGATTCGAACCTGTGACCTTCGGTTTCGTAGACCGACGCTCTATCCAACTGAGCTACAGGCGCGGGGTGGCCGGTTGGGGCCGGCGGACTGACGAGATTAGAGGATGCGGGGCGGTTTTAGGCGGCTAAGGGGTCTGCGGGGCGGCGTCCTCCTCGGCGTAGGCGGCGAGGAGCCGGGCCTCGCCTTCCTTATCGGGGAAGCGGGTCGCTACCAGGAGGGCGCCGAGGAGGATGGCGACGATGCCCGCTATGTAGGCCCAGGAATCGCCGTGGAGGAAGGCGCCGCGGGCTCCTTCGACGATCGAGTCGGCGTAGCGGGGGTGCTGTTCGGCGACGGCGGCGGCGCTGGAGAAGGATTTGGTCAGCTCGCTTTCGACGCTGGTGGTGACGTCCTGGGGGGCCGAGGCGACGGCTGCGGTCGCGGCTGCCGCGTAGCCCGCCGTGAGCAGGGCGCCGAGGATCGACTGCATGATCGCCCCGCCGAGGTCGCGCTGCAGGTCAGCAGTCGCCGAGGCCATGCCCGCCCGGCGCACCGGCACCGAGGTGGTCAGCGAGCGCGAGGCCGGGGTGCCGGCGAAGCCGACCCCGATGCCGATCAGCAGGTAGCCGAGGCCGATGTGCCAGTACTGGGCGTTCTCGTCCCAGAGCAGCAGCATCACGACGAAGCCGAGCAGGCAGAAGGCGTAGCCGAGCAGGAGGGTGAAGCGGGCGCCGCGGGTCTCGACCAGGTGCGCCGAGCGGGGCGCCACCAGGACCATCCCGATCGCCCCCGGGAGGATCGCCAGGCCGGCGTCGAGGGTCGAGTACTCGAGCACGTTCTGCAGGTACTGCTGGCCGATGAACATCGCCGCCATCAGCGAGCCGAAGACGATGATCCCGGCGCAGGCGGCGACCCAGAAGATGCGCCGGCCGGCGACCTCGAGGTCGTAGAGCGGCGCCGGCGCCCGCCGCTGCCGCAGCACGAAGGCGACGACCGCAGCGAGGGCGACGACACCCAAGCCGGCCGCGGCGGCGCCTGCTCCCGGCACCGGGGCGAAGTTGATCGCCAGGACGAGGGCGGCAACCATCACCACCGAGAGGATGCCGCCGAGGTTGTCGACCGGGCCGGAGGTCTCGTTGACGTGGGCGGGGACGAAACGCCAGGCAAGGTAGAGGGCGAGGAGCGCCAACGGCAGGGTGACGAAGAAGACCGATTCCCACGCGAACCCGGTCAGCAGGGCGCCGGAGACCAGCGGCCCGAGCGCCGAGATCCCTCCCCCGAGTGCAGACCAGAGGGCGATCGCTTTCGTCCGCTCCGGCCCGCTCCAGAGCGCGGTGATCAGCGCCAGCGTGGTCGGGAAGGCCATCCCGGCGGCGAGACCGCCGAGCAGGCGGGCAGCGAAGAGGACGCCGATCGAAGGCGCGAAGCCGGCGAGGAGTGAGGCTGGGATCGCCAGCGCCGTCCCCCCCAGGAGCATCTGCTTGCGCCCGTGGACGTCACCGAGCGCGCCGAGGTAGAGGACCGAGGCCGCGAGCCCCAGCGAGTAGCCGACGGCGACGAGGTCGAGCCCGGTTTGGCTGGCGTCGAAGGCCTTGCCGATGTCCGGCAGGGCGACGTTGGCGACCGCGAGGTTGAGGTTGGCGACAGCGGCGACGGCGATCAGCGCCGCCAGCACCAGCTTCGCCTGCGGAGGCGACGAACTCGACGCGGGCGCCGGCGCGGTAGCGGTCGCGTCCATGGCTTCTTCTATCGCATCGGCCGCTTCTGCGCGTAGGCTGGCGCGATGGCCAAGTGGGCGGTACTCGTGGTCCTTTCAGCGGCGCAGTTCCTGATGGTCCTCGACCAGGCGGTGATGAACGTCGCGATCAGCCAGTTGGTCGAAGACTTCGACACCACGGTGACGACGATCCAGGCGGTGATCGCCCTCTACGCGCTGGTGATGGCCGGGCTGATGCTGACCGGCGGCAAGCTCGGCGACATCTTCGGCCGCCGCCGCGTCTTCGCGATCGGGCTGGTCATCTACGGGATCGGCTCGGGGCTAACCGCCGCCTCTTGGAGCGTCCCCTCGCTGATGTTCGGCTGGTCGATCCTCGAGGGGATCGGCGCCGCGCTGGTCCTGCCGGCACTGGTGGCGCTGGTGGCCGGCACCTACCGCGACCGCGACCGGGCGGTCGCCTACGGCGTGCTCGGCGGCGTCGCCGGCGCCGGGATCGCCGTCGGTCCGATCCTCGGCGGCTGGGTCACCACCGACTTCACCTGGCGCCTCGTCTTCGTCGGCGAGGTCGTGGTCGCGATCGGGATCCTCGCCGGGACGCGGCTGATGGCCGAGCCAGAGCGCGCGCCGGGCAAGCCGACCCTCGACTGGGTCGGCAGCGTCCTCTCGGCAGCCGGTCTCGCCGTCCTCGTCTTCGGCGTCCTGCAGGCGAGCAACTGGGGCTGGCTCCGGCCGAGCAATTCACCGATCACCCCGTTCGGCTTCTCGCTGACTCCGTTCGTGATCACCGCCGGGGGGCTCCTCATCGCCGCCTTCGTCAGCTGGGAGCGCCGGCGCGAGGCCCGCGGCGAGGAACCGCTGCTGCGCCTCGACCTGCTGAAGATCCCCTCGCTGCGCGGCGGGGTCTCGATGTTCCTCGCCCAGAACCTCGTCCTGATGGGGATCTTCTTCACGATCCCGCTCTTCCTGCAGATCGTCCAGGGGCTCGACGCGCTGGAAACCGGGGTGCGGATGCTGCCGACCTCGGCCGGCCTCTTCTTCAGCGCGATCGTCGGCTCGAGACTGGCGACGCGGTTCGCGCCGAAGCCGCTGGTGCGCACCGGCCTCGCCCTGGTATTCGTCTCCGCCCTGCTGCTGTTGGGCACGATCGAGCCGGAACTCGATAACGCCCCCTTCCTCTTTGCGATGGGAGTGCTGGGGGTTGGGATGGGCCTGGTCGTCTCCCAGCTCGGAAACGTCGTCCAGTCGGCGATCGGCGACGAGCAGCGAAGCGAAGCCGGCGGCCTGCAGAACACCGCCCAGCAGCTCGGCTCTTCGCTGGGGACGGCGCTGCTCGGCGCGATCGTGATCACCGGCCTCGTCACCGCCTTCACCGGCAACATCGCCGACGACCCGCAGATCTCGGACCGGGTCGAACAGCAGGTCGAGGTGCAGCTCAGCGCCGGCGGCAGCTTCGTCGCTTCCGACGAAGTGCGGGAAGCCGCCGAGGCCGAGCACCTCGCCCCGCGGACGACCGACGCGCTCGTCTCCCACTACGAAGACGCGCAGCTGGATGCCCTGAAGCTCGCCTTCCTCGTTGCCGCCCTGCTGGTGCTGGCGTCCTTCTGGTCGACCCGGCGGCTGCCGGCGCAGCGACTTACCGCTTGAGCCGCACGTGCCAGCGCACGTTGGCGGCGGCCACCGCGTTGCCGGCGGCATCGGTCAGGGCGACCTCGCAGGGGAACTCGACCTTGCCCTCGGCGTCGAGGGTCTCGTGGGCCTTGGCGGCGACGATGCCGAGCTTGGCCTTGGCCGTGATCGGGCCTTCGGCGACCTTGTCGTAGGAGATCTCGGCGCTGCGGGCGAGCGGGGTCAGCTCGCCCATGCGCTCGGCGAAGGCGCCGACGAAGGCCGCGCCCGATGCCGTCTCGGCGACGGTGAAGAGGGCGCCGGCGTGCTGGGAGCCGACGTGGTTCAGCAGCTCGGAGCGCTCGGGCATGACGACGGTCGCCTCACCCTCGCTGATCTCGGTGATCTCAAGGCCGAGGTAGCCGACGAACGGCACCGCCTGGCTCATCCCTTTGGCGATCAGGTCGAAGTCGGTCATCGGCCCAGCCTAGCCGTACCGGCGCTTATCGGCCGTGGAACTCGGCGTGGCCGGGGCCGCCGTGCTCGAGGAAGGTCTGAACCGCGTTCTGGAGGTCCTCGGTTGCGAAGAGCTCGCCGGCCTCGGTCCGCACCGCCTCGTCAGCGGCGGGGATTCCGCCTTCGCGGAAGCGGCGGAGGATGTGCTTGGTCATCGCGTGCGCCTTCGTCGGCCCTGCGGCCAGCTCCCCCGCCAGCTTGCGGGCGGCGGCGTCGAAGTCGTGGTCCTCGAAGATTAAGTTGACGACGCCCCAGCGCTCCATCTCCTCAGCGTCGAAGATCCCGCCCGACATCACGAAGTGGCGCGCCCGGCCGCTGCCGGCCCGCTCGGCCAGCCGCTGCGTCCCGCCCATCGATGGCGTCAGCCCGACCACTTTCTCGACCAGCCCGAACTTCGCCTTCGGCGAGGCGACGATCAGGTCGCAGGCGAGCGAGAGCTCGAAGGCCGCGGTCAGGGTCAGGGCATGGGCGGCGAAGACGACCGGCGCCGGCAGCAGTTCGACCTTGTCGATCATCTCCAGCAGCTCGGTCCAGAGCGCGCTCCCCTGCTCTGGCGTCAGCCCGGAGAAGACGTGGACGTCGACGCCGCCGGAGACTGCGCGGCCCTCGGCCCGGATCAGCAGCGCCCGCGGCGGCTCAGCGGCAACCGCGTCGACCGCCGCCCGCAGGTCGTCGATCATCCGCTGGTCGAAGAGGTTGAGCGGCGGGCTGTCGAGGGTGATGACGGCGAGGCCGTCGTCGCCGCGCTCGAGCAGGGCTGCGGGTTGGTCACTCATAGCTCCGGCACCCTATGGACCTCGAACAGGTTCGTGCCGAGTTCCTGACCGTCGAGGCCGGCGGTGATCGCGACCAGATCGCCCGGGGCGGCGATGCCGTGCTTGGCCGCCTCGCCGGCGCAGTGACCGAGCAGGCTGCGCAGCTCGGTCCCGAAGTCGCTCTGCACGGCAGTGATTCCGAAGAGGACACTGACCCGCCGCACCGTCTCTATATATGGGGAGACGGCGAGCACCGGCACGTTGGGCCGGTGGGCGGAGACGAGGCGGGCGGTGCGGCCGGTGTTGGTCGGCACCACGAGCGCTTTTAGCCCGAGCCGGTAGACGGCGCCAACGGCACTCTGGGCGACCGAGTCGGCGACGTCCTGCGTCGCCTGATCGGTGCGGCGGAAGAGCCACTCGGCGTACGGGAGGTCGGGCTCGGTCGCGCGGGCGATCCGGTCCATCACTTCCACCGCCTCGACCGGGTTCTGGCCGACCGCGGTCTCCTCGGAGAGCATCACCGCGTCGGTGCCGTCGTAGATCGCGTTGGCGACGTCGGTCACCTCGGCCCGGGTCGGGCGCCGCGCGGTCACCATCGAGGCCAGCATCTGCGTCGCCGTGATCGCCGGTTTCGAAACCCGGCCGGCGGCCCGGATCAGCCGCTTCTGCTCGACCGGCAGCTGCTCGATCGGCACTTCGATCCCGAGGTCTCCGCGGGCGACCATGATCCCGCCGCTGGCGGCGCGGACGATCTCCTCGATGTTCTCCGCCGCCTGCTGGCGCTCGATCTTGGCAATCACCGGGATGCGCGAGCCGAGCTCTTTCAGTCGCGCCGAGACCGGCTCCAGGTCGGCGGCGGTGGAGACGAAGGAGACCGCGAGCAGGTCGACGCCGTGCTCGACCGCGAACTCGACCCAGCCCAGGTCGACGCCGGTGGTCGCCGGCAGATCGGCGCCGCCGGGGATGTTCATCCCCTTGTGCGAGGAGAGGGTCCCGCCGACCTCGACGTCGGCGCCGACGCCCTCGTGCGTCGCGGCGCCGCTGACCCGCAACCGGATCGCCCCGTCGGCGAGGTAGACGAGCTGGTCGGCGTGCAGATCCGAGACCCCCGCCCACTGCACCGGGATCGTGTCGGCGTCGCCTTCGACCTGCTGCGGCGTCAGCGTCACGTGCATCCCGGTCTCGAGCTCGGCGACGTCGCCCCGCATCGAGCCGATCCGCAGCTTCGGCCCCGGCAGGTCGCCGAGAATCGCCACCTCGCGCCCGACCCGCTCGCTCGCCGCCCGGATCGCCGCGATCGTCTCCGCCTGCCGCTCCCGCCCGGCGTGGGAGAAGTTCAACCGGAAGACATCGGCCCCAGCTGCGACCAGCTGCTCGAGCACGCCAGGCTCCCAACTCGCCGGCCCGACCGTGGCGATGATCTTCGTCCGCCGCCCCAGGTGGGCGCCATCCGTCCCCTCAGCTATCGCATTCATCCCCGCGGACTGTAGAACCTGCTCGCCTCCGAGTACCTACAATCGAGCCAAGCGCGTGGAGAGGTGGCCGAGTGGCTGAAGGCACTCGCCTGCTAAGCGAGTAGGGGGCGCAAGCTCTCTCGAGGGTTCGAATCCCTCCCTCTCCGTTCTGGGTGACCGGGGACGCGTGCCCAGGCGAGCGGCCCTTGCGGTCGGCGGCGGTTTGTGGTCGGCTGCTCAGAGCATGAGTGTTGCCTCGAGAGAACCGGCCGGGCGCAGTGCGAAGTTCGCCCTGCTGCTTTGCACGCTGCTTGCGGTCCTGTTCGGACTGGCTCTGGCCCCGGCGGCAGCTTCGGCAGACGTGGCCGGCCCCTGCGACGATGAAACGGCGACCGCTTTGGGAGAAAAGTACGACCTGAATCCGTTCGCTCCGGGCTTCACCTCGATGTCGGCCCTCTGTGGTGGATTCCTGGGACCTGGGATCGAGGCCATGGTCGCGCGTGCGGTTCCCGCGACCTGCGGCGGCTACGCCGGATGGACGGTTTTTCGGCGCGAAGCGAACGGCTCGTGGCAGCTCGTCTGGAAGTACCGGAACGGCCAGACCGACCTGGTCGCGGTCGGCAACGATCTCGAAGAAACCAGCAACATCCTCGCTCCTGGGGATGCGCGATGCGTCGGGGAAAAGGCCACCAAAACCCGGGTTTGGCATTGGGATGGAGGGCAGTTCGCAGCCGGGCCGTGGAGCATCCACCCGCTTGGCCTCGCGCCTTTCTTCATCGCTGACTGGGTCCACTCGGGGACGATCTGCCAGATGGCCGACGATCCGGGAGTCAATGCTCTGCCCGGTCCCACCCGCAACGGCGTTACCTGCTTCACCGCTAACGCGCGGCACAGCCAACGGGCGGAATTGCGGGTCGACGGCCAGGTGAAGACGAGGAAATGCGGACCGCATTCGGTTACGCGGTGCACCGGCTCCTTCTGCGGCTGCGCCGAGGACTTCCCCGAGGTGAAACCCGGCGAACAGGTCGTCGTCGGGCGCTTCACCTGCAGAGTCTCGAAAAGCAGCGTGGAATGCGTCAACACGACGGGCCAGGGCTTCGTCATCAATCCTCGGGAGACCCGGCGCCTGTAGCCGATACCGGGGATAGGCTGGCGCCGTGTCCGTCCCTCCCCAGTCGCACCAGCGTTATGAGCAAATCTTCGCGGAGGTGGAGGCCCCGTTCGCCTTTGTCGACCTCGAGGCGATGTGGGCGAACGCGGAGGCGATGCTGGCGCGGTCGGCCGGGAAGCCGGTACGGGTAGCGTCGAAGTCGATCCGCTGCCGGGCGCTGCTGGAGGCGATCCTCGGGCGGGACGAGCGGTTCCGGGGGCTGATGACCTACACGCTGCCGGAGACCCTGTGGCTCGCCGAGCAGGGGTTCGAGGATCTGCTGCTCGCCTATCCGACCGCCGACGTCGGGGCGCTGGAGGAGCTGGCGCTGCGCTCGGCGGCGAATCCGGAGGGGGCGCCGATCGTGATGGTCGACTGCATCGAGCACCTGGAGATGATCGAGTCGGTGCTCGGCAAGGGAGCGCCGCCGATCCGGGTCTGTGTCGATGTCGACGCCAGCTGGTGGTGGCTTGGCGGCCGGGTGAAGATCGGGCCGAAGCGGTCGCCGATCCACACGGTCGAGCAGGCGGTGGCGCTAGCGCGGGAGATCGAGAAGCGGCCGCAGATCGAACTCGACGCGCTGATGGCCTATGAGGGCCAGATCTCCGGGGTCGGCGACCTGCCGCCGGGACAGCGTCTGCGCGGCGCCGCGATCCGCTTCATGCAGAAACGCTCCGCCGCGGAAATCGCCGAGCGGCGGGGAGCGGTCGTCGCCGCGCTGAGCGAGTTCGTCGAGCTGGAGATCGTCAACGGCGGCGGCACCGGCAGCCTCGAATTCACCGCCGCCGAGGAGGCGGTGACCGAGGTCACCGCCGGCTCGGGCTTCTACGCCCCTGTCCTCTTCGACCACTACAGCCGCTTCAGCCTCACCCCCGCGGCGGCGTTCGCCCTGCCGGTCACCCGCAAGCCCTCGGAGTGGGTGGCGACGGCGCTCGGCGGCGGCTACCTCGCCTCGGGGCCCGGCAATACCGGCCGGCTGCCGGAGCCCTGGCTGCCAGAGGGCCTGCGCTTCGACGACGAGGAGGGCGCCGGCGAGGTGCAGACGCCGCTGCTCGGCGAGCCCGCCGGGTCCCTCGGCGTCGGCGACCGCGTCTACCTCCGCCACGCCAAAGCCGGCGAGCTCTGCGAGCGCTTCGACACCCTCTACCTAGTCGAAGGCGACCAGATCGTCGACGAGGTCCCGACCTACCGAGGGGACGGCAAGGCCTTCCTGTAGTCGCCGAACTGCATCAAATTTTCCACCCCCTAGATGGAAAATTTGATGCAGTTCGGATTAGTTAGGAGCCGAGGACCCGCTGCGTGTACTCGTTGCTGAAGACGCGGCCGGGGTCTAAGAGGTCGCGGGCTCGCTGGAACTCTTCCCAGGCGGGGTAGCGGGACGCTAGCGTCGCCGCCGTCTGGAAGTGGCGCTTGCCCCAGTGGGGGCGGCCGCCGTAGTCGTCCATGATCGCCTCGACGGCTTCGAAGTAGGGGCGCCACTCCATCCCCCGGTACTGGTGGACGGCGATGTAGGCGGTGTCGCGCCGGTGGGCCATGCTGAGGGAGGCGTCATCGGCAGCGGAGACGCGCATCTCGATCGGGAAGAAGACCGGGTAGCGGTTCGAGCGCACCCACTCGACCACCCGCCGCGCCGCCTCGGCGCCGTGCTCGCGGGGGACCGCGTACTCCATCTCGGTGAAGCGGACGCGGCGGTCGTTGGCGAAAACGCGGTCGCTGCGGTCGCTGGTGCGGCTGCCGGAGGCGAGCCGGCCGGCGAGCCGCGAGAGCGCCGGGATCAGGCGGGGGATCGCCTTGCCGGTCGCCGCCAGCGCCTCCAGGGCCCAGTTCTCGAGGACGACGTCGTTGAGGTAGGTCGCCGCGCGCCCGCGCGGCCGCGGCGGCCCCTCGGCACGATTGCGCTCCAGGACCAGCGCCAGGTCCGAGTAGGGGAAGCTGAAGAGCTCGAAGTGCTCGTGCGCCTCGGCCCGCTCGTCGAAGGAGTCGAGCACCTCCTCGCGCGGATGCGGCGCGTCGACCCGCAGCAGGGTGAAGGCGGGGACGCAGCGCAAGGTCACCGCCGAGATCGCCCCCAGCGCCCCCACCCCCACCCGTGCCGCCCGCAGCAGCTCCGGGTTGGTGGCGGCGGCCAGGTGGCGGACGCTGCCGTCGCCGAGGACCAGCTCCATCCCCTCGACCTGCGCCGAGATGTTGCGCAGCCGCGCCCCGGTCCCGTGGGTCCCGGTCGAGATCGCTCCGGCGATCGTCTGCCGGTCGATGTCGCCGAGGTTCTCCATCGCCAGGCCGAGGCCGGCGAGCTCCTCGTTCAAGTCGGCGATCACGGTGCCGCCGCCGACCCGCACCAGGCCGGTGGCCCGGTCGGCGTCCTCGACACCGCTCAGCGCCTCCAGCCGCAGCATCGTCCCTCCGGTCAGCGCCGCCTCAGTGAAAGAGTGGCCGGAGGCGGCCACCCGCACCTTCTCGCCGGCAGCCGCGGCGGCGCCGATCGCCTCGGCCAGCTCCTCGCGGCTCTGCGGCCGCAGGATCCGCGCTGGCCGGCAGGACTGGTCACCGGCCCAGTTGACCCACTCGCCAGCCGCCGCGCGCGCCTTCCGTCCCATGCCGCGAGCCTAACCCGCAGCGGGCCGCGGCTCGACTCCCGGATCCATCGTCCGGAAGGCGTAGACGACGGTCAGCGCCAGCAGCAGCGCGATCGCCAGGCTCGGCGCGGCGTAGCCGGTGAGGCTGGCGACGACGCCGCCGCCGATGCCGCCGATCACCTGCCCGGAGGCCCAGGCCATGTTCGAGAGGCCGGCGGCGAAGCCCTGGTGGAGGCTGCTGGCCTCGGCGGTGTCGGAGATCAGCGTCAGCGCCGGGGCGAAGCAGAGGCCCGCCCCGAGCGAGGTGACGATGAGGCCGGCGAGCACGCCGGCGAGCGTGGTCACGGTGGCGATCGCGACCATCGCCACCGCGCAGACCGCCAGCCCGGAGACGTACGGCAGCCGCCGCCCGACCCGGTCGGAGATCCGGCCCGCCATCGGCGCGAGAACGGCCTCGAGGGCCGCGCCGGCGATGAACCCGGCGGCGATGACGCCGTGACTGCCGCCGAAGGAGTCGATCCGCAGCGGCACCAGGACCTCGATCGCGCCGAACATCACCGAGGGCACAGCGACGAAGGCGGCGGCCTCCAAGACTGGTCGGCTGACCAGCGTCGCCATCACTTCGCCCAGCGTCTGCGTCTCCGGCGCCCGCGTCTCCGGTAGCCTCGAGGCCGCGATCGCGAGCAGGACCGTGATCACCAGGACCGAGCTGAACACCGGCTCGGTGCCGATCGAGCCGGCGATCGCCCCCAGCGCCGGACCGAGCAGCGCCCCGGCGACGGCGGTCCCCAGGGCGGTGCCGATGATCGAGCCCCGTTTCTCCTCCGGAGCGGTGGTGATCAGCCAGGTGAGGGCGCCGGACCAGATCAGCGCGCCGGCGATTCCCTGGATGAAGCGGGCGGCATCGAGCAGCAGGATCTGGTCGGCGAAGCCGAAGACGAGGCTCGCCAGGCCCAGCAGTAGCAAGCCGTGGATGACGGTCTTCCGCGGGCCCATCCGGCTGGCGACGAAGCCGGCCGGCAGCGATCCGAGCAGCGTCCCCGCCGCGTAAGCAGCCGAGAGGATCCCGGCTTCCGCCTTGCTGAGCCCGAGCTGGTCGACGTACTCCGGCAGCAGCGGAGCGATCGCGGCAAAGAAGGCGACGTCGATAAAGATCATCGCCGACGCGAGTAAGAGGAGCCGGCGCACCGCCGCATCCAATCAGGTGAGGAAACTCAACCCTGCTTCGCTTTAGAGTTGCCTGAGCACTCCGGGAGGGGTGGCAGAGCGGTTGAATGCGACGGTCTTGAAAACCGTTGGCCTCGGAAACGGGGCTCGTGGGTTCGAATCCCACCCCCTCCGTCGAGCCTTGGCGTGGCAGGAATGACGCTGCCGCGGCAGAACGAAGCTGGGATGGATCCCGCCAGGCGCGATCGGCGCCGCGAGTCTTGGGTAGAGCGCGCCGAGCGCACCCGCGATGCCTTCGGGCTCGTCCTCGCCTCGGTCCTGATCACTTACGTGCTCGCCTCGCTGCTGGCGAATCGGGATTGGGAGGCGGTCGTCCTCTGCATCGCGACCAGCGCCACCTCGGTGATCGCGCTGACCAGCGCCCACGCGCGGCCGCGGCTGGTGCGGTCGGCCTTCTGGCTGGCCGGGATCACGATCCTGCTGGCAGTGATCGGGGCAGCCGGCGGCGGCCAGCTCTGGCTCAACATCGCCACCGTGGTCCAGGTGGGGCTGCTGACGGTGGCGATGGGGGCCGTGCTGCAGCGGGTGGTCACGTCCGATCGGGTCAGCTCGCGGACGATCCTCGGGGCGCTCAGCGTCTACGCCGTCCTCGGCATCCTCTTCACCTTCGTCTACGGGTTCATCGACCGGGTGCAGAGCGGGCCCTTCTTCGAAGGCCACCCCCACCCGATCGGCGGCGACTTCCTCTTCTTCAGCTACACGACCCTGACCACGACCGGCTACGGGAACCTGGTCCCCGCCGACCAGCCGGGGCGGATGATCTCCGGCCTCGAGATGATGATCGGCCAGATCTTCCTCGTCACCCTCGTCGCCGGCCTGGTCAGCCTCTGGCGACCGGGCGAAGGCATCAGGCGGCGCCAGGAGGCGCGCCGCGAGCAGCGCACCACCGGCGAACCGCCCGCCGCTTAGCTCTCGTCGAGCTCGACCCGTTCGATCGTCTGCGCCTCGAGCGGCTTGTCGCCCGCCCCGGTCGGCGTCGACTCGATCGCGTCGACCACGTCCATCCCGTCGATCACCTCGCCGAAGACGGTGTGCTTGCCGTCGAGCCACGGCGCCGCTCCGGTGGTGACGATGAAGAACTGGGAGCCATTGGTGTTCGGCCCCGCGTTGGCCATCGCCAGCGCCCCGCGAACGACCTTGTGGTCGTTGAACTCATCCTCGAAGGTGTAGCCCGGCCCGCCGGTTCCGGTGCCTTCCGGGCAGCCGCCCTGGATCATGAAGTCCGGGATCACCCGATGGAAGACGAGCTGGTCGTAGAAGCCTTCGGCGGAGAGCTTGCGGAAGTTCTCGACGGTTTTCGGCGCGTCCTCGTCGTGAAGCTCGAGCACGATCGCCCCGGCGCTGGTGTGGAGAGTTGCTTGCGACATGCGGCTCACCCTAGCGAGACCCCCGCCGCTCGTCCGCCCAACGCCCCTCACCCCGCACCTTGACGGTCACGGGAGGCGAGAAGCCGGGGGCGTAAGGCCAGCGCTCCTCCGCCAGCGCCGTCGCCCGCAGCCGGATCGCGGCGCTGCCGCTGACGTAGCGGAAGCGGTAGTGGGCGTGGAAACGGCCGTGGTGGTCGGTGCGGGTGACGAGGACCGGCCGCCAGCGATGGGTCGCCTGCTCCAGGTACTGGATCGCGACCAGCTTGCCGCGGCGCGGGATCGGCGCTCCGGCGCTCCTCACCTTGCCGCTGAGACGGACCGCCTGCCCGGTGCGCAGGCGGGTCGGCTCCGCCCGCAGCGAGAGGCCGGAGCGCACCCGCAGCTCCAGGGCCGGCCGCCGGGCCGGCTCGAGCGCCTCGTCGCCGCCGAAGATCACCGTCACCCGACGAGAGGGCCCGGCGGGCAGCCGGGTTTCGAAGCCGCCCCCCTCTCCGGTCTTCACCGTCTGCGTGGCGATCGGCGCCAGTGCGCCATGGGAGGGATGCGAGACGACGCGCAGCTCGCGGCCGGCCAGCGGCGCCCCATCGGCGCCGGTGAGGCGGCCGCTGAGCAGCGCAGGGGCGCCGAACGGGACCGTGAGCGAGTCGCCGCGCCCGTGGCCACCACGCAGCCGAGCGAATAGCCTCGCCTTCGCCTTCGGCTTCGGCTGGACCTGCGGCTTCGGCTTCGCCAGCGGCACCGCCTTCGCCAGCGGGGGCGGTGGCTCCTTGCGGATCGCCATCTGGGTGCCGTCGGCGCGGAGGCTGGTTGAGGCGGTGTTGCCGGCCCCGTCTTCCGCGTCGACCCGGAAGACGTAGGTGCCGTAGCCCAGTTCCGGCATCGGCGCGACCAGGTGCCCCTTGTCAGCTGCGTTCCCGGGCACCAGCTTGGTCGGCAGCTCGGTCCAGTCGGCGACGTCGACGCGGCGGTAGAGGATCTCGCCGGAGGCGGGGCCGGAATGTTCGTCGGCGACGTCGGCCATCAGCTGGGTCGCGGAGTCCTCGGTCGAGAAGGCGACCGCAGGTTTGACGCCGTCCAACCGCAGCGGCACCGTCACCGCCGAGCTTGGCGCGTCGTTGCCGGCTTCATCGCGCAGCCACAGCTGCAGCGAGAAGGTGCCGGAGCCGGGCAGGGAGACGTCCGACAGCGTCCGCCGATCGCGGCCGGTGGCGGTTCGGACGCCGGTGTCGTAGCCGCTCGCGCTCGTGATCCGCCAGAGAGCGGCGGCGATCGGGCTCGCCGGCCCCTGATCCGGGTTGTCCCAGCCCAGGTCGAAGTCGTTCAGCCGCCGCCAGCCTTCGCCGCCGGCGAGCGTCAGTGCTTTCGGGTGGACGGGAGGGTTGTTGTCGATCAGGACGGTGCGCCCGTCGCTGCAGGTGCGGTTGCCGGAGTAGTCGACGGCACAGTGGACGAGCGTGTGCGGGCCGTCGCTGAAGCCGGTGGTGACGACGCTGTGTTGGGCCGAGACCGTAGTCAGGCAGGGCCGCATCCGGGTCGACCGCCACTCGCCATCGACGTAGGCCTGTTCGCAGGGGTACTCGCTGTTGCCGACCCGCGCGCCGTCGAGGTAGGTCTCGCCGAACTGGACCCCGGCCTGGTCGTCGGTGGCGGTCGCGGCGGCGCTCTCGACCCCCTTGCGCCAACCGCCGGCGAGGAGATCGCCGCCGAAGAAGCCGACCTTGACCGGGGCGAAGGAGTCCTCGACGGTGAGCGTCAAAGCCCGCAGCCCCGACCATGAGCTGTTTTCCAGCGAGCACCACTTGTCTTCGCCGCGCGCGCAGAGCAGGCGATCTTCAAAGGCGGCGACGCCGATCGGGAAGCCGCGGCTGAATTCGCGCGGCGTCGTGTCGGTGGTCGCCGCCCCGAGGAAGGGTTCGAAGCCGCCGCCCCAGTTGACCCCGCCGAGGCGCTGCTCCATTCCGTCGTGCAGGGCGTGCCACCAGCTGCCCCGCACCTGCATGATCTTCGTACCCGGAACCGCATCCCAACGCCAGCGGGCGAAACGGGTTCCGGAGACGGTCGTCTGCCCGTCGCGGGTCAGGCTCTTCAGGTGGGCTGGGGCGAAGGAGTCGGTGCCGATCGGCGGGACGCAATAGGCGTCGGAGCGGAACTTGGCGCCGCCGGTGGTGTCGGTCCAGCTCGCGTCGGCCCCCACATACCAGCCGCACTGGGCGACCCGGTAGGTACCGGCGCTGGCCTTCGCGGCTGCCAGCAGCAGCACGCTCATCGCCAGCAGCACTCCGAGGGCGACGATCCTTCCGACGACGATTCTGGTCTGAGACATAGCTCCTCCTTCGCTCGAGTGCGTACGGAGGAACCAAGGGCTGGGGCGGCGGAAACTCTCCCCCCCTAGAATCGAATCGATGCCACTTCCAAACGAAGATCAGATCACCGAGAAGCTGCGCGCCGTCATCGACCCCGAGCTGCGGCGCTCGATCGTCGAGCTGGGCATGGTCCGCTCAATCGAGGTCAAGGAGGACGGCCGCGTCGAGGTCGTCGTCTCGCTGACCACCGCCGGCTGCCCGATCCGCTCGCACTTCGAACAGGCCGTCGCCGCCCAGGTGATGCAGCTCGAAGGCGTGACCGCGGTCGCGGTCGGCTTCGACGTCCTCTCCGACGAGGAGAAAGGCCGGCTGCAGCAGACCCTCGGCCGCGGCAAGCTGCCGCAAGGGGCGCTGGCGAAGGTGAAGAACGTGATCTGCGTCTCCTCCGGCAAGGGCGGGGTCGGCAAGTCAACGATGACCGCCAACCTGGCGGCGGCGCTGAACGCCGAAGGCCACTCGGCCGGGGCGCTCGACTGCGACGTCTACGGCTACTCGATCCCGCGGATGCTCGGGGTCAATCGCAAACCGGAAGTCAACGGCGAGCGCAAGATCCTGCCGCTGGACTCGCCCAGCGGGGTGAAGGTGATGTCGATCGGCTTCTTCGTCGAGGACAACTCCGCCGTCGTCTGGCGCGGCCCGATGCTGCACAAGGCGATCCAGCAGTTCCTCGAGGACGTCGCCTGGGATGAGCTCGAGTACCTGCTGCTGGACCTGCCGCCGGGGACCGGCGACGTCTCGATGACCCTGGCGCAGCTGCTGCCGCAGGCGAAGTTCGTCGTTGTCACCACTCCGCAGCCGGCGGCGCAGTCGGTGGCCCGGCGCGGGGCCGAGATGGCGCGGAAGTTCGACCTCGAGATCCTCGGCGTGATCGAGAACATGTCCGGCTTCACGACCCCGACGGGGGAGCGCTTCACGATCTTCGGCGAGGGCGGCGGCCAGCTGCTGGCCGACGAACTCGACGTGCCGCTGCTCGGGAAGGTGCCGCTGTCCGAGCCGCTGCGCGAGCACGCCGACGGCGGCTCGCCGCTGGTCAACGCCGAACCCGACTCCCCCGCCTCGCAGGCGATCCGCCAGGCGGCGCGGGGCATCGTCGCCGCGACCCCGCAGGAGCTGCCGGTCCTGCAGTCGACGCCGCCCGCCGCGGAAGCGCCGCCGGTCAGCGGCACGCCGCTGCCCGTCGTCCAGTAGTTCCTGCGTGACCAAGCGCATGTGACCAAGGACACACAGAAGGCCGAAACTTTCGGCCTTCTTCTACGTTAAGGTTTCCACACAAACGCCTAATCCCTGGCTAAGACATGCCAGGGAGCGGGGGACCCAGGTTTCTGGGGCTAACCCACCTTCGAGTGGGGGCGCAGGCTCCTTCAGCGCCAGCCCGACAGCTAACCCCGCCGGCCGACGAAGGAGGAGTGACTAGATGCAGATGGCCCTTGGGGCGGCCCGAAAAACGCCCGCCCTTCGTATCTTCCTCGCGGTACTGGCCCTGGCAGCGGCTTTGCTTGTCGTCGCCGGACCGGCCCAGGCGACCACCCCCGGTGGTCTCACCACGACTACCCCTGAAGTCGAAGCGCCAATCGAAACCGGCCCGCCCGGCAAGGCGACGCTGGTGAATGGGCGGGCGATCCCGCCGGCAGGCGCGCCGCCGGCGGTGAAGCAGGTAATCGCCGCCGCCAACAAAATCCGCACCAAGCCCTACATCTACGGCGGCGGCCACGCCCGCTTCTGGGACAGCGGCTACGACTGCTCCGGCGCGGTCAGCTTCGCCCTCCACGGCGGCGGCTTCCTCACCAGCCCGCTCCCCTCCGGCCCAATGGAAAGCTGGGGCAGCGCCGGTCGCGGGCGCTGGATCACCGTCTACGCCAACGGCGGCCACGCCTACGCGGTAATCGCCGGCCTGCGCTGGGACACCGCAGGCAACACCAGCGGCACCGGCCCGAGGTGGCACAAATCGCTGCGGGCAGCGGCGACCGGGCCTTTCGCGGCGAGGCATCCCGCCGGGTACTGAGCTCCCGCTTCTCGGCTAGGCAACAAAAAGGGCCGCCAGTTGGCGGCCCTTTTTGAAGCTCTGACTCTGGAACCTAGGCGGCCTGGTTCTTGAAGTAGTTGGCGTTGATCTCGGCGTATTTCGCCCACTCGGCCGGCAGCTGGTCCTCGGCGAAGCAGGCGTCCACCGGGCAGGCCTCGACACAGGCGTCGCAGTCGATGCACTCGTCGGGATCGATGTAGAGCTGCTCGACGTTGTCGTAATCGGCCTCGTCAGGCGTCGGGTGGATGCAATCGACGGGACAAACCTCGACGCACGAGTTGTCCTTCTGGCCAATGCACGGCTCGGCGATGACGTAGGTCATTTCGAAGGTCTCCTAAATGCTCGTTTTCCGGGTGCCCGCCGGGGACCCCGGCCAAGCGCGAGCGCTCATTTTAGGGATCATGGGGTCGTGCTGCTGTTGACGGGGGCAACCGGAAGCGTCGGATCCCGCCTGCTACCGCTGCTCTTGGAGCGCGGCGAGGAGGTGCGGTGCCTGGTGCGCGAGCCGCGGAAACTCGGCCCGCGGCGGGTTGACGTGCAGATCGCGCTCGGGGACCTGGGCGAGATGTCGGACCCCTACCTCGTGCGCCAGGCGCTGCGCGGGGTCGACACCGTGATCCACCTGGCGGCCTCGATCCGCGACCAGCGGCCGAAGCTGATCGAGGAGCTGAACGGGCTGGCGACGGTGCGGCTGCTGCAGGCGGCCGAGCGCAGCGGCGTCGCCAGCTTCCACTTCTTCAGCGCGCTGGACGCGCAGGCGGCGCAGCGGACGCGATTCTTCCGCGCCAAGTGGCTGGCCGAGCGGGCGGTCCTCTCCTCGCCGCTGCAGACGACGGTGTTCGCCCCCTCGATCGTCTACGACCGCAGCGATCCCTGGATCACCCTGTTGCGCCGCTTCTCCTTCCTACCGGTGCTGCCTGTTTCCGGCGAGGGACAGGCCCGCTTCCAGCCGATCTGGGCGGCCGACGTGGCGCGGTGCGTGGTCGGGGCGCTGGAGCGCGAGCGCGGCGCCGGGGACGGCACCCACCGCTACGAGCTCGCCGGCCCGGAGACGCTCAGCTACGACCAGATGGCCGACCTCGTCAGCCGCATCGCCGGGCGGCCGCGGCCGCTGGTCCACGTGCCGCTGCCGCTGGTGCGCTCGAGCCTGATCGCGCTGCGCACCCTTTGGGGCGAGAGCGTGTTCGCAACCTGGGAGGAGGCCGAGCTGATGGAGGTCGGCATGGTGGCCGAGCAGGGGACCGCCGACGCGCAGGCCCTGGGAGTGGAACCGCGAAGAATGGACGATGTCCTTCAGGACGCTTAGACACATAGCGGCGGCGGGGGCGTTGGTTGCTGTGCTCACCGCGCCGGCCTCGGCGAGCGCGCTCTCGCTGGTGCCGCCGAAGCCGAACGTCTTCCTCGGCGTCAGCGACCGTGGGACGACGACCGAATTCAACGAATTCGCCGAACTGACCGGGAAGCACCCGGCGCTGATGGAGACCTTCCATCCCTGGGGCAACAGCCTCAACGCGGCCTACGAACGCTGGCGCGAAACCGCAACTCGGCCGGTACTGGCGATCTCGACCCAGGACGACCAGACGCTGGCCGAGCTGATCACGCCCGAGCAGATCGCGCTCGGGCTGGGCGACGAATACCTGCTGCGGGTGAACGACTTCTTCGCCTCCCACGGCCTGCCCGCCTATATCCGCCCGCTGGGCGAGCCGAACCGCTGCCTCAACGCCTGGACGGCGGTCGACTGCGATGGCAACCAGCGCGGCGGCGAACACACGACCGGCTGGTACAAACAGGCCTTCCGCCGGATCTCCCTGATCGTCCGCGGCGGTCAGAGCCTGGAAGCGGTCAACGCGACGCTGGCGGAAATCGGCCTGCCACCCGTGCAGCGCAGCAAAGGACCGCCGCCGACCGAACTGCCGCCGGCGCCGGTCAGCATCATTTGGAGCCCCCTCCCTGGCGGCTCGCCGCGGGTGAAAGGCAACTTCCCCGGCAACTACTGGCCCGGCCGCCGCTGGGTCGATTGGGTTGGGACTGACTTCTACTCCGAATATCCGGTCTGGGAAGACCTCAACCGCTTCTATCTCGGCAAGCAGTGGAAGGGGATGCCGGTGGCGATGACCGAGTGGGCAGTCTCCGGCGAGGACGAACCCCGCTTCGTCAAGCAGGTCGTCACCTGGACGGTCCGCCACCCCCGCGTGCGGATGCTCACCTACTACCAGGGCTTCGGCGCCGGCAACCAGTACGACCTCCGCCTCTACCCCCGCACCACCAACACCCTGCGCCAGAAGATCCGCCGCCCCACCTTCCTCGAAACCGCCGACTACAACGCCGGCCTCTTCCCCCCACTGCCCCCAAAGCCGCGCAAGAAGTAGGCGAAGACAGAATCGACGGGCCGATTCGTCAAACCCGTCCCGCCGACGGGCCGATTTGACTCACATAGATGGACTCTTCGGCCCGTCGGCGGAGGGAAGTCGACATTTCGGCCCGTCGAGCGATCAGCTTTGCGAGAGCAGTTGGCGGACCGTCTCTGCGAGGGCATGCGGTTCGAACTCGACCTGCTCCCAGGTGCAATGCGATACCCGCCAACCCGCGACCTGCAGGCGCTGCTCCCTGCGCCTGTCATCGACGAACGCGGTGTCGGTGTCGTGGAACTGACGGCTGTCCGCCTCGAGGATCAATCGCTGGTCTCGCCAGAGGAAATCCGGCTTCAGCGTGCGACCTTTCACCTTTAGGGAGACGTTCACCTCGGGCTGCGGTAGGCCGACCTGGAGACAGACGTGCAGGAACATCCTCTCGAGCTCGCTTCTAGTGCGCTTGGTCTGGGGATGGATTTCATCGAGGAGCAGACGGAGCCGAGCCACTCCCCTCCGGCCTCTGCCGCGGCGTACTTGAAGACGAAGCTGACCGTGGTTGACGATCCTCATGGCTTCCGCCTCTCCCAGGGCCCTCCTCAGCTCCCATGGAGACAGGGCGGCCGCGAGATCCAGCAGCGTCCGGGCAACGGTGGTGCAGGGAACGCGGTGAAGTTCGGTTCGGTCCGAAGACGGCAGGTATCCGTCGCGATGGGGGACGATCCCGGTTGGACTCCGCCCCCGGCGGTTGGGCGCCATCACATGAATCGCGGCATCGTCAGCCTTCCAGAACCCCCACAGAGCCGCCGCCGACCCATGGGAAAGAACGGCGCCCGGCCCGCACGCGAGCACAGCCGCGAGGAAGGTCGCTTCCATCGTTGAGCTGACATGGCCAACCGAATAGACGCCTCGATGGATTCGATGGAGGCGGCCGCAGCGCTCGCGAGCGGCAGCGGTCCTTCGGTCCATTGCCATTCCTTCGAGCTGTTCCAGGCTGATCAGGCCATGCTGCCGGTTGGCTATCCACGCGATCTCCAGGTCCCAGCGTCGAGGTCGAAGGGACGGTTTGTCGACTACGGATCGACGAGGGGCCGATTCGTCCGACCCGCGTGGACTTTTCGGCCCGTCGGCGGGAGGAGGTGACGGCGCGCTCATGGTGCTTCGGAGGCTGCCGGAAGAAAGCGCGCGGGTGGTGCGCAGATCGTGCCGTTTCTCAACCGAAAGACGCGCGGACCTGTCTCGGCGGGCATGCGTCTGCGGCTGGCGAGGGCCGCGGCAAGTCGGGCTAGGACGCAGAAGGCCCGCGATGCAGCGCATCGCGGGCCTTCGAGGACAACGCCCGGCGCTGCCCGGCGCCGCCAGACGCGGGCGCAGGGCCGCCGAGCCAGGTCCGCGCGTCGTTACATCATGCCGCCCATGTCGGGCATACCGCCCGGCATGCCGCCGCCGCCGTTCTCCTCCGGCGGTTCGGCGATGATCGCCTCGGTCACGAGGATGTTCTTCGCGATCGAGGCGGCGTTCTCCAGGGCGGAGCGGGTGACCTTGGTCGGGTCGATGACGCCGGCCTTGATCAGGTCGCCGTACTCGCCGGTCGCCGCATTCAGGCCTTCGCCTTCCTTCAGGTCGCGGACCTTGTTGACGACGACCGAGCCCTCGAGGCCCGAGTTCTCGGCGATCTGCCGCACCGGCTCCTCCAGCGAGCGGTGGATGATCCGGGCGCCGGTGATCTCGTCCGGGTCGTCCAGGCTCTCCGGGTCGAGGCCGGCCTGGGCGTTCAGCAGAGCAACGCCACCGCCCGGCACGACGCCCTCCTCGAGGGCGGCACGGGTCGCCTGCAGCGCGTCCTCGACGCGGTGCTTTTTCTCCTTCATCTCGGTCTCGGTGGCGGCGCCGACCTTGACGACCGCAACGCCGCCGGCCAGCTTGGCGAGGCGCTCCTGGAGCTTCTCCCGATCGAAGTCGGAGTCGGTGTTCTCGACCTCCGATTTGATCTGCTTGATCCGGCCCTTGATGTCCTCGGCGTCACCGCCGCCGTCGATGATCGTCGTGTTGTCTTTGGCGACAACGACGCGGCGGGCTTTACCGAGCTGGGCGAGCTGGGTGTTCTCCAGTTTCAGTCCCATCTCCTCGGTGATGACCTCGCCGCCGGTGAGGATCGCGATGTCCTCGAGCATCCGCTTGCGACGGTCGCCGAAGCCCGGGGCTTTGACGGCGACGCCGGTGAAGGTGCCGCGGAGCTTGTTCACGACCAGGGTCGCGAGGCACTCGCCCTCGACGTCCTCGGCCACGATCAGCAGCGGTTTCCCTCCCTGCATCACCTGCTCGAGCACGGGCAGGATGTCCCGCACGGAGCCGATTTTCTGGTTGGCAATGAGGATGTAGGGGTCGTCCAGCACCGCCTCCATGCGGTCCTGGTCGGTGACCATGTACGGCGAGATGTAGCCCTTGTCGAACTGCATCCCCTCGGTGAACTCGAGCTCCATCCCGAAGGTCTGGCCCTCCTCGACGTTCACCACGCCGTCTTTGCCGACTTTCTCGATCGCGTCGGCGATCACGTTGCCGATGTCGTCGTCACCGGCGGAGATGGCGGCGACGCGGGCGATCTGGTCTTTGCCCGAGACCTCTTTGGACTGCTTGCCGCGAAGGTTGTCGACAACGTCCTCGACCGCCTTCTCGATCCCGCGGCGCAGGGCCAGCGGGTTGGCGCCGGCGGCCACGTTCTTCAGGCCCTGACGAACGATCGTCTGGGCGAGCAGGGTGGCGGTGGTGGTGCCGTCACCGGCGACGTCGTTGGTCGCCGTGGCGACCTCGCGGACGAGCTGGGCGCCCTGGTTCTCGAAGACGTCCTCGACCTCGACCTCGCGGGCGATGGTGACGCCGTCGTTGGTGATCGTCGGCGCGCCGAATTTTTTGTCGAGCACGACGTAGCGGCCTTTCGGCCCGAGGGTGACCTTGACGGCGTTGGCGACGGAATCGACGCCGGCCTGCAGGGCCCCTCGCGCATCCTCTGCGTACTTCAGCTCCTTGTGAGCCATTCTTCTGGTCCTCCTTGGTTACGTAAGTCTGGGGGTGGGAGCTAGGCGACCTTGGCGAGGACGTCCGACTCGCGCAGGACGAGCACCTCTTCGCCCTCGACGGTCACCTCGGTGCCGCCGTATTTGGAGTAGAGGACTTCGTCCCCCTCCGCGACGTCGAGCGCGCGGCGGCTGCCGTCGTCGTTGACTGCGCCGTCGCCAACGGCGATGACCTTGCCCTTCTGCGGCTTCTCTTTGGCGGTGTCGGGGAGGACGATCCCGCTCGCGGTCGTCTCCTCCTCCTCTACCGGCTTGACGATCAGCCGGTCCCCGAGGGGCTTCAGCTTCATCCGTAAACCTCCGTTATCGGTCAGTGTTGTCTGGGAAAGATCGAGATTCGCCGTCGTAGAGCCGAATACTGGCCCCGGCGGCGGTTGGCACTCTCAGGGTCGGAGTGCCAACAAGAAGAAAGATAGCGAAGCGTCAGTCCATCGCCAAGAGGCGGCAGCCGAGGAGGGATGAGATTCCCTCGCCGCCGCGACGCATCACCCAGTCGTGGTTCCACTCGAAGACCGGCCGCAGCAGCGGCGCCATCAGGTTCATCCACGGCTTCGTCGTCTGCACGTTCCACTCGTAGAGGACGGCGGTGACGCCGTCCTGCTCGTAGAGCCGCCAGCGCCCGATCCCTTCCAGCTCACCGACCGCCCGCCCCTCCATCAGTGCCGGGTGCTCGATCCGCGTGATCGTGACGTCGAAGGAGATCCGGTAGGGCAACAGGCTCCGCCAGACCATCCGCGAGACGCTGCCGATCCCGTCGTCCCGCTCCCCGGGGCGCAGCTCGGTCGCCTCCTCGACCCCGCGCCACCAGCTCGGCCAGGCCGCCTGATCGTGAATCGCCTCCCAAACCCGCTCCCGCGGGCAGTCCAAAAGCCAAGTGGTGAGAAAGGCGTATTCAGCCATCGCGCCTAAATCTATGCCTGAGGACGTCTGGCCAAGCAGATCAAGGACGCAGGGAGGGAAGTGTGCTCTGCACACGACCGACCGAGGACGCAGATATGCGCCGTGCCAGGCGCCCTCAGGTCAGTTGTGGTGGGGGGTCTCGCCGTTACCCAGGTGGGTCGGCGAGGGCTCGACGATCTGGGAGAAGCGGATCACCGTGACCACGTCGCTGGCGTTGACCTCACGGCTATAGATCTGCTCGAGGAAGCGGATCTCCTCCTCGAGGCGCCGGAACTCGGGGTTGTCGTGCTCGATGTCGCGGCGGCTGAGGTCGCCGGCCTTCTTCACCTCAACGTCGTCGATCACGGCGGTGAAGATCTTCTCGCGCGGGCTGTGGCGAAAGCCGACCGTGACCCAGACCACCTGGCCCCGCTCGTACTTGTTGCTCTTGTCGCCGAGCCGGATCGTCGCCGTCTTGCGCCCCCGCTTGAGCTGGTCGACGAAGACCGCTGAATAGAAGTTCAAAACGTAGGTGCCGCCCCGCATCAGGCTGCGAGCGTATATCAGCGCGGCCGCCAGCCGTCCCTGGACGTCTGTCCTAGGCGAAATAAACAAATTTGCGGTTTGCAATTGCGGCGCTCCAGATTCCCGAGCGGGCCGCCGATTCAGGCAGGGATGCGTAAACCCGCCATTCCCTCCCGCCTGCTTCTGCCCCTCCTCGCTGCGACCGCGGCACTCCTGCTGCTGCCGCTGGCCGGCCAGGCCTCGGCGATGAAGTGCGACGGCAAGAAGGTGACGATCAAGGGCACCCCCGGCGACGACCACCTCGTTGGCAAGAAGGCCAGCGACGTCATCTACGGCGGCGGCGGCAACGACGTCATCACCGGCGGCCCCAACGGCAACGACACGATCTGCGGCGGGCCGGGCAACGACACGCTGGTCGGCGGCCGCGGCTTCGACAACCTCAACGGCGAAGGCGGCGACGACAACCTGCAGGGCGAAACCGGCTCCGACAACCTCGAGGGCGGCGACGGCGACGACACGCTCTCGGGCTCCAAAGGCGCCGACGGGCTCAACGGCGGCGGCGGCAACGACGTCATCACCGGCTTCAAGGGCCCGGACAAGATCGACGGCGGCGCTGGCGACGACTTCATCGACGGCCAGCAGGGCAGCGACAAGATCGACGGCGGCGGCGGCAACGACAAGCTCCTCGGCGACAAGGGCAACGACCAGGTCGACGGCGGGCCGGGCGACGACCACATCGAAGGCGGCCCCGGCGACGACAGCGATCTCAACGGCGGCGGTGACGCCGACGAAGTCTTCGGCGGCGCCGGCACCGACCACGCCGACGGCGGGCCCGGCGACGGCGACATCGTTCGCGGCGACGCCGGCACCGACAGCCTGCTCGGCGGCGAAGGCGGCGGCGACATCGTCTCCTATGCGAGCGCCACCCGCGGCGGCATCCAGGTCAACCTCGGCGGCGGCACCGCCAAAGGCGACGGCCACGACAGCCTCAGCGGCTTCGAGGACGTGGTCGGCTCGCCGCAGGACGACACGATCGTCGGCGACGGCAGCTCGAACCGAATCGACGGCGGCGTCGGCAACGACACCCTGGAGAGCGGCGGTGGCGGCGGCCAGGCCTTCGGCGGCCCCGGTACCGACACCTGCGAAGGCTTCGCCGCGGAGAGCTCGTGCGGCCCCGAACCCCCGCCCCCGCCGAGCCTCGCCTACGGCACCCTCAACCAGGGCCTCGACGGCACCAGCCTGATCATCCAGGGCAGCCCGCAGAACGACGACATCCGCATCTCCCGCGGCCCCGACGCCTGGGTGATCTCCTCGACGATCCCGATCTTCGCCGGCGACGGCTGCCAGACCCCGCCCTCCAACGCCAGCGGGATGGTCTGCCCCGACTCCGGCCCGACGCCGATCATCGTCGTCACCGGCGGCCCCGGCAACGACTCGATCGTCGTCGACCCCAGCGTCCCGGCCGGGGCCAAAGTGCGGATCAACGGCAACGCCGGCGACGACACCCTGGTCGGTGGCGACGGCGACGACGTGCTGGAAGCGGGCGAGAACTACAACGGGCCCGACAACGGCCACGACCGGCTCGAAGGCAACGGCGGCAGCGACGTCCTCTACGCCGACCCGGGTGGCGACGAACTGCTCGGCGGCAACGGCAACGACCTCCTCGTCAACTCGGTCGTCACCTGCCAGGGCCACAAGTTCGACGGCGGCAGCGGCGAGGACACGGTCTCCTACGCCCGCTCGAAGGACAACCTGCGGGTCACCCTCGGCGGCAGCGGCGGCCCTCCTGGCTGCGGTAGCCCCGACCAGGTTCTGAGCGACAACGAGAGCCTCGAGGGCTCCGACGGGCCCGACGTGCTGGTCGGCGATAACGGCGACAACAGCATCATGGGACACCTCGGAGCCGACGTCCTGATCGGCAAGGGCGGCAGCGACTTCATCGACGCCGCCGACGGCCAGCGCGACAAGCAGATCGACTGCGGCGGCGGTGGCGACGAAGTCTCGCGGGACGGCAACGACCCGCCCGGCACCAGCTGCTGAGCGCCGCCGAGCCGCTCAGCCGCCGAAACCCTCCTCGCCGATCAACGGCACGAAGCGGCAGGGGCCGAGGTCGTCGGTCTCAACGCGATCGCCCTCGCGGCGCAGGAGCGTGAGGGTGTCCGCTTCGCGTCCCGTCGAGATCGGAACGACGAGGCGGCCGCTGTCGGTCAGCTGGGCGATCAGGGCGGGTGGGGCCGCCGGGGCGGTGGCGTGAACGGCGATCGCGTCGAAGGGAGCCCGCTCCGGGACGCCGAGGCTGCCGTCGCCGAGGACGATCTCGACGTTCCTCACTCCCAGCGCCGCCAGCGTCTCCGCTGCCTCCCGAGAGAGCGGCTCGAGGCGCTCGATGCTGACGACGTGCGCGGCAAGCCGCGCCAGCACCGCCGCCGAGTAGCCGGAACCCGTCCCCACCTCGAGCACCAGCTCGGACCCCTCCAGCTCCAGCGCCTGGCAGATCGCGGCGACGATCCAGGGTTGCGAGATCGTCTGCGCCGCCGCGATCGGCAGCGCCGAGTCCTCATAGGCGCGATCGCGCAGCGCCTCCGGCAAGAACGCCTCCCTCGGCACCTCCTCCATCGCCGCCAGCACCCGCTCGTCGCCGATCCCCCGCCGCCGCAACTGCCGCTCGGCCATGCGCTCGCGGGCGGCGGCGAAGTCGGTCATCGCTCCAGCGGATCCTGGAAGTACCCGGGTGGGAAGGTCCAGCCCGGAAAGCGGGAGTCCAGATACCCGCGGTGGCCATCCCAGACCTCAGGCGCGAGCGCTTCCGGCCGCAGGAGCTCGATCTGCGGGCCGCGTTTCCTGCAGCCCCAGCTGAAGCCGATGACGGCGCGGGCTTCGCGGCGGAACTCGAGCAGCTCGCCGCCGAGTCCGCAGAGGAAGCTGTGGGCGAGGAAGTCGAAGTCCTCGGCGTCGGCGTGGGGGGCGTCGAAGAGGGTCGGCGAGACGCCGTAGAAGCCGAAGGGGTGCGGCAGGTCTCCAAGCGGTTCGAAGCCGTCGGCGTGGAAGCCGTCGCCGTGCCAGCTGTCGTCAACCAGCTGGATCCAGCCGAGCATGTCGGAATAGCCCTTGGCCGGCGGGGAGATCGTCGCCCGGCAAACGGGAAAGCCGCGGGCGAAATCCTGGCAGCCGAGGGCGGCGGGATCGTCGTTCTCGCGGATCTCGATACGCGTCTCCCCCTCCATCTCCGCCCAGCGAAAGGGCAGGGTCAGCGTCATCGAAGACTTTGACGCGTCCCGGTCATAACTCACGGCAGCGGGTGGTCGAAGAACCCAGGGAGGAAGGTCCACTGGGGCTCGGCGAACCTCTCGTGGAGGTATGGGAGGTGCTGGTTCCAATCCTCGGTGGAGAGCTGTTTCGGGCCGAAGGAGTCGATCCTATTGCGGCGTTTCGAGAACCCCCACTCGAAACCGAGAACGGCGCGAACGTCCCGCCGCCCCCCTTCGGTTTGTTCGAGCAGCTTCCCGCCTCGGCCGCAGAGGAAGGTATGGGCGGTGAAGTCCCAATCAGCGTAGGTGGCATGGGGAGAGTCGAAGAGGACCGGCGAGTAACCGAATAAGCAGAACGGGTGCGCAACGTCGCCGAGCGGCTCGAAGAGATCGATACTGAAGCCATCGGGTTGATCGCTTCGGTCGACCACCTGGATCCAACCGATCATTTCCCGGTAGCCCCTGGCGGTGGACTCGATCGTCGCCCGGAGAAGGGGGAAGCCACACGCCCAATCTTCGACGCCGATCGCAACCGGATCGTCATTGAGCGCCATCTCCACCCGCACGAGACCTTTACTGTCGTTCCAGCGGTACGGCAGCTCCAACCTCTTCGGTGTCGAGACCGAGATCGCCACGCGCTCAGTAGATGTAGTTGCGCAGCTTCTCGGGCTCGAGCACGGTCACCCGGCCGCGGCCGGAGCGGACGACGCCGGCGCGCTCGAGCTCGGCAAGGAAGCGGCTGACCGACTCGCGGGAGGTGCCGGCGAGCTGGGCGAGGTCGGTCTGGTTCATGTTGATCGTCACCTCTTCTTCCGGGCCCCCCTCGCCGTCCTGGCCCTCGCGGCTGAGCTGGGCGAGGATGCCGGCGACGCGGCTGGGGACGGTCTGGAAGGACTGGCGGGAGAGGCGGACGTTGGCGGCGCGGAGGCGGCGGACGAGCCCGGCGACGAGCTTGAGGGAGATCTCGGGGTGACGGGCGAGCAGCGAGCGCACGTCGTTGGCTGGCAGCGCCAGCAGCTCGCCCTCGGTCAGCGCCTCGGCGCTGGCCGAGCGTTTATCGCCGTCGAGCATCGCCAACTCGCCGAAGATCTCGCCCGGGCCGAGGGTGGCGAGGGTGATGGCCCGGCCGTCGGAGTGTTCGCGGGTGACCCGAAAGCTGCCGTCCTTGACGATGTAGCAGGCGTCGGAATCGTCGCCCTCGTGGAAGACGCGGGTCCCGGCGGGGAAGGTTCGCGGCACGGCGACGTGCGAGAAGCGCTCCAGCTCCCCCTCCTCCAGGTCGGCGAAGAGCGTCACGCTCTTCAGCAGCTCGACCGCGCTCTGATCGGTCTCAGGCACTGCACCGATTATGGCAATGGTCTGGCCGGACGGCCAATCAGGCGGTGGCGGTGAGTTTGCGGGGACCGCGATTGAAGCCGGCGCCGACTAGGGCGTCCTCGTGGCCGGAGCCGATGATCGCCTCGCCGTCGAGCTTCTCGACCGCGAGTTTGGGGAGGTGGCCGTCGCTGACGGCGTCGGCAAGGGCGCGCATCGCCTGCTCCAGCTCCTCGCCCTCGATCTGCTGCAGGCGCAGGAGGCCGCGGCCGCCGCGCTCGACGAAGACAATCGGCTCGCCGTCGCGGAGGAGCAGGTGCGCCCCCGGGGTGCGGCCGGGGCGGCGGCCGCTCTCCGATTTCGGCCAGGGCAGCGAGGCGCCGTAGGGGTTGGCGGGGTCGGTGGCGCCGAGGACGAGGTAGGAGCCGTCGGCTTCGGGCAGCGAGCGCAGGCGCTCGACCGCCCCCGGGAGGGCGAACTGGGCGCCGCCGAGGCCCTCGACGAAGTAGCCGCGGCGGGCGGTGCCGAGCAGCTCGAGGTTGCCGAGCTCGCCGTAGAGGGTGGAGAAGCCGCCGGGAATGCCCTCGGCGAGGACGGTCTCGCGGGTGACGATGCCGTAGCGCTCGAGCATCAGCTCGGCGGTGGCGCGGAGCTTAGCGCCGGGGCCGGGGGCGTGGGCAAAGAGCGGTGCGGTCAGGCTCCAGCGGCCCTGGACGGCGGCGCCGGCAGTGCTGCGGCGACGAGCGAAGCGGCGGCCGGGGCGTTCTGACGGCGGCACCGCGCGCAGCCGCGGCGCCCGCAGCGGCGCGAAGGCGTCGTTGGTCACCTCTCCCGTCCAGACCAGGTCCCAGAGGGCGTTGTGGAGGTCCTCGGCCGGGTGGTCGAGCTCGACGACGAGGTCGAGCCAGAAGGAGGGGCCGGCGGCGAGACGCTCGCGAATCGCGTCGTGGACCTCGCCGCTGAAGGGCTCAAGCTTCGCGTTTGCCGGCGGCGGGCCGGCGAGGCGGACGTCCTCGCGGAAGTAGAGGGCGACGCGGCCGTCGTTGCGCCCGAGGGCGCCGGCGCCGATCCAGACCAGCTCGCCGCTGGTGCAGAGCTCGTCGAGCCAGCTCTGCGAGTAGGCGCCGAGGCGGCGCGGCAGCACGTCGGCCTCCCAGGTTTTCGGCGTCAGGGCGATCCCCTGCAGCGGCACCAGCGCCTCGCGCAGGCGATCGAGGCCGGCGCCGGTTCTACGAAAGGCGTCGACGTTCTGCCAGCTCGGCAAAAACCGGGCGAGCTCGCGGGTGTCGGCCGCCTCGACCTCCTTGCGCAGGCGGGCGAGGCTGGCGCGGCGGACCCGGCGCAGGACTTCGGAGTCGCACCACTCGCGCTCGGTCCCGCCCGGCGCCAGCTCGCCACGGACCAGCGCCCCTTCGGACTCCAGCTCGCGCAGCGCCGGCGAAGGGTCGACGCCGTAGCGCTCGGCCAGCTGCTGGGTCGGGAACGGGCCGTGGGTGCGGGCGTAGCGGCGGACCAGCGCCCGCATCGCGTCGGGGTGCTCCTCGAGGAAGGTCTCCGGCAGCCCGGGCGGCTCGGGCACCCCGAGGGCGTCGCGGTAGAGACCGGCGTCCTCGGCGGCGATGTAGCGCTCTTCGCCGGCGACGCGGACGAGCGCGACCCGCCGCTCGGCGACCAGCTTGTCGAGCATCGATTTCGCCGAGTAGCCCTCTTCGACCCGCTCCTCGCACTCCGCCAGGGTCATGTCGCCGAGGTTGCGCAGCAGCTGCTGGAGGGCGTCGCGGTCGCCGGCGCGGCCCGCCTCGGTGCGGTGCTGCAGCTGCGCCTCAACTTCTTCCAGCGCCTCGGGGTCGATCAGTTCGCGCAGCTCCTCTTGGCCCAGCAGCTCGCGCAGGAGGTCGCGGTCGAGGGCGAGCGCCGCCGCCCGCCGCTCGGCGTTCGGCGTGTCCCCCTCGTACATGTAGGTGGCGACGTAGTCGAAGAGCAGCGAGGAGGCGAACGGGGAGGCGGTTGGCGTCTCCACCTCGACCAGGCTGAGCGCGCGGGAGTGCAGTTTTTCCAGCAGCTCGGCGAGGGCCGGCAGGTCGAGGACGTCGCGCAGGCACTCGCGATAGGTCTCGAGCACGACCGGGAAGCGGGGGAAGTCCCGCGCCACCTCAAGCAGGCTCTGGCTCTTCAGCCGCTGCTGCCAGAGCGGCGTGCGCTTGCCGGGATAGGCACGCGGGATCAGCAGCGAGCGGCTGGCGTTCTCGCGGAAGCGGGCGCCGAACAACGCCGATCCCGACAGCTCGCCCACAACGAGGTCTTCGATCTGGTCGGGGTCGATCAGGACGAGGTCGGCGGGCGGCGGCTCGTCGGCGTCGGGGAGGTGGATGACGATCCCGTCGTCGGACCAGATCGCGTCGGCCTCCAAGTCGCGTTCGTCGCGGATCTTGGCGGCGAGGGCGAGGCCCCAGGCGGCGTGGACGCGTCCTCCGTAGGGAGAGAGGATGCAAAGACGCCAGTCTCCGATCTCGTCGCGGAAGCGCTCGACGACGATCGTCTCGTCGGAGGGGACGACGCGGGTTGCCTGCTGCTGCTCGCGCAGGTAGGAGACGAGGTTGTTGGCAGCGCGCTCGTCGAGGTCGTACTCCTTGGCCAGCTCGGCCGGGTCGCGGGAGACCGCCTCACGGGCGAAGGCGCCGATCGCGCGGCCGAGCTCGGCGGGGCGGCCGATCCCGTCGCCCTTCCAGAAGGGGACGGCGCCGGGGGCGCCGGGGGCGGGGGTGACGATGACCCGGTCGCGGGTGATTTCCTCGATCCGCCAGGTGCTCGAGCCGAGCAGGAAGGTCTGGCCCGGGCGGGCCTCGTAGACCATCTCCTCGTCGAGCTCGCCGACCCGGCGGCCGTCGGGCAGGTGGACGCCGTAGAGGCCGCGGTCGGGGATCGTGCCGGCGTTGGTGACGACCAGCTGGCGGGCGCCTTTGCGGCCGTGGATCGTCCCTTCGGTGCGATCCCAGACGATCCGCGGCCGCAACTCGGCGAAGCGGTCGGACGGGTAGCGGCCATCGAGCATGTCGAGCACGTTCTCCAGTTGTTCGCGCGAAAGATCATGAAATGGCTCGGTGGCCGTCAGCAGCCGCTCGACCTCGTCGACGACCCACTCTTCCTGCGCCGCGATCGAGACCAGGTGCTGGGCAAGGACGTCGAGTGGGTTCTGCGGGATCACCGTCTCCTCGATCTCGGCCTCGCGCATGCGGCGGGCGACGACCGCGCACTCGAGCAGGTCGCCACGGTATTTGGGGAAGATCCGGCCTTTGGAGACTTCGCCCATGCGGTGGCCGGCGCGGCCGATCCGCTGCAGGCCGCGGGTCACCGACTTCGGCGACTCGACCTGGATCACCAGGTCGACCGCTCCCATGTCGATCCCCAGCTCCAGCGAGGAGGTGGCGACGAGACAGGGCAGCTGGCCCGACTTCAGCATCTCCTCGACGTTGGCCCGCTCTTCGTGGGAGAGCGAGCCGTGGTGGGCGCGGGCGATCTCGACGTAATCCTCGGGCTCGCCGGTGTCCTCGTGGTGGCTGTGCTCGGTGGCTGGGAGCTCCTGTTCGCCTTCGCCGTTGGCGAGCTCGTTCAGCCGCTTGGCGAGGCGCTCGGCGGCGCGGCGGTTGTTGACGAAGATCATCGTGCTGGTGTGTTCCTGCACCAGCTCGAGCAGGCGCGGGTAGATCGCCGGCCAGATCGAGCGCACGTGGGCTGATGGCTCGATTTCGGTCGGCGGTGGGCCGTCCTCACTCGGGTAGGCGGGCGCGCCGGGATCGGCCATGTCCTCGACCGGGACGACGATCTCCAGGTCGAGGGCCTTCTTCTGGCCGGCGTCGACGATCCGGCACTCGCGCTTCGGCCCGACCAGGAACTTGCCGATCCGCTCCAGCGGCCGCTGGGTGGCGGAGAGGCCGATCCGCTGGATCGGGTCGCCGCCTTCTTTCTCGACCAGGTGATTGAGCCGCTCCAGGGTGACGGCGAGGTGGGAGCCGCGCTTGGTCTGGGCGACGGCGTGGATCTCGTCGACGATCACCGCTTCGACGCCGGTGAGAATCTCGCGGACGCTGGAGGAGAGCATCAGGTAGAGCGACTCCGGCGTGGTGATGAGGATGTCGGGCGGTTCTTTGGCCATCGCCCGCCGCTCTTTCTGCGGCGTATCGCCGGTCCGCAGCCCCACCGCGATCTCGGCGCCGATCCCCCGTAGCGGCGCCCGCAGGTTGCGCTCGATGTCGTAGGAGAGCGCTTTCAGCGGCGAGACGTAGACGAGCTTGACGCCGGTCCCGAGCTCTTTCGAGCGAGCCAGCTTGTCGATTCCCCAGAGGAAGCTGGCGAGCGTCTTCCCCGAGCCGGTCGGGGCGCAGATCAGCGCGTGCTCGCCGCTGGAGATCGCCTCCCAGCCACCCGCCTGCGCCGGCGTCGGCCCCTCGAAAGAGGCCTCGAACCAGCGCCGCGTCGCCGCCGAGAACGGCGCCATCGGATCATTCTTCGCACTCGCTTTTTGCTTAGTCGCCAACCCACCGATCTTACGCAAGCGCTCTTGCGGTCTCAGAGGCCACGAGAACCCTTCTTGTGTTCCTTGCAAATATGAAACTCCGCTAAAGATTTACAAGGATGATTCCCCGTAAAGTTACTTCCCAAGTCGCTGCCCTGTTGAAGGATGGGCCTGCGGTGGTCCTCACCGGCCCACGTCAAGTGGGGAAGACCACGCTCGCGCTGGAGATCGCCGAAGAACGAAAGGCGACCTACCTGGACCTCGAGTCGGAAGTCGATCGAGCGCGACTAGCCGAGCCAGAGCTCTACTTCGCCGACCATGCGGAAGAGCTTGTGATTCTTGACGAGATCCAGCGGGTGCCGGGGATCTTCGAAGTCCTGCGTGGCGTAATCGACCGCGGCCGCCGCGAAGGCAGGGGAACCGGGCGCTTTCTCCTGTTGGGATCGGCGGCTGTCGACCTCCTGGCCCAGAGCAGCGAGACGCTGGCGGGACGAGTTGCACTCGTTGAGCTGGCGCCGCTCAGCGTCCTCGAGGCCGGGGACAGCCGCATCGATGAACTTTGGGTGCGGGGTGGATTTCCTCCCAGCTTTCTCGCGTCGGGCGATGCCGAGAGCCTGCGGTGGCGCACCGACTTCATCCGCACCTATCTCGAGCGGGACATCCCCCAGCTCGGCCCGCGCATCCCGGCCGAGACGCTGCGGCGGCTGTGGACGATGCTCGCTCACAGCCAGGGCGGACTGCTGAACGCCGCCCACCTCGCCCGCGGTCTGGGAGTAACCGGCGCAACGGTCGGGCACTACCTCGATCTCATGGTTGACCTCCTACTCGTCCGCCGCCTGCCACCCAGGCTCACCAACGTCGGCAAGCGCTTGGTGCGTTCTCCGAAGATCTACGTGCGCGACAGCGGACTCGTCCACGCCCTCCTAGGACTTGTGGACAAGGAGGCTGTTCTAGGGCATCCGGTAGTCGGCACCAGCTGGGAGGGGTTGGTGATCGAGAACGCGATCGCGGAGACGGAAGGTCGTGCTGAGCCGAGCTTTTACCGCACCAGCGGAGGCGCCGAGATCGACCTCGTGCTCAGCTGGCGCGACGGGAGCGAGTGGGCAATCGAGATCAAACGGAACGCCGCCCCGAAACTCGAACGCGGCATGCGCTCCGCGCTGGAAGATCTACAGCCCGAGCGGAGCTTCATCGTCTATCCCGGCAGCGAGCGCTATCGCCTCGGCGCGGGAACCGAGGCGATAGGACTCGCCGAACTCTGCGAAGAGATCAGCCGCTACGGAGTGCCGCCGGCGAACTTCACGTAGGAGTACCAGGAGGGCTTGGGCTGGAAGCCGGGGCCGAAGAGGCCGGAGCCGTCGCAGAAGTTGCAGGCGCCGGGCTGGTCGTCGATCGAGAACCAGTAGACGCTGCGCAGGCGCCACTTGGCCGCGTTTTTGCTGGCGAGGGAGAAGGCGGTGCGCAGTTCCTTCGCCTGTCCCGCCGGGCCCTTGGCGAAGAGGTTGTTGCCGGCCTTGGGGCCTGAGCTCCAGCCGAGCTCGGTCAGCAGCAAGCCCTTGGCGGGGTCGCCGTTCAGCCGCATCACTTTGCGGAGTTCTTCGACCACTTCCGGCAGTTCCTTGGCGAAGATCGTGTAGGGGTGCAGGGCGGCGTTGGCGAACTTCGCCTTCACGCCCGGCGTCCGCTTGTACATCGCGTCGACGAAGTCGCTGGCGAACCAGTTGAGGCTTTTGTGCTTGCCGGTCTTGCGATCGCGGGCGCCCTTCGGCCGCGAGAAGAGCCCAGCGAGGGCGACCTTCGCCCCCGGATCGGCCGCGTGCAGGGCGGTAGAGGAGATCTTCACCAGCTGGCCGTATTCGGCTGGGTTCGGCTTGGCGATGAAGTACTTGAAGTTGGGCTCGTTCCAGATCTGCCATTCGCGGATCGGCCGTTTCGGCACCGCGGGGTGCTCGGCCCAGAAGCTGCCGGTCGGGCCGTAGCGGGCGACCGCGGCAGTGAGGAAGGCGGTCCAGCCGGCGCGGGCGGCGCCTTTGACCGGCAGGTAGGCCGGAGCCGTGAGGCCGCCGGCGCCGGCGACCCGCTTGCTCGGGACCGCCCATTCGGGTGCGCCGGTGAGGAACGGCAGGACCTTGATCCCGGCTTTCGCCGCCTCTTCGATCTGGTTGTCGAAGCCGCTCCAGTCGAAGGAGCCGCCCTGGCTCGGCTGCACTGAGCCCCAGCCAATCGACATCCGCAGGCTTTCGACGCCGCCGCGGCCGAGCCGCTGGAACTGTTCAGCGGTCGGCCCGTTCTGAGGCACCACGCCCCAGAAGCCCGCGGGCAGCGCCTGCGCCGCCGAGGCCGAGAAGGCGAAGAAGGTCGTCAAGGCCAGTGCCAGCGTCCAGGCACGCAGAATCCTGCTCATGTACTCGCTCCTTTTCGACATCGGATCAGCTCGCCTTGGGCGAGACGGAAGAGCCGGCGCCCGTACGGCGCTGCCGGTAGTAGTAGGCGCCGATGGAGATCGCCGCGAGGACGACGATCGCGATCAAGATCGGGACCAGCGGCGAGGACGAATCGTCTTCGCTGGCGGCCGAGGTGTTTTCTCCGGCTTCGGTCTGGGAGTTCCCCTGGCCGAGCGCGACCCCTGAACCAACCGAACCGCCTTCGGGCTGCCCCCCGTTGCCGGTCGGGCCTTGGTTACCCTGGCCGGTGTGGGAGCCGCCGCCCGCGTTCTGATTGCCGCTGCCGCCCGTGCCGTTTTCGGGCGTGTTCGAGATGCCCGCGTTTCCGCCGCCGCCGCTGCCGCCGCCATTGTGGTGGCCGCCGCCGACGCCGGAACCTTCTTCGGTCGGCACGGTTGGTATTTCAGATTCGTACTGCGGCCCCGTCGCTTCTTCGGCGTGAGCCAAAGCGGGTGAGCAAGCCAATGCCAGCACAGCAAGCACTGACAGAAGCAAGGCGACAGGTAGGGCCGCACTTCGGTGGCGGAGGTGCCGGGCCGGAGACATGGCGCGCAAGGTTAGAGGAATCAGCGGCGTTGATAAGTCCGCTCGCCTTGATCCTCGGATTGGCGCTCGCAGGTGGCGGCTTCTTCCTGAGCGACCGCCACATCGCCGGCCTTGCGGTCCTGCTGGTTCTCGTCGTGATGCTGGCGCTGGGCGCCGCGGGGAAGGCGACGCTGGGCCGACCCTTTTGGTGGGCGACGGGATTGATCGGAGGACTGGCGCTTTTTTCCGCATTCTCATCTCTCTGGTCAGGGTCGGTCGAGCTCAGCGTGATCGAAGCCGACCGCGTTCTCGTCTACCTCGGCTTCTTTCTCACCGCGTTCCTGATCGCCCAAACCGACCAAAGGCGCCAACGTTTCGCTGAAGGGATCGGAATTGCGCTGATTGGGGCGGCTTTGCTGGCTCTGGCAAGCCGTTTGCTGCCCGATGTTTTTGCGCTCGGAGCGGGCCCTGGGAGCGGTCCCCGCACCGGATATCCGTTTGGTTACTGGAATGCCAACGGCCTCGCCTTCGGGATCGGGGCCGCCTTCTGCCTCTGGATGAGCCGCCGCTCGCTGACCACGGCGCTGCGCTGGCTGGCGGTCGGCGCGATCCCGGCCCTCCTCCTCGCCCTCTACTTCACCTACTCGCGGGGCGGGCTGGTCGGCCTCGGAGTCGCCTGCGGCTGCCTGCTGATCCTCTCCCACGACCGGCTCTGGATGCTGGGCACGCTCGCGGTCGGCGCCGTCGGCGCCATCCCGGCGGTGCTGAAGGTGCAGGCAAGCACCACCCTGGCCGAGAATTACAACGAGCCGGCGATCGCCAACCAGGGGGTCAAGGTCCTCCTCCTGCTGGTCGCCGGGACGGCGCTCTCGCTGGTCCTCTTCGCCCTTCTGCGCCGGGCTGAGCGGCGCGGGGGCGCCTTGACGGGGCGGGCGCTGGCACTCTCCCGCGACCGCCGGGCGCTGCGGATCATCGCCCTCGTCGGCGCCCTGCTGGCGCTGGCGGCTGCGCTTGCCGTCGGCGGCCGCGCCTGGGACCAGTTCGCAAGCCCCGACCAGCAGTTCCCCGCCAACCCCGCGCAGCACTTCTCGCAGCTCTCGGGGGCGAACCGCCACGAGTTCTGGCGGGTCGCCGTCGACGCCTTCGAAGAAGCGCCCGTGCTCGGGCACGGCGCCGGCACCTACCGCTTCTCCTGGGACAAGCTGCGCCACATCGACGTGCCGGTGCTAAACGCCCACTCGCTCTACCTGCAGGCGTTCACCGAACTCGGCGTCTTCGGCGGCCTGCTGGTGCTGGGCCTGGTGGGAACGATCCTCTGGACCGGCTTCGCCGCCTGGCGGGCCGCCGGCGGCCCTCGCCGTGAGCTTTACGCCGTCCTCTTCGCCGCCTGCCTTGCCTTCGCAGTCGGCGCCGGGATCGACTGGTTCTGGGAAATCGCCGGGATCGGGGCGATCTTCTTCCTCGCCGGTGGCGCCCTGGTCGCGGCCCGCTGCGCCCAGCTGGCGCAGGCGCGCTCGCGAGACGACGGCAAGGAAGACCGCAAGCGCTTCGGGGTCACGGTCGCCGGCCTCGCACTCGCCTGGATCGCGGCGCTGGCCCTGATCGGCCCGCTGCTGGTCGACCGCGAGATCGATACCAGCAACGCCAGCGCCGCCGATGGCGAAATCGCCGCTGCCGTCGACCACGCCGAAACCGCCCGCTCGATCGAGCCGTGGGCAGCCAGCCCCTACCTCCAGCTCGGCCTGCTGGCCGAGTCGCAGGGGGAATACGGCCCCGCCAGCGAACGGCTGAGCCAGGCGATCGACCGCGAAGAAGACAACTGGCAGCTGCACTACCTGCGGGCCCGGGTCGAGCACAAGGCGGGCGATGACGCCGCGGCGGAAGCGAGCCTGGAAGAAGCCCGCCGGCTCAACCCCGAAGAAAAATGCCTCGAAAAGGGTTTCGAAGGATGCGAATGAGCCAGGCACCCGACATCAAGCCGACGGCGCCGAACACGGTCGAGCCGCCGCGCTCGGGGCCCCTGCCCTTCGACCCTGAGGGCCGCGGGCCGAGTGAGTTCCGCCGCCGCGGCGCCGTCCTGCGGCGGCTGCTGGCGTTGAGCGACTGGGGCGCCCTGTTGTTCGTCCTCGGCGTGATCACCGCCTCGAGTTCGAGCACCGACGTCGGTGACCTCTTCTGGATGGTCCTCTTCAGCCCCGCCTGGGTGATCGTGGTCAAGCTCCAGGGTCTCTACGACAACGACCACCGCCGGCTCCGCCACAGCACTCTCGACGAGCTCCCTTCGCTGGTCACCGCGACCGTGCTGGCGACGCTGGTGCTCGACGCGCTGATGGCGATCAGCCCGGCCGGGCCGCTCTCGCCGGCGGCGGCGATCGCGGTCGGGGTGGGCACGTTCGTGCTCAGCTTCTCCCTGCGCGGCACGATGCGCTTCCTCTGGCATCGGCTGACCGCCGAAGCGACCGGCCTCGTGATCGGGCCCGCGAGAGCCGCCGACCTCGTCGCCCGGCGCGTCTCCACCCACCCGGAGACGCGGCTCGCCCTGGTCGGCTACCTCGCCCCGGCCGCCGAGGCGGAGGCGCGGGAGCTGCCGCGGCTCGGCTCCCCGGCTGACATTTCTCGGATCGCCCGCGAGTACGCGATCGAGCGGGTGGTGGTCACCGAACCGGAGATGAGCGAGGAGGACGCCGAGCGGCTGATCGAGGAGTGCAAGGTCGAGGGCCTGGCGCTGACCTTCCTGCCCCAGCACTACGGGCTGCTGGGACCGGGGATCGAGCTCAACCGCCTCGCCGAGCTGCCGGTGCTCGACTTCCGCTTCAGCGACCCGCCGCGCTCGACGGTGGCGATGAAGCGGGTGATGGACGTTGTGATCTCCGCCCTGCTGCTGGTCGTGCTCTCGCCGGTCCTGCTGGCGATCGCGGTCTGGATCCTGCTCGACGACGGTCGCCCGGTCTTCTTCCGCCAGCGGCGGGCGGGCCGCGAGGGGGAGCCGTTCACGATGGTCAAGTTCCGGACCATGGTCGCCGACGCCGAGCAGCGGCTGCCGGAGCTGGTCGACATCGAGAGCCTCGACCAACCCGCCTTCAAGATCCCCGACGACCCGCGGGTGACCCGCAGCGGCCGCAGCCTGCGCCGGAGCAGCCTCGACGAGCTGCCGCAGCTGTGGAACGTGCTCAAGGGCGAGATGTCCCTGGTCGGGCCGCGGCCCGAGGAGGAGAGCGTCGTCGCCCTTTATGACGAGCGCCAGCGCGGCCGCTTGGCAGTGAAGCCGGGGATGACCGGGCCGATGCAGGTCTACGGCCGCAGCGACCTCACCTTCGAGGAGCGGCTGGCGATGGAGCGCGACTACCTCGACAACCTCTCGCTGCTGACCGACTTGGCGATCCTGCTGCGGACGCCGCGGGCCCTGGTCCGCGGCGAGGGCGCCTACTAGCGCCGGCTGCGCCGGCCACTGATACATGGCAGCGCCCGCGCTCGAGATCGTCATCGTCAGCCACGGCGCCGAAACGCTGCTGCGGCGCTGCCTGCGCTCGCTCGCCGAGCACCCGACCTCGGGCGGGGAGATGCGGGTCACCGTCGTCGACAGCGGCAGCCCCGATGGCACCCCGGACATGGTCGAAGTCGAGTTCCCCGAGGTGCGGCTGCTGCGCCGCGGCAACATCGGCTTCTCGGCCGCCAACAACCTCGTCCTGCGCCAGAGCCAGGCCGAGACGGTGCTGCTGCTGAACCCCGACACCGAGGTCTATGCGGGCACCCTCGACGCGGCGCTGGCGCGGCTGCGCTCCGAGGAGCGGATCGGGATGGTCGGGGTGAAGCTGGTGACCGCGGGCGGCGAGCTCGACCACGCCTGCAAACGCTCCTTCCCGACGCCGCTGAGCGCGCTCGGGCACTTCACCGGCGTCGGCGGGGACCAGTACCGGGCGGCAGAGCTCGGCGACGACGAGCCGGGCGAGGTCGACGCGGTCAACGGCGCCTTCATGCTCTGCCGCGCCGAGGCGATCCGCGAGGTCGGCCTGCTCGACGAGGGCTACTGGCTCTATATGGAGGACCTCGACTGGTGCCATCGCTTCTGGGACGCCGGCTGGAAGGTCTTCTACGAGCCGGCGGGGGTGGCGCTGCACGTGAAGGGCGGCTCCAGCGCGCGGCGGCGGGCGCCGCGGCAGGAGATCGCCTTCCACCGCGGCATGGCTCGTTTCTACCGCCGCTTCGACGCGCCGAGCCACAACCCACTGGCGAACGCCGCCGTCTACGCCGGGATCGGCGCCAAGCTCGGCGTCAGCCTGGCGATCACGGCCGTGCGCGGACGAGGCTGAGGCTCAGGCGGGGCGCCGGGCGACGACGATGTCCTGCCCGGCGGGGGCGCCGGAGTGGTTCGACCAGAGGCCGAAGTGGATCGGCTCCCGCACCTCCAGGGCGGCGGCGGTCAGCATCTCCCGCAGGTCGGCGGCGGCGAAGGCGATTGCTTCCTCGGGCTGGCTCGGGTCGGTGGTGAAGCCGCCCTCGATCGGGTGGCGGAAGTCGAACGAGGTCCGCCCCGCCGCCATCTCCCGTTCGGCCTGCTCGTCGAGCGCGAAGACGGTGAGCAGGCAGGTGCCGCCGGGGCGCAACACGCGCGCCGTCTCCCGCAGGTAGTGCTCGGTCTCGGCCCGGACCAGGTGGGTGAAGAGAGAAGTGGCGAAGACGAAGTCGAAGGAGCCGTCCTCGTAGGGGAAGCGGAACTCGGCGCCGGCGATCGAGCCGAAGGGGTTGTACTTCTGGTTGTAGACCGGCGCCCACTCGAACTCGAAGTCGGGCCGGCGCCCGCTGATCTCGCGCTGGCACCAGCGGATCATCGCCCGGCCGACGTCGAAGCCGGCATAGGAGCCCGAGTCGTCGAGGCAGCCCATCAGCGGGATCGCCATCCGGCCGATCCCGCAGCCCATGTCGAGGACACGATCCCCTGGCTGGAGGTCGCCGAGTTCTTGAAAATGGGCGAGGTACTCGTTGCCGGTGCGCTCGAAGTCGCCGCGGCCGACGAAGGAGAGGCGCCGCGGCGGCATCAAACCCTCGTCCCCTCGTTGGCGGAGGTCGGTGGGCAGCCAGCGCAGGTAGCGGGCCATCGCCTTCAGCAGGTAGATCAGCTGCGCTCGGGCCTTTGCGCCTGCAGGGAACACGGCGGCGCAGCCTATCTTCACATTCCCGGCGACCCGGCCCGCTACCCTCTTCGACTCGAATGAAACGTCTTCTCGCCGTTGTCTTCCTCTGCAGCCTGCTGATCGCCGCCCTCGTCGCCGGGGCGCAGCCCGGTGCGGCCAAGCCTCCCGTCCCCGCGCCGCGGGGGTTCTTCGGGATCGACCCGCAGTTGCCGCCGAGCGACGCCGACGCCGCCTACATGAAGGCTGGAGGGATCGAAACGATCCGCTGGCCGCTCGCCTGGAGCGGCATCCAGCCGACCCGCAAGGGCGGCTACGACTGGGGGGCCTTCGACGAAGTGGTCGAAGTCGCCGCTCGCCACGGGATGCAGGTGCTGCCGATCCTCTACGGGGTGCCGCCCTGGATCTCCCGCAAGTACACGACGATGCCGATCGACAGCGGCGTCGCCCGCAAGGCCTGGATCGGGTTCGTCGAAGCGGCGGTCAAACGCTACGGCCCCGGCGGCGAATTCTGGGCCCAGCACGCGCCCGGGGTCCAATACGAAACCGTGCTGCCGCGGCCGCTGCCGATCCGCAGCTGGCAGGTCTGGAACGAGGCCAACTTCTTCTACTTCGCCTACCCGGTCTCGGTGGGCCGGTTCGTGCGGCTGCTGAAGATCACCACCCCGGCGATCAAACGGAATGACCCGACCGCAAAAGTCATCCTCTCCGGCCTCTTCGGCGAACCGACCGCAACGGGGAGGAAAGGGATGCCGGCGGCGCAGTTCCTCTCCGGGATCTACCGCACGCCGGGGATCAAGAGCTACTTCGACGGCATCGCCCTGCACCCCTACGCGGCCTTCCCCGAAGACCTCGAAGAACTGGTCGAGGCGCTCCATGACGTCACCGTCGATAACCACGATCGGGTGCCGATGTACATCACCGAGATCGGCTGGGGCTCGCAGAACAACTTTCAGCAGGTCGCCTTCGAGCAGGGAATCCGCGGCCAGGTCAAGCAGATGCGCGCCGCCTACGGCTACCTGCTGGAAAACCGCAACCGGCTCGACCTCAAACAGGTCTACTGGTTCTCGTGGAAAGACCTGAAGGAATCCTGCACCTTCTGCGACTCGGTCGGCCTCTTCCGCGAAGGCACCAAGTTCCACCCAAAGCCGGCCTGGCGCACCTTCGTCTCGCTAACCGGCGGCCGCGCCCGGCCTTAAAACGGCAGCTCGTCGGCGACTTCGCTGAGCGTCGGCGCTTTCTTGTCGCGCTCGGAGAGGAGCGGGTCGGCGACCTGCCAGTCGACGGCGACGTCGGGGTCGTCCCAGGCGATGCCGGCCTCGGTGGCTGGGTCGTAGTAGCTGGAGACTTGGTAGGCGACGTCGGCGACCTCGCTGAGGACGGCGAAGCCGTGGCCGAAGCCGACCGGGACGAAGAGCTGGCGGTGCTTGACGTCGTCGAGCACGTGGGCCTCCCACTGGCCGTAGGTGGGCGAGCCGCGGCGTAGGTCGACGGCGACGTCGAGGATCTCGCCGCGCGGGCAGCGGACCAGCTTCGCCTGGCCCGGCTCGGTCTGGAAGTGGATCCCGCGCAGCGTCCCCCGCGAGGAGCGCGAGTGGTTGTGCTGGACGAACTCGACCTCGACGCCGAGCTCGCGCCAGGCATCGCGGCTGTAGGACTCGAGCATGAAGCCGCGCTCGTCGCCGTGGACGACCGGCTCGATCAGGACGACGCCGTCAAGTTTCGTCTGCAAACGCTCCGCCACTAGCCGAGCGCTTTCCCGTAGTGCTTTTCGTAGTACTCGCGGTACTCGCCGGAGCGGATCGGGCCCCACCAGTCTTCGTTCTCGCGGTACCAGTTGACGGTCCGCTCGAGGCCCTCGGCGAAGTGGACTTCGGCCTCCCAGCCGAGCTCCGTCTTCAGCTTCTCCGAGGAGAGCGAGTAGCGGCGGTCGTGGCCGGGGCGGTCGGTGACGTACTCAATCAGTGACTCGTCGGCGCCGACCAGCTCGATCACCCGCTTGACGACCTCGATGTTCTCGCACTCGTCGGGGCCGCCGACGTTGTAGGCCTCGCCGGCCTTGCCTTTGGCCAGCACCGTGTGGATGCCGCGGCAGAAGTCCTCGACGAAGAGCCAGTTGCGGACCTGCTTGCCGTCGCCGTAGACCGGCAGCGCGTCGCCGTGAATCGCGTTGAGGATGATCAGCGGGATCAGCTTCTCCGGGTACTGGCGCGGGCCATAGTTGTTGGAGCCGCGGACGATCGAGGCGTCGATCCCGTAGGTGTGGAAGTGGGCAGAGACCAGCAGGTCACCGGCCGCCTTCGTCGCCGAGTAGGGCGAGGAGGGGTCGAGCGGCGAGGTCTCGGTGAAGGAGCCGGAGTCGATCGAGCCGTAGACCTCGTCGGTGGAGACCTGCAGGTAGCGCTCGATCCCGAGTTCGCGGGCGGCATCCAGCAGCGTCCCGGTGCCGACGACGTGGGTGCGGGCGAACGCTTCCTGGTCGTCGATCGAGCGGTCGACGTGGCTCTCGGCGGCGAAGTTGACGACCGCGTCGACGCCCTCCATCGCTTCGCGAACCACGTGGGGGTCCTCGATCGCCCCCTCGATCAGCTTCGTCCCCTCGGGCAGGTTCTCGCGCCGCCCGGCGTAGGTGAGCTTGTCGAGGACGACGACTTCGTGCTCGTCGCCGACGAGCCGGACGTAGGTGGAGCCGATGAAGCCGGCGGCTCCGGTGACCAGAAGTCTCATTCGCTTGCCTCCGCATGTCGTTGGGCGAGATAGCCGGCAAGCCCGTCCTGCCAGCTGGGAAGTCGGATCGCGTGCTCGCGCTGGGAGACCAGCGCCGAGAAGGCCGGCCGCGGCGCCGCGGCGCCGAATTCATCGCTGGTGATCGAGAGGACTTTGCACTCGACCTTGGCCTGCTCGAAGATTTCGCGGGCGAACTCGTACCAGGAGCACTGGCCTGCGGCCGCCATGTGGTGGATGCCGTACTCGATCCCCTCGATCAGGCGGACGATGCCGTAGGCGAGGTGCCAGGTGTAGGTGGGCGAGCCGACCTGGTCGCGGACCACGGTGACCTCGTTCTGGCGCTCGGCGAGGCGCAGCATCGTGTCGACGAAGTTGCGGCCACCGAGCCCGTAGAGGCCGGCCGAGCGGACGATGAAGTGGCGCTTGTTGGCAGCGGCGACCGCCTCCTCGCCGGCCAGCTTGGTGCGGCCGTAGGCCGAGAGCGGCGCCGGCTGGTCGCTCTCCACGTAAGGCGCGCCTTTGGCGCCGTCGAAGACGTAGTCGGTGGAGACGTGGAGGACCCGCGCTTCGATCTCGGCCGCGGCGGCGGCGACGTTGCCGGCGCCTTTGCCGTTGATCGCGAAGGCGGCCTCCTCGGCCGTCTCGGCGCCGTCGACGTCGGTCCAGGCGGCGCAGTTGATGACCACGTCGGGGCGCTCGAGCTCAAACCGCCGGGCGACAGTCTCCGGGTTGGTGACGTCGAGCTCGGCGCGGCCGTACCCGACCACGTCGTGGCCGGCGTTGCCGGCGGCAAGCAGCACATCGCGACCGAGCATCCCGGCCGCCCCAGTAACGAGCAGCTTCACCGCGCCTCTCCCACTAGACGAGTTTGATCTCGGATTTGTCGCCGACCAGGAGCCGGAGCGTCTTCGGCATCCCCTCGCTGCGGGTCAGCTTCACTTCCTTGCCGAGCAGGCTCGCCTCCATCCGCGTGCCGAGGTCCTCGACCACCGAGCCGGAGAGGACGATCGAGTTCTCGACTTCCGAGCGGCGGACGTGGACGCCGTCGCCGATCGAGGTGTAGGGCCCGATGTAGGCGTCCTCGATGTGGGCGCCAGCGCCGATCACGGCGGGGCCGCGGACGACCGAGCGCTCGAGCTTGGCGCCGGGGCCGAGGACGATCCGGCCCTCAACCTTCGAGGCCTCGTCGATCTCCCCCTCGACCGAGGTGACCAGCTCCTCGAGCACGAGGCGGTTGGCCTCGAGCATGTCGGCGAGCTGGCCGGTGTCCTTCCACCAGCCACGGACGACCTCGGAGCGGACGTTGCGGCCTTCGTCGATCAGCTTGTCGATTGCCTCGGTGATCTCCAGCTCGCCCCGCCAGGAAGGCTCCAGCGAGCGGGCGGAGTCGAAGATCAGGTTGCTGAACAGGTAGACGCCGACCAGGGCCAGGTTCGAGGGCGGGTCTTTCGGCTTCTCGATCAGGCGCACGATCCGCTCCCCGTCGAGCTCGGCGACACCGTAGGACTGCGGGTCGTCGACCGGCGTCAGCAGGATCAGGGCGTCGGGTTCGTGCTCGGTGAAGGCGGAGACGAGGCCGCGGATGCCGTCACGCAGGAGGTTGTCGCCGAGATACATGACGAAGGGCGCGCCGCCGATGAACTCCTCGGCGGTGAGGACTGCGTGGGCGAGGCCGGCGGGCTTGTCCTGGACGATGTAGGTGATCTCGGCGCCGAACTGGGAGCCGTCGCCGGCGGCCTCGCGGATCTCGTCCCCGGTCTCCGGGGCGATGATGATCCCGATCTCCTTCACGCCAGCGTCGACCAAGGCCTCGATCCCGTAAAAGAGCACGGGCTTGTTGGCAACCGGAACCAGTTGCTTGGCAGAGGTGTGGGTGATGGGGCGCAGCCGCGTGCCGGCGCCACCGGAGAGGATCAGTCCCTTCAAGGGCTCCATGCGAGGCTGCAACCCTACCGAGCGGCGAAGAGACCGGTGCAACCAACCGTTTACATCCCCAACTTCAACGGCGCGGCCCGCCTGGGCGCGGTCCTGCGGGCCCTGGACGAACAGACGGCCGCCTGCGAGGTCGTCCTCGTCGACAACGGCTCCAGCGACGACTCGGTGGCGCTGGCGCGGCGCGAGCTGCCGGGGGTGCGGGTGGTCGAGCTGGGCGAGAATCTCGGCTTCGGACCGGCGGTCAACCGGGCTGTTGCCGAGGTGCCCGGCGACCCGCTGATCCTGCTCAACAACGACGCCGTCCCCGAGCCGCGCTTCGTCGAGGCGCTGCTGGCGGGGCTCGGCGACGGCGTCGACTCGGTCGCCGGCGTGCTCTTGCAGGAACGGGCGCCGGAGCTGATCGATTCCGCCGGCGTCGTCGCCGACGCGACGCTGATGGGCTTCGACTACCTGCACGGCGAGCCGGCCGGCGCCGCTGAGACCGCCCCTCCCCCGCTCGGACCGACCGGCGGCGCCGCCCTCTACCGGCGGCAAGCGTTCGAGGCGATCGGCGGCTTCGACGAGCGAATCTTCCTCTACTACGAGGACCTCGACCTCGCCCTGCGCCTGGCCGCCCGCGGCGGGCGCTGCGCCCTGGCTCCGCAGGCTCGAGCGCTGCACGCCTACTCGGCCAGCCTCGGCGCCGCCAGCGCCCGCAAGTACGCCTGGACCGGCTGGAGCCGCGGCTACATGCTGCGCCGCTACGGCGTAATGCGCAGCCCACGGCTGGCGCTGCGCGCGGTTTCGAGCGAGGCCGCCCTCTGCGCCGGGCAGCTGTTGAAGGACCGCACGGCGGCGGGAATGAAGGGCCGGCTGCGCGGCTGGCGGGCTGCCGGCGGGCTGGAGCGTCGCGATGCCGGCAGCGCCCCCCTGCTCGACTTCAGCACCCGCGAGGCTCTCCAGCTGCGCCGCCGTCGTCGCGGCTGACCCCTACCCTCTCTATTGTGCGCCGCCGTGGAGCGCGCCGGGAGCCAGTCCGACCTCGCTAGGCGACTCGAAGCGGGGACCGGCGCCCTCGGCAACCGCCTCTTCGTCGGTAGCCGGGGGATCTGGATCACCGCGGCAGCAGTCACTCTGCTGGCCTGGCCGCTCGCCATCGCGGTTCCCTCCGCCGGCCTCGACGCCAGTTGGATGGGTGGCTTGTACATGGCCGCACACGACGGCAAGGACTTCGGCACCGAAATCGTCTTCACCTATGGACCGCTGGGCTTCCTCGCTTGGCCGGTTCTCTGGTTCAGCTGGCTCGCGGTCGTCACCTACGTCTTCAGCGCGGCGATCTACTTCGCCTTCGTCGTCACCTTCGTTGGCTCGGTCAAGCGCACGGTCGGCCTGTTCGGTGCCGCGGTGATCGCTTTCCTCTACCTCGCGACGGTGCCCGACATGGAGCAGCTGCCGCTGATCCTCGCCGTCGCCTGGGCGCTGATGGCGCTGCGCAAGGAGCGGCCCGACCACGCGGTGACCCTGCTCTCGGTCGGCGGCGGGTCGCTTGCCGCGCTCGAGTGCCTGATCAAGCTATCGGTCGGCCCGGTAATCCTGATCGTCTGCTTGCTGGGGATGATCGGAGCACGGGCGAACCGGCTCCAGTGGGCCCTTTTCGCCGGTTTCGCGGCAGGCGGCGGCCTCGTCCTCTGGCTGGTCACCGGCCAGCCGCTCGGCAGCCTCTGGGACTACGCCGTCAACGGCATCCAGGTGGCCAGCGGCTACAACGAAGCGATGTCGATCGGGGGCGCGCCGGCCTGGGCGGAGCTCTTCTCGGTCCTCCTCGCGATCGCTCTCGTCGTTGCCGTCTGGTTCTCGCCGATGCGCGACAGCCGGGCTCGCTGGGCAGGGGTCCTGCTCACCGCCGCCGCCGCCTTCTCCTCCTACAAGTACGTAATCGTCCGCTTCGAGCCGGCCCACCTCTCACTCGGGCTCTCGGCGATGCTGGGGATCTGGCTGGTGATGCCGTGGCGGCGCGGGCTTGCGCCCGCCTACCTCGCCACCAGCATCGTCATCGGCCTGATCCTGCTCCACATCTATCCAAACGAACCCCGTCTCGACCCGGTCAAGAACGTGATCAGCTTCGGCGAACAGGCCGAACTGGCGGCGCGACCCGGGCTGCGCCAGGGATACATCGACATCGGGCGCGCCTCGCTGCAGACGACCTACGGGCTGGATCCGGAGACGGTCGACCTCCTGAAAGGCAAGCGGGTCGCAATTGACCCCTGGGAAATCGCCGTCGCCTGGGCCTACGAACTCGACTGGCAGCCGCTGCCGGTGTTCCAGAACTACACCGCCTACACGCAGGAGCTCGACCGGCTGAACTCAGAAGCGGTGGAAGACGCCGAGAGTGGTCCACAGATGATCCTGCGCCAAAACCCGGGCGGCACGATGCCCCTCGGCGGCGCCCGCAGCTTCCAGAACCGCATGCCCGCCTGGGACCCGCCGGAACAGAACTTCGAGATCGTCTGCAACTTCGTCCCCGTTCACCAGACCCCCACCTGGCAGGTCCTGGAACGCGTTCCGGACCGCTGCGGACCCGAGAAGCTGATCTCGGAAACCGAAGCGAACCCCGGCGAAGCGGTCGAGGTGCCGCAGGCCGGGCGCGGCCAACTGGTCCTGATGAAGATTGAAGGGGCGAAAATCGAAGGGCTGGAAAAACTCCGCGCGCTGCTCTTCCGGCCGAAGCTCCGGACCGCGACGCTGAACGACGGCCTCGTTACCTACGCGCTTGTGCCGGGCACGACGGAAGACGGGATGGTCGTCTCACGCAGCCCGGCGCTCGACAGCAAGGGTGGCTTTGAACAGCTGCCAGAGGTAGAGAACCTGAAGATCGAAGGGGTCTCCGGTCACCTCCACTTCAAGTTCTACAGGGTGCCGGTGGAGATCGAGAAGCAACCGGTGCCTCGGACTTCCTCCTAATAGACACCGAGCCAGCGGCGGACCGCATCCAGGTCGCCCTGGCGGGCAAGCCGGCGCCGCTCGCCGAGGCTTCGGGGCAGCCGCGCCAGGCCTTCGAGCTTCCCGCGCATGGTGGCGCCGAGGCGTCCCTGGCGCGCGGCCCGCAGGAGTGAGCCGAGCTCCACCGCGACGATCCGCGGCAGCGAAGTGGCGGGGATGAACTTGGCCTGCGTGGCGATCCTGTTGCGGGAAACCAGCCGCGCGTTCTCAGCCCCAGGGCGCTCGAAGCCAGCCTGCCACGAGGCGTTGCCGAGGTGCCAGACGACCGCCTCGGGGACGTAGGCGAAGTGGCTGCCAGCGATCCGCGCGCGCACGTTGAGGTCGACGTCCTCGTAGAAGGAGACGTAGCTCTCGTCATAGCCGCCGAGGCGCGCGAAGAGCTCGCGGCGCAGGAGCCAGGCGGCGCCGCAGACGCCGAAGATCTCGCGCTTGCGCAGGAAGACCTCCGCCTGCCGCTCCCCGGCCCCGGTCTCGACCGCGCGACCGTCCCGGGTCAGCGCCATGCCGGCGCTGTAGAGGCGGGCGGCGGCTGGGTTGCCCGGGTTGCTGTCCTCCAGCTGCAGGATCCGCGGCTGAACGCCGCCGAGGCCTGGATCGCCGGCGAGCACCTGTCTTAGCGCCGCGATCGCGCCCGGGGCGACGACCGTGTCGGCGTTCAGGCCGAAGACGAATGGAGCCGCAGTGGCGGCGATGCCGCGGTTCATCGCTGCCGCGAAGCCGATGTTCCGGGGTAGCGCGAGGTGCGGCACGTTGCGCTCACGCAGCAGCTCCACCGTGCCATCGCTTGAGCCGTTGTCGACGACCAAGACCTCGAGTTCCTCGCCGCCATCTCTGAGCGAATCGAGCAGGGCCGGCAGCAGCCCAACCGAGTTCCAGCTAGGAATCACGACAGCAACCTGCGGATCGGCACTCACGCCGGGCAGCCTGACACACAGATATCGTGCCGGGACGGATGCGGGGCCGCGGCCGATGACATTGACTTCGCTGCGCCGGCGCCTGAACGCGACCCTGTTCGAGGATCCGCCGCCCCCCGACCCTGCGGCGCAAGGTGCCGCGGGCTGGGAACGGGCGCAACTGCTCGCAGCCTTCCTGGCTTTGGGCACCGTCCTCGCCCTGCTGCGGCTCGGGTTCTCCGACTCGCTCAACACGGTCTGGGCCGAGGACGGGCCGATCTATCTGCAGGGAGCCTTGACCGAGGGGTTCTGGCACGCGATCTTCCAGCCCTACGCGGGCTACCTGGTCCTGGTCCCGCGGCTGATCGGCGAGGCCGCCACGCTCTTCCCGCTCGAACAAGTGGCGGCGGCGAACTCGATCATCTCGGCCTTCTTCGCCGCCCTCAGCGGGTTCGCGGTCTGGGTCGGCTGCGGCGGCTACGTCCGCAACCCCTACCTCCGCGGCGGCCTGGCGACGGCGACGGTTCTTGCCGCAGCCGCCGGCCAGGAGGTGCTCGTCTCCGCCGCCTACGTCCCCTGGTACATGCTCTTCGGCTCCTTCTGGCTGCTCTTCTGGCGTCCGCGCACCGTCGCCGGGGCGGCGACCGGCGGCCTCTTCCTCCTCGCCACCGGGCTCAGCACGCCGGGGGTGTGGTTCTTCATGCCGGTCGCGCTGCTGCGGGCGATCAGCTTCCGCGACCTCCGCGACGCGGCCCTGCTCGTCCCCTACTTCCTCGGCGCCCTGATCCAGGTGCCGGTGATCCTCGCCCAGGAACAGGGGGAGTCGCTCTGGACCTCCCACATCTGGACCGCCTACCTGCAGCGGGTCCTCGACGGGGGGCTGTTCGGCCAGCGGTTCGGCGGCACACTCTGGTCGGACTTCGGCTGGCCCTTCCTGATCCTCCTCCTGGCCACCACCGTCATCGGCCTCGCCTGGGGCCTGTGGCGCTCGCAGCCGGGGCCCCGCTGGTTCGCCGTCATCGCCGTGCTGACCTCGTTCGCGATGTTCGTGCTCTCCGTCTACCAGCGCTCGGTCGGCGAGAACATCTTCTGGTCCCCCGAAACCTCCGGCGGCACCGCCAGCCGCTACGTCCTCGTCCCCGCCCTGCTCCTGGTCAGCACCGGCGTCGTGTTCGTCGATGCGGCGCTGCGCCGCCGCGGCGCCGACGGGCGCCGGTTTAGCTGGCCGGTGGCGGTGACGCTGGCGGTGATCGCGCTCGCCGTCGTCACCTCCTTCGACATGCGCGCCGACGATTTCCGCGGCCGTCCCTACTGGGACGATGCCCTGCGCGAAGCGGCGACCAAATGCGTCGTCGAAGGCGAAGAACTCGCCGGGATCGCTACCGCGCCGCCGCCGTTCGGGGTCCAGCTGCCTTGCCAGCAGGTCTCCTCATACGCGGAAGCGGGAGCTGCAGGGCGAGCAGGGCAAAGCCCGCCAGGCTGAGCAGGGCGAGCAGCGCGGTAAGCGGGGAGTAGCTGGTGCCCGGCGGGGGCGTCAGCGAGGGCGTGTAGAGGGCGAGGACGCAGACGACGTTGATCCCGACCAGCCAGAGCGCCAAGCGCGGGTAGACCGAGCGCAGACCGGCGACGCAGCCGACCAGGCCGAGCAGCGGCACCGCCAGGCTGCCGACGTGGATCGTCGCCCGCGAGTCGGGCTCGCCGAACAGCAGCAGGCCCCAGGCAAGGCAGGCGAGAACGAAGAAGCCGAAGCAGAGCAGGGCAAACCGCCACTCCTCCTGGTTACGTCCCGGCCTTCGTCGGCCGATCAGCATCGCCGGCAGCGCGATCAGCAGCAGTCCGAGGAAGGGGACGAGGGAGAAGAAGCGGACGTCGCGAACCGCTCCCGCGGCCAGCCCCGGCTTGCCCGCGTCGAGGCTGTCGACGAAGTATTCGTAGTCGTTCTTGCCCCGCGGCCAGCCGACAATTTCGCCGAAGTTGTCGACCTTGTTGTCAACGGTCCCGCCCCAGCCGGCTTCCTCGTAGCCGTCCTCGATCGCTTCCAACGTCCCTTTCGAGTCGAGGGTGATGTCGCCACCGAGCTGCCACTTAAGCAGGCGGTTGCCGGGTGGATCGGCGTAGTGCTGGTAGGCGGTCCAGGGCAGCATCAGCGCCAGCAGCGCCACCGCCGCCACCGCCAGCCAGCGCACGCTCGGCACCCCCCGCCACAGCGCCAGCAGGGCGAGCGGGATGACGCCGAAGATGCTGGAGCCGTGGGAGAGCATCGCCAGCGCCAGCAGGGCGCCGATCAGCGCCCCGACCCGGAGGTCGCGCCGGTCGCGGCTCCAGGCAGGCGATAGCACGACCGCCAGCGCCGCCAGCAGGAAGGCGGCGGCGATCAGCTTCGGCCAGACGAAGAAGCCGTGGAGAATCGCGATGTCGCTGAACATCGCCGCCACCATCGCCAGCCCGCGGGTCAGCGGCCGCAGGCGGGCGGCGACGAGCACCGCCCACATGCCGACGATCCAGAGGCCCTGGACGGCGACGCAGAGGATCTCGTAGTGCAGCGCCCGTTCGGTCGGCAGGAAGCCTCGCTGGGCGAGCGCGTAGCCGACCTGCAGCGGCGGCCGGTCGCTCATCAGCCAGTCCCCCGGGTAGATCGGCGGCGGGTTCTGGTGGCCGTGGCTGGCGAACCATTCGGTGAAGTAGCGGGGGATGTCGTTGTCGGAGGGGAGCTGGCCGGAGAAGCGCAGCGCCGACATCGGGATCGCGTCGTTGGTGCCGCCGTGGAGGAAGCCGAGGAAGACGACGAAGGCGGTCCCCAGCACCCAGAGCCCAAGCGGGATCGCCAGCGGCGCCAGCGCCGCCCACTCGATTTCGCCCGCGCGCCAGAGCCACGCCACCAGCCCCACCGAGCCGCCGAAGAGGATGAAGTCCCAGGCCTGACCAACGGTCGGGTCGGCGTAGTAGGCCCAGAAGGCGAGGAAGGCGGTGACCCCGGACACCGCCAAGGCGATCCCCAGCCTGATCGGCACGTCGCGGACGCCGCGGCTGGTTGCGTAGACGGCGGCGGCGATCCCCGGCGCTCCCAGCAGCGCCATATGAACCGCAAGGCCGGCGATCAACTCGGCGTTCGCCCTCACCGGCCCTCCAGGGAGGGCGCCCGCTCGCCGGCGGCGGGCGGGAGCGCGAAGGGGTCCTCGCCGCGGTCGATCTCCTCGATGTTGGCCAGCGAGACGGCCCGGGTCTGCGAGAAGAGGACGAAGAGGCTGACGAAGTTCCCCAGCGCGACCAGCGAGACGATCAGCGAGCCGAGGGCGATGTAGCTCGTCCAGCCGGGCACGGTGGAGCCGAACAGCTTCAGCCCGACCACGACCGCCGCCAGCAGCGCCCCGAGCACGCCGAAGAAGACGAAGGTCCCCAGCGCCCGGATCGCGATCCGGTCGGTAAACGGCATCAGCATCCGCAGTCCGTGCATCGCCAGCTTGCCGTAGGTCATCTTCGAGCGCCCCTCGTAGCGTTCGCCGCGTTCGCAGGGGACGTAGGCGATCGGCAGGTCGAGGGCGAGGATCGCCGAGGAGTAGGAGAGGTCGAAGGTCGGGTGCAGGAGCGCCCGCTTGGCGATCGACCCGGGCAGGACGGCGAAGTTGCCGGAGCGGACGGTGGTCCCGGTCAGCGAGCGGAAGAGCAAGCGGAAGAGCCGGTAGAAGACCTTGAAGCCAATCGACTCACGGCGTTTGGTCCGCAGCGCCAGGACCACCGGCCGCTGCCCGGCGGGCTCGGCGTCCATCGCCCCCAGCAGCCGCGGCAGGTCCTCAGGGCGGTCCTCGCCGTCGGCGTCGAGGGTGACGAGGGCGTCCTCGTCGGCGATCCTCGGCAGCGCCTTACGCAGCGCGTAGACGAGCGCCCGCTGGTGGCCGAGGTTGAACGGCGGCCGCAGCACGGTGACGTCCTCGAGCCCGGTCAGGTCGGCGACTTCGGGGTCCTGGCCGGCGGTGTCGTCGATGACGACGAAGCGGACGCTGCCGCGGCGCTCGGGGAGGTCCCGCTCGATCACCTCGAGCAGGCGTTCGCGGAGGATCCGGAAGGAGCGGACGTCGCGGTAAACGGGGGTGAAGATCCAGGTGGTCAAGAGACCGCCCCACCGCGCCGCAGCAGTTCGTAATCGCCGAACCTGGCGATCGGCTGGAAACCGCGGTGGAGGTAGCTGACCAGCGGCCCGGGCGGGATCGTGCCGTTGCCCCAGCCGGCGGCGATCGGTTCGTTGCGGAGCTGGCAGAGGCCTTCGGTCGATTCGATTTCGGCGATCACCTGGCGCTGGTGGGAGTCGTCGAAGAGGGTCGGCCAGCCGGTCGCGGTGTAGCCGGTCGGCGGTTCCTCCTCGGTCCAGAGATAGAAGCTGTCCATCCCCGGCAACATGATCAGCGAGCGGCAGTTGCGGTCGATCGCGGCGGAGATCTGCTGGTAGAGGGCGGCTTCTTCTTCGCCGAGATGGATCGCCTGGGCGCCCGGCAGGCTCAAGGAGACGCCGCCGTCGTAGTTGTCGCGAGCGGCCTGCAGGGGCTGGCGCAGGGCGGTGTTGAAGACCAGGTAGCCGACGATGACGAAGGCGCAGAGGCCCACCCCCGCCAGCGCCCACCGCTCTTCCGGCGCCGGCACCGCGACCAGCAGGCCGCGAATGCCGTTGGCGACGCAGATCGCCCCGACCGGGATCAGCAGGAACGTCGCCCAGAGAGTCTGGCTGCCGGCGACCGGGAAGGCGTGGAGCGCCTGCGGCACCGCTAGCAACGGCAGCAACAGCAGCGGGAAGGAGACGTCCCGCCGCGACGGCGGTCCGATCAGCGCCACCCAGGAGAAGGCGAGGAGGCTGAACTCGTAGCCGCTGAAATCCCCGGCATCGAAGGGGAGGCCCTTGCCGTTCACCGAGAGCGCCATCGCGACGCCAACGGCGATGCTGAAGAGGGAGGTCAGGGCGAGCCAGACGGGATCCGCTTGCTCGCGCTGCCGGCGACGGCTTACGTAGGCCCAGGCCACGGCGCCGCCGAGCCCGATCAGGTCGAGGCTGTAGATCCGTTTGTCCATCTGCAGCGGGATCGTGAAGGCGTCGGCCTGCCGCAGCGGCTGACGCAGGACACCGTCGAGGAGGCCGCTGACGCTGGTCCCGGTAGCAAGGATCGCCAGGCAGCTGGCGGCGGCGAGGACGAGGAAACCGCCGACCAGCCAGGCGATCTCCTCGTTGGCGCGTCGCTCGCTCCGCCGCGCCCGCAGGACGAGGACGAGGGCCAGCGCCGCGACGGCGACGTGGACCGCGTAGCGCCGCGGCCATCCTTCGCCGAACTTGCTCGCCAGCAGCACAACCGGCATCGCCACGAAGGCGGCCTCGACCAGGAGGCGGGGCCAGCGGCGCTCGAAGAGAGCCGGGTAGCTGACCACGGCGGCCAGCGTCACCGAGGCGGCGGCGAAGAGGCCGACGTTGATCTTGACCAGGATCAGAGCGGCGACGGCCGCGCCGAGCACCGCCACGGCCAGCGGCGAGGGCCGGTCGCGGACGAAGCAGGAGATCGAGACGATCGCCGCCAGCAGCAGGCAGATGATCCCGCCGGGGTGCATCGGCTCGTTGACGAGGACGCTGAGGGCGGAGAAGACCAGCGCCTGCGTCCCCAGCCCGAGCAGGAGGCTGCCGGCCATGCGCCAGGTCGCCAGGCCGATCGCGAGGCTGGAGACGATCCAGGCGACCATCGTCACCGTGCGGCCGGAGTCGTGATTGACGGGAATGCCGAAGATCGAGAAGAGGCCGCCCCAAGCCTCGTAGTAGAAGGGGCCGTACTGAGTGAAGACGTCGTCGTAGAGGTGGCCGTGGTTCACGTAGCCCTTCAGCGCCGTCAGCATGTAGCCCTCGTCGTCGTAGCCACTGAACCCGGTGAACATCTGCGGGTGGGCGATCAGATAGGTGACGAAGGTGAGGACGGCGAAGGCGACGATTCCAATCGAGAGGCGAACTTGGGGACGCGCCCAGGCGTCGACACCCCTCTGCCAGACGCTCGAGATCGGCCCCCGCCAACTTTCGCTCAGCATTGGCGCAAGCGTATAGACGAGCCCGCCGGAAGCGGTGCCAGCGTTACCCGGGGCGGTCCCGCTAGCGTTCTGCTGCCCTGCGCATGGCTGCCGACGAAACCACAGCTGTCGCGATCAAGGTCGAGGACCTCCACAAGTCGTTCCGCATCCCGACCCAACGCGTGGACTCGCTCAAAGAGCGGGCGGTTCACCCGTTCGCCGTCCGCGAGTACCGGGAGCTGCATGCGCTCGACGGGATCTCGTTCGAGATCCGCCAGGGTGAGTTCTTCGGCATCGTCGGCCGCAACGGGTCCGGCAAGTCGACGCTGCTGAAGCTGCTCGCCAGCATCTACCGGGCCGACAGCGGCCGGATCCAGATCGCCGGTCGTCTCGCACCCTTCATCGAGCTCGGCGTCGGCTTCAACCAGGAGCTGACGGCGCGCGAAAACGTGGTCCTCAACGGGGTGATGATGGGACTGACCCCGAAAGAGGTGCGGGAGCGCGAGGACGCGGTCATCGACTTCGCCGAGCTGCACGATTTCGCCGACCTGAAACTGAAGAACTTCTCCTCGGGGATGTTGGTACGACTCGCCTTCTCGGTGATGCTCGAGGCGGATGCCGACATCCTCTTGATCGACGAGGTGCTGGCGGTAGGCGACGCCTCCTTCCAGCAGAAGTGCGCCGACGCCTTCCACCAGATGAAGGTGGAGGGCAAGACGATCGTCCTCGTCACCCACGATATGAACTCGGTAGAGGAGTACTGCCACCGCGCGCTTCTGCTGGCCGACGGCAAGGTCCAGTTCATCGGCGATCCGGCCGAGGCGGCGCGCGACTACCTGAAGCTGAACTTCGAAGCCGGAGGCGCCTCGCCGACCGGCCTCGGGGGGGCCGAGTCCGACGGGGCGCGGCTATTGGAGTGCAGGATCGTGGACGAGTCCGGCAGCGAGGCCAGCGGAGTCGAAAGCGGCGCCGACATCCACATCCGGACCGAGGTCGAGCTTCGGCGCGAAACCGCTGCGGCGGTGCACGTCGGCTTCGTCGTCACCAACGCCGACGGACTCGGCATCTTCGAGTTCGGCGAGCTGATGGATCCCGCAGAGCGGGCGGAGCCCTTTCCGGCGGGACAGCACTTCAACCTCGCGGCGAAGGTCGAGAACCGGCTGGCGCCGGGCCGCTACTTCATTCATGTCGGCGTCACCAGCGCCGACGGCATCTCCCTCTACGCCGAGCAGACCGCCACCTTCGTCGTCTTCGGCGATCCGAAAACCAAGGGCATCATCAGTCTCGGGGTCGAGTTCGAGGTGGATTCGACCGGGAGCACTTCATGAGCAGCACTGCCCGGCCCGTCGCCGAGCTGCGCGAGGTGCAGGGCCCCTCCGCCCTCGGCGGCGGTTGGCGACGCTTCTTCGACCTGCTGTGGCTGATCTCGGTGACCGAATTCAAGCGCGTCTATTTCGGCACCGTGCTCGGGTACCTCTGGTCCCTGATCCGGCCGCTGATCCTGTTCGGGGTGCTGCTCTTCGTCTTCACCCAGATCTTCAAAATCGGTAGCGACCTGGTCGAACACTACGCCGTGATGCTGCTGCTGGGGATCGTCCTCTACACCTTCTTCCAGGAAGCGACGTCGAACTCCGTGACCTCGGTCGTCGCCCAGGAGGGGGTCGTCCGCAAGACCCAGTTCCCGCGCCTCGTGATCCCGCTGGCGACCGTCGTCACGGCCGGTTTCAACCTGTTGTTGAACCTCGTCGTCGTCCTCGTCTTCGTCCTCGCCTTCGGCGTCTCCCCCGCTTGGACCTGGCTGCTCTTTCCGATCGCCCTCCTCTTCCTCTTCGTCGGCGCGGCCGGTGTGTCGATGGCGCTCTCGGCGCTCTACGTGCGGTTTCGCGATACGGCGATCATCTGGGTCGTCGTCTCCCAGGTGCTGCTCTACCTGACGCCGATCCTCTATCCGGTTGACGCCTTCGAAAGCAGCACCAAGGAACACCTGCTGATGGTCAACCCGCTGGCGGTGATCTTCGAGCAGGTCCGGGTCTGGGTCCTGCACGAACCGGGAGCGCCGACCGCCGTCGAAGCCGCCGGCGGCTGGCTCGGCCTGCTCCCGGCGGCGATCATCTATTTCGGCGCCTGCATCTACGGAGCGTGGTACTTCAATCGCGAGGCGCCACGGATCGCCGAGGCGCTCTAGCCCGCGTACACTCATCCCGGATGCCGGACCCGATCAACTCACTCGACGCGCCGCAGCGCTCGCAGGCTGAGCTCGAGGCCGAGCTCGCGAGCCGCGACGAGGAGATCCTCCGTCTGCGCGACCTGCTGATCGCCCGTGACGCCGAACTCGGCGAGGCGAAGGGGCGGCTGAAGATCATCGAAGACCATTCCGAGCGAATGTCCCGTCTCGTCGCGCGGATTCCGATCCCGGGCCTCGCCTGGATCGCCAGCGCCATCCTCCGGATGCTGCAGGCGAGCGGCCGCAGCTAGACCATTGGCGGCGCCCCGCTTCTCGATCGTCACGCCGGTCTACGAGACGCCGACCGCCGTCCTCTGGCTGACCGTCGAGTCCGTCCTCGCCCAGACCTTCGAGGACTGGGAGCTCTGCCTGGTCGACGACTGCTCGCCGTCGCCGCGGGTGCAGGAGCTGCTCGACGCCTGCGCGGCGATGGACCCGAGGATTCGGGTCGCCCACCGAGCCGAGAACGGCGGCATCGTCGCGGCTTCGAACACGGCCCTGGCGATGGCGACGGGTGAGTTCGTCGCCCTGCTCGACCACGATGACCGTCTCCACCCCGACGCCCTCGCGCGCGTCCACGAGGCCCTCCTGACGACCCCCGAGGCCGACTACGCCTACACCGACGAAGACAAGATGACCGCCAAGGGCCACCACACCGGACCCTTCCTCAAGCCCGACTGGTCGCCGGAGCGAATGCGGACCCAGATGTACACCTGTCACCTCAGCGTCCTGCGACGCTCGCTGGTCGAGGAGGTCGGCGGCTTCGACCGTGAGTGCGAAGGAGCCAAGGACTGGGACCTCGTCCTCAAGGTGACCGAGCGGGCTCGCGCTGTCCTGCACGTGCCGGGGGTGCTCTACCACTGGCGCGGCATCGAGGGGTCGACGGCGGCGGCGCTCGAGGAGGGCGGCGGCGAGGCGGCAAAGCCGTGGGCTTTCGAAGCCGGTGAGCGGGCGATCGCCGCCCACTGCGAACGCAGCGGCGTCCAGGCGACCGTCCTGCGCGACCCCGGCGACCCCGGCGTCTACCACCTGAATCCGGCGCTGCGCGAGGAACCGCTGGTCAGCATCGTCATCCCGACCAACGGCCAGCGGCGCGAAATCCGCTACCAGGAGGTGAGCCTGCTCGGGCACTGCTTGCGCAGCATCGTCGCCGACTCGACCTACTCGAACTACGAGGTCGTCGTCGTCGCCGATGCCGATACGCCGGAAGAGGCGCTTTCCGAGGCCGCGGCGGCGGCCGGCGATCGCCTCCGGGTCGTCCCCTTCGACCGCTCCTTCAACTTCGCCGAGAAGATCAACGTCGGCGCCGTCCACAGCCGAGGCGAGCACCTGTTGCTGCTGAACGACGACATCGAGGTGGCAACCCCGAACTGGATCGAGCGGATGGTCATGTACTCCTCGCTTCCGGGCGTCGGCGCCGTTGGCGGCCTCCTCCTCCTCGAAGACGGCCGCATCCAGCACGCCGGGATCGGCTTCGAGGGGGGGCTTCCCGGCCACCCCTACTACGGCTATCCGCGCAGCGTTCCCGGCTATGCCAACGCCGTCCGAATCGCCCGCAACCTGCTCGCGGTCACCGGCGCCTGTCTGATGACCCCGCGCCAGTGCTTCGAGGAGGTCGGCGGCCTCAGCACCACCTTCCCGGTCAACTACAACGACGTCGACTACTGCCTGAAGCAGGTCGAGCGCGGCCGCCGCGTCGTCTACGACCCCGACCTGGTGATGACCCACTTCGAGTCCTCGAGCCGCTCCTCCGACGTCGAGGAGTGGGAGAAGGCGCAGCTACTCGCCCGCTGGGCGCCGCTGACGATGAGCCACCGCTACTCCAACCCCTACATCCGCAACGAGATCCCCCGCGCCGCCTCGACCTTCCTCTGGGCCAAGCGCCGCAAGTACCGCCCGCGCAAGCGGCGGCCCGCCGCCGCGCGCGGCTGATCCATGGTGGCTGGGCTACGCAACTTGGCCGGCCGCAGACGCGGTCCCTCCCGCAGCCCGCGGCTGTCTCTGTGTGCGATGACGGCGGCCGGGCCGTCGCGAGCCCGGGCCTTCCTCGAACAGTGGCGCCCGCTGGTCGACGAGATCGTGGTCGCGGTCGACGAGCGTGCGCACCCGGACACCGCAGCCGCATGCGCGAGCATCGCCGAGCAGGTGCACGTCGTACCGGCGGCGATGTCGCACATGGAGCGCTATCTCGGCTGGCTGCACAGTTGCTGCTCCGGCGAGTGGATCCTGCGGGCCGACGACGACGAGCTGCCGAGCGAGGCTCTCGGAGATGAGCTGCCTTCTCTCCTCGACGAGCGCGAACCGACCCACTACTGGTTGCCGCGGATCTGGATGCACCCGACGCCGGAGACGTACATAGCCGAGCGGGTCTGGCTGCGGGACATCCAGGTGCGCCTGGTACGCAACCTCCCTGGCCTCTGGCGTTTCTCCGGCCATGTGCATTCGAACATCGAAGTCGGAGGCGCAAGCCGCGTCGTCGAAGCACCGCTCCTGCATCTCGCCCTTCTCATCGGCGATCTGGAGCAACGGCGGGCCAAGGTCGAGGCCTACGAGCGCGTCACCCCGGGTCTTCGTCACGAGTCGGGTATGCCCCTCAACGGCGTCTTCGTCCCAGAGGACATCGGGGTGACCTCGCTGGAACGATCGCTGGAGCCCGACGTCGCAAGCGCCGCCCGCTACCTGCAGATGTCCCGCCGGGACGGAGGTAAGAAACAGTCCTCAACCGACAACGTGCCGGTCGTCTTGATGCAAGAGATCGAACGCTGGAATGCGGAACGTTCGGTCTCCCCTGGTGCTTACCGGGCGCGCATCACGCTGCCCCAAGGCGTGGAACCGATGGAGGCCGACGCTATCCAGCACGTGCAGGTCGAGGTGACCAACCTGGGGGACGAATGGCTGCCGAGGGGGCCGCAGCCGGAGCCGGTCGTCCAGGTGGGATATCGCTGGTGGAGGGAAGACGGCACGGAGATAGCGCGGCCCACTTTGCGCACCCCCTTCACGGAGACCGTCGCACCCGGTGCCAGGACGCGGCTGACGATGGCGATCCAGGCCCCGCCGGACCACGGACGGCTGCAGCTCCGCGTGGATCTGGTCCACGAGGGGGTGCGTTGGTTCGAGTGCGAGGAACGGCTCGAGGTAGACGTCTCTCCCCCTTACTCGGAAGCGTTCTTCGCCGGCCACGGCGAGGGCGGCGACGCGTCCGCTCGCGCCGTGCTGCCTCGGCTTCTCGAGCTTCTGTCGCCGAAAAGCATCGTCGACGTCGGCTGCGGCACCGGCACCTGGTTGCGCGTTGCCCGGGAGAACGGGGTCGACGACGTACTCGGCCTCGACGGTCCCTGGGTCCGACCGGACCATCTCGAGATACCCCCGGATCGCTTCCTCGCGGCGGATCTCACCGCGCCACCCGAGCTCGACCGAACCTTCGACCTCGTCCTCTCGCTCGAGGTCGCGGAGCACCTACCGCCTTCGAAAGCAGAGGATTTCGTGGAGCTTCTGACGACACTGGGGTCGGTGGTGGTCTTTTCGGGCGCTGTCCCTGGACAAGGAGGCAACGGCCATACGAACGAGCAGTGGCCTGAGTACTGGTCCTCGCTCTTCGCGCAACGAGGCTACGAGCCGGTCGATTGCCTGCGGGAGGAGTTTTGGGAGAACGACGCCGTCGAGTGGTGGTACTCGCAGAACATGCTTTTGTTCGCGCGCTCCGCGGAGCTTGACAAGGTTCCAAGCCTGCGCGAGCACCCAAACCGGGGAAAGACTCCGCTGCGGCTCGTCCACCCGAGCCGATTCGCCCTGGCTCAATGACGCCGTGGTCGGCAACTCAGGCGTAGATGGTCGCGCACAGCACCGCGCGCGCCGCGACGGCGAGATCGTCGGCAGCAGTGGGCTCGGCGTTGTAAGCGAAATCTGAAGCGTCATCGGCGCCAACGCGCTGCCAACCGGTTGGAAAATGGGCAAAGAAGGTCTCCTCGCGCCGACCCACCCCCGCCCGCTCGAACAGGGCGTCGGCCTCGGCGCGGTCGAATTGACGGAACCAGCCGTGGTCTTCACGACGTCCGTACGGGACGCTGAGGTGGATGCGGCCGCCGGGCTTGACCACCCGCAGTAGCTCGCGCAGCGCTCGCGCCGCCTCCTCGCCGGGGTCGTCAGCGCGCTCAGCCTTCACGCCGTAGACCTCGTTGTCCATGCCGACGTGCTCGATCGTCGAAAGACAGACAACCTCGTCGAACCAGTCGTCGCGCAGTGGCAACTCGCGCAGGTCGGCATAGAGATAGGAGACCTTCAACGAGGTGAAGGCGTGCGGCTCGGGGGCGAGCGTGACGATCGTCAGCTCGGCGATCTCGGCCTCGGTCAGCGCCCGCTCGAGGAGATACCGGTGGTTCATCACCGAGCCGGCGTCGAGGACCCGGTTTCGCGGTAGACGCGAGAACAGCCAGGGGTACTCGACCACGCGCTCGTCGTAGCCCGCCCCGAGGCCGGCGGGAAGCGCCCCGGCTGCTGCGAATACCTCCCGCCACTCGGCGTCATCCAGCAGCCGGCAAACCAGGGCTCGCTTGGCGGCGTCGTAAGCGAGTGTCCGCGGCGGTACCGGCGGGAAGTCACGCGCCATCCGCCGCCCCAGTCGACGCCGTGCCGGCAACAGCTTCTCTTTCAGGCCGGGCGGAGCGGCGACCGGAACCAGCCGCAGTCTCGCCGAGCCGCCGCTCGCATCGACCGCGAGGACGAGCTCGCCGGGGTCGGCGGGCAGCCCGTCGCCCTCCGGCCGCAGGCCGATCGAGCGGAAGCCGTCGATTACCGAAACGGGGTCGACGTCCTCTTCGCGCAGCCGCTGTGGCGCAAACTCGAGCACCACCTCCTCCCGACGCCCGAGGTGCGAGCGGAGGTGGTCGATCGCCGCCATCACCGCGTCCGCCTCCGGGCCAACTGTCCGCGTGCCCATCGCTGGAAGTCCCGATCAGCCTTCGCCTAGGTCGGGCTCGGATGCGGCGGCGCGTCGCCCCTCGGGGTCGATTGGAGCTTCGTCCAAGGGGAGTTCGACAGGACTTCCTTCTCCGGTGTGCTGCATGAGGAGGTGCCAATGAAAGCCGCGCACCTCGGGCTGCTCGACCCCCGTGACCACCAATCCGCTGGCGGCAGCCGTCGATACCAGCCAATCTCGATCGAAGATCACCGCGTTGGCGGGGTTGATGTCGTTTATGTAGAGCGCGTTCTGGAAGTCCTGCATCATCGGAAAGAGCTGCTTGTCGAACAGGAACCAGGTTGAGAAGAAGACGCCGCCTGGCTGCAGGACCCGCGCCACCTCCCGCATGTAGTGCTCGGCGTGAGCTTCGATCAGGTGGGTAAACACCGAAAATGCGATCACCAGGCTGTGGGAGCCATCTGGCGCGGGGAAGGGAGCGACGTCCGGTTTGTCCTCGCCTGGGTTCCAGGGGTCATAACGAACGTCGTGATGGGCGAACGTGAAACCCTCGGCCCGTGGAGCGAGGTTGTCCTGCGCCCACTTGACCAGCGGCAGGTGCAGATCGACGCCAAGGTAGCTGCGCGGTCGCGGCCTCTGCTGAATCAGCTGCCGGGCGAGGCGCCCACAGCCGCACCCGAAGTCGAAAACCGAGTCATAAGCCCCCAGTGGAACGCCCGGGAAGATCGGGCGGCCGCTGGGGTTGTCGAAAGCGGCGGGGTCAGTCGGACCAACCGCTTCCCGCATCGGCAAGGGCGGGATCGGCAGCGGCGACGTCACCGCTCGAGCGGGCCGACCGCCCGGTCGCGTCGGCGCCAGTAAGTGCGTGCATCGTCCTCGCTGCGTTGTGCGAAGGCGATCGCCCTGTACCCCATGCGCAGCTCGCGGTCGACCGCGAAGCCCGACTCTTCGAGCATCGCCCGCAGACAGGCCTGGTTCGGCGCCCAGGCGTTGCTCGGATCGTTGTTGAGGGAATTGCCGGGGTAAAACTGCATGATCGGGATCGACTCCAGCTCGGGGGAGATCGCGGCCAGCGGTTTGAATTCGTTGGGGCCGACGAGAACCGCGTCGTCGATCGCGTGCGTCTCGACGATCACGCTGCCGGTCGCGATCTCGGCGATCCGGTCGAGCGCCAGCATCGGATCGCGCAGATGGTAGAGAACCCCTAGGAAAAGGATTAGATCGAAGCAGCCGAACTCCTCCGGTGTGAGGTCGTAGACGTTGGCCTGACGCATCTCGACCTGCGAGCCGACCAGCTCGCGCACGATCGGGAAGCCGGTCTCCTCTGGCGTCAGGTAGTCGATCGCGACCACCTCTGCGGCGCCGCGACGCTCGCACTCGAAGGAGAAGAAGCCGTCGCGAGCGCCGATGTCGAGGACGCGCATCCCCTCGAGGCTCTCCGGCAGCTGCAGCGCCTCGAGAACCATCTGCGAGTCGAGAATCCCGGGCGTCACCACTCCCGGCGCTACTTCAATCTGGTGATACCAATGTGGATGCGCCTCGATGAGGCGCTGCGCCTCCTCGGCGTCCTTGGCCATAATGGCCGGAACCTAGCATGAGCTTCAGCCCGCCAGACCCTTGAACATCTGCACGATCATCGCCAGGAACTACCTGGCACAGGCCCGCGTCCTGGCGCATTCCTTCAAGCAGGTGCACCCGGACGGTAACTGCACCGTTTTGGTGATCGATGACCCGGCGGGCTACATCGACCCAGCCGCCGAGCAGTTCGAGCTGCTGACGATCCATGACATCGGCCTGCCCGACGCCGAGCGGATGGCCGCCTTCTACGACGTGATGGAGCTCTCCACCGCGGTCAAGCCCTGGCTGCTGCGGACGCTGCTGCACCGCGACGGCGTCGACTCGGTCTCCTACCTCGATCCCGACATCCAGGTCTTCTCCCCCTTGACGAAGATCGAAGAAGAGGCGGTGCGGCACGGAATCGTCCTCACTCCCCACTTCACCGCGCCGCTGCCGCGCGACGGCCTCAAGCCAAGCGAAGAGGACATCCTGATCTCCGGCACCTACAACCTCGGCTTCATCGGCCTTGGGGAGGGAGGGACCGCCGAGGCGCTGCTCGACTGGTGGTCGGAGCGGCTCGAGAACGAGTGCCTCAACGATCCAGCCAACGGCCACTTCGTCGACCAGCGCTGGATCGACCTGGCGCCCACCTTCTGGCCCGACCTCTTCCTGCTGAGCGAGACGAGCTACAACATTGCCTACTGGAACCTGCCGACCCGGACCCTCGAAACCGACGACGACGGCTACCGGGTCGACGGTGAGCCGCTCCGCTTCTTCCACTTCTCCGGCTACGACCCGCGCCGCCCGCGCGACCTCAGCAAGCACCAGAACCGGATCAAGATGTCCGCCGATCCGGCCCTGCAGAGGATCTGCGACTCCTATGGAGCGCTGTTGATGGAGGCCGGCTACGAGGAGGCCGCCAAGTGGCCCTACGGCTGGGACAAGACCGCGACCGGGCTGAAGATCGACCGCATCGCCCGCGGCATGTTCCGCGACGGGGTTGAGACCGGCCGCTTCGGCGAGTCGCTCTTCAGCGAGGCCGGAGCGCGCCATTTCGGCGAGTACCTGACCGAGACCGTCGAGGGCGATGAGGCGGCGCCGGTGACCCGTTACGCCGCCGCGCTCTGGGAGGGTCGGGCGGACCTGCGCGAGGCATATCCGGACATCAGCGGCGAGGGCGCCGCCGAGTTCGTCCGCTGGCTGCACGAGTTCGGGGGCGAAACCGGGGTCTCCCAGGAGCTGCTCACGCCCGGCGCCAACGGAGACGTCCCGGCCCCGACCGTCGCCGCACCCGCAGCGGCGCCGGAGCTGCCGCGCGGTGTCAACGTCGTCGGCTACGTCAGCTCCGAGCGCGGCGTCGGCGAGGCCGCCCGCCAGGTGCTGACGGGGCTGCGCTCACGCGGTATCGCCGCCGCCGAGATCGACACTCCCGCGGAGCCGGACCTGATCCCGAAAGCGCTGGGGCGAATCGCCGCCGGTGACCGTCCCTACGACTACAACCTGATCTGCGTCAACGCCGACATGCTGCCGGCGGTCGCCGCCGGGCTCGGCCCTCGCTTCTTCTCCGGCCGCCGCACTGCCGGGCTCTGGTTCTGGGAGGTCTCGCAGTTCCCGGAGATGTGGATGCCCTCCTTCGAGTACATCGATGAAGTGTGGGTCGCCTCGGAGTTCATCGCCGAAGCGCTGCGGCCGCTGACGCCGAAGCCGGTGCGGACGATCCGCGTCCCGATCGTCCCTGGGCCGGCGGCGGAGATGAGCCGCGCCGAGCTCGGCATGCCGGAGGGTTTCTGCTTCCTCTTCGTCTTCGACTACCGCAGCGTCTTCCGCCGCAAGAACCCACTCGGGTTGGTCGAGGCCTTCTGTAAGGCATTCGAGCCCGGCGAGGGTCCTTCGCTGGTGTTGAAGTCGATCTGCGGCGACGAATTCCCGGCCGAGCGAGCACGGCTCGCCGCGGCGGTCGCCGATCGTCCCGAAATCCACCTCTTCGAGGACACGATTCCGGCCGAGCAGAAGAACGCGATGATCGCCAGCTGCGACTGCTACGTCTCGCTGCACCGCTCCGAGGGCCTCGGGCTGACGATGGCCGAAGCGATGTACTTCGGCAAGCCGGTGATCGCCACCGACTACTCCGGCAACCTCGACTTCATGACGGCGGAGAACAGCTTCCTGGTGCCGCAGACCGCTGGCCCGATCGGCCCCGACGCCGAGCCCTACCCGCCCGAGGGCGAATGGGCCGAGCCCGATCTCGAGCTCGCCGCCGCGGTGATGCGGGTGGTCGTCGCCGACCCGGCGGAGGCGACGCGCCGGGGGCGCCGGGGGGCAATCGAGATCCGCACCACCCACTCGCCGGAGGCCGCCGCCGCCTCGATCGAGGCGCGGATCGCCGAAGGTCGCGCCGACGCCCTGATCGAGCGCCTGCACGACCCCCACTCGCAGGGCGCAGAGCACCTCCGCCATCTCGTCGCGCTTGGCGGCCCGCCCGTCGACCGCCTCTCCAAACAGCCTCGCAACCAGGCCAAACGCGCCTACCTGCGGATGCTGCGCCCCTACACCGCCTACCAGGCTCAGGTCAACATCAGCGGCACCCAGGCGCTCGATGAGCTGACGCAGGAGCTGCGCGACCGGCTCGTCGCCACCCTCGGGCTCAACCAAGACCTGCAGGGGAAGGTTGCCGACCTCGAGGCGCGGCTCGTCGCCCAGGAGGCGGCCCTGCGCCGGCTCGAAGAGCGCTAGGGAGTCTCTCAGGCGGTCGAGATCGGGCTGCCCTCTTTGAGCAGCTCCAGGTCCGCGTGGACCATCAGTTTCACCAGCTGCTCGAAATCGACGCTCGGCTAATCATCTACGCGGCAAGTGCGGTCCGGGGGTGTGCGCCTGCGTCCCCTCAGCGCGGTCGCCGCAGCCCAAAACTAAGTGTGGCTGCGGCGACCAATGTGCGCTTGCTCTCCTACTTCAGCGGAACGTCTCCGCTGGAGCCGAGAACGTGGGTAAATCCGCTCGCCCCCGAGGCGGGGTCGGCGTAGAACGTGCCGGTGGAGGGGCGCCAGATCGCATAGTCGGTTCGCCTGTCACCGTCGTAGTCGCCTGCAAGCGGAACATCTCCGCTGGAGCCGAGAACGTGGGTAAACCCGCTCGCCCCCGAGGCGGGGTCGGCGTAGAACGTGCCGGAGGAGGGGCGCCAAACGGCGTAATCGGTTCGGAGGTCACCGTCGTAGTCGCCCGCCAGCGGAACGTCCCCACTGGAGCCGAGGACGTGGGTAAACCCACTCGCGCCAGAGGCGGGGTCGATGTAGAACGTGCCGG
>Ga0157369_10000221_pt1 | contig 78608 bp, 54 predicted proteins | sample C25metaG_FD_113461 | JGI IMG/M metagenome (GOLD analysis project Ga0157369, IMG submission 113461) | Corn rhizosphere microbial communities from Kellogg Biological Station, Michigan, USA - C2-5 metaG | ecosystem: Host-associated > Plants > Roots > Rhizosphere > Soil | place: USA: Michigan... | reverse complement strand
CCAAGATCAAAAATATAGATACCGCTTTCCAACAGATCAGGCAGTTTACCTTAGCAGTCGTTTTATGCTCGGCACTCGTCTGCTGCTTTACCACTTACAAGAGCTTCGAACTGGTTGAGGGTATACAATCGAAAGTCTATATCCTGTCCGATGGTAAAGCGCTTGAGGCGGTGGCCGCTGAGCGTAAGGACAATGTGGCGGTGGAAGCACGGGATCATGTGAAAGTCTTTCATGAGCTATTTTTCACGCTTGACCCCGACGAAAAAGTGATCCAGAACAATCTTACCAAAGCACTTTACCTCGCTGACGGCTCTGCCAAACAAGCCTATGACAACCTCGCCGAAAGCGGCTATTATGCCGGTGTTATCGCCGGCAATATCAGCCAGCGCATCCAGGTGGACAGTGTACGCGTCGACCTTTCCGCCTATCCTTATCATTTCCGTTGTTACGCGACCCAAAGTATCGTGCGCACAACCAGTACCGTCATCCGGAGCTTACTCACCGAAGGCTGGCTGCGGAATGTCTCCCGGAGCGACCATAACCCGCACGGCTTTCTGATCCAGCGATGGTCGATCCTGGAAAACAAGGACCTTAAAGTAACGAACCATTAATTCTTTAAACGCATGAAACAGAATGTATCCCATCTTCAGCTACAGCGGAAGCGCAAGGCGCTCCTGGTTGCCCCATTACTGGTTCTACCCTTCCTGACGCTTTTTTTCTGGGCTATCGGTGGCGGGCGTGGTACAGGCGGCCGCCAGGCCGGGAAGGGCCAGAGCGGACTTAACAGGAACCTGCCAGACGCGCAGGTGAAAGCGCCGGGGGCGATCGATAAAATGGGCTATTACAGCCGGGCTGCCCAAGATTCAGCCGCTCGCCGGAGGCTCCGGACACAAGACCCCTATACGGTGAGTTCACCATTGACTGACACATCTGGCTGGCATTTTCAGCCCGTCGCCAACGGTCTGGCTGCGGCGGCCAGGAAGCCCGCGCCGGAAAGCGGCGAAGCTGAGGTTTACCAAAAGCTCGCCGAGCTTCAGCAAGCTGTAGATCACCCGCAACGGCTCGCCAGATCACCTTCAGGGCCGGCCGGTATACCGTTCTCAGCACTGCCCAGCCACACTTCCCCCCGCTCCCCTGATCCGGAACTTCAGCAGATGAATACGCTCCTCGAGCGTATACTGGATATCCAGCACCCCGAACGCGTCTCGGAAGAAATCAGGAAAAACAGGCTTGCGGATACGTTGCGGTTTAAAGCCATTCCCGCCGCCATCGATGGTAATCAAAAGGTTACGCAAGGCTCAGTCATCCGTATCCGGCTGCTCGACTCGGTGACGGTGAAAGGCCAGCACCTGGCTAAAGGGCAGCTTGTCTTCGGCACCGGAAGTCTTTACAACCAGCGCATGGCCGTGTCTATCAAAACCGTCCGCATCGGTTATACGATCCTGCCGGTCGACCTGACGGTCTATGATATGACTGACGGACTGGAAGGCATCAGCGTCCCGGAAGCCGTAACCAACGAAGCGGTCAAGGCAGGAGCCGACAACGGCGTCCAGTCCCTCCAGTTCATGAGCCTGGATGCATCTGTCGGCGCACAGGCTGCAACTGCCGGCATTAATGCTGCCAGGGGACTTTTTTCCAGGAAACTTAAACGGATCAAAGCCAGGCTAAAAAATGGCCACCCCCTGCTGCTGCGCGCAAACCCGCCGGGGTCTACGATAAATTAATCGAGGATTAAATTTTAAACTTAAAGTACCATGTTTATTCAGCAAAATTATGACTACCTCCGGCATCAGCTGCTCATGACGGGCTTTGGCGATGCCTTAAATGCGCCGCTCCGCGAAAAACTGGAGCAGGGCGCCGAAAAATTCAGCCTGCAGCACAGCCGCTTATTCGGCGAGGATGAAACCTTCTCCACACTGCATTTTTCAAAAGCCAGCAATGGTGACCATTATTTCTTCAACGCTTACGACCTGGTCCTGCGGCGACCAGGAGAGGAAGAGGTTAAGCAGCACGTTTTCATCAACGATAAATACAATTACACGCTGAAAGAACGTTACAACCTGCTTAACGGGCGCGCGGTGTTCAAGGAGCAGCCCGTGCTATCGAAAGATCAGGTGACAGGCAAGCTGGTTCCCAACGGTCAAACTTACCTCGCCTGGCGGGACCTTGACCTAAAAAACACGGACAAACTGGGCAACTTCGTATCCAAGACGATGTACTGGGAACATAAGAAAGAACTTCAAAGCTATCCGATCAAGGAACTCAGCGTTCCCTACGACAAAAACAAGCTGGTGGCCATGCTGGAAAAGGGCGACAAAGCGAAGGTGACCATTGTGAAAGACGATCAGGAGATCAAAGGTCTTGTCGCCGCCAACCCCCGCCAGCAGCGGCTGGATTTTTATGACAGCCAAGGTCAGCGTATGTCCGTCCGGAAAACCGAAAAACAGGTGCAGGATCAGGTCAAGCAGCTCAAAGCCCCGCAATTGCCGGCAAGCGGAGAAGCCGGGAAGCCGGCTCAGGATAAGACTGCTTCCCAGAAGCAGGAAAACACCGACGAGCCCACGCGCCAGCGAACGCGCCACCGTCTCCGGCTCTCCTAACGGATAAAGCTGACAGTTCACTGCAATGAACGGACCTTGGCAAAACGGGTCTTACGCCCGGCTCAGGAGTTTGGACCTGGTTGACTACCTGGCTTCACTAGGCCATACTCCTCTATATGTCAGGAGGGGTTTTGAATACTGGTACCTTTCCCCCCTGCGAAGCGAAAACAAACCCAGCTTTAAGGTAAACCGGTTAAAAAACCGCTGGTTTGACTTTGGGCTGTTCGAAGGCGGAGATCTGATCGACTTTGCGCGGCGTTATTACCAATGTTCGCTCTGTGAGCTACTGGAAAAAGACATCGCCGTGCAAGCGCATCTGCCGGCAACTGACATTTTCCGCCATCGGCCCGAGGATAGTGAAAACACCATAGTGATTAAAGCGATCGAGCGTATTCATTCCGGAGCCCTGATCGATTATCTGCATGACCGGCACATTCCGCTTGCTGTAGCCAACCGGTATTGCCGGGAAGCACATTATGAGATCAGCGGGAGGCGGTATTTCGCCATTGCCTTTGGCAACGACGAAGGCGGTTACGAACTGCGCAATCGTTTTTTTAAAGGTAGTTCCAGCCCAAAGGCGATCACGAGCCTTCCGGGGAACGGCAGCGACGTCAGCGTATTTGAAGGATTCATGGACTTTCTGTCTTACCAAACCCTGATGCTCGGCAAGCCAGCTGAAAAATCCAGTTTTGTCGTTTTGAATGGGGCCGCGCTTTTTGAAAGAGCGCGGCCCTTCCTGGAGCGGCATGAAGCGATCAGGCTGTATTTCGACAGTGATGCCACAGGCGATCACTATACAGAGTATGCCTGCCGACTAAATGAAAAATACCGCGATGAACGGGCGCTGTTTTCGGGCGCGAAAGACCTTAACCAGTGGCTGATGTCGGCACAAGTGCCCCAAACAAGGCGTTTTCCCCGTTTGTAACGATTTCTGATAACTTCTTACAAGAATTGAGATGAGCAAGAAAAACAACAGAACGTGCAAATTTGAAGTGCTACTCACCCATGCGGAACAGCTTAAACTGCAAGGTGCCTGGAAGCAAAGTACCATGCGCAGTAAGAGTGACTATATCCGTCATGCACTTTTCGGCAGGCAAATACCGGTCAATGTGCGCTACCAGTCGCAGGATGACCTGATGCAGGAGCTCATTCTGCTCAAAAAATCGTTGGCCGTGGCCGCCTCCACGTTTACCCAAAGTATCAACCAGCTCACCCTGTCGGCTCATCTTCATTCATCGGGCTATCGCGCTGAAGATCTTGACCGCCACGCTGCTGAACTAATCAGGCTGGTTTCAGAAATTAATTCCAAGATAACTCAAGTCGGTGAACAATGGTTACAATAATCAACTCCAGCAGAAGCCTTTATTACGCCATCATGTATAATGAGCAAAAAGTTTTAGACCAGGACGCTGTTTGCCTGGAAGCGGCCTATTATCCCATCGATGTCGGAAAACTTACCATTGAGCAGAAACTTTCACGTTTCCGCAAACTCGCGGCGCTTAACCAACGGGCAAAAGCTACGACCATCACCATAACCCTGAATTTTGCGACTGGAGAAAACCTGTCGCCGGAGTTACTGAAGGAAATTACCGAGGTCTATCTAAAAAAAATCGGGTTCAGTGGACAGCCTTATTTGCTGTACCAGCATTTAGACGCCGGTCATCCGCATGTCCACGTGGTCACCACCACACTCAAACCGGATGGCAGCACGATTCTCATGCACGACGTCCGGACAAAAGTGAGTCCCAAGGCGCGCCGGGAAATCGAAATTGCGTTTGGCTTGCGGCGGGCTGACCGGGTTTCCTGGAAAACCGATCAATCTGCCGGCTACCGGCCCGGGCGTAAAGTCATGTACGGCCAAAAAGAAATAACCGCAGCAATTGCCCAGGTCCTGGAAAATGTCGTCAGCCGGTATCGTTGTACTTCTCTCGAAGAGCTGAATGGCTTGCTCTACCTTTATCAGCTCAGAGCCTACGCCGGCAAACCGGGCTCCCTGCTCAGGGCCAACCGGGGCTTGCTGTATCAGGCGCTTCGGCCCGGTGGCAAGCCGATTGGCGTACCAATTAAATCCAGTACTTTTGGCCGGTCCTTTACACTGACCGGGCTGGAAAAAAAGTTCGCTGCGGACGGTCTGTTAAAGGTGCCGATGATCGCCAGGTTGAACACCGTTTTGCAGTACGCCCTGCTATCGGGTGCGCATAACTTCCGCGCGCTGCAGTCCAGATTACGGGAAGAAGGCGTGGATCTGGTTCTGCTTAAACCTGACAGCGATAAGCTTCTGCCAGAGCAGATCGTCTTCGTGGACCATCGCACGCAATCCGTTTTCCGGGCATCTGAGCTACGTTTTCCCGCACCTGCGGTCCTGGGCACCGCGCTTGAGGACCGCGCGCTGCTGGTCGGCGACCCTTATCCTGACGGCCTGGCCGGGCTGCAGCCGGCTGAATTCACCGCACCTGACAACCGGCTATATGGCCTGCAGCATTTCCTGCTGCTGCTTTGCCGGCAGGAGGTGCTGTCGGATCATATGGACCCGGGCCTTAAGCGGACCAGGCGGAAGAAGAAAAGATGGTATCTGTCGGACCACCGTTAACATTCAAAAGTACTGTAACATGGCAACCGGAGAAAACGAACACGCTATGCGCAAAATCCTGGACATGACCAGGATGATCAGCATCGGCTTGCTGGTTCTGCACTTTTACGTCACCTGCTACCGGCCTGCGCTGCGGCTGCACCTGACCTCCCCGATCACCGATCGCTTACTTGACAATATCAGCAAAACCGGCGTATTTCACCACTTCAATACGCTTAAATTCATTGCGCTGGCCTTCTTATTGATTGCCTTGCTGGGCGCAAAAGGAAAAAAAGAAGCGCATTACCGCTACGCGGATAGCCTGCTTCCGATGCTTGGCGGCCTGCTTTTATATTTCGGGAGTTATTTCGTCCTGCTGTTACCCGCCGCTATGGATGGTCTGGCGGCAGGTTATATCACGGTCACCAGCCTCGGCTACCTCGCCTTCCTGCTCGGCGGCACCCGCCTCTCCCGTATTATCCGAAACCAGCTCCGAGGCGATATTTTTAATGCGGCAAACGAGACTTTCCCCCAGGAGGAGCGCTTGCTGGAAAATGAATATTCCGTTAATCTGCCCGCCTGTTACCAACTCCGTCAGACCCGGCGGCGCAGCTGGATCAACTTTATTAACCCGTTCCGTGGCTTGCTCGTCATCGGCTCCCCCGGTTCGGGAAAATCGTATTTTATTATCCGGCACATGATCACCCAACACCTCAAAAAAGGGTTCTCTATGTTCGTCTATGATTTCAAATATGACGATCTCAGCCGAATCGTTTACAATACCTGGCTCCGGCATAAAGACCGCCAGCAGCAACCTCCCGGGTTCTATGTGATCAACTTTGATCAGCTGGATCAGTCGCACCGGTGCAACCCGCTGGATCCGGCATCGATATTTGACATTACAGACGCGGCGGAATCGGCACGTACCATCCTGCTTGGACTTAACCGGGAATGGATCAAAAGGCAGGGCGACTTTTTTGTGGAATCCCCCATTAACTTCCTGACTGCAGTGATCTGGTACCTTAAAAAATATGACAGCGGGGCCTGTTGTACGCTGCCTCATGTAATCGAACTTATGCAGCTGGACTATGAAAAGTTGTTTACCATTCTGCGAACCGAGCCGGAAATCGAAGTACTGATTAACCCATTTGTCAGCGCCTTTCTGCATGATGCGGCTGAACAACTGGAAGGACAGATCGCCTCGGCAAAAATCGCCATGGCGCGTCTGGCCTCTCCGCAGCTTTATTATGTGCTTTCCGGCCACGACTTTACGCTGGATATCAATAACCCGGCGGCCCCGAAGATCGTCTGCGCAGGCAATAACCCCCAAAAAATACAGATCTATGGTGCGGTCCTTTCTTTGTACGTCAACCGGCTCATCAAACTGATCAACCAAAAAGGCAAGTTGAAAAGCAGCCTGATATTTGACGAATTCCCGACGCTTTACCTGAACAATATCGACACACTCATCGCCACGGCCAGAAGCAATAAAGTAGCGACTTGCCTGGCCGTACAGGACCTGAGCCAGCTACGCAAAGACTATGGCCGGGAACAGGCGGATGTCATTATGAATATTACCGGTAATGTAATCAGCGGGCAGGTGACCGGCGATACGGCGCGCCAGCTCTCTGAACGCTTCGGGAAAATCATGCAGGACCGCGAAAGTTTGTCTATTAACAGCACAGACACTTCGGTGAGCAAGTCTAAACAACTGGAATTTGCAATTCCCGCCGCCAAAATCTCCGGCCTGAGTTCCGGCGAATTCGTCGGCATGGTTGCCGATGATCCGCAAAATAAAATCAAACTGAAAACCTTTCATTGTGAAATTATCAACGACCACGAGGCGCTCCGGCGGGAAGATGCCGGCTTTAAAGACCTTCCGGCGTTCTCGAAGGTAAAACCGGAGGCGGTAAAAGGAAACTACCACCGGATTAAAGCGGATGTGCAAGAGCTCGCCAGAGCCGAAATGGAACGGCTGCTGGCCACACCCGAACTTGCTCATCTGATTATCCGCAAAAGATAGCGTCAGGCTTCCCTGCTTGAATTGTAAAAAGCAGTATTAAAGCCGCGTTAACTCGCTTATTATAAGCGTTGCCCATTGTTTATAAATCAATTCATCTATTTAAACGCCGGTGGTATCATCATCGCCCGTTAAGCTTATCCACCAGGTCAAAGTGCTGTAGGTAAGGTTCCAACAAATGTTTATTATTAAAAGGTCTAATCTTGATGATGCTGTTCTCGACTCTATCATAATACAACTCCGCATAGAAGTTAGTTACGCTGTAAAGTTGGACCGTTACCTTACCCTCCATTCGATTACCTAAGTAGGCACCTTTCCAAAGTACTTCAGCTTGTTCATTGAGGTCTAACGCAAGAAACTCATACAAAGTGATCATTGTCCCAAAGTAAGGAAAGCACTTTAAATAAGAAAGCCTGATCGGAATCAGGCTTTATGGATGTCAAACATTAGCTTTTTTTCTTGGTGACCGTTGTGGTGGTCTTCTTATTTTCCTTGTAACGCATATCTGGCGTGCCATCTTTCTTTAAATGAACCGTCGTGGTTTTATTCTCTTTATAACGTTTGTCTGGCGTTCCATTTTTCTTTAAATGGACAGTCGTTGCACTTTTCGTGCTCGTTGCAGCCTTGGTAGTGGTTTGCGCATTGACTAGGGTAGCCGCAGACAGGAATAGCATAGTAGCCAAAGTGAATAGTTTTTTCATAATGCAAGATTTAATGGTGATAAACACTAATATATTACGGATTGTTGGTATTCCAAAATACATCAGGCGCTTTGATGCCTTAAAATATATCGCCCCCATTCACTCACGCAATACAGCAAAACAGCGATTGCTCGCGCAATCGCTGTTCAACCGGTTGCAGTAACCACCAGAACCGGCCGGTTGAGCGTAGTTACCGCTATCTGTTTTCGAGCGTAATAACTTTCGGATTCGTATAAACTGACTGAATAACAGCATCAGTATTATCGGTAGTCAAATGTTCATGCCAGGTCATGAAATATGACCAGGTTACACCCTGAAAAAATGCTTCATCGATATTCGGTATTGAGCCGTTTTCACTCATCGCAAGTATTTTGGTACCGCCAGTAATTGTGTAGATCTTATTATACTCATCGCTGACGATCGGATAGGAATATGGCGCTCCATAATTATCGATACTAACAATATCACATTTGGTGTTGCCGACATACCAGTTTGCGTCGTCACCATTCCATACCCAAATAAGATTGTTCAGCTTATGGTAATTCGTCAGCCTGTCATACATAATATTCCACAGTGCCTTATAGGGCCCCGAACCTTTCGCGCTCCACCAAAACCATGTACCTCCTGATTCATGCAATGGTCTCCAAAGTACCGGTACGCCGGCATCGCGTAATTTCTTCAACTGAACGGCAATTGCATCAATGTCTCTGATGGTGGCGGTATATTCCGGAGTTCCCTTAATGACAGCCTGAGAAACATCGAAAGTAGTGTATTGCGTGTCAAATGTATTTGTTCCCGCAGTCCCCCCCATGGGAGAAAACCAATGCCATTGGAATTCAATTATTGGTTTTTGCGCGTTATTGTTATACCAGTTAATCGCATCTTGGGTAACGGTTGCATTCGGGTCGGGCCCGAAAGTTTCGCAGTTGCATTGATTGCTCCACAGATAAGCGTACATCGGGCTGTAAGGTCCCATGTCATAGCCTCTGATCACAGGTGTCTTGCCGGTCAGGTTTTTGATATAGGTAAATTCGGTTCCGTCGGTTTGTCCGGAAATAATTTTGGAACCAAACTGCTGTGTCATCCATGTATAAAGCTGATTGGTAGCAGTGCTGGAACCCGTATTACTTAAGGTTGTCTTAATACTATAAGTCCTGCCGCTTGTGCTGACGAGCTGGATCTTATCTATATTTATCCATCCCCAGTTTGCTAGAATTTGAATAGTATGAGTCCCGGCTTTCATAGCAACATAAGGCATCACTTTGACGTCCTGGTATGTTGCATTTTGGAGTGTAAAACTGCTGCTTATGCTGTCAACCGCCACTGTGTTGGTTTTCGCACCAGACGGTGCGGCGGCAGTGATATAAACATCAAACATTTGGTCGGCAGGAATAGTGACTGAAATACTAAGATTACCGCCTTGCAAAGCAACGTACGCCCCTCCGGAGCAGGTAGGATCACTGCCTACAGTTGCTCCATTAGTTAAGGTCCCCTGCTCAGCTTCCTTCGTAATAGTTGTGGTGGTTGCCGAGACTTTTAAGTGTGATGACGAAGCAGTTTGGCTCTCCTGTCCTCCAGGTTGGTTGATTTCCTTTTTACAAGCATTCAGTACAAGTAAAAGAGAAGCCAACCCGATAATAATTTTGTTAAAATTTGTTTTCATTCTCTGGTCGTTTATTTATGGTGAATAATTGGTGGTTCAAGATGATTTGGCATATCTGATGAACTAGTGTATAAGGTATAGGGAGTACGCGGTACTTAACATCGGCTTAACTTATTGTAAATGTTAACGCTAATTAGGCCCAATAACGGTCCTTATTATCTTCACAGGCCGATTCATGATCGTTAATGTGTCCACTTTTTAAAAAGAATGAATAGCATAAATGCATTTTGATTTGAAGACTAGCATTACCTGGTATATTTTGGTTTATAAAGGTTTATAATGCTTCAAATGACGATATAGAGAGGGTAGAAAGCTAATACTATCGTGCCGGATAACGATAGTATTCCGCATCAGATGATCACACATTTTTAGCCTGGTAAATAATGCGAAGCAGAAAAACGGGTACCTTAATGAAGATGCAAAGGAGGTATGAAGAATTCACGGCACCGAAGAATTTAATCAGCGTAATAGTTGTTGGCCTGTTAACTCGAGTGCACTATCCTGGGGAGCTTTGCTAAACCAGATCGCCTTGGAAAAATAGCGCTGACGTGCCTAAGAGAATATTTTCAGCGGCATACTTTACAGGTATAATAACAACCGGTTCCAGAGCCGCTGAAAGCTGTTGAGGTAACCGCGGAAAGCAATCGACCAAGTCGCCACCGACAAAAACAGTATGTAAATTTTTGTTTAGACCGGCCCTTTTCAAAAACCGGATCATATTTTCAAAATATTCTTTAAAAATTCGCCTTACCGTTGGATGTTTACGATAAAGCGCCGCCAACTGCTTAACATTAAAAGCGGAAATATCAGTAAATTGAAAGTAACGCCTTATAAGCCATTGAGTGGATAAATAGTCATTTAGACAACTGTTTAAAAATGGCCAGGTTTCCCAATTCAAACTACTGATGTTGTATGGATCAAAAGAGGCGGCGGAAAAGTCTGTTCCCACATGGATCGCTGTTAAACATTGATTTCCGGGTAAGGTACAACCAAGCAACTGCCCTTTCAGGAAAGCAGAGCCGGTATGATAAAGCCGGACATCATCCATATCCAATTCTGTTACCCTCGCAAAGAAGGCTTGCAAATTAATATCGCGCAGAGCGGCATATCGCCCGTAACAAATGTTATCTGTTAATGAAGTATGGTTAATGAGCGCTAGCGGAACGCTGATGGCACATCCTAACAGCGACTCTTTATTTACATTCAACGAGCCGACCGTTGACTTCCAAACATTTGTAACGGCTTCACTACCGGCCTTATAAGGCACAGCCTCTCGGCAAAAAGTTTCCGTCAATGGTTTACGGCTGCCGACATCGAAAAGACATACCGAAAAATGCGCCCCTCCAATATAAGCTGTCAGTAAATATTTCTTCATCGGTTTGTTTTTTCAAAAAACGTAAAACACGTTCCAGATCTCACCCTGGAACGTGGACAATCAACCAGTCCAACCAGTCTCAATGGTCGAAACTCTTTACTATTGTTAACTCACGATCACAAATCAGCGTCTGACATCACCCGTCAAGGCCGGGGACAAACGCAGCATTACGACGTCACGAGAGGGAATCTTCTTTTTCAAGGACTTTTGCGTTGTGTTTACCCGCTCGGTCTCCCAGAGGTTTTTAATTGTATAGCTGGTTACCTTCGAGTTAAGAACCCTTTTTGAAAGGGAATCACTTATCACTTCTTTATTCCAATCAAAGCAGATCTCCTTCAAAAAGCGGCTGCGATTCAAAAAACATACCGCCCAATCCCCGTTCTGCAACGGCTTCGCCCAAGTCTCCACACTATCTATTACCTTATATCGAAATCCCTGTACCCCTAATGGGTCTTGATCAATAGCAATCACCTCTTTGTTGGTCAGCACAGAATGTGTTTGTTTGCTCATGGCCCTCAGATCATTTCCGGCAATCAGCGGAGCTGTAATCATACACCACATAGAGAAATGCGCCCGTTCTTCATTAATCGGCATTCCATTCCCTACCTCCAGCATATCCGGATCATTCCAATGACCAGGCCCTGCATATTGCCTCAGTTCCCCCTGTTTGTCGATAATTTGCATTACCCCCCATGACTTCCAGGAACCGTGATCTTCAATACAGTCGAAACAGTTATAAATGTCTCCGGTTGTACGCCAGGCGTGGCCAACATGTGTAGCCCAGGTCCATGGCTTACTATTTCCCCATTCACATATACTAAAAACGATGGGACGACCAGCTTTCTTTAATGCGGCCGACATGGTTTTATAGGCTCCTTCTGCCTGAAGTCCTTCCGTGTTGCACCAATCATATTTCAAATAGTCTATGCCCCACTTTGCATAAGTAAGGGCATCCTGAAACTCATAACCTCTGCTTCCCGGATGCCCTCCACAGGTTTGCGATCCGGCATCTGAGTAAATACCGAGTTTCAAGCCTTTTGAATGAACATAAGCAGCTAAGGCTTTTATGCCCGACGGAAATCGCTTTTCGTTTGGATGTATGAAACCAAGGCTGTCGCGGTCGCCTTGCCAGCAATCGTCAATATTAATATAGCGGTAACCTGCATTCTTCATTCCGGAAGCGACCATCGCATCTGCAACTTCCCGAATCATTTTTTCATCAACGTTACAGCCGAACTTATTCCAGCTGTTCCATCCCATCGGTGGTGTAAGCGCAAGACCTTTATATTTGGTATAATCCTGCACATAGTTATTTCCCTGCCCCAAGGTCAATTTCCAAACTCCTAACAAGGCGAAAAGCATAATTAATTTCCTCATAAATATTTTCTCAATTCTTTTATATCATGTCGTTATCATGATGACGAGCGGGATTGTTTAATCTGTGACTATGTTTTTGCCGCCGGCCGCACAGATGGTGATTATTTACACAAACAGTTGTTTATTCATATAATTTCTCTTGAAATCAACCGGTGTACATCCCTTTTTACTCTTGAAAATTCGGTTGAAATTGGCAATGTTATTGAATCCGCAACGGTAAGCGATCTCCGCAACGGACTGCGTCGTATCGATCAACATTCGGGACACATGTCCAAGCCTGATCTCAGCGAGAATTTCCGTAAACGTAAAGCCCGTTTGTCGCTTTATTAGCCTGCTAAATGAACCAGGCGGCATATTCGTAACTTTCGAAACGTCTTTCAATGTAATTTGCCGATCGAAATTATTATTCATGTAAGTAAGTGCCCTGTCAATCCTCCTGCTTTGATAATCTAACCTAACATCAGTAAATGAACAGTCAGAAAGTAACGTGTAATCTTGCGAATGCGACAAGCAGTCAAAAATTGACAGTAACTCAAGAACCATGTTGAAATTACCTTCACGATTAAGTGAGCATATCTTTGGAACAAGCTTTTCCGCAACCTCAGCTGAAAACAAAATCCCTTTACCCGCTTTCTGAAACAATTTGCGGATATCGGTCATCTGATTTCTTTTAAGGAAGTTGTCATCCAGCAGATCCTTATGAAATTGAATGGTTACTTCCTTTATTGCTTTTCCAGAGCAATTATGCGTAAACCAACCATGGGGCAGATTAGAACCCACCATTACCAATTCAATGTCTCCAACCTCTCCCACATGATCTCCTACTATACGCCTTGCCCCTGCCCCATTTAGGATTAAATTCAGCTCGATCTCGTCATGATAGTGAAGGGGAAAATCAAATTCTTCCTTCTCCCGCGAGAATATCATAAAACAATCATACGGTGTTAAGGGAGTTATTTCGCGTAAAATGTCCTTTATCATCGTTGTGAATTGATATAATAATATAACTATCAACGGGGCGGCACCAGGAATCCCTAATGCCGCAAATCCCCGCTGGCAAACTTCTTTTCTTTTTAATTCTTCAATGATGGCATCTCATCAAGGGTAAGGATGTAGTCACTTGAAAGTGTCTTTTTCCAAAGCGCCGTGGAATTCCAGGTAGTACCTGTCACATAATCACCCGACCAAATATTAACCCAGGACCACGCTGCACCATCTTTTTGCTGGTTATCAGGATCAGGAATCGAACCGGCCTCGGTATAGGCGACAATTTTTTTACCTCCGAACAAGGCATAAATACGATTGAACTCTGCCACTTGGGAAGAGTGATCTCCCCTCGTGTATATATCACGGCCTACAATATCTACATATTGGTCTCCCGGATACCAGTCTGCGTCATTCGGTTCCGTAGTGTATACCCATATCAAATTCCTGAGTCCGTTGTAGTTTACCATCCGGTCATACATCAGCTGAAACAGTTTCTTATAAGGCCCAGGACCTTTAGCGCCCCACCAGAAGGAACCGTTTGCACCTTCATGCAGCGGTCGCCAGATTACGGGAACGTGTTCATTTTGTAACACCTTTAACATTCCCGACACGTAATCTATGTCGGCAATTATTGCTTTATATTCGTCCGAAGCAGGATCATCAATCTTACTAACATCGAAAGCCGTAGTATTTGCATAAAATTCTTCCGTTTTCCGGGAAGGGTCGCGCCAATGCCACATAATAGTAGGGATTCCATTCTGGTCCCAATAAGCTTTAGCCTCTTCTATCGGCCAGTTATCGTTAAACCAGTTATACCCCCGGCCACTGTCCATAAAGTCTGTCCCGACCATGGCCGGTTGCTTGCCTGTCTGGGTCTTCAGGTAATCGAGTTCCTGGGTTGTACCAATTGTAAGGGTAACTGAAGAAACTGTTTTATACCCATAATTTTTCTTTAAAAACTGGTAAAGCCGGCGCGTTTCAACCATAGCCCCAGGTGTCACTAATGAGGTATCTACCTTAGGTCCAAAAGCAATTACCGAGCCTGGTTTGTCATCAGATTTTTGTATCGCCCCCTTTTTACACGAGCAAAATATATGCACAGCTAAAGCGAGCATAATCAGAGGATTACACTTGATAAGTAATTTCATCACTTCAAGATTAGATTCAGGCAGTTCCCCACGTTCGTCAAAAACGTCATCGCGGGGAAACTGCCTTTTATGGTTTCTGACTATTTAATTAAAACAACATCGTCGAAATAAAGGGTTTCGCTCTGATCATTTGGTCCTTGTATAAACCAACCGATCTGATTAAATGGTTGTTTATTTGCCCACAGGTTTATGTCGTCAATCCTCAGTTTGAAATAGGTCCATACGTTCTTAGGAACCGAAAGCGGAACGCCTGTATCGCCATTACCAAACCCAGCCGGGCGGCCGCCACCCACCAGGTAAACGGTATAATCTTCAGAACCGCCTTTTACCCAAAATGACAGGTATTTGTAGTCTGACATATAAGGGATACCACTGTTCCAGTTAGCAAAGCCGTCGGCGCTCCAGTTTCCCTTAGGAAAGGTTGCAGCGAAAGATGCTGTGCCGGTTTTAAATACGGTAGTAGAGATATCTGCCGGACCCCATGAACCGTTTTGTATGCCGCTGCCGTAGTCGTCCGTAAAAATCTGATACGTTTTGTCAAGGTTCACAAATTCTTGAGAAGTTGTATCTGTACCGGAAGAATTTGTCAGTATCAGTTGAGAACGGGTGATGGATGACGGTAATGTAATAACAAGTTGCTTTTTCGTTTGCGATATAATGGTACCCTGATCAGCAGTCCCGATAAGCCTAACTGTTTTTACATCCTGCAAATTATTGCCGGTGAGTGTGATTGGTGAACTACCGCTGTAATTATAATCAGAGACAGCGGAAACGGTGGGTAACGCAATCACTTTGAACGGAACAGCTACCGATTTACCGGCTGAATTTGTAAGAATGATATGCTGCTTACCTCCGTTTGCCGTGTCGGGTATCCGGAATACTATCGCATGCTCGTTATTAAATACCGGATTAAAGTTAGCGGGAATATTACCATTATCAAACTTGATGCTGGTGATGCTGCCCAATCCCGAACCAGTCAGGGTAAGTGCAGTTCCGCCTGACGCAGAATCAGGCTTAACGGCGTCCACCTTAAGGTTACCGGGAGGATTATTTGGTGTACCTGTATTTTCTTTTTTGCAGGCGGACAGAACTATGATGATGGCCCCGGCAACTGCAGCGACCATATACTGTATTTTTTTAAATGTGTACATTTTCATAAGCTTTATTTATAATAGGGTACAGCGGGTTGAGCCAATAAGTCGTTAACAGTGATTTCAGACGCTGGTATGGGCAGATAAAGTTGACTGGGATTAGTGAATTGCAGCTTGACATCCACATGTTGTAATTTGCCGTTATAGTCATAAGTGCCCCTTTCCTGAGACCACAGAATCTGTTTCGCTTTCTCGAATCCTTGCCGCTGCACATCAAACCAGTAATCTCCTTCAAAATTGAACTCGATCATCCTTTCCTTTAGAATAATATCTTTCGTAAGCGTGTTTAGTGCAGGCAGTCCGGCCCTTGTGCGCACTTTATTGAAAGCTGCAAGCGCGGACGGATCTGATGTCGACGAATTATTACCCAATACGGCCTCTGCATAAATCAGTAACACGTCTGCATAACGCAAAATATAGGTATTCATATCGGTACTGCTGCCAATAACATTATCTCCGTTTGAGCCGGTTCCGGTAACGTATTTTGCAGAATTGGTTCTTGTAGCGTTTTTTATTTTCAAAGCCTGGTCGGTTGCACTACCTGTTGTCAGTGTATCGTAGGTAAAGCCGTTGGGAAAATTAACATTTGTCCAGTCACTACGTGTCCAGCCCTGCTCCATGATAACCTTGCGGCGTTTGTCGCCAGGCTCAAATGCTTGTAGCAAGGAAATGGATGGAACAACCGACGAGTAGCCGCCCGCGTTAATAGGCGCTAATAGTGGTGCAGGCCCGATATTTGTCTGAAGATGGTTCGCGGCCTGGTAGTCACCGCCAACGATCCACTGAAGAGCAAAAAGCGATTCAATATTATTATTGGACTTATCAGTAGAAAACATCTGATAGTAATCATTGAATAAATCATACTTGCCGGAATTGATCACTTCCTGCGCTTTCTCTTTCGCGTTCTCGTAATCGCCCATGTATAAATACACTTTAGCCATCATACCCTTTGCCGAATAGGTGGTTACCCGGCCCGGCTGGTATGGCGTTTCTCCGAGGCCGCTTTCCGCAGCTTTTAACTCTTGTATGACAAACTTTAATACGTCAGCCTGAAGGTAACGCGGAACGCGGATATCTGAAGAGGAAGCCAACGCCACCGGGTCAGTTACAATAGGTACATCCTTAAAAATCCTGGCCAGATAAAAATAGGCCACAGCCCTGATAAAATGCGCTTCTGCTATACCTTGGTCAAGATAGGCCGTATTACTTACCCCCGCTTTTTTCGATTCGAAAGCATTCATCAAAATCGTGGCTGAGCCCGCAACCTTGTAAAAGGCTTTCCAGGCATTAAGCACCTGAGCATCGGTTTGAGAAACCGTAAAATTCATATACGGAGCATAATCGCCAGGGCCTTGTGTAATACCTGTTCCACCCATGATGTCACCTATACTTAAGTAAGCCCTGTCCATAAATGGGAACCACGCATAACCATAAAGTAATCCTGTAGCGCCGTTTACCTGTGCGGCATTGGTATAATAGGTATCGAGCGTAGGATTATTAATATCCGGTCTATTAAGAAATTCTTTTTTGCAGGAGACCGATAATATCCCTACAAAGAACAATATGAGTATTGTATATCTTTTCATTGCATCTCGTTGATTAGTAAGCATTAAAATGTCAGATTTGCACCGATTGTAAATGTCCTGGGGTTTGGATAGTTGCCGTTATCGACGTTCGTATACAAAGCATTATTATTAAATGAGCCTAACTCGGGATCATAACCGGTGTACTTAGTAAAGGTGTACAGGTTCTGCCCGGATATGAATAACCTTGCAGCGGCGAGTTTCGCCTTTCGGATCAACTGCTTAGGAAAGTTGTAACCTAATGTAACATTCTGAATGCGCAGATACGACCCATCTTCTATGAATCTGTCAGACAAACGTCTGTTATTTTCGTTCCACTCATTATATCTCGGCAGCGTACCAGTAGGGTTACTTGGCGAATAAGCATCGCGGAGGACATCTACCAGCTGATTGTTATATACGTTATATTCTCCTTCAGTGATCAGCTTAGTAAAGTTGAGAATCTTTGATCCGTAGTTTCCCTGAAGGAAAACAGTTAAATCAAACCCCTTATAGGTAAAATTATTGGTAATGCCATAGGTAAATTTGGGATTAGGGTTACCAATAACTGTTTCGTCATAAGAATCAATCACTCCGTCCGGTTTGCCATTAGGGCCGCTGATATCTTTATATTTCACGTCCCCTATCCATGTACCTTTTGGTGTTACCGCAAGTCCCTGGTCCGGGCTGGAAAGTATCTGATTGGCTGACCGGAAGAGTCCGTCAGTAACAAATCCGTAAAACTCCCCAACGGGTTTCCCCACAATTGATGCAGTCACAATACGGCTCGTATTCAAGGCATCTGTTGCCGAATAATAAATAACCGACGATCCTGAATTGAGCTTGTTAAGAATGTTCTGGTAGTGAGAAAAGACGACTGTTGTCTTCCAGCTCAGGTTATTGGTATGGATATTATAACTGGTCAGGCTCACATCTACACCTGTATTTGTCATTTGTCCGGCATTGACTACAGGTGCCTGGATATCGTTATAATTGGTACCGATGCCTGTGTACGACGGAAGACTGCTTGACAAAATCATATCCGTTGTAATCTTCTTGTAGACATCTACGGTCAATTCCACCTTTCTATCAATCAGCGTGGCATCTAACCCCGCATTATAGGTACGTACTGCCTCCCATTTGAGGAATGGATTGGGCACGTTGGCAGGCCAGCTTCCGGGACCAAATGCCCCATTCTGCTGAAATAACCTCGCCGAATAAGGTGCGGTGCCCGAGTTTCCAACGCCACCCACATCGCCTACTCCCAATCTCAGTTTCAGATAATTCAATGCCTTCCAATTACTTGCAAATTTTTCATTGGTTACCGTCCATCCTGCCGACGCTGCCGGAAAATAGCCGTAACGATGGTTAGGGCCAAAATTTGAAGCGCCGTCCCGCCTTAAAGAAGCATTGAAAGAATATCGGTTATCGAAAACATACCCCAGCCTTCCGAAATAAGATGCCATGGCGCTTTGATATTTTCCGCCGGCAGTTGTCTGCCCCGTTGTTGCTCCTGCACCAATCGATTCAAGATTCAGATTGAGGTTAAGTCTGCTTCCGCTGAGATCATTGTAAGTTGAAACCCATGCCTCTTGTCCAGCCTGAAAAGACAGATTATGCTTACCGAAGGTCCTGTTATAATTCAGGTAGTTGCTCACGTTATAGAAGAGCCCAATGCCTCTGTCTTCGTTAATCGAGCTTTGCGGAATAATTGGGATCACGCCGTTATATACCTGCGGTTGGTAGAAGGTATTTTGATTCAGCGAGAAATCGAACCCAAACTGACTGCGAAAGGTTAAACCTTTTACAATATTGGCTTCACCATAAATGTTCGCAACCGCTTTGTTGAAGCCTGCTGTTACCTTCTGCAGGCTCGCAAGGGCCAAAGGATTGGTGTTACTGCCAAATTGATAGCCACCAACCTGGATAGCTGGTGCAAATTGGCCGTTTAAGTAGATGGGGGCCGCTGGACTATTGCCTACGGCAATACTTATAGGCGTAGCAGAACCATTGGTTAATGACACAAGCTGGTCAGATTTTGTCAAAGTTGATGACACACCAAATTTAAGCCAGGAATTGACATGCTGGTCAATATTAATGCGTAGTGAATAACGCTTTAAACCCGATCCGATCACAATACCATTCTGATCAAAATAGTTCAATGACGTATAGTACGTTGCCTTGTCTGAGCCACCGGAAAATGCCAGCTGGTGGTTTTGCATATTTCCACGCTGAAAAAGCCCCTCCTGCCAGTCTGTTCCGGGGCCAAGTATTGAAGGATTTGTATATTCAGGAATAGGCGTATAAGTGGTAGCGTTGACTGTTGCAATTTGCTGTAGTGTTTGATTCTCATACTGAGCAAACTGACTCAAATCCATCATGTTCAGTTTTCTCTGAAGTTCCTGGGTGCCGAAATAGGTATCGTAGGTAACCTTACTTTCTCCCTGTTTCCCATGCTTCGTGGTGATGATAACCACGCCGTTAGCGGCCCTAGAGCCATAAATTGCCTGGGCTGATGCATCTTTGAGTATATCTACAGAAGCAATATCGTCCGGATTGATGGCCGCCAGCGCACTTTGGGTAGTTTGAGCAGCAGCGGCACCACCAGCGTTATAGTTAGTTGTGCTACCAAATGCAAGAGGCACACCGTCTACCACATACAACGGGTCATTGCCATTTACAGATGTAATTCCTCTTACCTTGACAGAAATTCCGCCACCTGGCTGTCCGCCATTAGAACTGATGGAAACGCCTGCAATTTTACCTTGCATCGCCTGTTCAACACTGGCTACCGGTAAATCCTTGATATCTTTTTCTGAGATAGAGGAAATCGCAGAGGTAACTTCTGCACGCCGTACAGCACCGTAACCGATCACAACAACGTCGTTCAATGTTGTCATGGAAGTTCGAAGAACTACATTAATTTGAACCCGTTTGCCTATTGCCACCGTCTGCGGCTCCATACCGACATATTTGAAGATCAGCTCTTTTACGAATGATGGAACTTTAAGCAAATATTCGCCATTCGTATTGGTCGTCGTCATCCGGGACGTCCCCTTTCCTTGAACAGTCACTCCCGGCAACGTTACGCCGTTCTCATCCGTAACAATCCCCTTAATAGTGGTAACTGTATCAACGGCTATAGTGCTTGATAACACGGGTGCCGGCTTTGTTGCATCATGCTTGCGCTGCAGCACGATCATCGAGTTCCTGATCGAGTAGGTAAGCGGCTGGTCCCGAAAACAGGCGCGAAGCACTTGCTCCAGGCTGGCGTTTTTAAAATTCAGGTTAACAGGCTTCGTATCTGCCAGCATTTCGTCTGTATAGATAAACTCATAGTTTGTTTGTTTCTGGATTTCCAGCATTGCCTGTTCAAACGGCAGTATGCCCTTGTGGATAGTAAGCTGCTGGGCATGGCTGGCAAAAGAAATCTGAACGAAAATTGTAACCAGAAATAATAAGGTAATTCTCATAACCCGGAGAAATTTATGGGTGAAAGCGTGTTGCCTACACTCCGAAGGAGCGTAAATTTTCATATATTTGAAAAGCTTGGATTAAAGTGAATAATTGGTTTCTCTGTCAATGAATTCATCATTCCAGCATTCGGGTTCGGAAGTGTTAGCGCACTTCCGGCCTTCTTTGCCGGAACTGTTTTGTAAAGTTTACGGCATAACGATTACGCTCCTTTCTTTAATTTTAAAGTGAACTGACTGCGTTAATTCAAGGATATCTAGTACTTCCTTTAGATTCTTTGAGCGTGGAATTACGCCGTTAAAGGTTTCCTGAGGAACGGTTCCCTCGTATTCAATACTTACGTCATACCATCTCGCGATTTTTCGCATTACACTCTGGATTTTTTCATGCGAAAAGTCAAAGTTTCCTTTTTGCCATTGAACTGCATGACGAACGTCTACGCGCGATACGGATATGGCGTCATCAACCACCGCTTGTTCACCCGGGTGTAACAAGGCAGCCTTATTATCTTTAAAAACTTTCACCGCACCTTCGAGCAATGTTGTACTCACATGTTGCTCGTCAACATATCCCATAACATTGAAATGTGTGCCGAGTACCTCAATGGTACTGTTATTCACTTCGACCCGGAACGGGTGAGCTTTGTCTTTCGCTACTTCAAAATAAGCCTCGCCGCTTAGCTGAACCAACCGCACCCGGCCCTTAAACATGGCTGGAAAACGAAGTGTGGTGGCGGCATTAAGCCAAACTTTTGTACCATCAGATAAAATTACCCGATATTGTCCGCCGGCGGGAGTAGTCAGCTCATGATATTCATTTTTCGATGTTTGATCATTCGAGCTTTTTACATAGCTGAGGCTTCCGTTGGCAAAGTTGGTGGCCTTCACCTGATTCCCGGCGTAGACCTGTTCCTTGTGGCTTCCAAGATATTTTTTTGTACCATCAGCGAGGGTAAGTATTGCTTTGTCGCTTCCCGGAACGATCTTGGCGATCGGGACAGCATTTTCGCTGTTTAAGTGTATAAAGTAGGTAGCAATAGTCATCATTGCTAGTAAAACAGCTGCAGCCAGATAATACTTCCGGCTCAAGCTCTTTACACGCTTGCCATTATTATTCTTGTCCCGGTAGATTTTTTTAAATAACTTCTCTTTATCAATCAACGGCAGTTCGTTTCTCTCATTGGACTCTCCCCATATTCGTTCCAACGCCCTCTCTAACTCCGGCTGATTGCTATTGTTATCGATTAACTGCATCAGTTCATGCAATTCATTCTCACTGATAGTGCCATTCGTATATTGGGCGACGAGGTAATCGACTCTGGACATTTCTTGTGACATTGTGATCCGATACAGTTAGTTATCCTTTTAACTGCATGACGAATGAAATTGAAAATCGTACTGCCTGAATGAATTTTTTTTCAGCGCGAAAGCTTGCGCAAATACCGGACGGTTTCGGAAAGGTGATTCTTTATTGTACTTTTTGAAAGGCCCATTTTTCCGGCAATATCATCATGGCTCCAGCCTTCCAGTTTACTCAGCTTAAATACCATTTGCTTTTGAGATGACAAACTGGAAATAGCATTATGAACGGAACCGATAAGCTGTTTTGCATTTAGGCTTTCTTCCGTATCATTGTGGCTTTCTTCCGTTTTATTCAGGGCGGCGGCAAGGAGATGCTCGCGTGCCCGTTTGCGTAGATGATCTATTGCCCGGTTTTTTGCCAGAAATAACATGTAAGCTTCAATAGATTGGATCTGATCTAGCGTTTCTCTGTCATGCCATAATTTAATAAATACATCGTGGACAAGTTCTTCTGTTGCTTCGCGGGATTTACAAATATTGAAAGCATATTGCGTAATGCGGCTATAGAAAAGATCGTACAGTTCCCTAAAAGCGGTTTCACTCCCTTTACTGACAGCTATCAGCAAAGCCTTCTCATTATATGACTCTAGGGAAACCAAAGCTTTAATTTTTAGGTAAAAATTGGATCACAATAATATAGAACATTCCTCAGAGTCGATAATATAATTTGGCAAATTAATGGTATTAAAATAACACGCCAAACGACAGCTCAGCAAATTACAAGATTGACGGTTATTTCTTTAAACACTTCTCAACCAATAAAACCAAGCATAAAGACAACATTTCGCTATTCACGTCAAAGAATATCATTATAAAACCGAGGACCAGAGTTTAAAATGACTGATATTTTTTTAACATAATTACCGACCAATACCATCCTCAATAGCTCAGGTATTCTTCAACACGCCATAAACTTCCAGTTCAGGAAAAGTTCCGGAAACTCGAAAAATGAATAACGAGTAGCACTCAAAGAGACGACTTACGATATGTATTTTAATTTTACGAATTGGAGAAAAACTTCCCGGCGCCCAACATGCCACTTCTTTAGGCTGCATCAACTCAGAAGCACCAAACATATTTTAAGCGCCCAAACTGAAAAAACACGTCCTTCTGGCGAGTATTTCCGAAAACAATTAGCTAAAAAGCAAAATTTTCCGAAAATATATGGCGTCTTTTTTCGTAAAATTGTTACCTACTGACCATTCTTCCTGCCATGCACCAACTGGATAAAACCGACACCGAAATTCTCCGGCTTTTACAAAAGGATGCGGAGTTAACGAATAAGGAAATTGGCTACCGCCTGCTCAAATCTGTAGCCACCATTCATGACCGGGTCAGGCGGTTAAAAGAAGATGGCTATATCAAAAGAATAGTGGCTATTCTGGACAGAAAAAAAGTGCAGAAAAATCTGATTGCCTTCAGTCATGTACTACTGAGCGACCATTCATTTGACACCCTGTCCAATTTTGAACGGGAGGTATCCAGGTTCCCGGAAGTAATGGAGTGTTTTCAAATGACGGGCACCTTTGATTTCATCTTAAGGATTGCAACGACCGACATGGACACTTACCATGAATTTTACCGGTATAAATTGGCAAAGCTTCCGAACATTGCTACCGTACAAAGCTTTTTTGTCTTGTCTGAAACCAAAAGCGACACGGCCTATCCGTTATAGATCCATGGTGCAAGCCCCTTAATGCTGGTTGAAATGGTAGTGAGCCGTTTACGCTTAAAAGCTTCTGACGCGGTCGCCTTGCGGCCGGGAAAGTCTGGCGAATAGGAACCATATGAAAAAACTGACGGCTACTAGCGCCGGTAGGCTTTTAAGCCGCTGTTGAGATAAGCCAGATATTGCGGAATATCGAAATTGGCCCCTTGCGGAGGGACCAGTGGCTGCTGAGTAGCAGGATCAAGCAAAACGTAAAAAGGTTGTGCGTTCGCCCGAAATTTACTGATTTGGAGATAACTCCACTGATTGCCAATAGTCTTGATTTTGGTCCCATCGGGTGTGAGCCACTGCTCCGCCCGGGAAAGGGCTGTCTTATCGTCTACATACAGCTGGATAAGGACAAAGTCGTCGTTGATCACCTTGGCAATACCCGGGTCAGGCCAGACATTCGCCTCCATTTTCCTGCAGTTTACACAGGCATGCCCCGTAAAATCGATTAATGCAGGTTTGTGCATTTTCCTGGCATACGTCAATCCCTCCGCGTAATCGAAAAAAGGATAAAAGCCTCTCGGAGGATCGAAAAGACCGGCATATTTACGAACTGTAGGGTCGCTGTTCCCCGCCGGCGGCGCCGTTACTGAATTCAGGTTAAAATCCTGGGTAGACATTGGCGGCAGGAAAGCGGCAACGGACTTCAGCGGTGCCCCCCAGAGACCGGGAACGAGGTACATGGTAAAGGCCAGGGTAAGAATGGCCAGGAATAACCTCGTTACGGAAATATATGGGGTCGGGCCGTCATGCCGGAATTTTAGTTTACCCAGCAGATACATCCCCATTAATCCAAAAATGATGATCCACAGTACCAGGAAGACCTCCCGGTCAAACCAGTGCCAATGATAAGCCAAGTCGACATTGGAGAGGAATTTGAGTGAAAGCGCAAGTTCCAGCAATCCAAGCACTACCTTGACGCTATTGAGCCATCCGCCCGACTTTGGCAGCGCCCGTAACGTAGCCGGAAAAATCGCGAACAGGGTAAAGGGTAAGGCTAAGGCCAGCGAAAACCCGAACATGCCGGCAGCTGGCCCGAGCAACGCGCCACTGACGGCTGCCTCCACTAACAGGGTACCGATAATCGGCCCGGTACAACTGAAAGAAATAAGTGACAGCGTTGCTGCCATGAAAAAAACACCCATCCATCCCCCCTTGCCGGCATGCCGGTCCATTTGATTGGCCCAGGTAGCCGGCAAGCTTATTTCAAAGGCACCCAGGAAAGACGCGGCGAAAGCAACGAGCAGCAGAAAGAACAACCCATTAAAAAGGCCATGGGTCGCCAGGCTGTTCAGGGCATCCGCGCCAAAGAGAATGGTGATCGAAAGGCCCAGCACGACATAAATCAGGATGATACTGATGCCATAAAAGATAGCCGTACGGATGACGCCCCGTCTGGACTGCGCCTGCTTGATAAAAAAGCTCACCGTGAAGGGAAGCATAGGAAAGATACAGGGCATGAATAAGGCGGCAAAGCCACCGGCAACGCCGGCCAGGAAAATCGTCCATAGAGACTGTCCCCGATTGTCCGGGTTCGTACCTGCTAAAGTCCTCCCGGGCCGCCACGTCGCCTTGCCTCCTCGATTCAGCTGTCCGCCCGGATTGCTTTTCGGGATTTGGGCCGGCACCATTGCAGTGAAATGCGCATCCGCTGTCGGCACCGCATCCTGGCCTTGAGCCACCATCACGCTGGTCGCTACGACCAGCCCGATGAACATGATCAGCTTTTTCATTATCAGCCTTCCTCCTTTCAGGGCTTCAGGTTGCCATCAGCATCCAATTCAACCAACCGGTAGCCTTTATCCCGAAGACCAGGAAGAAACAGCCCCTTATCGCCCACGACCAGGATGCTCATCTGGTCGGTATCCAGGTATTGCCTGGCCAACCGGTCCACTTCGTCTTTGGTCAGACCATTCAGTATACCCCTTTCCTGCCCCGTAAAGTTAGCTGGCAGCTCATAGGCCTGTATACGGGCCAGGAATGACGCCTTTTGTCCATTCGTTTCATATTTTCCGGCCTCACTCTGGCCAATCGAGTTTTTCGTGAACGCCAGTTCCCCGGTGCTGATCCCCTCTGTTGCATATTGGCGAATAACCTTAACCATTTCCAGCACGGCACTGTCCGTCGCGGAGGCACGCACACCAGCCTGCGCCGTATACGTTCCGCCGAATTTGCCCGAGCTGAAATTAGAGTTCGCCCCATAAGTCCATCCCTTATCTTCGCGCAGGTCCATATTCAGGTGACTGCTAAAACATCCGCCCAACATATAGTTCATCAAACCCAGCCGGTAAAATACCCCCGTCGCATCATAACTGACGCCCGTGTAATCACCGATACGGATCTCGGACTGGGCGGCATGGGGGATATCGACATAATAGATCGTCTTCGGCTCAGGCCTGCCCTCAGGCGCCGGCACGTCGGGTACGGCGACTTCTTTTACTTTCCACTGCTGTAGGAACCGCAAATCTGCGCTCGCCTGAGCTGCCGGCAGGTCACCGGCCACGACCACTGAACACAGATTAGGCGCAAAATAGCGATCATAGTAATCCTGCACGTCTTCCAGTGTGATATAATTCAACGTCTCGCTGGTGCCGCCAAGGCCATAGACCCTGATATTGTTCTTTCCATAAAGAATTTTATAATAAACCGCATTAGCCACATTAACCGGCTGCGTCCTGGAGATCCGCAATCCTTCGATATCCTGCTTTTTTATCCGGTCCAGCGCCTGCTGGCTGAACTTCGGATGAAACATGCGCTCACGGAGCAGCGCCAGCGTCTCCTCAATATTTTTTGTGAGCGAAACGCAGTGGTAAACCGTAGCGTCAGCAGTAGCGCTCACATCAACTTCACTTCCCAATGCTTCCAGCCTGGCGCTGAATTCCTCCCTGCTCAGGTGCTGCGTGTCCTCGTTCAGCATCTGGGCCACCACCATCGGCAGGCCGGCCTTGGCCGGGTTACTGGCAGCCATTAAGCTGCCTCCCCTGATTGAGAACGTCATGGTCACCGCGGGAATTTCGTGGTTGCAGGAACCGATCATGCGGAGCCCATTGTCCATTTTTGCCGTCCAGTATACCGGGACTTTAATGATCGGATTTTGTCCGGCAGGCGGAATAATACTCCGGTCAAAATGATCCTGCCCCCGATGATAGGATAAACGCGGATAACCATCCTCCTGCACCTGGCCGTGCAGGTCGTCCGGCTTAAAGTCATCTGGAGCCGCCGGCGCAACGTTCAAGCCGTTAGGAAGAATGCTCAGGACCACAGCAGCTTTTCCTTTAAGGTACTTTTCATATACACGCATCACGTCTTGCCGTGAAAGTTTTTGGATATCCGCAAGTTGGCGGCCAGGGTTTGGCGTACCGGTAAAGGTCTGTGCCGCAGCGAGCGCACTAACCTTCCCCGAAACGCTGCCTAGCGCGTTGATGAAGTCAGCCACTTCGGTCCCCTTATAACGTGCCAGATCTTTCTCCGTCACCCCCCGCTTTTCAAAATCGGCCAACGATTCGCTGATCAACTGCTGCATCGCGGCCAAGCTTTGCCCCGCATAGGGCATAATCTGTATCCCGACCGATCCGGCTAATTCGGAATGATCAGTGAACATGACTGCACGGGCTGCTTTCCCCGGTTTGATGAAATGCTGATAAAGGATCGAATTCGGCCCCTGCCCGATAATCATGGCTAAAGCATCAAGTGCCGCCCGATCCTGGTCATTCATTTTTACACCAATATAGGCCCGGTATAATAAAGGAAGCCGCGCATAATGATCCCTGTAGGAAATATAACGGTCGGCCGTCAATTCCGGGGACGGCAGCAGCAGGGGTCTGACATCCGGTCCGCGCGGAATAGATCCGAAATACTGCGATACCCAGGCTAAGGTTTGCTTTACATTGAGGTCACCGCCAATCGTCAGCGTAGCATTATTGGGACCGTACCAACGTAAAAAGAACCGCTTCAAGTCGTCCACATTAACCTTATTCAGGTCCTCCGGACAGCCGATCGTCAACCAGGAATAGGGATGTCCGTAAGGATACAAAACCTTGGAGACCGCTTCTTCGGCCAAACCATAGGGCCTGTTGTCATAGTTCTGGCCGCGCTCGTTTTTGACCGTCGCGCGCTGATTTTCAAACTTCTTTTGGGTGACGGCGCCCAGCAGAAACCCCATGCGGTCCGACTCGAGCCAAAGCATCTTTTGCAATTGGTTGCTTGGCACCGTCTCGAAATAATTCGTTCTATCCCGGGTGGTTGAGCCATTAAGAGTGCCACCGGCAGCTGTAACGAGCCGGAAATGTTCGCCAGCCTTCACATGGTCTGAGCCCTCAAACATCATATGTTCAAAGAAATGGGCAAATCCGGAGTGGCCGATTTCCTCCCTGGCGGAACCGACATGATAGGTGACATCGACGTGAACGATGGGATCGGAATGGTCCTCGGTCAGGATCACCGTCAACCCATTGTCCAGTACATATTTTTCATAGGGAATAACGAGTTGGCTGCCTTGTTTAACGACCTTTTCAATTAATTTGGGTACCTGCGAAAATGTAGCGCTAACCGGCGCCAGGAGCAATGCGATTAAAAAACTAGGTTTCATGGTGTTGCTTATCATTGATTGGATGGTATTTGCGCTTATTTGACCGGAATGCTAAACGCTAAATCCTCCGGGGGAAGGCATTGCTTGTCATTACAGGTCATGTATTCCAGGGTGCCCTTAACCGTTACCCCAGGCATTTTCAGTCGAATGCGCTGTTGGAAGATGACGGTCCGTTCAAAATAACGCACGTTCATATGGAAAACGCTTTCCATCCTCGTCAGCGGTTTGGCTTCCCGGGTTTGGCCGATTAGCGAATAGCCCGAAGACCTGGCAAAGGTGAACGACGTTCTGACCGGTCCACCCGCTTGAAGATGCTGTGAATAGATATGCCATCCGGGCTTCATGGTCGCTTTCAACAATACGACGGCAGTCGTGTTACTGATTTTCTTGGCCGCATAGCTCCATTGGACGGGCTTAAGGATTTGTCCTCTGCCGGCCAGCGTTAAGCCGCCGAGTAAAATAAACAGGATCAGTTTTTTGTTCTGTACTATTTTCATAACTGCTTCAATAATTGAGTATGAACAGGGCATTCACGCCTTATTTTTTTCGATAAAGCTCAGTGCTTGCAATATATTTCTCAAGGAGTGACCTGATTTTTCGAAAATTTTATGGTGATGGGGTAAACCAGTCAATGATTTTTCGGAGGACAACCTTTAAACCTAAAGATCTTGCACTTTTTTTCGGCACCATTAGGTGCTTGGCCTATTAAAGGCGGTAAAGTCACCGCACCTGCAGCAAGCCTCGTGTTTCCTGCTGAACGATTCCGGTATTCCCCATGCCATTCGTGTACTTTACAGGCGCGTAATCCCAGCATCAAACCTTCGGCAACACCGTAAGAAAAAACGGCAAACAAGAAGTTCAACGCCGTTTTATCTTCCAAAACCGGTAAAAACCAAGCGTTTCCTGCCAAAACCATCGTGTACCGAAACAGTTAAAACGAGCTTACTGTGGAGGTGTCGCATCGAAAAACGGTTAAATAGTAAAGTATAGTCCTTGGATTCCGTCCCTTCTGATTGAAATAAGGGTCCGGTATGGTTTTATTATCCGATAACCGCAACCTTTACCATCACCGGGAGATCCGCTATCCGGTCAACCAATTCAGTTTCCTAAACACTTAAAAGTGGTGCTATGAAGGTATCCTTTGCAACCAAATGCTATGAACAGATGACGCCGGGTGAACTTGCAGAACAGGCGTTACAGCGTGGAGAGGCGAAGCGCTCCGCTTCGGAGGCGCTTGTCGTGACCACCGGCCGGTTCACGGGGCGCAGTCCGGCTGATAAGTATATTGTTCGGGACGACATCACCGAAACAAAAATCGACTGGAATCATTTCAACCGGCCGATCGGAGAAACCAGCTTCCTGCAGTTAAAAACGAAATTACTGGCTTACCTAAATGAACAGGCCGCCATCTGGGGAAGGAACATGTTTGCCTGCGCCGACTTAAACTATCGGCTGGCTATCCGCATCGTTACCGAAAATCCCTGGGCGAATCTGTTTGCCGCCAATATGTTTATCGAGCCATCGGAAGATGAGCTGACCGACTTCCATCCCGGCTGGCAGATCCTGCAGGCACCCGGCTTCCTGGCTGATCCGCAAACCGACGGCACTGCAAACGGCAATTTTACGATTATTTCATTTGCACACCGCATGATCCTGATCGGCGGTTCAGGCTATACGGGCGAAATTAAGAAATCGGTTTTCACCGTCCTGAACTTTTTGCTGCCCCATGACCAGGACGTCTTAAGCATGCACTGTAGCGCCAACGAAGGTGCAACCGGCGATGTAGCGCTGTTTTTTGGACTGAGCGGCACCGGTAAAACGACGCTGAGCACAGATCCGGACCGGGCGCTTATTGGCGACGATGAGCACGGGTGGAGTGACGCCGGCATATTTAATTTTGAAGGCGGCTGCTATGCAAAAGTCATTAATCTTTCACCTGAATCCGAACCCGGAATCTTCGGGGCGATACGCCGAGGAGCGCTGGTGGAGAATGTGCGACTGGCACAGACCGGTGAAATAGATTACACCGACCATAGCATTACCGAAAATACGCGGGCGAGTTATCCGCTGCATTTTATTTCGAACGCCAAGCTTCTCTCCTCGTCAGGGCATCCGCGTCATATCTTTTTCCTGAGTTGCGACGCCTGCGGGGTTCTACCGCCCATCAGCAAGCTGACGGACGAGCAGGCCATCTATTATTTTTTAAATGGTTATACGGCTAAAGTAGCCGCTACAGAACAGGGAATTACCGAACCCAGGCTTACCTTTAGCCCCTGCTTTGGTGCCCCGTTCTTGCCCCTGCACCCCGTGTTTTATGCCTTGCAGCTCGCCCGCAGACTAAAAACCCATAAGGCCGAAGTCTGGCTGGTTAATTCGGGGTGGACGGGCGGCCCTTATGGCCAGGGGGAGCGCATCAGCATTGCCGCCACCCGGGCAATGATCAGGGCCGCCATCTCGGGTCAGCTCGATACGATAGCCTATTCGTTGCACCCCATATTCGGTTTGAAAATGCCGGTCACCTGTCCCCATGTCGATGGCCGGCTGCTTAATCCGCGTGATACCTGGAAAGATACGGCGGCCTACGATGCGATGGCAACCAGACTGAACGACGAATTGGAAGAAAACTGCCGGCAGTATTACCGGTCGCTGCCTATTAGTGAATGGCGCTTTCTATAAAATTATGGCAACGATCAATCCCTTCCGGCCACTCCGGCCAAACCAGCTTCAGCTCGACCGGCTCGTCTTCGCAGATGCACCGGCGGAGCGGCTTTGCTGGGCAAAAGAAACTGAGACGCAATCTTTACAAGCGCTGTTGGAAATTGGTGCCGGCGAACATCCCGAAATGCATGAAGATCAAAGTCAGCGCTATAGCGATATCAGCAACAATCTGGACCTGCTAATTGAGCGGGAAAGTCTGTTGCAGGAAGAAACGCCCAGCATTTACCTCTATGAAGTGACGGGTGAGGCCGGCTCACAAACCGGCATCTGGGGGCTTGCCGACGTAAGTGACTATATTTCCGGAGAGATTAAAATCCATGAACTAACCATCGCTCCCTCTGTGCGCCGCCTCAAAAACTACCGGAAGTATACCGGCCTGGAGGGAAGTCCGGTACTGCTCACTTATCCGGCGCAAAACGCCATTCAGGCGCTCATCCCTGTCATCAAGGCGGGAGTCCCGGCTATGGTTTACCGGCATTGCCATCAGCAGCATAGGTTATGGAAGATTAAAGCCCCGAATTTGCAAAGGCAACTCATCGATGCCTTTGCGGGGATAAAGGCCGTATATCTGGCTGACGGGCACCATCGGCTGGAATCGGCACTGCAATTAGCGATTGAACAAAGCGAAGCACAACTGCCGGTGTTCGACAAAATCTCTGCTTTATACGTAAGCATGGAAGAGCTTCAGATCGAACGCTTTTACCGCGTGATTAAACCCGAGGTACCGATCCATCCGGCACATTTCTTCAGACAGTTGAAAGCTAATTTTCGGATACGTCGAAGTACCGGGAATAAGCCGATAGAGCCGACCAACTTACATGATTTTGGGCTGCTCTATAACGGCCGGTGGTACCATTTGCAGGCGAAGGCGCGGACCTATGCCAAGGCCTGTGCTGCCTGCCGGCTCGATCCTGCTATCCTCCAGGACCGGATACTTTCCCCGGTTTTCGGCATTGAAGACCCGAAGACCGATCAACAACTGCAATGTATCGGCGGCCGGAATGCGCTGCGGGAAATCGTGGAACAGCTCAAAACCGAGCCGGGTTCCATTGTTTTCACCCTTTGTCCCCTCACGCCCCAACAACTGGTTGCTGTAGCGGACGTCGGCGGCATACTTCCACCGAAATCGACCTGGATTGTACCTAAAATACCTTTTGGCCTGCTTATACAGCAGCATCAAACGACTACATCATACGAACAATGAAAAAAACAAAAATCCTTGTTATTGGCGCTTCAGGACAAATCGGCACTGACTTGACCACTGCATTGGCGGCGGAGTTCGGACCGGACCGGGTCCTGGCGTCAGATATTCACGAAAGCCCGCGCGATCCGGCCTTGAAGCATTATATCTCCTTAGATGTCTTAAACGAAGCGGAACTGGCGCGTGTAGTCAGGGAAAACGACATTACCCAGATTTATCTCCTGGCAGCGATGCTTTCCGTTAACGCGGAGCGAAATCCGGAGCTTGCCTGGAAACTCAACGTACAGAGCCTGTTGTCGGTACTGCATATCGCGAAAGAACATCAGTTGGACAAGGTGTTTTGGCCGAGCAGTATCGCGGTATTTGGTGCTACCTCGCCCAGATTCCGTTGTCCCCAGCATACGCGGATCGAGCCCGACACCATTTATGGGATCAGTAAACGTACCGGCGAATATTGCTGTAACTATTATTTTGAAAAATACGGTGTGGATGTCAGGAGCCTTCGTTATCCGGGTCTGATCTCTCATTCTGCGCCACCCGGTGGAGGCACGACGGATTATGCCGTGGATATCTTTCACCAAGCCCTGGAAAAGGGAGCATATACCTGCTATTTGTCCCCCGACAACTCCTTGCCCATGATGTATATGGCGGATGCTGTACGGGCAGCCCTGGAACTAATGCGTGCGCCAAGGGCAAACATCAGGACCAGGACAGCTTACAATATTGCCGGGCTCAGCTTCGCACCGAGCGAGCTCGTGACAGCCATTCGCCGGTACCTGCCCGATTTCCAGATGAGTTACAGTCCTGATTTCCGGGATGCCATTGCCAGAAGCTGGCCCGCCAGCATACGCGACGATGAAGCCAGGAAAGACTGGGGATGGCAACCGGCTTACCCCCTTGCGCGACTGACGAAAACCATGCTCAGGCAGCTAAGCAGCAAAAAAAACATATCGTTGCTCGTCGACGATTGCCTCGAAGGCTGATATAGAACCGTTTTTCGCGCAGTGATTACTGCTGTCGGCCAGTCGAAAATGCACTGGCAAAGCGGGAAGCAGGTATTTGACAGCTGACTGCCGGCAAAACGCAAACTGCCGCCGTGGATAGAATAATCACCCCCGCATCCTGCCGTAGCGAGGCATGCCGGGCACGAACGACTAAGCGGAAGCAATGACGGTAACATTGCTACTTTCCGGCTCAGCAGCAGTATAATCGTCCATCTCCGGCGGCCCACCACCACCGATAGATCTTTAAACCAATTATTGACTTAATCAATTCAAGTTATGGCAACTTATCCCGTCACTGTTAACAGTGATACGCATTTCTTTACCGACGTCTGCAAGAATTTCGACTATGCAGCGCAATTCACCAAACATGATGCCGGATTATTAGATCAAATCAAATCCTGCAACAGTGTTTACCGGTTCCGTTTTCCGATCCGCAGGGGAAATGGTTTTGAGGTTATCGATGGCTGGCGGGTTGAACATTCTCATCACCAGTCGCCTACTAAAGGCGGCATCCGGTATAGTGAAATGGTGAATGAAGATGAGGTAATGGCACTGGCCGCCTTAATGACCTACAAATGCGCTGTTGTCAATGTACCGTTTGGCGGTGCCAAGGGCGGCATTAAGATCAATCCGAAGCATTACAGTATGGTAGAGCTTGAAAATATTACCCGCCGCTACACTGTTGAACTGGCCAAAAAGAACTTTATAGGCCCAAGCATTGACGTCCCCGCTCCTGACTACGGTTCGGGGGAGCGCGAAATGAGCTGGATCGCCGATACCTATGCAACCATGAACCCGGGCCAGCTGGATGCGTTAGGCTGTGTAACCGGCAAACCGATTGCCTTACAGGGCATTGCCGGTCGCCGCGAAGCCACGGGGCGCGGCGTGGCGCTGGCCGTACGGGAATGCGTAAGCGTAGCCGAGGATATGCAAAAAATTGGCCTGGCGCCTGGCATTTCCGGTAAAAAAGTGATTGTCCAGGGTCTGGGGAATGTCGGCTACCATTCGGCTAAATTTCTGGCAGAGTTTGGCGCAGTGATCGTGGGCTTGTGCGAGTTTGAAGGAGCAGTGTATCATCCTGACGGGCTGGATGCGGAAGCGGTTTGGCAGCATCGTCAAATTACCGGGTCCATATTAGGTTACCCGGGCGCCAGGCAGGAGTTCCAAAATCTGGCCGAAGGACTTGAGCAGCCCTGTGACATCCTCGTACCTGCGGCCCTCGAGAACCAGATTACCATCGCCAATGTCGGCCGTATCCAGGCTAGGATCATTGCCGAGGGGGCAAACGGCCCGACAACACCGGAGGCTGAAGAAATATTTTACAAAAACGGCGGCATCATCATTCCGGACATGTACGCCAATGCAGGCGGCGTGACGGTTTCCTATTTTGAGTGGCTCAAAAACCTGTCACACGTTGCGTTCGGCCGGATGAGCCGCCGGTTCGAAGAAAACACCAACAGCAACCTGGTGAATATGGTTGAGGGGATTACCGGTGTGTCTTTAACCCCAACGCAGCGTGCGCATATTATCAAAGGCGCATCAGAGCTTGAACTTGTGAATTCAGGTTTAGAAGATACGATGATCGCTGCCTACCACCAGATACGGGAAACCTGGAAGGGCAGCCGTGGAATTGACACACTGCGAACTGCGGCATTCGTCAAAGCAATTGATAATGTCGCTATGTCCTATCAAAATCTCGGCATTTGGCCGTGATACTCCGGATCAATACCGCCTTCCCAAACCGATAACTTTTACAAAATGCATACAACCCATAATTTCGGGGCCGGCCCATGTATTCTGCCCCTACCCGTCCTTCACCAGGCCGCAGAAGCGGTAAAGCGTTGGGATGACCTCGGTCTCTCGATTTTAGAAGTGTCACACCGTTCAAAAGCGTTTGAAAACGTGGTTCGGGATACGGAATCACTGGTTCGCGAACTACTCGATGTGCCGGCGGATTATGCCGTCTTATTTTTGCAGGGCGGCGCAAGTCTGCAGTTTACGATGGTTCCGATGAACTTCCTGCAGGCAAGCGGAAAGACCGCCATTTATCTCGATGCCGGGCACTTTGGCAGGAAAGCCATTGAGGAAGCCCGGCTATTCGGCGCGGTTGAGGTCGCTGCTTCCTCTGCAGCTGACCATTATACTTTTATCCCTGCCGGCTACCAGGTTCCGGAAGATGCCGCTTATTTTCACTGCACTAGCAACAATACGATCGAGGGCACTGAGATGTTTGAGTTTCCAGATATACCGGTTCCCCTCGTATGCGATATGTCATCAGATATTTTCAGCAGACCAGTGGATGTTAGCCGCTTCGATCTCATCTATGCCGGCGCGCAAAAGAACATGGGGCCTGCCGGCATGACACTGGTCATCGTTAAAAACACCTTCTTGGATTTGATCAAACATGCAGTCCCGGCCATGCTGGACTACCGCGTCTACCGGGATTATGGATCACTCTATAATACGCCGCCGGTTTTTGCGATCTATACCGCCTGGCTCAACCTGTTATGGTTGAAGCAAAAGGGAGGCGTCCAGGCGATGGCAGCAGAAAACCGGACTAAAGCAAAACTTCTTTACGAGGAGGTTGACCGAAACCCCTTATTTTATGGACTTGCGGACAGGCAGGATCGCTCGATGATGAACGTCACCTTCCGCATGTATGAGCCTGCCCAGGAAGCGCATTTTCTGGAATTTGCCGAAAGTAGAGGTATGGTGGGGATCCGGGGATACCGTACCGTTGGCGGATTCCGGGCATCGCTCTATAACGCGCTTCCCATTAGTAGTGTGGAAGCCCTGACCGAATGCCTGCGTGCTTTTGCGGCTTCAGCGGCAGGGAGCACTTTTGAATCAGCTTGAAAAGCATCACGAAGAAAACCAGACAAATGCACTGAACGGTACGGTAAGACACCGCGTTGCTTGAATAAAAAGGTAATTCAACGCGATCAGCCGGCCGTTTCGCCCGGCAAGGATATTACTGGCTATCAACCGGTACGGCCCTTTTACATTCAGATCATGAGAAAAATTAAAATTTCAACCGCTATTATTAATGAGCAAACCAGCAGTGTCAAGCGGTACCTCTCCGAAATCGGCAGGATCGGGCTATTGCGTCCCGAGGAGGAAGCGGAATTGGCCAAGCGGATACGGCGGGGTGACCACGCCGCGACGCACCGGCTCATCGCATCGAATCTCCGTTTTGTCGTTTCGGTCGCTAAAAAATATCAAAATTATGGATTACCGCTCGCGGACCTTATTAGTGAAGGCAATATTGGTTTACTTAAAGCTGCACAATGCTTTGATGATACCAAAGGCTTCAAATTTATTTCCTACGCCGTGTGGTGGATACGGCAAAGCATACTCGGCGCGATCGCAGAACAGGCCAGCCTGGTCAGACTACCCCGCAACCAAATTCATGCGCTCACGAAAATTAACCGGCTCAGCAGCGAACTAGAGGGACGCTTGCAGCGTCAGCCTACAGCGGATGAACTTGCCGAACACATGAACGTAGATGTTGCGAAGCTTACCGATACGCGGAGACACGCCGCCTGGGCGGTTAGTTGCGACGCGCCGGTCCCTGACACCGACAACTGTACCTTGATGCAAGCGCTGTTGGCCCAAGAATTCACGATTGAAGATGAATTCATCGCAGAAGCGGAGGCCAGGGCTGTTCGCGGTATGCTGGTTGTCCTGACACCGGCAGAACGCGAAATTATTGAATTGACATTTGGAATCGGCCATGACCGCGAAATGAGTGCGCCGGAGACTGCTCAAAAAATGCAGATGAGTACAGCTAATGTGCGTTTTATCCGGAAGCGGGCAATCGCGAAGCTGCAGTTTTTGCTGAAAGCAAAAAAGCTTGGTTACGCCTTGAACGCCAGTCAACCATTGTTAAAATAACCGGACCAGGACAACGGAACTGATCAATACCGTTCCTTGCAGGTTCTAATAGTAAGATAACCATGAAACAAAAACTGAATTTATCATTTGAAAATACTGAAATCGCTTTTAAGCACCTGTCCAATCGAAAGCTCATCCATTCCTACTGGCTATTTAAACTGATCAGTTGTCGTTTTCTCGTAAAAATTGGTCCAGGGCTAACGGCCATTGCCCTGAAGCTGCGCGTGCCGGTCAAATCATTAATTAAGGTTACGCTGTTTAAACAGTTCTGCGGCGGCGAAAGCATGGAAGAATGCCGTCACACCATCAAAAGTCTATACCGGCGCAAAGTAGGCGCTATCCTGGATTACTCGGTCGAAGGTGAGGATAATGAGCAGGCATTTGATGCGACGTGCCATCAAATTATGAACACCATCACAAAGGCCGCTGAGGACCCTGCAATTCCGCTTACGGTTTTTAAAGTTACCGGACTGGGCCGGTTTGGCTTACTGGCAAAGCTCGATTCGGGCGTTCAGCTTACCGTTACCGAAAAGGTGGCGTGGCGAAAAGTGGAGCAGCGGGTAAAGGCGATATGTTCAAAAGCGGCGGACGCCGGTATTCCGGTCATGATCGACGCGGAGGAATCCTGGATCCAATGTACGATCGATCAACTGGCGCGTGAGATGATGAGACTTTTCAATAGGGAACGGCCAATAGTATATAATACTTACCAGCTGTACCGGCGGGATAAGCTGAGCTCCCTAAAAGCAGATTTTCTAGTTGCCCAGCATGAAGGGTTTATTCTGGCCGCCAAACTGGTCCGCGGTGCGTACCTGGAAAAGGAAAGAAAACGGGCGGCGAAGTTAGGTTATCCATCACCCATACAGCCCGACAAGCGTTCGACAGATAATGACTATCACGAAGCACTGCGCTTCTGTATCAGCCATATCGACCAGCTGGCACTCGTCGTGGGTACCCATAACGAACAAAGCTGCACCTTAATGGTGGAGTTGATGATTGAAAAAGGAATAGCCCCTGGCCATCCCCGCGTATACTTCTCCCAGCTGCTGGGAATGAGTGATCATCTCAGTTTTAACCTGGCAATGGCAGGTTTTAATAACGTCAAATACGTACCGTATGGCCCTATCGAAGCGGTATTACCCTACCTGTTCCGCCGTGCTGAAGAAAATACTGCCATTTCCGGGCAGATGAGCCGTGAACTGGATTTAATCAACAGGGAAATAAAACGACGGAAAATTTAACCGAGACATTGGCTGCCATTGGCATATAGAGACGCCAAACGTTACGGGGATATTGCTTACCTACTGTCGATGTGCTGTGCTTTAAGGGTGGCGGTGCCCCACTCGGTCAAGCCTGACGACCGGCGAAAACAATCATTTAGCGTAAGATTGAATCGGTCAAGCGGTTAATCGCACTAAAGCTGGTAAACCGCGTCGCTGTGGAAATATAGTCAGGCTTAACCGGCTCCTCCCGGACCAAATCTGTACTTAGATATTTCTTGTTGCTGTCACACAGAATGGTGACCACATTGGCGTGGCTACCCAATTGTTCCTTCATTTTTATCGCTCCGACGACATTTGCGCCGGAGGAAATACCAACCGCCAATCCTAGTTCCCGCGCGAGTTTTTGTGCCATGATAATCGCATCCCCGTCATTTGCCTGCAACACCTCATCGAGCTCACCCAATTTAACAATTGCGGGGATGAACTCATCAGAAATACCCTGGATGCGGTGCGTCCCTGTTTTGTAACCCGTGCTTAAAGTCGGCGACTCAGCTGGCTCGAGCGGATGTATTTTGATGGATGCATTTTTTGAGCGCAGATAACTACCAACACCCATTACCGTCCCTCCTGTTCCTACGCCGGCTACAAAAGCATCGGGTTGGATGCCATACTGTATGAGCTGCTCCCAAATTTCCGGTCCGGTGGTGGCTTGGTGGGCTTCAACATTGTAGCAATTCTCGAACTGCCGAGGCAAAAAATAACTGGCTGACACGCTTCGCATCTGCTCCGCCAGCCTGATACTCCCCAAAAATCCGCCATTTGACCGGCTGATCAAGTGGACTTTCGCACCTAGACTAGTAATAATATCCACGCGCTCTTTACTCAGCCAGTCGGGCATGATGATCACAACTTCGTGTCCCAGCGCTTTGCCAATAGCGGCGAAGGCGATACCGGTGTTACCGCTGGTGGCTTCCACAATAATATGTTTCCGCTTCAGCACCCCTTTTTCATAGGCCTTTTGGATCATGTATAGCGCCATCCTGTCCTTGATACTCCCGGTCAGGTTATATTGTTCACATTTTACGTAAATAAATCCTTCCCTGCCCTGGAAGGTATAGTTCAGCTTTAACATCGGGGTGTTCCCCACCAGTCGCCAGAGCTCCTTAAACTTTCCGTTTAAAACCGGTTCGGCTGTCAACATATCACCAATAATTTGAAGTAAATCTCGCGATAGCCGGAAGAATTAACAATGCGGACCAAGCAATACCGAAAATTTTTTGGTTTTCAGCGGCAGGCGCTTTTAAAAATCATGAAATTTACATCTATCGCGACCGGTAAGGTAATTTTTTACATTTCCCGAAGGGGCAAGGGTCAGTTCACCTCGTCGAAATATAGGAGGGTAACCGAGGCACATGGAGATTGACACCCTTTGAATCTTTTAAATCTGTCTAATTCAAGGTTGCCTTGAAACGAAAGTTAGCAATTGTCGGATCCAACAAAAAGTAAAATAAACAAGGTGCTGGTCCGCAACAGCCGCTTCGAAACAGGTATTTCCGTAAAATTTTCGGAGAACAAGACTTACCATTGAATTAGCTCAACAAATGATTTAATTTTAAGAAATAATTCAAATAACGATCAAAGCGCTATTCTATGCTGATTGTACGTGGGTAGTGATGGGTGCAGCTGGAAAATCAAAAAAGGCGCTAAGAATGGAACCAAGATCTGGCCTCATCAGTCGCTATTCGTATTAACTAAAATCTGATAATTGTTCTAATGAGTTACGTTCTCGACGATATTGATAAAGGTATCTTGCGACTCCTGCAGGAAGACAGCCGCATGTCCAATAAGCAATTAGCTCGCCGGCTTCACCGGACACTTTCCCCCATACAGGTGCGGGTCCGCCGCTTACAACAGGAAGGTTTTATCAAACGGAACACCGTTCTGCTAGACCGGTCCAAAGTCGGCATGCGACTAATCGTTTACACGCATATCAAGTTGAAAGAACATACACAAGATTCTCTGCTGAGATTTCCGGCAGAAGCGATCAAGTTACATGAGGTGATGGAGTGCTACCATATGAGTGGCGACTTTGATTTTCTGCTGCGAATTGTCATAAAAGACATGGAGGAATACAATGATTTGTTAAAAAAGAAATTGTCTAAGCTTCCTGATGTGGCAACCATGGAAAGTTTTTTTGTGCTATCCGAAGAAAAATATGAAACAAGCTATCAATTGGCCTAACTACAAACGACAGCAGGGGCTGTCCCACCTGTAATTTGGCCACCAAGTATTCAGCATCGTAAACGCCTTCGTTCCAATGAATTGACTATCTTCGACGGTCGCCTCTAAGGTATCACAAAATAAAAATGTGCAAGGTTTATAATCCAGTTGGCTCTTTAACCGCCATCAAATCCCATTTAAAAGAGCATGATCTCAATGAATATAAGTCGGTAAAACAGTTAATCTACTTTCAGAAAACCTATCCCGAAGCACGACGACAAATCATTTCTGACCACCAATGTTTAATTGAGCAAGAGAAGCGTATGCTTTGTATCGAGATAGCGGAATTAGAGCGCTCTATCCGAACAAAAAGAAGCGAAGTTGAGCAGCAATTCCGGTTGCAACAAGAGGCGTTGGCACAGCAAATGAATGCCTTATCATCAAATCACGTTAACGTTATCGTGCGATTTATTAACTACTACAAGAAAAGCGTTCTTCAGCTAAAGGCGCTGTATCACAAACGCAGTTTTGATCATCATATACAACATTCCCTTAAACATTTGACTAAAGACTACGACACCAAAAACAACCGCCATCAGTATATTATCTCGCACTTTGAGGAGGCCGTAATGGAAAGTGGTTTGCAGCAATTAAATCAACATGATAGAAAAAAAAGTGTAATTGATCAGCTAACCACTTCGATTTATGGCGCATTGGGTGAGCAAAAGGTAGTTAGGCAGTTAGAGCAGTTATCCGATGAGTACATTTTAATAAATGACTTTAAACTTAAATTCAGGCCGGCCCTCTACCACAAGCGACAGAATGGTTATATCAAATCCATTCAGATCGACCATATTTTGTTATCCAGTGCCCGTATTTTCGTCATTGAAACAAAAAATTGGAGTGCGCAATCATTGAAAAATTTAAACTTATATTCTCCCGTAGAGCAAATAAAAAGGACGAATTTCGCATTATATCGTCTGGTTAATGGCAAAGTTTCCAGCAATCAATTAGGGCTAAATAGACATCATTGGGGCGACAGGAGAATCCCCGTTAGAAATCTAATTGTTTTAATAAATCACAAACCAATTGAAGAGTTCCAATATGTAAAGGTGCTGACTTTAAATGAGCTGATCAATTATATCAACCATTTTCCGCCCTGTTTCTCAGATCAAGAAGTACACACGATAGCCGATTATTTGATTAATATCAACAGAAAATAGCAAGAGCTGGGACGGCTGGATCTTGCTGCCACGCAGGAAGACGACCAACGATGTCATTATTACCTTGTTAAACCTACGGCGCGACAACAATAGAATGGCGAATTGCTGAGATCAGCACATTCGGTCTTGCCATTGCTGTCACCATATAGCTCCAAAAATAAATGGCTTCTGCACTCGCTGCATAAGCCATTCAACCTAAACCTTATCACAATAATGGGTTTGAACCCAGTGTTGAGCAATGATAACGATTTTTAGGGTTACCTCAATAGGCGTTTAGCATATTTCGCGACACCTGTATATCCGCTTCCCAGAGGGCGATTTCGTTACCTGTAGTTCGACAACAACACCTGCTCACGCTCCATCCAGGCTTGATCTACCCCCTCAAACCGGGTATCAAGGCTACCACCGTTTAAATCGCAGAAAGTATGATAGCCGCTACTGGTGGCGTCTCTCAAATTGGTATTGATAAAGTCAATATTTTGTTGAGCATAATCCAGCCAGGCGGTGTTGCCATCCCGTTCGTACAAACGGATCATGGCTTGTGAGCCCCAAACACACCATGCGGGATTAACGCGTAAATCTGTCGTATTAAAAATATAAACATGATGAGCGCCGTTCCACAGAGTTGTGTTCATGGCACTGCCCAGATTTTGGGCCTTGGTAGTATAAGTGTTGTCACCCATAATTTGGGAGTACAGGAGGTCGGCTTCAACCATTATGGCATTATCATAAGTAAATTTAGCGGTCTGCTTTACACCGTTCGCATCTATCTCCCATATATAAAGTCCGGAAGCACTATCATACATGGCGCTCTCCAGCCAGTTTTTAATGGATATAGCCCAGTCATGATAGTAAGTTTGACCGGTTAGCTGGTAAAGTTTTAAAAACACCTGCATGGCAAGGCCATTGGTTTGCGTTGGTTTTACCGCCCCTGTACCCGTACGCTGATAAAACCCGCCGCCATAGGCAGATGTCCATAGGCCGCAATTCATCATCCAATTAGCGCAGGCTTCGGCCGAACTAAGATAATTGGCTTGGGTGGCACCCGTAGTAACATTATAGGCGTCAATATACGCGAGCGCGGTCACCGCGCAATCGTCTACATATTTATCACCTCCTGCCCCTGATCCGTCCAGATTGGCTGCAGAAAAGTAACCACCTATACTTGATCCAAAATCCCACATATGGCTCATCCAACTATAGGTGTTGTTCATATAAGACGCATATCGGGAATCACCATTGAGCACCATCGCTGCGTCTGCATAAATCTGACTGGTGTTATACCACTCATAAGCATTATTCGCTTCGGTAGTGGTATTTCCTCGATAACTATTGTAAGAAGTAAGAATATTGCCTACAATAAAATTATGGGTTTGCTGCGCATAACTCCAGTAAGCAGAGGTAGTTGACCTTGCCTGGGTTGTTTTGAAATTGCCCGCTGCGGCCGCCGACGGAGCCGCCATTTTTTCTTTGCCACAAGACATAACAGCGCACATGACGACTAGACTGCCGAGACCGCTTAGTAATTGGATTCTTTTCATAATGCTTGGATTTATTGGTTTGTATTGATTTCTTTCAATAAAACAATTATGTTATAATGTAAATACATAATTTGTTACACAATTTCACACCAACTCCATTCTCTTTCCCTATCAGTTACTTTATTGCTTTTGCTGCCTTTTGATCAAACTTAACCGGGCATATAGCTCTGCAATGCAGGTCTCGTCCATCAGCCATTTAGGTTTAGATTTTTGATTAGACGTCCAATCGTGAGTTACCAGGCCATACCCGTCGCGGCTGTTATTCCACGCGTATTGAATGTCATGCTCGAAATCACCAATGTATTTATAATTGCCATCCACTTCATACAAATCTTGGTACCCCTTAAACAATACGGTCATAAACCAGGGCAGATCAATCTGAAGGATCAAATGAGGATCGTGTTTCACCCCTTTGAAATGTATTTCAGCATTTTTTGCAATAAGTTCGGCTTCATCCAGATATTTTTTATCATGCGTAAAATGATAGAGCATTACGGAAGCCTGCAACATTGAGCCTGAGTTATAACTCCATAAGGTTTCGTGAATTTCACCTTTTGTAGATTTGTCATTCCAGTACAGTCCGCTGTCATTGCGCAGGCATCGATGCATCCAGTCGTAAAAGCGCAATCCCCAATCCAGGTACTTGCTATCGCCTGTGGCTTTATATATTTTAAGGGCGGTTAACATCGCCATGCCGTTGCTACAAGCCGGTTTTTGATCATAATGACCTTCTACCCAGTAAACACCGCCGCCTAATTCATCACTCCATCCACTTATAATAAAGTTAAATGCGGTTTTGGCATGTTGCAGATAAACAGGATTCCTGGTATTTAAATAAGCTTCGGCGTACTCAATACCCACCAAGCCATTATCGTCATAATACCGGTCCGACTTGTCCAGTTGTGGCGGATAGGCCTGATACCCTTCCGGCTTTCTGGTAGTATCCAGATAGGCTTCAAGTCCATGGGTCAGGCTGTCCAGATAGGGTTTATACTTTCCTTTCATTCCTGTTATTTTCATTAAAGCATTGGTAGCAGACACCATCCCGCTGAAAGGCCATAAAAAGCTGACGTCTTTAGCTTCAACCTTACCGCCTTGGAAATAGTCGAGGCTATCTTTTTTTGAAGGATAAAACTCAGACAGCATGTTCGGATGATTGATCACCCGATATCTCCGCCATATATTGTCATACATCTGCCGGGATCTTTCTAAATATTCGTCAGATATTTTTTTATGTTGTGCCCATGAAGACATTGCGGCACACATGATTACCCCAAAAACAGCAATAACGATAGATCTTCTATTATACATGATGATACTTATTGAACCGATGGTGGTGGAACTTTTATTCCCCATTGTTTATTAGGTTTATCCCCCATTTTAAAAACCAGCTGGCCGCCATGCATCAGCTGATCAAAATAGAGCCAGCAGTTATTAACCGGCTTACCATTGAAGGTTACGGATTGAATGTATAAGTTTTGCTTTGACGTATGCTCCGCGGCTATCGTAAGCGTTTTGCCATTACCCAACACCAAAGTAGCTCTGTTGAAAGCCGGACTCCCAAACTCCACAATAGGCTTGGCATCGGTAAGTCCCTTTACATCAAATAGTCCGAGACTTGCCAGCACATACCATGAGCCCAGTTGTCCCTGGTCCTCATCCTGGCCGTACCCGTATCCGTGTATGGGTTCAATTCCATAAAATTCGTCACTAATGCGCCTGGTCCACTTTTGGGTTAGCCAAGGCTCTCCCGAAAAATTGAAGAGCCAGCTGATATGAAGACTCGGCTCATTACCATGGTTATAGATAGATTTTATGCCGGCAAATGCATTAATCGTTTTTCCGCCCCCAAAGCCGTCAGGCTCTGATTTGCTGAAAATCTCGTCCAGATTACTGTTAAAATAATTATTTCCAAGCGTGGAGATCAGGGCAGCCGGATTTTGAGGCACATAAAAAGTATACTGCATGGCATTGCCCTCCTGATATCCCCGCCACGGCGCATAAGGATCAAACTTATCGATAAAAGAACCATCAGCATTTTTAGGTTGTAACAGTTTATTAGCAGGATTATAAAGATGTTTCCACCCATTGGAATAGCCGATTAACTTATGGTAGTCCGAGCTTAACCCTAATGATTTGGCAAACTGCGCCGCTGCAAAGGCGCTGAAACTATACTCAAGCGTGTGGGATGCAGAAAAATCGGAGCCCGTGGAATCTGTTACGAAGTTCCTGCCGTCCCATTCCAAAAATGGAACGTAACCATATTTGACAAATGCCTTAACATCCATTTTTCCCGAACCAGGATTTCGTCCCTCCCAGCTGAGCTCATTTGCTTTAACCGCCTGATAGGCCAGCTTAACATTGTAATCACGGATTCCCCCCTGGTAGGCAGCTGCAATAGCGAGGCCGACAAAGTTTGTTCCTACACCAGACACATACTCGCTGTTGGCAATACCATCGCCAAACCATCCCCTATCCTGATACAATCGTAACTGGGTGTGGACGAAATCTTCGTAATACCGGGGGTAACACCAGGACCACAGTTGGGTTAAATCCCAATAGCCTCCCCAAATGGCATCTGTATTAATAAAATCATACCTTTTGCCTTCCGGCGACAAAGGCATATGCCCAATGCCCCCAGCATGTTTCGGATAGTCGCCGTTAACATCACTCGCTACTCCGCGTCCCAGCAGCGCATGATAAAGGCCGGTGTAAAATTTAATTTTAGTTGTATCGTCTTTACCCTCCACTGTGATCTTCTTCAGTTCGTTCAACCATGATTGGTGCGCGTTAATCCTGGCCTGTTCAAATGATAGGCCCTTCGCTTCGGCCAGTAAATTAAGCCTGGCATTGTCCACCGAGGTGTAGGACAGTCCAACCTTGATCTCTATTTGCTCATTGGCTGCTGTTCTATAATTTAAAAACAGTCCGGCGCCAGGCCCTTTAGCCTGCCTTTGGCCTTCCATGATACCCCGTTTATTGAAAGCGCCCACGCTTATTGGCTTGCGGCTTACTTCGCCGTAAATAAACATCAACACTTTTCCGTGTGGATCATATAGTCTCAGATATTTAGGATAAGTGTCTACATAGCCTTCAAAGTGGGTATCGTCCACCATTCGAACATCCGCATCTGTAACCGCGCCGCTTTCACCCTGCACATCACCAACATCAATCAAGATGTGAGATTGACCACTGGCGGGAAAAGTATAACGATGAAATCCAACCCTTTTGGTTGCGGTCAGTTCAGCAGTAATGTGATAATCATCCAACAATACCCTGTAGTATCCCGGTTCTGCATGTTCATTTTTTCGATCAAAGTGCGACCGGTAGCCATTTCCGGGCGTATCCACTGCGCCCGGTTTAACTTTAAGAAGTCCGGTGGTAGGCATAATGCTTATACCCCCCACTTGCCACTCGTGAAAATGCACAAAGCCCTCGATGGAGTGTTGACGGGTATCATACCCGATTGCCTCCCAACCCTGTGCGTTTCCATAATGTCCGTTTGTAGACGGAGCAAGCTTGGCCATACCCATAGGAACCGCAGCCGGGGTATAAAAAAACCACCGGCTGTGCGCAGTACCAATATTGGGTCTCACGTATTTTGTAAGGTCCTGCCCCATTGATATATGATGGAGCAATACTGTAATCAGTAAAGTACAAATGACCTTTATAAATCTTTTCATTAAAGTGATCTTATTTAGCAAGTACTTAATTTTTACTTATCACCGATATTTTGAAAGCAGGGTTTCTACCCTTTGCATCCAGGCCTGATCAACACCTTCCATGTTGGCATATCTTCCGGCCCCATCTAAACCTGCATACTGGTAATAACCATTAACAGCAGGATTTTCCATAATTGCGTTGATCTGATCAATATTTGCCTTGGCATAAGTAAGCCACGCGCTATTGTTATCAGTTTCATACAATTTAATCATAGCCTGGGAGGCCCATCCGGAGTAACATGGATTTATCCGGATATCGTTGGTATTAAAAATAAAGACGTTATGATTGGCATCATAAAGTGTTTTGATCATCGCATTGCCCAGGGCCTGTGCTTTGGTTACATATGAGGGGTCATTCATGGCTTTGGCGTACAGCAGATCAGCCTCAACCATAATAGCATTATCATAGGTAAAGATGTATTTATCAACCGTACCGGAGCTCTCAATTTGCCATATGTATAAATTGGTAGCCTGATCGTGCATTTTGGTATTTAACCAGTTATTAATCTGTAAGGCCCAGTCATGATAAACCGCCTGCCCGGTTATGATGTAAAGACGCAGAAAAAGTTGTAAAGCCAGCCCATTAGTTTGAGTTGATTTAACAGGCTTGGCGGTGTTCCACCAAAACCCGCCGCCAAACGTATTATCCCATAGACCGCTGTTAATGATCCAATCGGCGCAGGCTTGAGCGGCCTGCAAATACTTAGCCTGCTGACTACCGGTCGAAACGTCGTACGCTTCAAGATAGGTCACACCGGTAAGGGAATTGTCGTCTACATATTTAAGCCCGCTACCTCCACTGCCATTTAAAGCGGCTGCTGCAAAATATCCGCCATGCGCATCATTCTGGTCAACGAGTTTTGTAAGCCATGCAAAAGTATTGTTCATGTATTTGCGATAGGTAGTGTCCCCAGCCGCTACCATCGCTGCATCAGCATATAACTGGCTGGCGTTATACCATTCAAAAGCGGTATTTGAATTATCTGTCAAATTCACCCTGTAGCCACCAAATGATGTCAGATAACTGGACACAATGAAATCATGTGTTGACCGGGCCTTGGTAAGATAAACAGAAACATTACCCCCCGGGGGAGTTTTACCACCTGTATCAATCACCGGCGGGGTAACTTTTGATTTACTGCATGACAACATTAACAACATCAACCCTGTGCAGCAAATGCCGCATATATTTTTCATCATTTCGTTTAGTTTAAATACACCCGCAATAATAATTACTGCGGATGTATACCTATCTGAGGATAAATTAAATCTATTAATTAAATGCCAATACGGTATGCGTGTATGGGCCGCTTGCCTGGAAATAAACATCAACCTTTACATTATGCGTATCGGCCGCTGCGGGAAATTTATAAGTGTTGCTCCACTGATCGTTTGTTACCGGTATCATGTAGTAATAACTGGCGGCCTGACCCTCAGGATTAACGTTATTGGCGTTGGTACTGCCCCAATATTCCAGTCCGGCTGAGGTGTGCAGGATAAATTTATAACGCTGGTCTCTGCCCCACGAAAATGGAAAGAACGTTATGGGCAGCTTTGCTATCTCCCAGGTGCTGTTCCCAATATAACTTAGCTGACCAATTTCTGAGTTATAGGCCGACATGTATAAGGCAACCGCATCGATAGAAACAATGTTAGATGTGGCAACATTAAAGTCGAGGTATATCCGATATTGCGCTTGCGGAGCGGTAACTGTTGTTGACGAATTACCCATTTGAATAACGCCTTTCGCATCCAGGTAGTACTTTGTGCCGCTGCCGTCGGGCTTATCCGTTAGCTGATAGGTACCCGGCTTTAAGGAGGTGTACAGTTCAAAAGTACCGCTGGCGAGTTGCTTCATAGCGACGGCCTTAGTGATATCCGCGCCCCCTTCGGTGGCGGTTCCGGTAATGTAAATTGCTTTGGGTGGCACTGCAAAGCCGGCAGGTCTGGTAACCTGCAGATTACGGGCAACTGAGCTTGCCTTGGCATTGTATGCCACGGAAGCAATAACCGTCCATTTAAGTGTGCCGCTTGATGAAGAAGCCACACCCGCCATTGAGGCGATCTTATTCAAGGTATCCTGCGGAATGGTGGCTTGGTTTTGAACGCCAGAACCGTCTGAAAGTATTTTATAAACAGGTTTGCTAAAATCGCCACCGGCTTTATCAAAGGCCACTTCATATAGCACCAGGTTGGGTGTAGAGCTGGCATCCCATTTAAAAGTTACACCAGGCCCTCCCGGCGTTAAGTTTAGATTTGCCTGATCAGCCGGTGCCGTAAGCGACGCAACAGGAGTTACATTGGTATTCAATGTATGGTTATCCTTTTTGCAGGATGCCATGGCCAAAATGACCAGGATAACCATAAAGCTTGATTGAATTATCTTTTTCATTCTTATCTCGTATTAGATATCGATTAATAACCAGGGTTTTGGGTAAGATTTTTATCGAGATTTACATCTCCACTCGGTATAGCCCACAAATAGTCCCGTGATGCATTAAATTGTCTTTTCTGTGCTCTTATATAGCCGTTATCTACTGTAGGGTCACCGAATTTAGCACCATGTGCGTAGCCATTCATTACGGTTGGCGCTATCTGCCATCTCCTGATATCGTCGGTACGCAAACCTTCCATGGCAAGCTCCGACCGTCTTTCCCGACGGATAATAGACGTCATGTCTGCTGCGCTTCCCGGGTAATTAAGTGCGTTGGGATCTGTAAAACCAGCTCTGGCCCGTAATGCTCCGATGGTTTGATTCCAAACGGTTGCATTCATCTGGCCAAGACTATTTTCAGCTTCTGCATAGTCTAATAGTATTTCAGCATAACGGAACAGCTGAAGATTGAGGCCCGACGCATAGTTGGCCTGAGCTGCCGGATCAAAATATTTTCGCCAGTAATATCCCGTTGGAGAAGAGCTTTGCGAGGTCGGATTGTATTCATCTGGACCCGGCTGACCAGTCTGCGCATCGCTTGGGTCGCTTCCCGGTTTTATATAAATTGTCTTGCTTGGCCCGTTGATACTACCCTCACTATTCCAGTAATATTTATCATAAACAACGGTTGCTGTTAAACGCGGGTCGCGGTTGGCATAGGGGTTAGACTCATCATAACCTGAAGCAGGGTCCGTAATGGCCTTACCGTTTAGCATGATGTAATCGTTAACCAACTCCTGGGTAGGTGCCATAGCACTTACTCGGCCGCCTACACTTCTCGGCGCAAAGTCCCAAAAGTTGTTCCAGGTGCGAATGGTCGGCACATATTGCAACGCCAGAATCGTCTCACTGTTCTTCTTGTTGGTGGTCATATCGCTAAACAAATCGCTGTAATTTGGTACCAGGGAATAAGTGCCATAAGTGGTCTGATCATTCATCAGCTTTTGACAAACCGCCGCAACATCGGCCATACGATTTCCCTGGTATAACAGCACTCTGGCCTCAAGGGCGAGAGCAGCCCCTTTAGTAATCCGGCCATTTTCATTTGCGGTAAGTTGATCCTGTGTCGGCAGATCCGGGATAATTGCATCCAGCTCAGACAGGATAAATTTAACCACGTCTGCTTTTGGCGAACGGGCCACGGTTTTTGCCTGATCCTCGGTTAATACAGTCTGAATAATGGGAACATCACCGTACCATTTAGTCAAATTAAAGTGTTCGAATGCCCGGATAAAACGAGTCTCGGCCTTTAATCTTTTAATTGTGGCTGCCGGCAGATGACTGTCCTGGTCAACGTTAGCGAGAAAATCGTTGCACGAATGAATGGTACTGTAGTAATACGTCCAGTCATTGGCAAATTCGGCAGTCATAGAATTAGCATTTCCACTGGCAATCAGATTCAAATCCCCGCCGGGTGAGTAAGCATTGTCCGACAAAGCTTCCGGATTAAAATATAGATTGCTGTTGAAAATGAGACTGTAATTATTATTGAGGGCGTTATATACATTGGCATCTACCTTCCAGAACGTCAAACTCGAAAATCGGTCTGTGGGTGCAATATCCAATTTTTTACATCCTGCAACAGCGCTGGCTGCAAGTGTAAGCATGCATATTTTCTTTAAAAATTTCATATCAGTATTTTTAATTCTTAAAAGGTTGCGTTTAGGCCGATTCCGTAGAATATGGGCAGTACATATTGCCTGGCGCTGTTTGAATAAGAAGTTGGATCAAGATTATTACCAAATTCTGATGTTTCAGGGTCAATAAATTTCAACTTGGTCAATGTATAAAGGTTCTGACCGATTAATGATACCCTTAATTTGCTCATGCCAATCTTCTGGCTAACCGCTTTAGGCAGCGTATAACCGATAGTGACATTTTTTAACCTTGCATAGGCCGCATCAAATTTATAAAGGTCTGATCCGGTACGCCAGTTGTTGGTATTTGAGCCGGAACCAATAGTGGCAAGCCTCGGAAAACGTGCATTTGGATTTTCAGGTGTCCAAAAATCAAGTTGATGCTCGTAAAGCGTGGCGCCATAGTTATAGTGGAAGGGCTCCACCAATTCGCCGCGTAAAAACTGATCACGCTTACCTACGCCCTGAATAAACAATGAAAGATCAAAACCGCCCGCTGCCAGCCTGTAAGTAAACCCGAAGGTATAGCGAGGGAATGGGTTCCCTAAGATGGTTTTGTCTTTGTCATTGATCACGCCATCACCGTTGAGATCCTTAAACTTGATATCGCCCACACCTACTACTGCACCTGCAGGTTTAGGATAACTGTTTACTTCAGCCTGATTCTGGAAAAACCCAGCCATTTGATAGCCATAGTACTGTGTAATTGGCTGCCCCACTTCTCTGATCAGTTGGTACACATCCTCGTTATAAATTTGTTGCGACTGATTTCCGGTTAACTGTAGCAGCGTATTTTGGTTGTCAGCAAGGTTTGCGGTGAAACTTTGAGTAAGCTTATGTCCGCGCAAGGTATAGGTCAGCGCCAGTTCCCAGCCACGGTCGCGCACTTTGGCAACGTTAGCATCGGCAAGTCCGGCACCATATAAGGAAGGCACATCCGTTGGCCGCTGTAAAATGTCACTTGTTACCTTGTTAAAAAAGTCAAACGAGCCAGTCAGACTATTATTAAACAATCCAAAATCTACACCTAAGTTTAATGTTGCGGCCCTTTCCCAGGTCAAATCCGGGTTGGATTGAACGGTACCTGCACCGCCTACAATTGATGAAGGATTAGCCGTGTTACCAAACCCATAAGCTGCAGGATAGTTAAAATAAGTAGTTTGATATTGGAAGTTACCCACGTTTTGATTACCCAAAACACCGTAAGAAGCCCTTAACTTCAGATTATTAACGGTATTTTTAAGCGGCTCCATAAAAGACTCGTCAGATACCAACCATCCCGCGTTTACAGATGGAAAGAAACCACTTCGTTTGCCTGCCGCAAACTTTGAAGATGCGTCTTCGCGAAATACAAAGTCCAGAAAATACCGGCCCTTATAGTCGTAATTGACGCGACCAAATGCTGACAATAAGCTATTAGAATTAACAGCTACTCCTGGATAAGAATTTACTGGGTCGATAACAGTTCCGGTAGTGCTGGTGCCCAGCAAAGGATCGGTGAGTGTTTCTAATATGGAAAAGCCGCTTTGCGTATAATATTCACTTGATCCGCCTAATGTTACCTTAAACCGATGGCCGCCAATGGTTTTACCATAATCGGCATATAACTGGGTATTAAATGTATTGGATTTACTGTTATTGCTCCAGGTGGTAAGGTCATTTCCATAAACACCAGAAGGAATATAGTTTACCTGGGTGCGTCTGAAAAAGTTGCCGTCGTTTTCTATAGTTCCACCGAAAACACCGGTCAGGTGCAGGTCTTTAGTGATAGATAAAGTACCATTTAAATTACCGAATATCTGGTCATTGTCTGCCTGGTTATAACCGCCTTTTTCCAATACCCCATACTCATTGTATTGAGAGGCTACGGGATTGGTTAGGAAATTACCGCTGGCATCTGTCCAACTGTAATTGTGGGGCACGCGGTTGGCATCTGCAAAAATATTGTTATCGCCAACGCTATTGGTTTTATTCCTGGTTTTAGTGTACGCAAGAATAACATTTACCTTTAAAATACCAATCTGAGACGTTTGATTTAAACGCAGATCATATTTCTGAAACCCGAATTTATCGCCGGAACCACCATTCCCGATGAGGTTGCTCATTTGATTCTGGTAGCCGCCTGATATGTAGTATGCACTGTGATCGCTGCCTCCTGCAATACTTAAATTATGTGATTGCAACGGAGCGTTGTATAATACGTGATTAACATCCCAGTTGCCGTCGCCCTGAGCTTTTAATTGCTGAATTGCTTCGGGAGAATAAGCCGGAGGCAGGCCTGAATTAACCAGTGCCTCATTTTTGTAATAGGCGTTATCTGCACCGCTCACTTTGTGCACCAACACGTCCGGCATCTGCAGGCCATAGCTTCCATCATAACTAACAGATGCCTTTTGATTTAATTTTCCGCTCTTGGTAGTTACCAAAATTACACCGTTGGCCGCACGTGATCCGTAGATTGCCGCCGAACCTGCATCTTTCAATACGGTAACGCTGGCAATTTCGTTTGGATTTAGCGTATTAAGGCTTGAACTGCTTTGGGTTACTATTCCATCAATAACAACCAGTGGATCATTATTTCCAGTGGTTCCAACACCGCGTATGTTGACCACCACATTGGATCCCGGATCAAGTGTACTTTGCTGAATGATGAGGTTAGGAGATTCTCCCTGCAATGCCTGGAAAGTATTTAAAACCGGTTTATCGGCAATATCCTTCGAGCTAACTGTGTTGACTGCTCCGTTTATAGTTGCCCGGTTTTGGGTACCGTATCCCACTACCACAACCTCGTTAAGCTGATTGTTGGTATCGGGTTTCATACCTACATTGATTACATGCTTACCAGAAATACTGATTTCCTGGCTCACATATCCAATAAAGGTAAAGCGCAATTTTCCATTTGCCTTATTTTCAGGAATTCGCAGGCTAAATTGCCCGTTATTGTCGCTGACCGCCCCTAACGAGGTGCCCACCACCGCGATACTGACGCCAGGTAAAGGTTGTCCCTTTTCGTCGGTCACCTTTCCACTAACCGTGATATCTGCCACTTCGGGCCCTGACAATTGTCTAATACCGGCAGCATTTGCAACCGACACCCCGCCATTGAGCATAATAGCGAGAAGCAATGCTTTACCCAACAATCGAATCGGGTGTCTTGAGCTTTTTCCCAGCTTTAGTAAAAATTTAATTCTCATTATCTATAGGTTTAATTGATTCATATTGGTTTAATGTTATTCTACTGATGACATTTTTGGCGAGTCAGCCGCAGTTCCGGATGATTGCCGGAGATGAGATTCTCTCCAGTATTGCTCAATACTTTCCAGAGAGCGCCCCTTTGTTTCGGGAATAAGTTTCCACGTGATCCACAATGCCGGTGAGCAGCAAAGCGCAAAAAGCCAGAATGTCCATGAAGAGCCAAGTTTTTCCAGCAATACCGGGGTGAGCTGCCCAACCAAAAAGTTGCCGACCCACATGGAAAGGGTAGCTAAAGACATGGCCTTGCCCCGTATGGCATTAGGATAAATTTCACTGACAACCACCCAGCAAACCGGACCAAATGAAAAAGCAAAACAGGCAATGAAGGCCGTAATAAAAATGAGTATCCAGGGGCCGGAGGTTATGCCACCGGCAAAAAGAGCTCCGATAATCAGCAGGGAAATAACTGCTCCGCCCACACCGGTGAACAATAACGGACGGCGCCCCCAGGCATCGACCGTAAAAATGGCAACGAAAGTGAATACCACGTTGACCAAACCAATCGTCACCTGGCCGCCCAGCGCATTATTCAGCGTAAATCCAGCCTGCTCCAGTATTTTCGGTCCATAATAAATAACGGCGTTTATTCCAGATACCTGCGACAAGAAAGGTATTAGTAAGCCTATCCACAGCGCCTTGCGGTAAACCGGGCTGAACAACTCTTGTATAGAGCCCGCCTCCTGACTTACAGCTGCTTCAACTGCTAATACTTCCTGTTCTGCCGCTTCCCGACCATTTATTTTGGTTAAGATTTCCATGGCCCTTGCTTTACGCCCTTTGGTGAGCAACCATCTTGGCGATTCGGGCACTAAAAAGAGCGCCGTTAGAAATATTCCGGCTGGAAGGGCACCAATACCGAACATTGGGCGCCACACCTCTTCAGAAAATATTTTTTGCCATCCGCCGGCAAGCGCGGAGTGAATCCCTGTCATCAGCCAGGCATTTGAAAAATAAGCGGCAACAATACCCACCGTTAGCGCAAGCTGATATAGCGATACCATCATCCCTCTGAATGAGGGAGGCGAAAACTCAGAGATGTATAGCGGGGACACCATTGAGGCCACCCCAATGCCCAGCCCGCCAACCAGCCGAAAAAGAACCAGGATAATAAACGACTGCGACAACATACAGCCGATTGCAGAAAAAAGGAATAAAACAGCTGCCAGAATTTGAACCCACTTCCGTCCGTAGGTATCGCTCAATTTTCCGGATGCGCTGACGCCCATGATACAGCCCAGCAATGCGCTGCTTACAAACCAACCCTCCTGCAACGCGCCGAGGTGAAAATCATGTTTAACCAAGCCAATAGTACCGGATATAACGGCAGTATCAAATCCAAACAAAAAGCCACCCAGGGCTGCAACCAGGCAAACAAGGTATAGATATAAACCTATTCTATTTGTCTTCATATTTTCGCTTTACATTTAATTATTTTAAAAAAGCTTTAACAACTTTTGCTCGCTGCCCTCCCAGGTTTGTAAGCCTATAAGAGCCGGCCGCAGCCGGAATGACAAATGTTTCTGCAAAAGCATAGGTATGTTTACGTCCGTTAGCTGTTTCAATCAGGATCGATTCGCCTTCAACTAACATCAGAACATGGCAGCGCCCCTGATTTGAAATTTCGACAACACTATCAAACTCCACCCGGTGTACATCATAAAAATGCTCCCTATGGGTAGGTAGATGGATAAGCTCCCACCCTTTTCCGGTAGCTATAACTGTTGGTTTTGATATCAGCTCCTGTTTAACCAGGCTGCCTTTCCGGTTAAAATCCAGGTTGTTGAAAGCATGTTCAATATTAATAGGCCGGGGCTTGCCTTCAAGGTCTAAACGAAGCCAATCGTACATTTTAAAAGTGAAGATGTATGGCGTGGCACTAATTTCAAGCACCAGATTACCCTCACCTGCGCTATGCACGGTGCCGTTGGGGATTAAAAACAAATCATGTTTATTTGCATGGTGTAGCTGAACATGTTTAGTAATGTCAACTTCGGTTCCTTCGATCCGGCTTCTAAGCAGCTCTGTTTTAAATGCGTCGGGATCAATATCTTCCTGAAAACCGAGGTAAACACCAGCATCGCTGCTGCAATCCAAAATATAATAGGTTTCGTCCTGCGTTATATTTTCACCAAATACCTCGCGAATGTAAGCAAGGCGGGGGTGGCATTGAATAGATAAATTACCTCCGTTAACGGTATCCAAAAAATCAAACCTTATCGGAAACTCGTCTCCAAACAACGCAGCATGCTCGCCAAGTATCTGTTGGCCATTGCAGAACATCATAAAATCAAAGGAAATCTCCAGCAGATATCCGTTATGTTCAAACACAATCCCATTTTCAGGCACAATCAACTCAAAAGACCATGCATAATTTACTACGTCCTTGTTTATCCCTTCAATATGTTCTTTTATCCATTGCCCGCCCCATGCACCCGGCTCAAACCAAGGGCGAACACGGAATGCAGACTCACTGATATCATCAATTCCGCGGAATAAATCAGCCGCAAAAGCCCAGTTAATATCATTCCCCCACTGGCCATCAGCAATAATGGTCATCCGGTCAACCAGAACCTTTTTATGTTGATTCAGCATTACCCAGTCAACAAAATAGAACCGTTTGTACATGGACACATTATCTGCCGGAGCATTACATCCCAAGTTAGCGATCGAGCCCGCACGCATGCGAAACTGAAGCTCATTTTTGGGCAGATCTATATATACCACCGGAGCATTCCAGCCGCACAAGGCCGCGCCACAACCTATCATGATATTAACATCATAGCTGCTGTTTATACCCGTGCTCCGCAAAACATCAATTTCAAAAAGTTCAGCGAGTTCAAGTGTACAACGAGTACCCCACACAGACTCTTCGGATCCCAGGAACGGTTCTACCAACAGATCAATCTCTGCCGGCTTTTTCAGGTAATCAGCGGCACTAAGCCAATTCACGTTAAGTCCTGCGTTCTCAAGATGCTGATTTAGTTCGGTTTGAATAGTTGACCAAAAATTACCCGCATAACCATCTATAATCACACTACCCTGCTGTCCGATCCAATCGGCGAGCGACTTGTAGCCATTGAAAATTTCGCCATCAATACCATGTGAGGGATAAATATTATAGGCCTGGGGGCTCTCAAATTCCTCCTGTGGCAATTGTAAAGGCATCAGAAACTGGCTTGTTTTTCGTAATATGTTAGTGGCTTCTTCCGCCGTAACATGCATTTTATTTTTTGTAGTAATGTACATACATATTATTTATTAAAAAAACGCTCCCAAGGAGTGAAACTATAATAATAAAAAAATAGATTGGGAGGTACTTTGTATTTAATTGGTTATAATGTACAAACATAAAAATAATTTTAAATAATCAAATTATTCCGAAAAAAATTAATTTTGCGTAGCCACATGATATTCGCGTTAAGAATTTAAGAATTGGCTGCATTACTTATCTTTAATTGCAATGAAGTATTCCATCGATCATAAAAGCCCCATACCACTGCACGCCCAGGTTGAGACTTTGTTACGGAATTTAATTTCTGAAGAAGAATATCAAAACGGCAAAATATTACCTAATGAAGTTGAATTGGCAAAAGTGCTGGCGATATCACGCACCACATTGCGTCAGGCTATTAATAAACTGGTTTACGAAGGATTACTAATTAGAAAGAAAAGGACAGGCACCAGGGTTGCGCAGGGAACTGTCAGCTCAAAGTCCAATAACTGGCTGAGCTTTTCACAGGAAATGAAGTTACGCGGCATTCCAATCCGCAATTTTGAATTACATGTAACATGGGTATACCCCGAAGAATCACTAGCCAATTTTTTTGAAATCAAACAGGACAAAAAAGTGCTCAAAATGGAGCGCGTAAGAGGACGGCCTGATGAACCCTTTGTTTATTTTGTATCTTATTTTCATCCGCGTATAGGCTTAACCGGAGACGAGGATTTTAAACGGCCTTTGTATGAAATGCTTGAACAGGACTATTCTACTATTGCCACACTATCCAAAGAAGAAATCAGCGCCCATGCAGCTGAAGACGTTGTTGCAGACAAGTTAAGAATACCCGAAGGCAGCCCGGTTCTGTTTCGTAAACGCTTTGTGTTTGACCAGGGAGAACGCCCCATCGAATATAATTTAGGCTACTATAAAGCCGACAGTTTTGTTTATACCGTGGAGAGCCGGAGATAATAGATATAGGAGGGGTGTTTGTTACACGTACACGACCTACTGAACCGTTCTAGACTTATTGCCGCCCACAGGATATTAGGTCCAGTCCAACGCACCGGCCCCTTAATAAGGCGACGGATAACCTCTACCCCTCTCTCCCTATCGCTGCAAAGAAGATACTAATTTGCCAAGTAACTGTTGCTTCTGACCGCAAGGGAAGTCTTATATTAATGTCTCTACACTTCTACGGTTCCAAAAACCTTACCAGCTAACTTTGAAAGCGGTCGATTCATTTTTTACAGTGGAAATAGCTGAATCTTTGATTACCAAATCACCACTTACATTACTCGAAATAAACAACGGCCACTTTCCATTTACAGCCAACCCATAGCTTTTTATAGTAACATTATGCAATGACGTATTCGATAAGGTGCGGGTTTTATCTGGGCCAGCTTTAGTTACGATATCGAGTCCATTAGAAAAACTGTTGTTAATGTATACGTTTTCAATCCTGATTCCGGAGATATTCTTTCTGTCGGGACATAATTCAATCGCACCCCGCCAGTCCCATTCGTGATCAAAACCACCGCTATTGGTAATTTCGCAGTTGCGGACCACCGTAGTGCCGCTAAAATTATTATCTACGCCGTTCTCTGCATTATCTGTCGGAAAAGTGGAACTGATTAATACCGCTGATCCTTGCGAAATGTCTTTAAAGTAACAGTTTTCGATCATGTTACTTTCCCCTCCGTAAATGGCCGAACCATTGGCCAAAAACGGCAGTTCAGCAGTGCAATGACTGATGACATTGAACCCTGGAGCAAACTGTTGTTGCTCAAACGCTGCGGGCCAAATTGCAAAGCAATCATCACCGGTTCCGCGGGCAGTACAGTTGGTAATGGTGGAGTGCCGCATACCAACACAAAAGTTAATGCCGTCTGCCATAGTATTACGCATGCGACAACCGGTTATCATAAGATTTTCGGAGTTTTCTATCCACATGCCTACTTTGGTATGCTCTATCCAAAGACGCGAAATAGTTGAATTGCGGCCGTACGAGCCAACAATACCGTCATTAGCTTCATGGTCGCTCCGATAGTTAAGCTTACCAATGATGGCAAAGTCGGCAAGGTGAATATTGCTGCCATTGCCCTTTATCCGCACTCGTTTGTTCGAATCGGTATATAGATTTTCATCCCCTACCAACGCGCTATGCCACATACCGGCTCCCTGTATAGTTACGTTTGCGGGTATCGTTAAATCACCTGCTATTTTATAAGTGCCAGCAGGTATCCAAACAGTTTTACCGGCCAATGCTGCTGCTGCAATACATTTTCTAAAAGCGGCTGTATAATCATCGGAGACTACATTATCTGCAAAGGCTTTATCGGTAACAGCCAGTGAATTTGCAGGAGCCGTTAATGCAGGTGCAATTTCTTCCAGGTCAGCCAGGTCAATTACACAATAAGCAGCGTCGTCATCGCGCTCGTTGCCAAATTGAATACGGATGACATCACCTTTAGCAATGCTCAAATCTTTTATCCTGATCTCGTTATAGAAATTACGCGGTTTGCCACCACGCGGATCATTAACGAAAGGGTATTCCCCGTAAAGCCAGGAAAACCTGGAAGAAAGTTTATAATGGCCAATAACATTATTATTTTTCAAGAGACTAACGGTAGCAGTAGTACCACCGCCTCTCCTTCCGTCGGGAATGCTATAGCGGATCACCATTGCATTCGCTTTAACAGTAGCAGCAAATTCAACGAACTGTCCTCTGGAAACCAGTTTAACGCATTTTTGACCTGAAGACTCGGTTTCCACATGGTACGGATCATAGCGCGGGCCGAGGACGGTTCCGGTTGTTTTCATATTCTCAGCCTCATAAGTCGTCCAGGGGATGGTTGCGCCATATTTTTCCTGTCCCCAACTACTTGACCCGCAAAAGAGCGCCGCCAGCACCAGGTATAAATATTTAAAATTCATAGACTTTATTTGCCGGGAAAACGAAAACAACCGGCGTCGATTTTATTGATCAGTTAATTGGTTTTATGCTAAGTGCACAGCCGCCGCCAGGTGCGAGTTTAATTTTCAGGACAGTTTTGCTGTTCACTTTTCGACGGGTGATACGGTAAGCCTCCGGCTTGGTTTTCCAATCCGCATCCGGCGCGTCAGCATAAATGGTCGCCTCATATTGCTTGTCTTTATCCAGGAAAGCAAGCGGCATCATCGCCGTACGCGCGTTCTCATCTGTAACTGCACCGATGAACCAGTTGGCGGTACCTTTAGCTTTACGCGCGGTAGTGATATAATCGCCCGGTTCGGCTTCAAGTACTTTGGTATCATCCCAATCCGTGGCTACGTCTTTAATAAACTGGAATGCATCCATGTGCGCGTTATAGTTTTCGGGCAGATCTGCTGCCATTTGCAGCGGACTGTACATTACCACATATAGCGCCAGTTGCTTGGCCAAGGTAGTCCTCACATGTCTTGATGAGTCCGCCGTGTAGCCTCTTATTTTAAATATACCGGGGGTGTAATCCATCGGCCCGCCCATTAGCCGCGTAAAAGGCATAATGGTTTCATGCTCTGGCGGGTTACCTGTGCTGGTAAAAGCATTGTATTCATTGCCGCGTCCTGCTTCACAGGCCATCCAGTTAGGGTAAGTACGTTGTAATCCGGTAGGCCGTACGGGCTCGTGTGCATCAAGCATTACATGATATTCCGCTGCTTTTTGCGCAACACGCACGTAATGTTCTACCATCCACTGCCCGTCATGATGCTCACCTCGTGGAATAATCCGGCCAACATAGCCGGTTTTTACCGATGGGTAGCCAAACTTGTTCATAAAACGGAAGGCGGTATCCATTTGCCGTTCATAATTGGTTGCCGATCCGGAAGTTTCATTATGCATAATCATTTTAACCCCTTTAGATGCGGCGTAATCGGAGATCGCCTTCACATCAAAATCCGGGTAAGGGGTTACAAAGTCGAACACGTTTTCCTTCCAGTTGCCAAACCAATCTTCCCAGCCGGTGTTCCAGCCCTCTACTAAAACCCCTTGTATACCGTTCTTTGCTGCAAAATCAATATAACGCTTAACGTTTGCCGTATTGGCGCCATGCAGTCCGCTCGGCTTCAGCTGGCCGTTAGGTAAAGTATCCTTTACATTATTTGCATAGCTCCAGGTTGATTTGCCCGTCTGCATTTCCCACCATACCCCAACAAACTTCATAGGCTTAATCCAGCTGGTATTTGCAATTTTTGAGGGATCGTTTAAGTTCAGGATCAGTTTTGATGTTAAAATATCGGCAGCCTTATCGCTCACGATTATCGTGCGCCATGGCGTGTGGCAGGGTGCGTGCATATAGGCTTTGTTACCTACTGCATCGGGCACCAGGCTTGCTGTTAGTTTATGGGTACTGCCCGACACATGCAACTGCATGGCCGGATAATCAATCAGGCCAGCTTCGTGAATGTTGATATAAAGCCCGTCGCTGCTTTTCATCATTAAAGGGGTTTGAACAGCGTATCTGTCAGGCGCAACTCGCACAGCAATATCTGTAGACGATTCCACCATTTTCCGGTTATCAATCTCGCTTAACCTGGATGTCGTATAAGGATATTCATTACTGTCATAATCGCCCGGAATCCAGAACGTTTTATGATCGCCTGTAAGCGCAAACTCTGTTAGCTCATTTCGGATAATAAAATAATTAAGTCCGGGTTGTTGGGGAAACTCATAGCGAAATCCAACGCCGTCCTCAAATACTCTAAACACCAGGTCCAGAAGCAAACATGGCGAAGCTTTTTGCTTTAAGTGAACGGTAAGTTGCTGGTAATGATTACGGATATGGCTTACTTCACCCCACACAGGTTTCCATTGTTCGTCCACTTCCTTTTTTTCCGTGTGCAGGACTTCGAAGTTTTGATAAAGCTCAACACTGTCTTTTAACATGAAGCCTAAAGCCGATTTATTAATCACGGGTTTATGTTCAAATTCAACAGCATAGAAAGGCCTGCCCGCATTGTCCAACATCACGTCCAAATGGACCTTTTTCATTTCGGCGCTTGCAACCGGCTTTTCCTGTGCAGTTGAGGCCTGATGAACGGACAGTATGACTGCTAAGCACAGCCAAAGTTGTTTCATCATATTTTTTGAATATTTGATCGGTATAATCAATACCTATTTTTTAAAAAAGTGCAGCCCCATCTTTTGATGGGGACTGCACCATTAATCAACGTTTAAATCAGTATTAATAACCGGGATTTTGTTTAATCTTAGCGTTTGAATTGATCTCAGAAATTGGAATAGGCCATGAATAAGACTTTGCTTCATTAAAGGTAAGCGGTCCGTTTACATTGATGGCTGTTTGATAATAGGCAGCTTCTGAAGGGCCAATACGCCATCTGCATATATCAAACCACCAGTGCCCTTCGTTAAATAACTCGGCCCAGCGCTCATAATACAGCGGGTTGTTACCTAAAACAGGATCATTGATGGCTGTTGTTTTAGCCGTAATCGACGCATAATCAACAGGCGACGGATTATTAACCGGGTACCCGTAAGCACGGCGTTTTACCTTATTGATATATTCCAGACCCGTAGCATTGTCGCCGCTTTTAATGCTTGCTTCCGCATACAACAAATAAACGTCGGCCAGGCGTAACAGGTAATAATTCCAGGCATCAGCCACACCCTGGCCGTTTAAACCAACATTTTCGTTGTACATAATCGGCGCGTATTTTCTCATGCCCCAGCCGTAAACAGAAGGGTTACCGGCGTAGAAATTAGGTTTAGAAGCAGGCGCATAATTAACCCCGTCGAACCTTAAAGAATCAACCCAGGGCTGAACCGCATTTACATATAAACGAGGATCGGCGGTTTGAGCAGTCCGAACCAGTAAAGCGGCCTGTTTATAAGCCGGATCCATAATTTGCTGAGGGTTGTTGTACTTTGGCCCAATAGTGGCATTATAATTGGGATTGGCAACCAGATTATAACTCGTGCCAAGCGGATACCCAAAGCGTACAACATTTCTATCATGAAAAAACTCATTTCCATAGCCCAGTGGATAGGCGGCAGCTTCGGTGCCGTTGCTACCTAAAACAAATGGAGCCCAAATAAGACCATCAATAGAGGTGGCATTAGCAGCCCCACTATAAATACCGTACCCACCATTTGAATTGGGATCGATATTGAGTTCGAACAATGATTCCTCATTAAACTCATTGGCGCTGTTTCCATTAAAGGCATCATGATATTTTGAATACGGCATGAGTGACTTACCGCTATTTTGAATTACATCAAGCAATACTGGCTTTGCACTTGCCCAATCCTGAGTAAACACATAGGCTTTACCCAGTAAACCCTTTGCAGACCATTCTGTAACCCGGCCAATATCAACACCTGTCCATATTTTTCCCTTTAGAAGTACCGCAGCCTGCTTCAAGTCGTTCTCAATAAAATCCCATGTCTGCCTTACGGTGCTGCGGGCAACCTGCGTGCTGGCCAGGTCTGTAGCTGCTTTAGCGTAAAGTGGCATACCCATTTTATTATCATTGGCTCCGCCACTCACCGGATAGGCTTCGCCAAACAGACATTCCAGTTCAAAATAGTAGTATGCGCGAAGGAAATAAGCTTGGCCTAAAATGTAATTCACATTGTGTGCATCAGCCGAAGTAGCGTATTTCTTATTATAAAGATCTACTCCAGCAATTACGGCATTACAGTTTTTAACACCTACAAATAATGCAACCCAGGCATCACTGGAGTGAGAATTACCCACTGTAAGATTGTTGGCCGCCATTTCATTCCAGGCGATATCGCCATTGTAAACCGAGTTTACCGTATGGGTAGAATTTGAGAGCGCCTTAGGCAGAAAATTAAAGCCGAACAGTCCTGGATCGCGCAGGTTAGAATAACAAGAAGCAAGCAAGCTATTCAGGTCGCTCACGGAAGCCGGATAGTTGGCCGTACTGTAAGCATTTTCAGGGCTTAGCAGGAACGCCGGATCCTTCTTGCAGCCAACTCCTGACAACAAGCCAACCGCTAATAAGCCTATATAAAGTTTTTTAAACATATGCGAAGTTTTTTTGGTAAACGTTAAAAATTGATATCCACGCCTGCTGAATAAATGCGGGTTTGAGGATAATTGGTTACTACATCAAGACCACGGGTAGTTACATTACCAAAACCAGAAGTGGTGTAGGCACTGGCCAGTTCCGGATCAAGGCCGGTGTATTTGGTGATTACAAATACGTTGTTGGCCATTACAAATACCCTCAAAGTCTTAACAGCTATTTTTCTTAAGAAACCGTTGGAAAAAGTATAACCCAACTGTGCGTTTTTAAGCTTCAGGTAACTGCCGTTCTCCACAAAATAGCTATTTACAGAAGTATAGTTCTGGTTTGGATCCAATGTAAAGCCTCCAGGAGTGGCCATGCCAAGCCTTGGCTGAGATGTTAAACCATTGTTACCCAAAAAGGAATCATTGAATACACGGCTTGTAGTATTACCATCGGCAAATGGATACTGCTCATAAGCTTTAACACCGTTGAATAGCTGTACGCCCATTACGCCGTTAAACAGCAACTGCAGATCGAAGTTATGATAATTAAACCGCGCGCTGATACCGTATACCATCTTTGGGTTAGGATTACCAATGATCTGACGGTCATTGGCATCGATCTTTCCGTCGCCATTTACATCCTGATAGATCAAGTCGCCGGCATGCGCCGTATTGCCATTTACTTTCTGGCTGGCAGCTTCTGCATCGGTTTTAAAAATGCCCTGTACCTTATAGCCATAGAATGAACCGAAAGGTTCGCCCGCCTTGGTGATAGTAATGGTTTGGTTCGGCATCATGTTGAAACCGGTATCACCATTGTTGTAGAAATTGTAGCCATCGTAGAATGCGCCTGTCGCGGTACCGTTAAGACTAACAACCATGTTTTTATTAAAGCCAGCATTCACACTAACGTCATAGCCAAAAGCACCTGCCTTGTCACGGAACCCTACTAAAAATTCAAAACCACGGTTTCTTACCTTGCCAACGTTTGCATAATAAGGCTGTGTTATCCCGGTACTTGGGGAAACAGGCAAACCGTATAGCATATCAGAAGTAGTTTTATTATAGTACTCAAAGGTGTAGTACAATCTTCCTGCTAAAGCATCGCCATCTAAGCCTAAATTGGTTTCCGTTGTAGTTTCCCAGCTAACGGCGGAGTTTGGAATATTAACAGTGCTGTTGGCAATTAACAAAGGTGCACCAGGTGCAAAATTTTGTCCGCCTGCAGATACCCCGGAAGTGCTGTTGAACTGGCGTATACTGGCTGTATACTGGTAAGGTGCAATAGCACTATTACCCAATGTGCCATAACTTGCCCTGAACTTTAAGTTGTTAATTACTTTCTTCAAGGGCTCAAAGAAGTGCTCTTCGCTTACGGTCCAACCGATAGATCCGGCAGGGAAAACACCGCTTTGCTTGTTTGGACCGAATTCTGTGAAATTAGCATCACGACGAATAGAGCCAGAAAGATAATACTTGCCTGCGTAATTATAATTAACCCGTCCAAATTCTGATTTGATTAAGCCCTGCGGATCGTATTGTCCGGAGACGGCAAGTCCAGAATTTGATGTCTGGATAAAGGAATAACCAGGTAGACCAACAGAGGTTTCCATTGCATTGATGTTGCTGAAGGAGTTGGTAATTTGCTCATAACCAGCCAGTGCATCAATGTGGTGTTTGCCAAAATTTTGGTTGTAGGTTAGCAGATAGTCGATGAGCAACTGAGTGCTTTGAAGCGAAAATCTGTTAAGCGAATTATCCGGCTGTACAACCGACCCAAAATTGAAGCTATTTTGAAAGTAGTTCTGTGTTTCCAGATAGTAATTATAGCCAACGTTGGTTCTGAAATTAAGGTGCAGAGGTAACTTTATATCGGCGTAGACATTAGTTTGCAGGTTGTTCTTGGTGTTTTGAACATTGGCCGACATAATAGCACCCAGTGGATTTGGACCCGAAAATGCTAAGCCTGTATAACCACTCGGCTCCGTACCCCAGCCACCGTTGCTGCTATAAACAGGGATGATGGGTTGTGTTCTGAATGGGGCATTGTGAAAATCAGCCTGGGCACCGATCGGAGGTGCTGTTTGACGTTGTGAAAAGGCCACTTGCTCACCTATCTGGATAAACTTGCCCAGCTTATAGTCGGTATTGATGCGGGCGCCGCCGATATTGGAATAATTGCGCTGGAGAACACCATTCTGTCCGTTGTAAAAACCGGAGAACAGGTAATTCACCACCGGCGATGCTCCTGAAATGGACAGATTATAGTTCTGCTCATGGGCATTACGGTATAGCGTATGTACCCAGTCGGTATTGGTAAGCGTATCCAGTTTGTTTGCATTGGCAAAGACAGAAGGCCTCACCAGGTTTTCCAATTGTATAAATCCATTTTTATCCAAAAGGGTTACCAGTTTTGGCCTGGTAATGCCGTAACGTTGCGAAAACGTAATATTAGGCTTACTGCTTGTTCCGGAACCTTTTTTGGTAGTCACTAATAAAACACCACCCGCGCCCGAAGCACCGTAAATAGCTGCAGAACTCGCGTCTTTCAATACTTCAATTGAAGCGATATCCTGCACGTTTAAACTATTAAGATCTGGTACCCGGATCCCGTCCACGATGTAAAGCGGAGCTGGTTGATTAAAAGATTCCACCCCACGAATGGTGATCGTAGGTGTGGCATCAGGTGCGCCAGATGCTTGCACTACGTTTACACCGGCCACCCTGCCTTCAAGGGCAGCTACCGGACTTGTAATTGGCTGATCTTTAAAGGCCTCGCCCTGAACGGAGCCTACCGAGCCGGTGATATCCCGCCGACGTTGCACACCATAACCAACAACCACCACATCATTTAACCTACGGTTATCAGTTGTCAATTGAATAATGATTTGCTGCCGGCCGTTTAGGCTTACTTCCTTCCTGATATAGCCGATAGAAGAAAATACCAATACATCATTTGTTGAAGCATTAATTTTAAAGTTACCGTTAACATCCGTGTTGGCGCCTCTGGTGGTTCCTTTAATAACCACCGTAACGCCGGGAACTGTCTGCCCCGATTCGTCGATTACCTTTCCGGTAACCTGGGTTTGCGCGGTTGCTGTTAATGCAAACAGCGTAATCAGGGAGCAAAAAAGTAGTTTTAGTAAATGTTTTTTTTGCATAAGATTTTACATAGTTGATTTGGGTTTATAATTCTGATTGTAATACTGATAAGCGAGGCCATACAAACCTGCTTTTACCTTAGCCGAATGGCGGTGTCATTGCAAAAGTCCGAACACGTGCTGGCATCCGGCAATGCGTTTCAAATACATTCATAAGTTTTAAGAAATTGGGTTTACAACTACAGCCAGCCTACCCTGAACTTAGTATGCTGATTGGTTGTATCAAAGAGAGGTGTTATTTAGGCCTGTTCAAATTTTCAAAGGGAAAATATAAACGATGTGAACAGCTTAATCGAGCTAAATAATTAATATGCAGCTGGTTATTAAACAACCTAACAAGCAGAAATATAAATGATTTGTAGTATTATGTGTGGTGAGAAAGTTCTTTAGATCGCTTTTATAGCCATAATTTGCTGCTCAAAAACGTCATTTTCTACTTTGGATTTACTTTTGATCCGAGCCTTATAATTGTAAATTGTATTGACAGAATATTCCAGAATGTTTGCAATTTTTTCCGTGTCGGTAATTCCTAACCGAACCAGGGCAAAGATGCGCAGGTCTGTATTGAGTAACTGATTGGGCAGAAGCTTTACCTGGTGCTCTTCGCAAAATAATGCATTGTACGCTTCCACGAAATTGGGAAACAACTTAAGAAAGGCCCGGTCAAAGTTGATGAACAGCTCCTCCCGCTCTTTATTCAGATTAATATTATTAACCACTAAGCGAATGTCTTCATACTTTTTGCTGATTAGTTTGGTATCGACAGAACGCTTAAACTTTTCGAGCTTGTTAATATACTCGCTAATGAGGTTAAAATAATAGCCGATGTATTCTTCCTTAATGCGCTCCGCTTCATTAAGCTTATTAATGGTACGCTGTAAATTGCCGTTGGCTTCCAAAATAGCTTTGTCTGCAATGCGAAGCTTTTGAAGCTGTTTATAGATAATGAAAGCAAACACCAGCACGGTGATAATCAGAACTGTTAATAGCGAAGCATAAAGAAGCAATGCCCTGCGCTGCCCTTCGACAGAAGTTATCCGTTCTGCAGCAATAACAGGCAGTATAGCACTTACCTGCAGTTCACGCTGCCGGGCTCCGTAATAGGTAGCATCATCCATAGCTTGCTTAATGTATACATAGGCGTTTTCAATATCGCCGTTCTCATGCAGCAATTTGGCTAAGTTAAGCATGGCAGCCGCCTCCTTGGTAGAGGAACGAACGTCGGCGATAGCGGCAGAAATGAGCAGGTTAATGGCACTATCGCGTTTGCCCGTGCGAATATAAATATCGCTTAAAGTAGAAGCAGTTACGGCAAATTGATGGTTGGTGAGATGATACTTAGCAATGAGTAACTGTAAGCTGCTAATGGCCTGAGCAATATTGCCGGCTTTAACATATTTAAGACCATTGTAATAAACATATTCAAAACTTCCCCGCGTTGTTATAGCCGATGCCGAGTCGATATAATGGCCGGCCAGGCGATTATATAATGCGGAGTAATAGTTATCCAGGTCAAAGTCGGCAAGATCATAATAAGTGCGGGCTGTTAAATAGTAGTACTCCCGTTTCATACTATCTGGCAGCATTTTTACCGGAATAGTTTTCAGTGAATCGAAAGTCTCTTTAAACATGCCGGAGGATAGTAGAATAAATCCCAACTTTACTTTTCCATAGGCTACGCGCACGGGGTCATGCATGGAACGTCCCAATTGCAGCAACTTTTGTGCGTAATTAAATGCTTCGTTATAATTAAAGCTTTTATAATCGTTATACAGTTGGAGGTATATCCCGTACCTGGTGATAGGATTAAATTTACCGTCCTGGTTTAATGATTCTTTTAAACGGCCAATTCTCTTTATTTTCTCTGCATCAAATTGCCTTTTATTGCTTAGCACTTCATTGAGCCTTACCAAACTGCTGTCGTAGGCTGCGGCAAAACCGGCCGCATGAAATACAAATAAGCAAAAGCCTATCAAAAAGAACCGCTTCATGAAGTTTACAGATTTTATTTGGCGCCACCGGAATAAGGTCACCAAAAAACAATAGGCATAAAAGTATGAAATCGGTTAAATATTGACGTTGTTATTTTATAAAATATCGGAAAGGCGAGTTGAGTCGTCAATTTTATACCAAAGAGATGATCATAATTTCACTTAAATATCGGCTTATCAAAAAGCGACTGCATTACGTGATAAAAAAGCAGGATAATTTTCCCTTATCCTGCTTTGCTGTGAGATTGTTGTTTTCTCGACTTGCGCTCACATCTCGTTAATAAGTTTGTCCGCTGGTTCCTTATTTCAACTGAGTAAACCCCTGCAATTTACTCCTCCGCTAACTGAAAGTTCATCGGAATGGTATACTGTACTCGCACTGGCTGGCCGTTTTGCATACCAGGCTTCCATGCAGGTGCAAGTTTCAATACACGAACCGCTTCTTCGTCGCAACCTGATCCAATTCCTCTTATAACTTTGATGTCCGATAGGTGTCCGTCCTTTTCTACTACAAACGAGACTATCACTTTTCCCTGAACACCATTTTCACGGGCAATAACAGGATAACGTAGGTTTTTCTGTAGAAATCTGGACCATGCTGCAGCTCCACCTAATGGTTCAGGAGAGACCTCTGCAATTGGTAGGATATCTGTCCCAGTGGATTGCGCAGCTGCAGAACCGTTGCCGCTTCCATTGCCTGATGTCGGGGGTAAATTTACTGCTCCTTCTTTTCCATTCAGTGTTTCAGGACCGATTGCTGCTTTTTCAATCTGAGTTATTTTAGGAGGTTCTGCAGTACCCTGATCACTCGGGCGCATTACGGGCACTGCTATAGTTTTAACGGGCGCTGCTGCAGCGGGTGTGGTATGAGGTAATGATTTATGTACTTGCTGAGGCTGTGTTTTATAAACCTGTTCCTTAGGAGGCTTGACAGGTTTAACATGGGTTAAATCAACTACAACCAGTGTATCTGTTGAAGATTCCTTTGTTTTATGAGATGCTACAAGGCTGAGTGCAAACGCGGTCCCCACAAAGGCAAACACAGTTATGGCAATTGCCTTTGACATGTTACGGCCATAGTGTCGCCTCAATTCGTAAGCACCGTAATTTTTGTTTCTGTTGTCGAATACAAGGTCGAGCCACTCGGCCTTGTACAAATCAAATTTTGAGATAAGCATATAGTTTGAAATTTAATTTTAAATAATAACGCTTTAAACGAATAAAATATTTCAAACCAAATACACTTTTATAATTTTTTTCTCTTAAAAAGAGAATTAGGTGAAGCAATTCAATAGATATGATATTTTTCTTACCATATTGAAAAGAGAATTGTATTATGACAAAATAAATTTAAAAGAAGAGATGATCGATACTACCAATTCTTTGTAGAAATTCTCTTGATAGAGTCTTTGGCGGTACGAGCTATATTTTTGCCCGACAGAAAAGCTTTGAGCTCATTATCAAAGTTATGACAAAATGAGCCGCACATATCCAAATAGCGTTCCTGATCTACTTTCTTAAACATGGCATCTTTTTCTAAAGGATAGTTAAGGCCGTTTGCACGCTCGTATACATTGTACCGGTTTCGCTGGTAAGGAGTAAATACAAAGTTGGTAAACCAGTATCTGTACTTTTGCTCTTTCAACTCAAAATTTAGGTCGAAATCTATTTCGCCTTCTTCATGCCCTACTATTGAGGATTTATAAATGACTAACTTTCCGTTTCCGGTCAGCAATTTTGCATCATGCTGTTTTATCTTAATATTAGGATAGCCGCTTTTTAGGAAGTCTAAGATCTTCCTTTCTGTGGCTTCGACTCCCGCAGCCGTTTCTCTCACCTGATAATAGGTATACTTATTATCCTCATTTAACATGAGGTATTTTTTTTGAGCAATACACGCGCTGCCCACAAACACCACTAGCAATATAGAAAATAACGTTTTTTTCATACCCATTCAATAATTCTGTTAAGGTTAACTATTTAAACATAAGCAATATCCTGCACTAATAATAATTTCGGCGGGCTTAATCATTCATAAACTCCCAGGCACTATGATAGCCATTTACGGACTCAGCATAGGCAATAAAATCCTTATAAAAAGCAGCCTGACCAAGTGTTGAACTATCGCCCACTATAACTAACTTTTGTTTTGCACGCGTCATGGCCACGTTCATGCGACGCACGTCGGCCAGGAAGCCGATTTCTCCCCGCGGATTGCTTCGGGCCATACTAATATAAACAATGTCGCGTTCCTGTCCCTGGAAACTATCTATGGTATTTACAGCCACACGATCGCCCAGGGCTGCTATCACTGCATAACCTTTAAGCTGCTCGCGCAATAGTCTGATCTGCTCCTGATAAGGCGATATAACCGCAATGGATGGAAATTGCTCTATGGAATAATAGTCGTTAAGCGTTGTAATCTGTGTTAATAAATGCTTACACAAAAAGGCACATTCTTCTTTATTGAAGGTACTGGTGCCCTCCTGCTCTTCATCAAACCCGCAACCAGCTGTATCAATAAACAATAATGGATCATCTCCGGGAAAAAGTACCTTATGAGCTACTGACTGATCAGCCTTTAACCGGCCCTCATAAAACTCGCCTGACGAAAACCTCATAATTTTCTCGTTCATCCGGTACTGCTCTTCCAGTAATACTACCGCCTGCGGGTGTAGCGTTACATTTTTCTCCATCAAGGTGACAGCCAGCCCTTCGCTGGCGGCAGCTGCTGATTTTATAGTCGGCGGCAATTGAAAGTGATCACCAGCCATAACTACTTTTTGAGCCTTGAGAATCGGAATCCATGACGCCGGTTCCAAAGCCTGGCCAGCCTCATCAATAAATACTGTTTTAAATTTAATATCTCTTATTGTGTAGTGATTACAGCCAACCAGCGTTGCCGTCAGCACGTCGGCTTTTGACAAAATATCTTCTGCTATAAATTGCTCCAGGCTGTCAGCCTCTCTCATAACCTGGTGCGCTTCATTAAAAAGGGCCTTTCTTTGCTCCCGCTCGGCGCTGCCAAAGTTGCGTTTATATTTGCGCGCCATATCTTTGTATGCCGAAGCCTGCTTTTTGAGTTGCTTAATTTCTTTATTTCGGGAATGGTTAGAAATTTGATCATCAAGTGTTAAATGGAGCAATTTTTCTGAAACCCGTTCGGGGTTCCCTATCCTGACCACATTTAACCCCTGATCGGCTAATTTCTCGCTTAACAGATCCACCGCCGCATTACTCGGCGCAACCACCAATACCCGTTCCTTTAACCGTCTCACTTCGGCCTTAATAGCCTGCACCAAGGTGGTAGTTTTACCGGTGCCTGGCGGCCCGTGAACTATCGCCAGCTCATTTGCCATTAGTATTTTCTGAGCAGCCAGCTGTTGTGAAGGATTTAACTGAGTCGAAGTTTCCGGAACGTCTTCGTTCGAGAACGAAGACGGCTTAAGCCCCGTTAATACCTTTACCAGGTCGCCGCCCTTGTCCGCATTCAGTGCCGTCGAAGCTTTTTCAACGGCATTTTCCATTTCCTGGTAGCTGCGTTCGTCAAACAACAAATCTAAACCCAGCTTTCCATCCCGCATCCAATCTGGTAGTTCCTCTGTATATAGGGTTAATTTTATTCGTTCTTCATATACACCGGTAACAATCCCTTCCGTTCGAAACGCATCGTGATCATGGTTAGAAAACAAAGCCACGCTTGAACCAAAACGAAAATAATGCACTTGCTCTCTGTTACCCCCGCGTTCTACTTCTACGGTAGTATAATCGCCTCTTGTAGGCTCCGAGCTTTTAACAATTATCGGGTACCAGGTTACCCCGTTAGCTTTGCGTTCAGCTATAGATGCCGTCTGCATCAGCTTAATGTAAGACGACCGATCTTCCAGTCGCTCTTTTTTCAGCAGCGCCAACAGCTCTTCAAAATATTGCATGGCCACAAAAATAACAGGTCCATCCATTCAGGCGCGCTATCTGTACTATATAATTTGCTTTTGAATGATGTACAGAAGAGTTGATTATCTTTTATGAATGGTCCATACAAAAAAGAGGCTGGATCATCGCGACACAGCCTCCTGTTTTAAAGTTGGATATAAAAATTGTATAAGGTTTAGAACGCGTATACTGCAGCTACCAGGGCCTGTGCAGCACCTTTGGTTGGCATACCATTGCTGTCTACAAAAGCCTGCTGCGAGTTATTGTCAAATCTCACCTCCGGGATAAAGGTTAACGGACCTGCCTTTACATTTGCAGTAAAAGTTATTCCGGTTACAGAAGCACCAGGAGCCGGCCCTACTGATACATAACTGCCAGATTTTGATTTGAAATATTCGCCTCTTAAACCTAAGGTCACAGCCTTAGACACTGCAAGTTGCGGATATAGCGCCACACCAGAAAAGCCCCCGGTGTATGGAGTCGGAGCACTAAAGGTGGCAGCGTTTAATCCTAATTTAAAGGCATCAGTAATTTGATAGGTAGTTGTAAGGTCAAACTCGGTACCAGAAGCCGGACCAGTAATTAAGTTAAGGTACGCTGTCCAGTTTTTAACCGGCACTACCATTAACTGGGCCCCAAAAGTATTGATGCGGAAGTCAGAACGATAAACATTCCACTTATCGTTAAAGATACCAGCCATCAAGCTAACCTTGTCAGAAAAAGTGTAGGTAGCCTTAACGCCTGCATTTTGGAACGGACCGTTGGTAAACAGGTAAGAAGTTGAATAATTGAAGTTTCCTACCGGTGAGATCACCTCATAACCGATAAACGTAGCCATATAACCACCGGTAACGTTTAATTTGCTGGTTAAATCATAAGAAACGTAAAGGTTTTGAATATGATAGCTATTAGTAGTTTCATCATAAGCTCCCGCGGCGTTGGGGAGAGATTGCGATTGTCCACGAGGGCCAAAAGACACTTCGCCTACAAAGGAAGCAGCGCCAACTTTTTTCTTTAAACCAAGATCAACCATACCAATAGAAAAAGAATTCTGGTCTGTTGCAAAGCTGGTTGGGATATCTGAGCTTCCGCCGGAGTTTCTGAAGCCGGAGAAGTCGTATTTATAATAAGTATCTACCGATCCGGTTACTACCAGAGGTGGATCCTGATGTACTTTTGAAGTATCCTGCGCCTTAAGCGTGAATACCGTAGCTGAAAGAATAGCAAATAGGGATGTAAATGTTTTTGTCATGATAATTTAATTGATGATAAGTTGAATTGTGATTGAAACTTAAATACAGCGCCGATTTATGAGGCTGTAGCTTTCCTTACCGCATAAAAACAGCGCTTTTATGCCGCAATTAGTTAATAATAAAAATGGATTATTTAAAAACCCTTTGTGCAATCGTGCAGTTAAGGATTGCACAAAGGGTTGTTAGGATCCGCCTGTCAGAATTATCAGGCAGTAAAGGTTGTTTTTTCAGATTTTTCGAACAAACCTGTTAAACTGATATCGTCATCCTGAGATGGATAAACTTCGATACCATGTTCAAATACGTCTAAGCCGCCAACAGCAAGTTCGCCATGCTCTTCAACGCGCAGGTTCCATGGATGAGGTAACTTACGAATGATATACATTACCACAAAGGTTATTACAAACGTAGCTACAGTTATAGTGGCACTGCCGATAAATTGAGCTTCAAATACGCTCCAGCCACCACCATAGAATAAACCTGTTACAGGGGCCGTGTTATCAGCACCGGTTGGGCCGGTTACACCGTACTGGCCGCTTGCAAATAAACCTAATGATAGCGTGCCCCAGATACCAGCGAAACCATGTACAGAAACTGCACCTACCGGGTCATCAATACGTAACCACTCAATAAAGTAGATACCCAGAAATACTACTAAACCGGCAATGGCGCCTAATATTACAGAACCCAGCGGGCTAACCCAGTAACAAGGACAAGTAATAGCTACCAAACCACCTAAGAAACCGTTGATAGTGAAACCTAAATCGAATTTTTTGCGGGTTGGGCCAAACCAAAGTGCCAGATACATAGCTGCCATACCACCGGCGCAAGCGGCCAGCGTAGTGTTGGTAGCCACACGGCCAATACCTTGCATATCCATAGCGTTTAATGTACTGCCCGGGTTAAAACCGTACCAGCCAAACCAGAGGATAAAACCACCCACTGCGGCGACGAGTAAGTTATGTGCCGGAGGCATACCGCCTTTTTCTTTATCGTCCCGTTTAAATATACGACCTAAACGCGGGCCGAGCACAATACCACCTGCAAGTGAAGCTATACCACCTATAGTGTGTACCACAGTTGAACCTGCGAAATCGCGGAAGCCTTGACCTAACGACTCAAAGAAATGACCTTTGGTACCCATCAAAGCTAACCAGCCGTCAGGTCCCCAGGCCCAGTGACCGATAATTGGATAAATAAATCCGGTGATACCGATACTATATAATATATCACCACGGAAACTGGTACGGCCAATCATAGCGCCAGATACGATAGTTGAGCAGGTATCAGCAAAAGCAAACTGGAATATCCAGTGCGCAATTACCGGGATACCGGTAGCCTCATAGGTGGCAGGAGCTCCTGAAAGGAAAAACCAGTGTGTACCGATAAAGCCATTACCTTCGCTAAACATAAATGCATAACCAATAGCCCAAAACGCTATACCGCAAAGACAGGTATCGAATATACATTCCATTAAAACGTTAACTGTTTCCCGTTTACGTGCGAAACCTGCTTCCAGCATAACAAAACCTGCCTGCATACCAAATACAAGGAAAGCTGCTACCAGCGTCCATACCGTGTTAATGGTATTCATAAAAGTAGTTTCGTGAGCGGTGTAAGTTTCAGCTGCATGTGCTGAAGTGCCCACCAGGCCCGGTAAAACAATCATGGCGATTAACACCAATAACATGCCAACCATTTTTCCAGAAAAAATGACGGCACCGTAGGCCCACCTCTCCTTGGTTAACTTGGGGAAGGAGCTCAGCAATTTGCTCTTTTTTAAATGTACATTCATGTGCTTTGAGTTGATTAGTTTATAGATATGATTATTATTTCCTTTATTCCTTATTAACCACTTGGCATTTTTCACTTTTTTCAACTTTAATGAAAAACGGCAGCAATATTTTTAAAAACTATCTTCTTTTTATTACCAAAGACACAAAAACGCATGTCTTTTTACCAATTTTACATGAAATTAGATGTTTTAATTTCAAAAAGCAAATTTTTAGAAATAAAAATAGATAAAAATGTCAAAAAAATACAAAATCATCAATTTTAAAGCACCATAAACAAGGTATTTTACAATATTTTCAACCAAAAACAACAGCGTATACCCAAACACTCCTATTTACTCGTTCATTTTTTACAACCAACTTCGTTTTTTATGATTTATCTAATATAAGGGCAATAAAAACAGCATAAATCGAAGAAAAACCCAAAAGATTTAGTTCCTTTGATGGATAATTCTATTTTTGATCATACTTTAAACCTCAAAATATGTTGAATTTTCGTTTTCAGGCTCTGCAAGCTGTTTTAACGCGAACAATACCAGATGTAAAGGCTCCGGCCGTTAAAATTTCCGACTACTATGCCGCTAATGTTTTCGATAAAAAGAAAATGAAGGAAAATCTGTCGACCGAAGCATACCAGGCAATCATTAATTCTATTGAAACAAGCGAACCTATTGCTCGCGACACCGCCGAACACATTGCATCGGCTATGAAATCATGGGCTATAAGTAAAGGAGTAACACATTACACACACTGGTTTCAGCCCCTTACCGGTTCAACAGCCGAAAAACACGACGCCTTTTTTGAACCAACTCCTGATGGCGCCATCGAAAAGTTCAGCGGCGACGCTCTGGCTCAACAGGAACCCGATGCATCAAGCTTTCCAAGCGGAGGTCTTCGCAATACATTTGAGGCTCGCGGATATACTGCATGGGACCCTTCATCTCCAGCATTCGTTATGGGACGTACGCTTTGTATCCCAACCGTTTTTGTTTCTTATACCGGAGAGGCTTTAGATTATAAGGTACCTTTATTAAAGGCGTTGAGCGCGCTGGATAAAGCAGCAGTTGAAGTGTGTCATTATTTTGATAAAAGCATTGAAAAGGTAAATGCATCATTAGGTATTGAACAAGAATACTTTTTGGTTGACCTCGCCTTATTTAACGCACGCCCCGATCTTTATCTAACCGGTCGTACTTTATTCGGCCACATGTCTGCCAAAAACCAGCAACTAGAGGACCATTATTTTGGTTCTATCCCTGAACGCGTACTTGCCTTTATGCAGGATCTCGAAGCTGAGTCCTTATTATTAGGTATACCTTTAAAAACCCGTCATAACGAGGTGGCTCCATCGCAGTTTGAGTGTGCGCCAATTTATGAAGAAATAAATCTGGCTATAGACCATAATCAGCTCCTTACGGATATGATGGACAAAATAGCCAAGCGACATAACTTCAAGGTACTCTTACACGAGAAGCCTTACGCCGGCATCAACGGCTCAGGCAAGCACAACAACTGGTCGATGATTACCAATACCGGCAAGAATTTGTTGTCGCCGGGCAAAACGCCAAAAAACAACCTGATGTTTCTGGCCTTCTTTGTAAACACAATCAAAGCGGTTTATGAGCATGCCGATCTTTTAAGAGCATCTGTAGCATCGGTTAATAATGATCACCGCCTTGGTGCAAATGAAGCTCCTCCGGCTATTATCTCGATTTTCCTGGGTAGCCAATTAAATGATGTGCTTGACGAGATCGAAACTTCGCGCATCAGCAAAAAGATAAAAGATGAAGCCTTATTATGGCAGGGTATTCCTAAAATTCCGCAGATCTTAAAAGACAACACCGACCGTAACCGTACCTCTCCTTTTGCCTTT
>Ga0157369_10000220_pt1 | contig 79213 bp, 82 predicted proteins | sample C25metaG_FD_113461 | JGI IMG/M metagenome (GOLD analysis project Ga0157369, IMG submission 113461) | Corn rhizosphere microbial communities from Kellogg Biological Station, Michigan, USA - C2-5 metaG | ecosystem: Host-associated > Plants > Roots > Rhizosphere > Soil | place: USA: Michigan... | reverse complement strand
GGCGTTGCTCGATTACGGCATGCGCGCGAGCTGGAACGACAATAACGAATATGGGATCTGGGACGATCGGGCTTGCTTCTCCTTCTGGGGGCAGCCCCGCAAGGCGGCGGAAGCCCGTCCGCTGCAGGCCTTGCTGATGATGCGCGCGTCCAGAGCCGCCCAAATTGCGCAGGATCCCGACAGGCGGCCCTATGTGGTGACCCGTTCGGGTATGGCCGGGCTCCAGCGCTATGCCCAGACCTGGACCGGCGACAATCGGACCGACTGGAAGACTATCCGCTACAATATCAAGATGGGGCTGGGGCTGGCGCTATCGGGCATTTCCAATAGCGGTCATGATGTCGGCGGCTTTGCCGGTCGCAAGCCCGAGCCGGAGCTGTTCCTGCGTTGGGTGCAGGCGGGCATATTCATGCCGCGATTCAGCATCCATAGCTGGAACGACGATGGCAGCGTCAACGAGCCATGGATGTATCCGGAGATTCTGCCGGCGATCCGTCGCCTGATGGCATTTCGGCAGACGTTGGCGCCGTATCTGTATGACCTTCAATGGCGGTACCATCGCGATTACGAGCCGATGGTTCGGCCAATCTGGCATGATTTTCCCGCGGATCCTGCTGCCTGGACCGATGGCGACGATCATCTCCTGGGGCGCGATCTTCTGGTGGCGCTGGTCGTCGAGGCGGGCGCCGACACCCGGGCGGTGCGCGCTCCGGCGGGCGCCAACTGGGTCAGTCCCTGGAGCGGCGACCGCGTCGAGGGCGGTGCGATTGTCGTCCTTCCCGCATCGATCGATCAGCTGCCACCCGTGCTTGCGCGCGAAGGCTCGGCAATCCCTGTCGATCTGGCGCGGGGCGGCTTCCGTCCGGGCGCGTTCGATCGTGGTCTGTGGCTATTTCCTCCGATCGGCGATGCCACCTTCGACTGGCACTTTCATGAGGATCAAGGCGAACTTGTCGCCGCCCCGGACCGATGGTCAGGCCGGTGCCGAACGACAGCCGACGCGGTTATCGTCGAGGTGCATCGTGAGGGCAGCCGATCGTTCGGCGATGACCGGCTGACCTTGCTTCTTCCACCAACCGACAATCGCCGGATCATAATCGAGGGGCATTCGGCGACCCCGCGCGACGTCGATGGGCGTCGAGGTGTGCAGATCGCCCTTGGAAACTGACCGGCAGCGACCCTCCGGCTTGGTCCGACCGAGCAGGTCGGGCCGCATTCGCATAAATTTATATATATTTGTCAGCTAGATAATCCAAAAACCCATCGCCTTATCCCGCTCTTGCAAGATTTTTCATGGTAAGGTAAATCTGGGCAGACCAATTTCTACGCATAATCTGAGGAGGCCAGGCCAGGGTACGTAGAGGCTGCATATCGAGAGGCGGCTTCGTTCGTTCGGTCTCGGCGGAGCCGCATAGTGCTTGGAATTGGCTTAAAAACCATCTTATATTATGCTTACGGCACTAAATATCGAAGCTTAGCCAATAATATTTAAAAACTATAAAATAACTTTAATTTGGGAGGGTTGATATGAATAAGCGTGTCCTGCTTTTGGCTGGTGTGAGCTTTATTGCCGCGCCCGTATTTTCTCAGAATAGTTCTGCCGCTCCGTCTGATAATAATACTGGCCTAAGTGATATTATCGTAACGGCGCAAAAACGGGCGCAGAACCTGCAAAGCGTGCCGGTGGCGGTCACCGCTCTTTCCTCGGAAGCACTGGGAAATCAGAACGTCACCAACTTTGCCGATCTCCGCCGGGTTGCCGCGTCGCTCACGGTTACGCAGGCGACTGCTTCGCCGAACAATGCGATCATTCTGCGCGGCATCGGCACATATGCCTTCTCCATCGGCGTGGAGCCGAGCGTCGCGGTTATCGTCGACGACGTGCCGGTCGTGCAGCAGGCGCAGGCGTTCGATAATCTGAACGATATCGAGCGTGTGGAAGTGCTGCGTGGTCCGCAAGGCACTCTGTTCGGCAAGAATGCTTCGGCCGGTGCGATCAACATCGTCACCCGTGATCCCGGCAGCCGCACCGAAGTAGCCGGCGAACTTGTCGCAACCACCGATTCCGAGTTCGGGGGGAATGCGAGTATCTCGACGCCGCTGGGTGCCGGCGTTGGTCTGCGGGTTAGCGGCTATTACGATCATTTTAACGGCGACATCGAAAACATCGCCAACGGTCACACGCTTGCCGATTGGAAGAAATGGGGGATCCGCGCAAAGCTGAAAGCGGAATTGGCTCCCGGGCTGACCGCGACCTTGACGGGCAATTATTCCTCGTTTGACCAGGATGGCACGGCGGGCGCCTACGGCACGCTTCGCTATATCAACCTCAACTATATTCCGGTTGGCGCAACCAAACCTGTGGTGCCGACGGTCGCCAACGTATCCTACCTGCCGGCCTTGGTGGGAATCACGCCGGGAACCGACAATTACAAGGTGAGCCTCGATAATGACTCGCCGACACATAATGCGCAGGCGACCTTCAGCGGGAAACTGAATTACGATGCAGGGTTCGCCAACCTGATTTCCGTGACGAGCTATCAGGACTGGAAATATAATTTCACGGCTGACGTGGACCAGTCGGCGCTCAATGTCGTCGGAACGAGCACGCCGATCACGCAACCGGTTGGTCCGGCCACGGGCGCCAATCAAAGCGGCCCATATCACTCCACGGAGTTCACCCAGGAGCTTCGGATAGCGTCAAAGGGCGCGGGCAGGCTCTCCTACGTCGCCGGTCTGTTCTACGCGGATGCCAAGACCACCCGTGATTTCGTCCGCGGCCCGGTCTTTTCGCCTGCTGATTGGACGGGATCGCAGAGCACGCGCAGCCTCGCCGCCTTCGCAAGCGTGGACTACAAGTTGCCGACTAAGACGACGTTGAGCGGCGCGGTCCGCGTCAACAACGAGCGGGTCACGGACAGCTTCGTCAATCATCTGCCATCCGCGACCATCTATGTATCGCCCACGTCGATCGGCACTTGCGGTGCGGGCAGCACCGGATGCGCCGGCAAGAATACCGACACGGTGGTGACCTTCAGGACGTCGGTTAGTCAGGAACTGGCGCCGCACGTATTGGTGTTCGGCAGCGTGGCGACCGGCTACAAAGGCTATGCCTACGATCTGACCACCGGCTATACCCCGCTCCGCACCCAGAACCCGGTCCTTCCGGAGCGCTCGACCGCCTATGAGCTCGGCATCAAGAGCCGGTTCCTCGACAACCGCGTGCAGCTCAATGTCACCGGCTTCTATACCAACTATAACAACTTCCAGGCGCAATCGTCGCAGTTCGTGACGGTAAATGGCGTCTCCTCGCTGGTGACCAAGCTCAACAACGTCGGCAAGCTCCGTACCAAGGGCGTTGAGGCCGAACTGCTGGCGAAACCCGCCAGCTGGCTCCAGCTCGATGGCTCAGCGGCGTATACCAAGGCCACCGTCGTGTCCTTTCCGGGGGCTGCCTGCTATCCCGGTCAATTGGCCGACCAGGCGCTTGCCGGACGCGCGCCTGGCGCCTCGGGTATCAATTTCTGCGGAACCGTCCCCGGCCTCACCGGCAATTTCCAGGACCGTTCCGGCAGCGAGCTCCCCAATTCGCCGAAGTTCAAGTTCAATCTCGGCGCGACGGTCGATCAGGACCTTGGCGGTGCCGCCAAGGGTAGTTTCGGCCTGAGCTACCAATATCAGAGCAGCGTGAATTTCGACCTTCTGGGCGACCCGCTGCTTGGGCAGAAAGCCTACGGCACCATGAACGCCTTTGCGGGCGTGGAATTTGGCAATTTCAAGGTGACCGCCTTCATCAACAATATATTCGACAAGCATTTCGCATCCGGCTTGTCGGATCAGTTCGGTACCTACGGCACGCACGCCATATTCCAGTTCCAGCCGCGTGACTCGCAGCGTTACGCAGGGATCAAGCTTGGCGTGAAGTTCTAAGCAAGCGTCAGCCTCCCCGCCGCGGATCGGTTTCCAGTTCTGTTGAACTGGTGGCCGATCCGTTCGCGTTTGCGCATGTCCCTCATCGACGAGGGACAAATTGCCGAGGTTTAGGCTGCGTGCTATTTTGCCGAGTTGAATCGGCTTTCTAAGCATCAGTAATCAGGGCAAATTCCATATGGGGTGGTCCCATATGGACCCCCATGGACGGCAGAATGGCGGAGCGGGAGGGATTCGTACTCCCCCTTCGCAGCGCTTTGAAGATGGGGCGTTTTTTGCTATACAAGCCTCAGATTTTGAAGGCTTTTTTCGACGTTTGTGAATTTCGACAGACCGCCCCAGTCCGCACCGTTCCGCCGAAATCCACGACTCAAACCCGGACGCAAACCCGGACGCAAAACTAGCCTTCGATCCAGTTCGGCGGAGATCGCCGGTTCGACGGAGGAACGTGCGTTCGTATGGCTCGCGCAATTCACAAGCTGAGCACCAAGGGCATCGAGAAGCTCAAAACCCCGGGCTGGCACGGAGACGGCGGCGGCCTCTGGCTGCGCATTTTCCCCGGTGGCGGAGGCAGGCGATGGGTCTTCACCTGGGAGCGGGACAAGAAGCGCCGCGAGATGGGGCTTGGATCCCTCACAGATACCAGCCTCGCCAAGGCTCGTGACAAGGCCGAAGCGGCGCGTAGGCTCCTGGCGGACGGGATCGATCCACTCGAGCAACGCCGGGCCGACGAGGAAGCGGAGGTCGCCCGCGTCGCCGAAGAGGAGCAGGCCGAAATCGGCAAGCCGGCATTCGGCGAGTTTGCCGACACCTACATTGATACGCACGAGGAGGGCTGGAAGAACGCCAAACACAGGCAGCAGTGGCGGAACACGATCAAGACCCACGCGAAGTCGCTTTTGCCGAAGCCGGTTGATGAGATCACCACCGACGATGTGGTCGCCGTCCTTCAGCCAATCTGGCGCTCCACACCGGAAACAGCGAGCCGCTTGCGCGGACGGATTGAAAACATTCTCGATGCGGCGAAGGCGGCCAAGCATATCGCCAGTCCCTGGGAGAATCCGGCGCGCTGGCGCGGTACGCTCAATCACCTGCTGCCGCGACGGCGCAAGAAGTCGCAGGTTCGGCATCATCCTGCGATGCCGTACAAGGATTTGCCCGACTTCTTTGCTCGGCTCCGCGTGCGACCGGCTCCCGCTGCGCGCGCTCTTGAGTTCACGATTCTGCACGCCACTCGAACCAGCGAGACGCTCAAGATGAGGTGGAAGGAGATCGACTGGGACGAGAAGATCTGGACGATTCCGGCCGAGCGGATGAAGATGGGGTTCGAGCACCGCGTGCCTCTTACCGGGCGAGGGTTCGAAATCCTCCAGCTTCAGGCGCGTTCGAGCAATTGCGATCCAGATGGCTATGTTTTTCAGGGCCAGAAGCGCGGCATGCCGCTTTCGCAGATGTCGATGACGATGGTGCTGAGGCGAATGAAACTCGGCCATTACACCGTTCACGGCATGCGCAGCAGCTTCCGTGATTACATGGGCGATATGACCGGTCATCCGGAGTCGATCGTCGAAATGGCGTTGGCGCATCAGGTCGGCGACGAGACCGAACGGGCCTATCGGCGCGGCGACGCGTTCCTGAAGCGGCGCGTGCTTATGTCGGATTGGGAGCGCTATGTCCTGGCCGTGCCCAAGGCGAAGAAGGCGCGGCCGGCTCGTTCCGCGCGTGACGAAACGCGCCTAGCCGCGTGACGAAATGACCTCGGCCAGCCACGCCTCAATCTCGTTCTCGCGCCACCGGGAGGCGGTGGCCGTAAGCTTGTACGGCTTGGGGAAGCGGCCCTCCGCTATCAATTCGTAGATCTTTGACTTCCCAAGCCCCACCCTCGCCTTGACGTCGGCCAGGCGCAAAAGCCGTTCGGGCGTTTCGGTCATGACGCAGAACCCGACAGCGCTTCTCGCGCTTTCGCAAATCCGCGATCGCTCGCCAGAAACGCGGCAAGCATGTGCGGTACGAGCTCGGCGAGAGGCTCCTCCTGCCCGTAGGTCTGCTTGTAGACGGCGACATATTCGGTGAGCGCGGCGTGCAGGTCAGGCGTGACGGTGATAGCGAGCTTGATCGGCGTCCGATCAGGAAGCTTCGCGAGTTTCAACTCGGGCATCGATATAGCTCCTATCCGCGCCACGGCGCGAGGATGAGATCCTTGTGGACGACCAGCCGGACCGTTGCGCCGGGCCGGATCGTGATCGTCGGCTGGATATTGAGGTTGCGCGATGTGAGCTGATCGCCGGCGCGCGACACATTCTGCTGCGTCGATTCCCGGATCGCCTGGACCAGATCGCTCTCGCCAGTGACGGTCATCTCCGATCCGACACCGAGCAATGTCGCCAGAGCGACGCCCTTGAGCAGTGCCCAGGTGTGGAAATCAACCTTATCCTGGAGGCCGGCATAGCCCGACGCATCGGTTGCCGGCACATTGTCGATCCGGAGCGAACTGCCGTCCGGAAACATGATCCGCTGCCAGACAACCAGCGCGCGCTTCTGACCAAAAGCCACGACGCTGTCGTAACTGCCGATCAACCGCGATCCTTGCGGAATGAGCAGGATGCGGCCGGTCGGACTGTCGAACACCGGACTTGTCACCTGCGCGGTAACGAGGCCGGGCAAGTCGGACCGAAGCCCCGTGATCAGGCTCGCCGAGATCACGCTGCCCGCCGACAGGAGGTACGGCGAAGGCGCGGCGGTCAGCGAGTGCGGATTGACGTCACCACGTCGATCGAGCGCGCCGACGAACTGAGCCTTTCGTCCCTGCGCGTTCGGATCACGATCCGGGTCGAGTGTCGGGTCGGCAGCGCCCGCCGGAGCCGGGGCCGGAACGACTGTTGCATCGGTCGCGGCCGTTGGCGGCGGTGCCGAGCGCCCCTGCACCAGGACACCCGACTCCCGCGCGGCTTTCAGCTCCGCCAGCCAGCGCTCGCGTTCCTGCGCCGCCGCTTGACCGGCAGAGTCGATGCTCGAACCGGTTTCCATTGCCATCTGACGCTGGTGCTCGAGGATCGGCCGACCGAGGTCTCCGGGAAGCGGCGGGCCGAGCTTCGGAACGTCGCCATAGGTCGAGGGCAGACCGTTCAGCGAGTCCGTCGACGGCCGATTGCTTGGCTCGGACAGTTCCTGCCGATCGGCCACCGTCCCGAACACGCGCGGCTTGAGCGCGATCCAGGCGACCGCGATCAGGCTGATCGAGCCCAGCGCGGCAATGGCGACGATGACACCCCGGCGAAAGCGGATGGCGCGCGCCGGCCTCGCCCGGATCGCCAGTGTCTCGGGGTCGACCTTCGAGGTGGGCGCGGTGACGGCCTCGCTCATGCGCGCTTGCCCTTCCGGGCCGGGCGGCCCTCGACAACTCGGTCAATGCGAACGATCTGCTGCTTCCTGGTGCCAAGCCGCAGCTCGGCGGCGTCGAAGATCCGGTCGACGACATAGTAGCGGCCGCGGACGCGATAGTTGACGAGCTCGGCTTCGCCGGTCGGGCCGACGATGAAGAGTGGCGGAGCCTCGCCAACCGCGATGCTGGCGGGGAACTCGATGAACGTCTGCCGCCCGTCGTCGAATGCTCGCAGCGGCCGCCATGCCGGCTGGTCACCGCTGACCGCGTAGTTGAAATGCAGGTTGTCGACCGTGAGCCCTTCCGAGACGGGCGCCGCCGCGGCAGCCTGTTCGGCGGCACGTCGCAGGGCGATCAGCTGGTCGGCCGGATAGGTCCAGGATAGCGCGGCCATCGCGGTGCGCGACGTCGCGGTGAGCTGGAGGTGGTAGCTGCGCCGATCGGTCGTGATGACGAGGTTCGTCGCAAGCCCCGAGGCGAACGGCTTCGCCAATATGTGCGTCCGCTTGTCTGCACCAGCCCCGCTCGTCGTGTCGCCGATGACCCAGCGCACCGTGTCGCCGGCTGCGACCGCTATGAGATTCTCCCCCGGCTGCAGGGCAATATCGGTAACGGCGCCGGGCGCGGTGTAGACTTGGTAGATCGTGCCTTCAGAGAAGGGATAGACCTGCACGGCGTTCACGAACGCTTGTGCCGACGGTTGCTGCGTCGCGGCGCGATTGGCGGTTGCCACTCGTGCCACCGCCGGACTGACTGGCTTTCGGACCCGCGCATGACGGACGGGCGGTTTCGGGGCCGATGGCTTGTCGGCGGCAGCGGGCACCGGCGGTGGGGTCGCCACGGTCTGGGCGGCGACAGACGTGGCGCAAAGGGCCAACGCCGATGCGGCAAGGATCATTTTCATGGGCGGGTCTCCGGGCTGGGCTGCGCGGGCGCAGCGAGGTTGGGATCGAGCGGCGATCCAAGCGGCAGGGTGGGCGCCGTCGGCGTTGAGACCGGCGACGCGGATGGGCGTGGCTGCGGCGGGGGATCGAGCTCGCGGCTCCAGTCGACCGCATCGACGTAGACGCCGAGCGGATTCCTGCGGAGCGTGTCGGCGTCCCTCGGCGGCTTCATTGCCACCGTCAGGATTGCGGTCCAGCGGGACGTGCCGGCTTCCGCGCCACGCTCATAGGCCGTTTCGGTCCATTTGACCTGGAACGACTTGTCCGATGCGCGGACCACGCTGGTGACCTGCACTGACACCGTCTTCTCGCCAATGTTGGCGAAAGGGTCGGCGCCCCGCGCATAATCGCCGAAGAATTGAGCGCCCCGCTTGGTGGTGAAGTCATAGGCTTCGAGCCAGTTCTGGCGCGTCAGGACCGGATCGAGCGACCGCGCCCGGACATGGGCGATGAAGTGCGAAAGGTGCCATGCGATCTGCGGGTCGGTCGGATGATAACCGGCCTCGGCTTCGGAGACGGCGCGCGCCTCGCCGAGCCGGTCGACCTCGACGACGTAGGGCGTCACCCGGCTCTGCATCGATTGCCAGACGACGCCCGCGGACAGGCCGCCGGTCAGCGCCAGACACCCGAAGGCCATCAGCCGCCAGTTTCGAGCCTGCACTCGAGCCGAGCCGATGCGTTCATCCCAGACCTGGCCGGCGCGCTGATAGGGCGTCTCGGGCTCCGGGGTTCGTCCATAGCGCTGGACGGCGCGCTTGAAGATCATCAGTCGTCCCTTTCCTTGATATCGGGGGTTGCGGAGGCGCCGCCGCGATCGCCCTGCTGGAGGGTGTGCAGGGCGATCTGGCGGTGGTGACGGGCCGTCTGCTGATTGCGCATGGCGCGTGCCCAGCCGGGCGCGCCGTCGTCGGTGGCAGACTGCGACGCGCCATCGCCGGCCGTGCGGGTGAGCGCGTTCCACGCGGCGGCGCGACCTTGCGACGCCGCCTCGTGAAGACCGAAGGCATTGGAGACCCGATCGCGCGCGGCATTACCGGCTGCGCGCGCCACGCCGCTCATGCCGGCGCCCATCGTCGGTGCTGCGGCGGTTTCCTTGCCAAGCGTATAGGCGGTCGAGGCGGCCGATCCCATCGAAGTGCCGGCGCGGACCGCGCCGAGGGCAGCGCCGCCCAGGGCGCGTGCGCCCGCCACGGTCGCGCCACCGGCGAGCATGGTAATGCCCGCCGCACCGACGGTGGTACCAAGCGCGGCCCCGGCACCGAGCTGCGGAGCGCCCGCGACAAGTCCTGAGGCAATGCTCGGTCCGAAGATGCCGAGGCCGAACATGGTCAGGCTGGCCAGCATCAGACTCAGCGCTTGGCCGATGTCAGGTTCCTGGCCCTGAAGCGCGGTGGTGAATTCGGTGAAGAAGTTGGAGCCGATGCCAACGATGACGGCGAGCACCATCACCTTGATTCCCGACGAGACCACATTGCCGAGCACGCGCTCGGCCAGGAAGCTGGTCCGGTTCCAGAGCGCGAAAGGAACGAGGATGAAGCCGGCCAGCGAGGTCAATTTGAACTCGATGATCGTGACGAACATCTGCACCGCGAGGATGAAGAAGGTAATGATGACGATCGCCCAGGCGAAGAGCAGCACGGCGATCGTCAGGAAATTGTCGAAGAAGCTGACGAACCCGGTCAGCTCGGACACCTGCTGAAGCAGCGGCCACGCGGCGGAGAACCCCGTCCCCGCGAGCCGGCCGGGCTTGAGGAGATCGGCCGCCGACATGCCGCCGCCACCCGCGGTGAGACCGGCCTGCGCGAACGAGCGGAAGATGATGTCGGCAAGGGTCGAGAAGCTATTCAGGATGAACGCGAACGCGCCGATGTAGAGGATCTTCTTGAGGAAACGGCCGATCACATTGTCGTCGCCGCCCATCGCCCAGAAGAGTCCGGCCAGCGTGACGTCGATGCCGATCAACGTCACGGTCAGGAAGTGGACGTCGCCGCCGAGCAATCCGAAGCCGGCGTCGATGTAGGTGATGAACGCCTGCATGAAGCGGTCGATGACATTGAGATCATTCACGGCTGTTGGTTCCTCAGCGAAGTGAAAGAGGCCGCGGGGCGAGGCCGGGGGAGCAAGGCCCCACCCCGCGGCGGACGACGACGGGAGGCGGACCGTCGCCGCCTTCCGGCGCGCCTATTGGGGGGTGTAGGCGGTGCCGGAACCGAGGAACTTCTTGGTCGCCGCCTGCGCATCGATCTGCGCCTGCGCCTGCCGCGCGCGCTCGATCGTCTCGGCGCGATACTGGGCGGCCATCATGTTCTGAATCTGGAACTGCTGCTTGGCGCTGAGCGCGAGCAACTGATTGGTGGCCTGCTGCGCCTGGAGCGACCCTTCGGCGCCCTGGCTCTTGGCGACGATCGATGCCAGGGTCTGCGCGTCGGCCTGAACATTCTCCGCCACTTGCGCCTGCACGGTCATGGTATGCTGGTAGGCGGTCATCGCGGTATCGAGCCGGCCGCGCGCGGCGATCACCTGGTCGTTCATCCGCAGCGCCTGGCCGAAACTCTGCGGGAAGAGCTGGTGGAACTGCTGGTCGAGGCCGGAGACCTGAAGCCGGATGCCCTGGGCCTGGCCCATCAGTCGATCGACCTGCTGCAGCGTCTGGGTCAGCGCTTGCAGCTCGGGGAAATCGATCGTCGTCAGGTTCTTGGCCTGGTTGATCAGGCTCCGTGCCTGATTCTGGAGCGACTGGATCTGGTTGTTGATCTGGGTCAGCGTGCGGGCCGCAGTCAGCAGGTTCTGGCTGTAGTTGCTGGGATCGAACACGGTCAGCTGCGCATGGGCCGGCGTGGTCGTCAGGCTCAGGCCAACCGCGAGCGAGCCGACGGCGCTCGCGCCGAGCGCGCTCGCGATCAGATATTTGCGGGTGAGGAAACGCATCACATTACTCCTTTGCTTGGGGGGCGGGGAAATCGGGGAGAAGGTCGGCGGCCCATTCGAGGCCGGCATCGCGCAGGAAGCGCGCGGCAAAATCCGCTTGGCCGGCCTCGGCGATCATCGTGTCGATCCGCGCCTGCGTTGCCGGGTCGGAGGCGCCGCAAAGCGCCAGCGCGATCGGCCCTAGCCCCAGCTCGAACAGCCGGTTGCCGCGCGCGGACTGGAGGTAATATTGCCGCTTCGGCGTCGCGCGACTGACGAGCTCGATCTGGCGGTCGTTCAGTCCGAACCGCTCATAGGCCTCGCGGCTCTGAGGCTCGATCGCCCGATCGTTGGGCAACAGAATCCGCTGAGGGCAGCTTTCGATGATGGCTGGCGCGATGCTGCTCGATGCGATGTCGGCGAGACTCTGGGTCGCGAACAGCACCGCGACGTTCTTTTTGCGGAGCACCTTCAGCCATTCGCGGATGCGAGCCGCGAAGAGAGGATGGTCGAGAAAGATCCAGGCTTCGTCGAGCACAAGAAGAGTCGGTCGGCCGTCGAACCGCTCCTCCAGCCGGTGGAAGAGGTAGGTCAGGACCGGCGCGACGACGCCAGCCTGGCCCATCAGCGCCTCGGTCTCGAAACATTGGACGTCGGCGAAGGCGATCTGCTGTTCGGCGGCGTCGAGCAGCCGGCCATAGGGGCCGTCGAGCGTGTAGGCACCGAGCGCGGTTCGCAGCGCATTCGACTGGAGCAGCAAGGTGAGGCCGGTCAGCGTCCGTTCCTCGGGCGGCGCCGACGCGAGGCTGCCCAGCGCGGACCAGACCGCGTCCTTGACCTCGGGTGTGACGATCACGCGCTCGTGCGCGAGCAGCGCGGCGATCCACTCCGCCGCCCAGCTCCGCTCGGTGGCATCTTCGATCCTGCGCAGCGGCTGGAACGCCAGTGTCTCACCGGCATCGGCGCCGAGCCCTAGCGCATGATGCGCTCCACCCATCGCCAGCACGGCCGCGCGTGCAGAGAAGCCCTTGTCGAAGATATAGACCTGGGATCCGGCATAGCGCCGGAACTGGAGTGCGATCAGCGCGAGCAGCACGGACTTGCCAGCGCCGGTCGGCCCGACGACCAGCATGTGGCCGACATCGCCGACATGAGTCGACAGGCGGAACGGCGTCGATCCCGCCGTGCTGGCATGCAGCAGCGGCGGCCCGTCGAGATGGGCGTTGTGCGCCGGCCCGGCCCAGACCGACGAGAGCGGCATGAGGTGGGCGAGGTTCAGCGTGTGGACGAGCGGCTGCCGGACGTTCGCATAGGTCTGGCCGGGCAGCGACGAGAGCCAGGCCTCGACCGCATTGACGCCTTCCCGGATCGTCGTGAACCCGAGCCCGTTGACGATCCGCTCAACCTGCCGGACCTTGTCCTCGACGCGCACGCGGTCGGTATCTGCGACGGTGATCGTCGTCGTCAGATAACCGAACGCGACATGGTCGCCGCCGAGGACCTGGAGCGCGAGGTCGGCATCGACCACCTTGTTGTCGGCGTCGGTATCGAGCAGCTGCGAGGGCTGGTTGTACATGATCTCGCGCAGCAGCGCGGTGATCGACTTGCGCTTGTTGAACCATTGGCGGCGCAGCCGGGTCAGCGCCTTGGTCGCATCGCTCTTGTCGAGTGCGATGAAGCGCGTGACCCAGCGATACGCGAAATCCTGATGGTTGAGCGCGTCGAGGATTCCCGGCCGGCTCATGCTCGGAAATCCGAGAACGGTCAGCGTGCGGATATGCGTGTCGCCAAGCCGGGGTTCGAGACCGCCCGTCAGCGGGGTATCGGTCAGCAGTGCGTCGAGATAGATCGGCGTCTCCGGGACGGCGACACGGTGCTGGCGGCACGAAATGGTGCCGTGGAGGAAGGTCAACGTCTCTGCGTCGTCGAGCGCTCGCACCTCGGGCATGAAGCTGCCAAGGAGATCGAGCGCGCGGTCGCTCTCGGCAATGAAGCTGGCGAGCGCGCCATGCCAGTCGCGGCCTTTGTCTGCTTCGGGGCGTTCGATCAGCGATCTCCCCGCCGCCTCGGCGTTGTCCGGTGTCGGGAGCCAGGTCAGGGTCAGATAGTATCGGCTCTCGTAATGCTCGCCCTCGGCCATGAAGTTGGCGCGCCGCTCCTGATCGACCAGCCATGATGCCGGGTCGGGAAAGGAACTGTCCGGATAGGCGGACGCTTCTCGCCGTTCCGCTTCGAAGAACAGCGCCCAGCCAGTGCCGAAACGCTTGAGCACATTGTTGGCCCGCGCGCAGGCGGAGATCAGCTCGGCTTCGGTCGCGGATTCGAGATCGGGTCCGCGAAACCGCAGCGTGCGCTGGAAGCTGCCATCCTTGTTGAGGATGACGCCCGGCGCGATCAACGCCGCCCAGGGAACATGGTCCGCCAGCCGGTCGGAGCGGTGGCGATATTCGGACAGGTTCAGCACGCGAGGTAACCTCTCTGGCGGAGATGACGGATGAGGACGGGCGCAAAGTCCGGGTCACGGCGCGCGGCGAACACGGCGATGCTGTGGCCGACAGCCCAGATCACCAGGCCGGCGATCCATTGCTGGAGCCCGAGCCCGATCGCGGCCGCGATCGTTCCATTGACGATCGCCAGCCCGCGCGGTGCGCCGCCGAGCAGGATCGGCGACCCGAGGCTCCCGTGAATGGGAGCCTCGAAGCCTTCCAGATGTTGGAGGGCGCCGATCACGCGACCAGCGCCCCGCCGCCGAAGCTGAAGAAGCTGAGGAAGAAGCTCGATGCGGCGAACGCGATCGACAGGCCGAACACGATCTGGATCAGCCGGCGGAATCCGCCACTGCTCTCGCCGAACGCCAGCGTCAGGCCGGTGACGATGATGACGATCACGGCGACGATCTTCGCGACCGGCCCCTGCACCGATTCCAGCACCTGCTGGAGCGGTTGCTCCCAGGGCATTCCCGACCCTGCGGCCTCAGCGGAATTGCTGATGGCGAGGGTCAGGCCGATGGCGGCGCCGACGAGGAAGGTCGAACTGCGGGACGGAATCTTGGCAAGCTGCATGATCATTCTCCTTGGGGGTTGGCGGGATTGAGGAGGTCGGCGAGCGCGTAGCTGCCGGTGTCCGGGTCGAGCCCGGCGACGCGCGCGATACTGGCGATCCGGCGCTGCAGGCCGCGGCCGGAGATGAAGACGATGATGTCGATCGCCTCGGCGATCAGCCGGCGCGGCACGGTGACCACCGCCTCCTGGACCAGGCCCTCGATGCGGTAGAGCGCCGACATCGCGCTGTTGGCGTGGACGGTGGCGATGCCGCCCGGGTGGCCAGTGTTCCAGGCCTTGAGCATGTCGAGCGCCTCGGGGCCGCGCACCTCGCCGACGATGATGCGGTCGGGGCGCAGCCGCAAAGTCGAGCGGACGAGGTCGGCCATCGTCACGATGCCGGGCCGCGTGCGGAGAGCTACCGTATCAGCGGCCGGGCTCTGCAGCTCGCGCGTGTCCTCGATCAGGATGACACGCTCATCGACCCACGCCATCTCTGCGAGCAAGGCGTTAGCGAGCGTGGTCTTGCCCGAGCTCGTGCCGCCGGCGACGACGATGTTGTAGCGCTGGGTGACGCAGGCCTTCAGCCGATCGGCAGCAGCCTGCGCCATGATGCCGTCGGTCACATAGTCATCGAGGCTGTAGAGGCGCTCGGCGGGCTTGCGGATCGAGAAGCAGGGCGCGGTCGAGACGGGTGGAAGCACGCCCTCGAAGCGCTCGCCGGCGCGACCCTCGATATGCGGTGGCAGCTCGGCCGATACGATCGGCGCATCACCATGCACCTCGGCGCGCGCATGCGAAGCGACGAGGCGGATGATCCGCTCGACCTGGGTCGCATCCATACGAACCGTGGTATCGGTGCGGCCTTCGCCGAGCCGGTCGAGCCGCAGCGCCCCATCGGGGTTGACCATGATCTCGATGACGCGAGGATCGGCGAGGGCCTCGGCGATCGCCGGTCCCATCGCCGTGCGCAGCATGGCGCGCCGGCGTTCCGCGGAAACGCCGGCAATCACTGGCCGGGCTCCGCGACAGCGCCAAGGCTGTCCGCGATTGTCCGCCGGCCGGCGGCAATCTGTCTGCCGACCTGTGCGATGAAGGCCTCGAACCGCTTGGCGGCGATGGCGCGGCCAGCATGATCATTCTCGGCGAGCGGAGCGTGGATGGCGAGCTCGTAGCGGACGAACAGGGCGAGCGTCTCGATCTGGATGTGACCGTCGCGTTCGAGCCTGCCGATCGCAGTGGTAAGCCGATCCAGACGGATGCCGAACCGGTCCTCCAGCTCTGAAGCGCCGCGACGGTTGAGCCAGGCGGTGACGGCATCGGTCAGGATCGCCGATTTCGATGCCCCGGGCTTCGCGGCGAGCGCCTCGAGACGGTCGCTTACCGGCTTGGGCAGGAAGAGCTGGTGGCGGATCTTCTCGACCATGGTCAGAGATCCAGCTGCAGGTCGCCGGGCCGATCGTCGGCGGCGTCGATCGCATAGACCGCGCGCGCCGTTCCAAGGGCACGGGCCTGGTCCATCGCGCGCTGGTCGGCGGCAAGATCGCCATCGTCCTCGCCAAGGCCTAGCGGGTCGGTCGTAGTCTGCTCGGGTGAGAGCGGACGGTCGATTTCGTGACCGGGATGCCGTGCCTGCTCCAGACCACCGCCCGCATCGTCACCGTCACTGTCGGCGGCGCCAAGGCGCGCATCGATGCCCCGGACGATCCCAGCCCAATCATCCGTCCTTGCGGCTGGCCGATCGGCATAGTCGCCGTCCGCGAGCACTGGCGGCGGCAGCACCCGTGCCTTGAACGTGCTGTCTTCGTAATAGCGCAGCTTGGTCGCGCGGATCGGCGGCGTGCCGGCGACAAGGACCAGTTCCTCGGTCGCGGGGAGCTGCATCACCTCGCCCGGAGTCAGGAGGGCGCGGGCGGTCTCCTGCCGGCTGACCATGACGTGCGCGAGCCAGGGCGCGAGGCGATGCCCGGCATAGTTGCGCATCGCACGCTGCTCGGTCGCCGTGCCCAGCGCATCGGAAATGCGCTTCGCGGTTCGCTCGTCGTTGGTCGCGAAAGCGACACGGACGTGGCAATTGTCGAGGATCGCGTTGTGCTCGCCATAGGCCTTTTCGATCTGGTTGAGGCTCTGCGCGATCAGGAAGGCCCGCACGCCATAGCCGGCGAGAAAAGCGAGGCTCGTCTCGAAGAAGTCGAGGCGACCGAGCGCCGGAAACTCGTCGAGCATCATCAGCAGCCTGTGCCGGGCGGCAGCGTTGGTGCCGTGCTCCGCGTGCAGGTGCTCGGTGAGGCGGCGGCCGATCTGGTTCAGCACGAGACGGATTAGCGGCTTGGTGCGGCTGATGTCCGACGGCGGCACGACCAGGTAGAGCGAAACCGGCGACTTGCCCTCGACGAGGTCGGCGATGCGCCAGTCGCAGCGCGACGTCACCATCGCGACCGTCGGATCGCGGTAGAGACCGAGGAACGACATGGCCGTCGACAGCACGCCGGAACGCTCGTTCTCGGACTTGTTGAGAACCTCGCGCGCGGCGGATGCGACAACCGGATGGACGATTGGCACTTCCGCCGTGCCGAGATGATTGGTGGTCATCATCCGCTTGAGTGTCGCCGTGAAGGGGCGCTGTGGGTCGGAAAGAAAGGATGCGACGCGGGCGAGCGTCTTTTCTTCTTCGGCGTAGAGGATGTGGAGGATTGCGCCGACGAGGAGCGAGTGGCTGGTCTTTTCCCAGTGATTGCGGCGTTCGAGCGCGCCTTCGGGATCGACCAGAATGTCGGCGATGTTCTGGACATCGCGTACTTCGTTGGTGCCACGGCGAACTTCAAGCAGCGGGTTGTAGCGAGCCGAGCGAGCGTCGGTCGGGTTGAAGAGCAGGCAGTGGGAGAACCGCTGGCGCCAGCCCGACGTCAGCTGCCAGTTCTCGCCCTTGATGTCGTGTATGACCGCGGAACCCGACCAGCCGAGCAATGTCGGCACGACCAGGCCAACGCCCTTGCCGCTCCGGGTCGGCGCAAAGGCCATGATGTGTTCGGGACCGTCGTGCCGGAGATAGCGCGGACCGGCGCGTCCGAGGAATACACCGGCCTCCTTCAGAAGCCCGGCTGCGCGGATGTCATGGGCTGTTGCCCAGCGTGCCGACCCATAGGTGGTGACGTTGCGCCGCTGCCGGGCACGCCACAACGAACCGAAGATCGCGGCGGCACATCCGACGAGTCCGCTCGTGGCGGCGATCGCGCCCGCTTCTTCGAAAATCGTCGGGGCGTAGGCCTCGAACGAGAACCACCAGCCGAACAAGGCCCAGGGCAGATAGATCGGGCGACCGAACGCGCTGAACCATGGCGGGCCAAGCTCGGGCTGGTAGGCAAGCTCGGCTGCGGCCCATTGCGTTGCGAACCAGACTCCCGCCAACACGATGGCGAACACGACAATGATCTGTCCGATGAGCAATTTGGTCGGGGTCATGCGGGCCTCCGCCCGCACGAGAATCAGCCTGTGCGGGCACGGCCCCTAAATTCGTCGATTGGACGAGCTGTGGTCAGAGCCCCTCTGGTGACGCCCGATACCTATCGAAGGAAATTGGACGCCAAACGCAGGCCTCTGCATAATGTTACGCATATTTAGGCATTGAAATCCGGAAAGTGACGTGCGAGAACACGACCCTCAAGCGAGGGATTGAGCATGCCGACGCCCGACGAAGCCACTGTAAGAGCCGTCCTCCAGACCAACGACAGGGACATTCGCTGTCGCGAGGCGATCGAGCAGGCATGGGATCATTGCCAAGGATTGCCCGATCGCGCTTGGTGGCGGCGTAAGTCGACCACCGCAGCAATCATGTGGGAGCACTCCATCGCCAATGTCGTAGAAGCGTTGGACGGCGACATGGGCGCGAAGGTCATCGCTCATCAAGACACCACCTCCTTCATTTTCGATGACACTGTCCTTCTTCGCTTCAAACGCGCCGGTCTGAGTTTGATGTCGAGCAACTACCCGACCCAGCTCGCCAATCTCTTCCACGCTCACACACGCGACCTTTTCGGTTTCGACGGCCATCATCGTGTCGAGATCGTCCATGTCTTCAATCGTTTTCAGACTGCGCTCGACTGGATCGGGGTGGTCGCACGCGACAAAAAGGAACTGCTTTGGCAATTCGAGCTGCGCCGTGGCGGCGCGGCGGTCATCGCGCTTCCGCCAGCTGAGCGCCCGACGCCTGCGGCAGACACCGTGCTGCGTCCCGCCAAGCTTGGCGACGAGCGGCGAGATGCGGAAGAGAAATAATGTCCGCTGCGTTCAACGCGAACCTGCTGCTTCTCGCGAGGCAGTATAGAGGAAGGAGTCAGGCCGACGTCGCCGCGTCCGCCGGACTCAACCAGGGTCATTACTCGCGCATTGAAAACGGGCTGACACCCGACGGCCCTTCACAGGATAGTGTCGAGCGCATCGCCGCTGCGCTCGACTTCCCTCCGTCCTTCTTCTTCCTTCAGGACGGGTTGGCCGGCCTTCCGCTCAGCGTGCACCCGATGAACCGCCGCAAGACCGCAGTTGGCGAGCGGGCGATGAAGCAGATTCATGCGGAGCTGAACATCCGCCTCATCCACCTGCGCCGCTACCTGCGTGCAGCCGATATCCATCCCGAACTTCCGTTACTGTCGATCGACGTTGACGATGGCGGTGGGCCGCAGGCAATTGCCCAGACGCTCCGCGTCACCTGGTCGATTCCTGACGGCCCGATCGCCAATCTGACCGACTATTGCGAGCGTGCGGGCATTCTCGTGATCTGGTGTGATCTGGAGAAGGGGGTCGATGGCGTCACCATGAATGTCCGCGACTTGCCGCCCTGCATTTTCCTGAATCAGCATGTTCCGGCTGACCGTATGCGTTTCTCACTCGCGCATGAACTGGGTCACATCATCATGCATACGGTGCCGGGCGATGAAATTGAAAATGAAGCCAACGCATTCGCCGCCGAGTTGCTCGTTCCCGAAAAACAGTTTCGCCGCGCATTGACTGGGCAACGGCTGAGCCTGGAATGGCTCGCGCGGCAAAAGGCATACTGGAAGGCCTCGATGGCATTCCTGTTGTACCGGGCTGGAGCCATCGGCGCAGTGACACGTCACCAGACCGAATATCTCTGGAAAAAACTGTCCGCGCTCGGCTGGCGCACCCGTGAGCCGCAGGAAACTGACTTTCCTCCCGAGTTCCCGACAGTTTTCCCGAAGCTGGTGCAGATGCACGGTGAGGATCTCGCTTACGATCTTAAGGGGCTGCAGGAGTTGTTGAGCGCCAACACCAGCGATGTGGTGCGGATGTATCGGCCATATCTTGCCAAGGCCGGTGGCCTGTTGGTGGTGAAATAGCTATGTTTATCGAACGTCGTATCAATACCACGTCGGGAAATGTCGAACTCTGGCGCTGTCAGTGGGAGAATTCTGCAGGCAGTGCGGCGCGCAAGGTATACATCGACAAAATCTGTGACGAGCAGGCTGCAACGCCGGAAGCTGATGGTGGTTTGTCCACGGAGGCCGCGATCTGCTGGGCATACGGCCGCACGCTCGGCAACATAGCCGTCATTTCTCCCGAGTTACTGGGTCATTTCCCCGGCAAGGTCGGCAACGATGCCATCTTGCCTTGCGACTTCGCCCATGCCGGAAAATTCCGGCATGGAGCGGAACGGCTTTGGTGCCGGACCCATCAGACCCATTGGGGTACCAAGGCGGACCTGGAAGCGCTCGAACAACACGGCGCGATGCGCTGTGCCAATCATGCGCAGCCGATGAATTATGTCGTTTCGCCACTTGCAATCAACGTCGGCGACCATGCCGAGGTCGGCATCTGGTGTTCGATGCCGGCCGCGCTTTCAACCGCCGAGATTAAGCCCCGGCCTCCGAAAATCCATGTGCATGTCCGCGAGACGGAAAGCGAAAAGAAGACGATAGACCGCGATTTCAGCGCGATATCGACGCTCTACACCAGCGATCTTGGCCTCTATGGCAACCAAGAAATCAGTCGCGTGAACATCACGCCACCATCTGCCTATGACTTCGTTGCAGCGCTTGAGCTGGGCAAAGACATGGATTGCATCAATTGCTCGCACTGCGGCTATCCGCATCTCGATCTCGGTGACTTCGCCGCGACGCCCCACCGCAAACATTTCTGCGGCAATTGCGGGCGCGACAGCACGTGGAGCAAGAAACCCATCATTTCGACGCCGCTCATGCCGCTCCACGACAAATTTGCGAAGACACTGAGGTACGAGACGCCGGCGCGCGCACTGAACCTCGATGATCATGCCGGCTGCTCTTACACGGTCTGGGCATCCACGCCGGCAATTGTGTGGACTGCACAGCGACCGCAGGAGTTCGGAATTCACGTGCATGTTCACGATGGCCCTCACCGGATCATCGATGACACCTTCGGCGAGGTCATTCTAAACGGCAAACCGCTTCAGCGTTCTGAACTCATCAGGGCGATGATGGCGAGAACAATTATTTGACGGACAATGAGCCGGAGGTTGCGGGTAGCGAATGGCAGGATTTTTGTCGAATCTGGCCGGTCGCGATCGAGGCTATTTCGAGAGAACTGGGTTCGTTGACCGCGAGTGGGCCGGGGGGCTAGCCTCAGGCTGCGATTACCCGCAGCTCCGGCTTTAGATATATGCCCAAGGTCAGGGCATCATAGCGATTGAAGAAAGTCTCGAAGTAGAAGCGATGCTGATCGCCGTTGTCATCGGTCAGAATGAGTTCGCTGTCGCCCAGCGGGCCACCGCTCTGGCTCCCGCAATAGCCCGCGACAGCTCCGAACACATCCTTTTCCGGCATCCGGCTGAAGCGCGAAGCAAATGCCGGCGACTGGATGAAATGACGGCATGGCTTTGCTGGATCATGATTGGCGGGACGTCGGGAGACGTGCGGGTGGTCGGTGATCATCCCAATGATCGGCCGATCCTCCCCGGCCATTTCCACGAACCGATAGAGCGTCGTGGACATCGTGTTACCAAACTTGCCATGGAGTTGCCGGACGGATGCAAGGGTCGGCTCCAGCGCAAGCGCTTCGTCGGTAAAGCGGTCCTGAAGAAAGAGCATTCGGCCAGCGGCGAAGTTCGCTTCCGCTTCGACCTGCTCGTGGCAGTCAGTCGACAGGGTATGCGTGTTGTCCCCATGCATCATGTCTTCATGCCACGGAATCAGGCTGTGCCCGATCTCGTGCGCTTCGTTCCAGCGATGCTTTTTCTCCGGCAAATCGCCGTCGAGCAGGATGCGCTTCCGATCGGGTAGGTACAGCGCCTTCAGAGAGAATTTCTTGATTGCATCGAAAATGAGCGTCGGCCGTTCATAGAGTTGGATCGTGGCGACACGGATCCGGCTGATCGTTTCCTGGACGGCGCTCGGATCCTTGGCCGTATAGAAACGCCGGTCGAGCTTGAGCAGGTGCCGGATATCTTCGAGGCGAAGCGGGGGCTCGGGATTGCCGAGCCCCTTCAGGACACGCTCGACCCGTTGGTCGATGTCTTGGGCGGTCTTGGCCGACAGAAGTCGATTTTTACTCATAAGACCGCCTCAATCCTCACTTCTCTTCGCTCAGCACAGCGACAAACGCTTCCAGTGCTGCCCGCTCCTCTGGCGTGAGCACAGCAACAGACTCAGATCGCGCCGCAAAGCGCACGGCTTCATGAATAAGCCGATCGTCTCTGGGCGCAGTCAGCCCAGCAACCTGTAAGAGATTGCCCCGCGGCACCTTGAAATAGTTCGCGAGCTGATAAACCGTTCGAAGCTCGGGCTTATGATGCGTATCATCTTCGATCTCGACTAATTCTGCTATCTCCACATCCGTATCTTCGGCGAGCTTCTCGAGCGTCAGTCCTCTGTCACGGCGCATAAGCCGAACGAACCGACCGAAAGCGATGCTGGGTTCCTCGTTGGTTTCATTGGCAGGCATCGTTTCGCCGTCGAAGATCGGATCAAGCGCACACAGACCGGCACCGATCTCGGCATTCGCCTCGATCTCGGCCATCCGCAGGCACCACTCCTTCGTGATCTCGATCTTCATGGCTGGTTTCCTTTTGCGATGAAGGCCTCAGCTTGCTCGGGTGTCATCTCGAAATAGCGCAGATCCTGGTAATCGGGATCCATGCCAAGATCGGACATGCCGCAGGTGTTCGCATAAAAGCTGTTCGCCTGCGGGAGCGAGTGAAGGCCAATGCGCCCTTTGAACTCTTCCTCCTGGCTGAGCGCGATGGCGGCTCGAACCAGAATGCTGCCGATCCCGCGATAGAGGGGCGGCTGAGCAAGTTCTGGCCGATTCCACGGCGCGTTTTCTACAAATTCGACATAAACGAGATTCTTGCCTTTCTGCTCTTCAATACGACACCGCTTCATTGTGGTGTCGACGATCATCATGCCTTGGGTCATGCCGTTGCAAACGATGCTGAATCCCGGGTGGGCCAACATCCCCTGCAACGCTTCTGTCTTTTTGCGCCAGTTCCAGTGCCGACTTTGTGGCCAGTGGCGTCTTTCGACGCCGGCGCGATGGAGTTTTTGAACCGCCTTGAACAGCTCAGGAACCCATTCGCCCTCCCAATCGCCGAGTTGCTGATCGGTTATGCCGTCCCACAGCTCGGCAGCCTCGGGTTCACTGCGCTCCGCATTGAAAAGAAAGATCGGACTGACGGTGATCGTCATAACATCATCACCTCGGCCTTTTCCTTGGTCTTTTCGTCTTCGAAGAACAGCTTGTCGCCTTTGTCGACGCGGTTTTCTATCAACTGATAGAGACGCAACGCCTGCCTCAGCACGGCAGTTTTGCTGAGATCCTTTTTTTCGCACAGCTCATCAAGAACGCGCATCTCCGCATCCGTCAGATTGAGCGTCATCGTTTTTTTCGCGGCCATACGGTCTCCTGGAAGCGGTGCTCATATGCCATCGGGAGCGATGGATGTCAAGGATTATTAGCTACAATTCACCACTTGAATAGCTATTATTTAGCTACTATATCCATATGCAGCAGGGCCGCTTTCCGGCATGCATAAGGAACAAAGCACATGACCTCCCCAATCGAAGATGTTCAGGATGCTGCCCGCGATGGCCGCGCCGTTCGCGACCACGGGCCGTATCGGATCGCGATCGGCAACGACAAGCTGGACTATCATCAGGTCGTTATCGACGACCCGGTACCGACCGGACTGCAAATTCTCGAACTCGCCAACGCCCGCCCGACAGACGAACATATCGTCTTCCAGATGCTCGCCAACGGTCTCCTCGAAGAACTCCGGCCCGACGAAACCACCGACCTGCGGACCGCCGGGGTCGAGAAATTTCTGGTTTTCAAGAGTGATCGCTCTTTCCGTCTCGAACTCGATGGCCGTGTATTTGAATGGGGCGGGACGTTCATCTCCGGCCTCACGTTGAAGAAGCTGGCCCAGGTCGATCCTGCGGAATACGGCGTCTGGCTCGAAGTGCGTGGCTCCGAAGATCGCGCGATCGGGGACACCGATCTCGTCGATCTCTCCGCGCAGGGGATCGAGCGCTTCTTCACCGGCATCGTCAAGACGACGGAAGGCTGAGCGATGGCGGTCCTTCCCATGAAATGCCGCCGCTATCTGGAGGATCGAGGCATTGCCCATAGTGAGCGGGAGGAAGGCGGAAAGCGGGCGGTGATTCTGCATGGCTTTCCCCTTCCTGCCGGTCGCTATGACGTCACAGCGGCAGACATCTTGATCCTGCTGCCAGCGGGATATCCCGACAATCCGCCAGATATGTTCCATGCGCTGCCTTGGCTGCGTCTCGTGCCGGCCGGTCGTTATCCCAATGCCGCCGATCAGTCCGTCGTCTTCGGCGGGCAGAACTGGCAGCGCTGGTCGCGGCACAACAATGAATGGCGACCAGGCCGGGACGGGATCTGGACCATGGTCAAGCGGGTGGAAGCCGCCTTGCAGGTGGCGGCATGACCACGCACGATCTCGCCCTACATGAAAGTCATCTTGATACCTTGCGCGATCTCGTCATGCGCGACGATGGTATCGAGGGGGCGGCCTATATGCTGTGCGGCGTCGGCCGGATCAGCTGCGACCCATGGGAACGGCGCACCCGCCAGCGGCTCACCTGCTATGAGGTAAGCTCCATACCGCAGAAAGATCGGATCTCGGCCAGTGACTGCCATATCACATGGTCGACCGCCTCCTTCGTGCATCTTCTCCGGAAAGCCAAAGAGGGCGGATTGATACCGGCGATCATCCACAGCCATCCGCGCGGCCCAGCGGTATTTTCCGAGCAGGACGACCGCAATGAACGGAATCTCGCACAGCTTGCGCAAAATCGGAATGGGCCGGACGCGGCGCTGCTCAGCATCCTCCTCACCGGTGATGGACAGATCGTTGCGCGGCTGTGGCTCGATTGCAGGGAACCCGTCGAAGTCGAGGTCAGGTCGGTCGGGCGTCGCCTGACGTTCTACGGCGCCTCCAAAGGCGCGGAGGTTGATTTCCTCGCTCGCCAGGCGCTCGCATTCGGGGCAGCCTTGAACAAGACGCTTCGACAGATGCGCGTGGGTATCGTCGGTTGTGGAGGGACCGGGAGCGCCACCGCGATGCTTCTGGCTCGTCTTGGGGTGGGACAGATCGCGCTATTTGACGATGACATCGTTGAAGCCACCAATCTGAACCGCCTGCATGGTGCCCGGCGAACTGACGCAGATGGGATGCGGGCGAAAGTTGATGTCGTCGCGGGCGAGATTGCCAGTTTGGGGCTTGGCGTCCGCGCCGTTCCCTTCCGTGGTTGGATCGGGGATCCCACCGCGCGGGATGCGCTGAAGGCTTGCGATCTCATTTTCGGCTGTACCGACGATCATGACGGGCGATTGCTGCTCAACAGGCTCGCCTATTTCTATCTGATCCCCGTGATTGATATGGGGCTTGCAATCGCGCCCGCGCTCAATGGCGGGAGTGTTCGAGATTTGTCGGGCCGAGCCACCGTACTAATCCCAGGCGCACCCTGCCTACTCTGCCGAGGCATCATCGATCCGGTGACGGCTAGAGATGAGCAGCTGAAACGATCGCAGCCAGAGGAATATGAGCGCCGAAAACGCGAAGCTTATGTACGCGGCGGCGGCAACCCGGCACCAGCGGTCGTGACGTTTACGACGGCGACAGCATGCCTTGCTATCGACGAAATGTTGCAAGGACTGACGGGCTTCCGCGATTCTGAGGGATGGGAATGGCAGCGCGTGCGCCGCTTCGACCTGATGCAGGACCGCCGCCCCGGGGCTACACATGATCCCGACTGTCCGATCTGCACCGATCAAGCCTATTGGGGACGTGGCGACATAGACCCATTTCTCGATCGAGTGGGATAAGATCATGTGGGCAAACATTCTTCGCCGCGGACTCGTTGCCGCACAGATCATTCGACGTCCCGATCTGGTGGGGCGGGTCATGGACCGCCATCCGAATCCAGAAGAGCTACCTCCTGGCATAGTCGTCATCGTCAAAGACGGCCAAATCGAAAAATGGGCCTGCCTCCGCTGTCCTGGCGGTTGTGGAGAGAAGCTGATGCTGTCGCTTAGCGCGGCGCGACGTCCTCGCTGGGGCGTGAAATTGGATTGGCTACGTCGGCCGAGCGTCACACCGTCTATCAACCAACTGAACGCGTGCCATTGCCATTTCTGGATTAAGGGCGGCGACGTCGAGTGGTGCAAGGACAGCGGACGACGCAATTGAACGAAACAAAAATGTTGGTGGGAGAGGTCAGAACGATGGATACCTTAAACCAGCGAGATGTCCGCCGCAGGCTGGTAGCAGCTCACGTCGGTTCCAAAGTGGTCGAGCACGCCCTCATGTAATCTCCGGCCCCGCTCGACCACGGCCGAATTTCCAACTGACTCCATCTGCGCGTACCATGCCGGACACTGTCTTCCCCAGCTGATTCTCCAGCACCGGCCGCCATGGCACGAGGGTGAACTCCTGGCTCTTCTCCACGACCGCAAACCGGCCGCTGGCGAGATCAACGTGGCGTAGCAACCGCCCCTCAATGGCGTTCCCTGCGCGCATCTCGACGAACGGCTTGCCCAGTTCGCCAGCCAACTCATCGCCGGCACGAAGGAGCTCACGTCTCTGAAGCATCATGATCGCGTTGGCGCGAAGCCGGATGCGATCGCCATCGACATCCGCAAGCTGCTGCTCGACCAGCCACTGCTGCCGGCCCGCCATGGCCGCACGGACGTCGCGCCCAAAGCCGGCGTCACGGATCGGCAGCGGAGACTGTGATGCCAGCTCGCGATCGACCCAGGTTGCCGCATCGACTCCACGAAGCTGGTCCAGTGGTCGCGCCGACAGGGTCTCCACCTCGACCGGCTGGTCCCGATGACGGCGTGCCTCATAGGCAGCGGCACGATCGACATGGTCCGCCGGGATCGTCCAGCTCCCGTCGGGCTCGCGCTCGACGCCGGCGCCCGCCCGCCGCATCGCCTCGAGCCGACGCACATGGGTCTCGGCGAACGCCTGCGTGGCCGAGGGATCATGCCGCAGATGGAGGTCGACCGAGTATCGCCCGCCATTCGCCGCCGCCACCTCGGCGACGACCCGGTCAGCGTCCCGTACCTCCATGCTCCGCGACGAGACCCGGACTATCGCGCCCTCCGGGATCGGCGCCACGGCATCGCCGCGCCCGATGTCGACATAATGGGCATGACCATCGATGCCGTCGACCAGCAGATAGTGGCGGTCACGGTGCTCGTCGGCGAGCCCGCGCGCGATGACTCGCCCGACGACCGGCTCCGGATCCGTTTCCCCGGCACCGAACAGGCTTCGCCCAATCCAGGGCCGCTGGAGATTCCGGGCGGTCAGTTCGCGTTGCATGGTACGGATGATGTCGCCCCGCTCGCCGAGCGTGCGGAGCGTCCCCTCAAGATCCTCGGCAAGTTGCCAGCGACCACCGCCGGCATTCTCGGCGAGCCCCATGCTCGCGAGCTTCTGCAACCGGCCCGCTCGGAGCGACTGCTGGAAGGGATCGCGATCCGTAGATGCGACCAGGCGATCGGCATCCATCGATCGGATCAGACGCCGGTCGATCGTGGTCAGCCGTTCCTCGCCGATATCGTGCCGAAGCCGCGCCTCGATTTCCTGGTCGGTGCGCGGCCCGAGATCGAGCGTCACCAGCTCGGCCGCCCGCTCGCGGATGCCGTGCGAGATATACTCGCGGGCGATGATCAGATTCTGGCCGGTGTCATCGACGCCGCGCAGCATGATGTGCGTATGGGGATGGGCGGTGTTGAAATGGTCGACCGCGACCCAGTCCAGCCTCGTGCCGAGGTCGGCCTCCATCTGTGTCATCAGCCGGCGGATATAGGGCTTAAGATCGGGATATTCCGAACCGTCCTCGGCCGAGACGATGAAGCGGAACTGATGGCGATCGCCATCGCAGCGCTGTAGGAACGCCTTGCCATCGGCCGTGTCGCGCTCGGCCGAGTAGAGCTCGCCCGGCGCGCCCTCGCGGGTAACGCCGTCCCGCTGGATGTAGCGCAGGTGCGCGCGGGCGGCAGGCATGCCCTTGCTGCCGATGCGGACCAGCCGCGTCTTCACCACCGCACGCCGAGCGCGCATTCCGCCGAACCGGTCGCGGCTGGAAAGAAGACGCCCCATGCTCGCGCCGCGGCCGATCCGGCTGCCGTCGAAGCGCCGGCTCCTGATCGACCCTTTCTCGGCGGACCGGATCGCCGCGCCGACCACTCGACCAAGGTAGCGTCGCGCGCGCTTACCGCCTTGCTGGCGCTGCCGACCGAGGCGCGGCTTGAACTCGTCGTCGTCGCTCATCGCGCGCTACCGGCATCATCGAGAATCTCGCGAATTCGCGCCGAGAACGGCGGATTTCCGCCAATCCTCGCGAGCATGTCTCGTGATGCTAGCGCCGTGTCTCCAAGAAAAACGATGTGCAGACAATCACTTGGCACCTGTCGCGAGACAGTGCCTTTCTCTTGCTTTCGCCTTCTTCCTACTTCCTGTCCCTCTCCCCATCCTCGGCTCAAAGAAGAGGCCGGGACGCGATGCCAAACTGGCACCGCGTCCCGGCCCGAACTGCGCAGATCCTCAGGCATCCGCGAACGCCGCCAGTGCCTGCTTCCGCCGCCCGAACTCGCGCTTTCCCATCACCCCGTGCGCGTTTCCCTCGCCATCGACGATCATCACCGCGACGAACCATTTGCCGTCCAGCCGCCCGAAAATCCGAACCCGATCCAGGTCGATCTCGTCATCGTCGATGCTCTCATAAGCGCCGATCCAGCACTCCTGATCCCGCGCATCCCAGAGAAAATCAGTCTCCTCGGCCTCCAAGAACCGATGCGCCAAAGCCTCCCCGACATCGTGGCCGAACTCGATCTCCAGCCCCGAAACCAGCGCCGCCATCACGCGATCCGACGCCATCGTAATGGGTTGAAACATGCCCATGATCATCTCCTTCGCTTCTGTTCTCCTGATCGAGAACATCGTGAAGAAGACGGGTGGCGGAGTGGCTGTCAGGGCCGCGCAGCGTAGCGGAGCGCCGCGAAGCGGACGTGGGGGGAACCGATTTTCGCAGAAAATTGGGGGGCACCCACGGGCCTTGATAGGCGCTTCGGCAGCCGTCATGCTGGGCCTGTCGAGACGAGCCCCTCCAACGCCCGCGATCATGGCCCGACATTCCGGACAGGGAATAGTGACGCTTGCGCCTCACTACCCGTGGAAGAGGATTGATCCCCTGGAACGATCCGCCGGACGACGAACAGAGGCGGTGGAACTGCTGCCTGGCTGGCCAGCGACCTCGGCCGCGACGTGCCGCCGACAGCACCGAGATAGGCCACCGTTTCGCCGGGGAGCCGTCGATTGCCGGCGAGCCAGGCGGCATAGGCGCCCGGTCCCGCATTGTAGGCGCCGAACAATCCGGGATAGCCGAAGCGGTCGTACATCAGTCGGAGGAAGCAGGTGCCGGCGAGGATATTGTCGCGCGGATCGTCGGGATTCATGCCGAGAGCGAGACGCGCGCGCATGTCCGCCCAGGTAGCGGGCATGAGCTGCATCAGACCCATCGCCCCGGCACGGCTGCGGATCGGGCGACCATTCAGCGTCGTGTAACCCCGGCTCTCGGCCCGCATCACGCGCTCGATCCAGCTGGTCGGGATACCGAACCGGGTCGATGCCTCCTCGATCAACGGCCGCCAGCGGGCGACCTCGTCGGCCTTACCGGGCGTCGCGACCAGCAGCAGAACGGCCGGGAGCAATCGGGTCAGCGCGCCCACAGCAACCGCGCCTTTCCGACGACCAATCCACCGTCGGTCACGCCGAAATAGCGGCCATCGAACGAACCGGGGTTGTCCGACATCAGCAGGAAGAGCTGGCGACCGCGAAGGCGCACGCAACCGCTCCACCACGGCATTGGTCTCCCTTTGGCGTCGGAAACGCGGCGCTCGACTACCGATGTTCCGTTGACGAAAATCTCCCGGCCGAGCGCGCAGACCTCGTCTCCCGCCGCCGCCGCGACGCGCTTCACCAGCGGCACATTGGCGGGGATGTAGCGCCGCTCCGCCGCCATCATCCGCGACGGACCAGGTACTCGCGCGATGACCATGTCGCCGGGTTCGACGGCCGCGCCGGGCATCACGGCATAAAGGCCGATCGGCGCACTTGCGCTGGCATTCCACACGAGGCGCGGAGCCGGTGGAAAGGCAATGGTCAGGCCGAGGAGGGTGATCCCGGCGCCGATGATTGCGACGCACCGGCCGAGGGCACGACGGTTTCGCTTGGCCTGCCGAAGCTGATCGCCCCATTCGAGAAGTGGCAGGTTCCGGCTGCGATCGGGGCGCCTAGTCATGGCGCTTCTCCCCGACCGCCTGCGCTTCCGACCAGGCATCGAGATCGTCGATATGATACTGGACGAAGCGGCTATGCAGCCGGAAGACAGGCCCCTTGCCGGCGCGCCGCAGCCGCTTCAGCAGCCGACTGGAGAATTTAAGATAGGCCGCCGCCTGATCGGTATTGAGATAAGGGGAGCCGCGTTTCGCGCGGCTTGCGCGTGAGATGTCGTCGTCGCTGTCCATTCTGCCTGTCCGTGTCCGAAAGGGGCGGCGATCTGCCGCCGCCGGCACCGGGAATGGCCGGCGGGACACCGGTCGGGGGAGTGTCGGAATCGCGACGTGCGTTTTCGACACACTTGATGCGCCGGGCGCGTGATTGCCCGCGCGCCGGAGCGTGCGGGGCTCGCCTTCGCCGGTAAGAGCGGCGTGGGTTATGCCGGGTGGCAGGGGATTGTCGGTCCCGTGCGACGGTAAGCTGACGGTGCAGACGCCCCCGCCTGCAAGGTCTCTCGCGAGCTATGGCAAATCCGGCTCACCGCTCGTGCCCCGCGCGCGGTGGCGCGCGGGGCATCCGGTTCAGCGCGACCAGATGAGCTTGTGCTCGCCGTCATCGCCCTGGCTGAGGGTCGCGTAGATCGGAGCCGGGAACGACGGATCGTCGAGCTTGAGGCTCAGATATTCCGCGCCGGTCTCGCGCGCCGCCTTGGTCCAGGCCGCCCCGAATTCGACGCCCGATGCGCTGACGCGGTGGTCAGGCGACTTCTCGTTGTCGCGCTCGCAGGGGCGGATGCTCGCCTTGACGCGAAGCGTCAGGGTCCGGATTTCGCCAGTGTAAACGCCGTTTTCGCCTCGGGTGAAGCTGCCGATCTGTGCCATGATAACCTCCTTCAAGTGATGCGATGCCGCCCGATGCGGCCTCGACAGGCGGTCGATCAGGCGGGCGGAGGACGGTCCCGCACCCGAAGGGCCGCAGCACAGCGGAGGACGGCCACAGCCGGGCTTCTTGCCTCGCGAGGAAGGCGAGGGAACCGAGCCGGGGAAGAAGGTCGGCGACGCCGTTGCGGGACCGGCGGACCCCGCCAGACCCGCCGCGAGAGAGGTCCGTTCAGGGCGGCAGTCGAAATGCAGGAGGTCTGGCCCCATGCGGATGACGCTCGACAATCGGCCCCCGGCACCACGATAATCGATACCATGCTTCGTGCCCGTGCGCTCTCCGTCGTTATTGCCGCGACACCGATTCCAGCGCCTGCCGGCGCAGCCCACAGCCACGAATTCGGGCACGTGGCCTAGGTGACCGACGGCGACACGTTCCGGCTGGAGGGCGGCGAGAGAATTCGGATCGCGGGGATCGATGCCCCGGAAACGCACCGCGACCAGGCAACGTGCGCGGGTGAGATCGCTCTGGGCTTGCGATCCAAGCAGCGAGCAACGTCACTGGTGGCGGGGCGCGAGGCGACCTTTCGTCTTGTCGGCAGGAGCTACAGGCGGACGGCCGCCACTGTCACCACTGATCGACGAGACCTTGGTCAAGAGTTCGTGCGGCGCGGGATTACCGCGTGGTGGCTGCGCGGCGTCCAAGCCCACCTGGTGCGGAAAGGCTGGTTGAGGGGACGCGCCAGCGACGCCCGTCTAGGCGTTCCAGCGCGTCTCGGTGGCGAGATATTCCCAGATCACGGACTTGACCGTCACGTCGCCGGACCAGTCGATCGAGTATCGATAGCGTCCGGGCTCGACCGTGATCCAGCCGCCGACCATGGCCTCGTCGTCGAGCAGATGCACGGTCATGCGGCTTCCTACCTCGGGCCAGGCTGCGAGTTCGCCGGGTGTGCCGCTGGCCTCGAAAGCCTCACGCTGTTCAGCGCTCAGCAGCTCGAGCGGCACGAAGGCGACATGGTCGGGAGCTTCGAGCAGTGGCTCGCCGATCTCGTGATAGGCATGGCCCCGGGCGTTCTTGACGATCACGCGTCGGACACTTTCCGTGTCGGGATAGAGGGTGAACGGCTGGAGATCGTCGAACAAGAGGAGCTGACCGTCAGGCCGACGCTTGAGGGAACGGACGACGTGGCGATTGCTGCGCAGGATGGTTGCCGCCTCAGGATGCTTCACCGGATCGGGGTACAGGCTGCCTGCCAGGACCGCGTGCAGGACGCAGAGAAGATAGTTCTCGTCGGGTGAGAAGCCGGAATTGCATTCGCGGCAGACGATCACCTGCGGCAAGTAGCCAAGCTCGTCGCCTTCGCCGCGATCATAGTCGGCACCGCGTTCGCGAAGCTGCTTGGTCAGCAGCGACTTGGTCGGCACATGATCGCGATTGCTCTCGATGTCCGCGATCCCAGCGCCGCAATGGATGCACCAGGCCTTCAAACGCTCGTCGGTGAAATCCTCAATCTCTCGCACTGCCTGACCCGTTACCCGCCTTCATAAGCGCCGCTCGTCCGCAGCATAGTCGATCCTTGCGGTCATCCGCACGAAAAATGCCGCGCGCCGACGCCGGAACGGCGGAGGCGCGCGGCCGATATTCAGGGTCTGATGGTGGGCGGGCCGAAGCCCGGCCACCGGCGGTCACGCCGCCTGCTTCAACGGCTCATGCTCGGCATCGGGGTCCGGCTCGGGGGACCTTGCCGCCTCGACCTTCGCATGGGCCGCGACGGTGCCGACGCCGCCCCGTTCGGTATAGGCGGACGCCGGGAAGCCCAGCCATTTCGGAACCCAGCGCTCGACCTTGGTCCTCCCGTCCGCGCCGTCGAGATGGTCGCGGACGATGCGCTTCAAGGTCTTGGTCTTCTCGCCCGCGTTGGCGGTGGCGACCGTCTCGCCCGCCACCTCCGCGACGATCCGCGACAGCACTTCGCGGTCGCGGATCAGCTCGAAGAACGCCGCGTCGGCCTGCCACCAATCGGCCATGTCGACGCCGATCTGCACGCCGACAGCGGCGACGGCGGCGCTGCCGCTCGCCAGCGTCTCGCCCATGATGACCGTGATGATCTCCATGATCACCGGGTCGGGCAGCTCGATCAGGCGCAGGAAGATGCCCGCCACGCCATTGTCGTCACCGTTGCCGCCGGTCACCGTCGGCTCCTCGGGCGAGAAGTCGAGCACCGCCAGCACCGCGCGGCGGCGCTCGTCGAACACCGTCTCGGCGCGCGAGGTTTCGAGGCTTTCGCGCACTTCGTCGTTGCGGGTGGTCTGCGGCTCGGGCGAGACACGCCACAGATGCGAACCACCGATGGCGTGGGCGACCATCAGGCGCAACGCGATGCCGGGATGCCCTAGCAACGCAGCGCGGGCGGCGGCGTGACGGTGCAGGTCGAGATAGGTCTGCATCGTCGAAGTCACCTCGGGCCGGGCGATCTTGATCGCCTCCGGGGCATCGCCGCGCGCGACGCGCTGCGCTTCCTTGCGGGTCATATAACCCTCGTGGAAGGTCACCTCGCCACTGCTTCGCACATCGACATAGACGCGCCCGCCCTTGCGCTTCGCCGCCTTCTCGAACTCCCATGTCTGGAAGTGCTCGGACGGTGGGACGATGACGACATCGCTCCAGCCTTCCTCCAGATAGGCGGTGCGGCGCGCCTCGATGGCCTCGTTCTGCGCGGTCCAGAACGCATCGGCATCGGCGAAATAGCGGTCGTCGCCGAACAGGTCGGCGACGGTCGCGCCCTTGAAGCCGTCGAGGTCGAACAATGCGAAGCGGGCCGGGATCGACTGCCCGCCGAACAGCCACGCCTTCAACTGGTGGCCGGTCGGCACATAGGTGTCGGGGTCGTCGAACAGCGCCAGCCACGCGCGCTGCTGGCTCTTGCTGGCAAGCGTCAGATGGCGGACGGTGGCGCGGTCGATCTTCTCCGCCGCGTAGAGGCTGCGGATGCGCGGCAGCAGGTTGCCGAGCGCCAGCACCCGCGCGATGGTCAGGTCGGGAAGCCCGAAGGTGGCGGCGATGTCGGCGACGTCGCGACCCTCCTTCACCAGCCGGGTGAAGGTTTCCCATTGGGTCACCTCGTCGGCGTCGAGCCTTGCCAAGTTCTCGATCATCGACGCCTCGATGGCGGCGGCATCATCGGTTTCGGAGAGGATGCGGCACGGCAGCGGCTCGGCCTCGCCGGTTTCCTGCGCGACGATCCGGGCGGCGTGGAAGCGCCGCGATCCCGCGACGATCTCGAAATGGCCGTCCTGACAATTGGGGCGCACGAGCAGCGTCTGGATGACGCCGCGCTTGCGGACGGTCGGCAGGATATCGGACACATCGGGGGCCTTTTTGCCGTAGCGCATGTTGGTCTTGCTGACAGACAGCTTGTCTTGATCGATGAAAACGAGTGTCATGGCACAACTCCTTGTGAGTGCCGGTCCGTCGCTCTTTCCGGGGTTGGCGGACCGGTTTTCGGATTGGCGGCGATGCGCGCCGCCCGCGCTTCAACCGCCGTCCGGTTTGCCGGAACGGATCGGAAGTTCAGGGTCCGCGCCGCTGTCGGCGGCACGGCGCAGGATGGTTTCGGCCCACAGGATCGAACCGGCGCGGCGCGCCCATTCGGCCCAGACGGACAGCGGAAATGGCGTCGTGAAGCCGGGCTGGCGCTCGATCCACAGGCCATAGGGCAGGCGCACGGCCCGAATCTCGGACAGGCTGAAATAGCCAAGCTCGGGGCATCCGAAGCCAAGGTCGGCCAGCCCGAAGAGGGTGTCGCCGTCTTCGCCAAGTTCGGTCGCGAGCCATGTCGCCGCGCCGAGCGGGTTGAACAGCTTGAGCACCGGCGTCGGGTCCGGTTCGGTCGTCTCGGCGGACGCGGCGGCGCGCCGGTTGATGTCGTTGGCGCGCAGCGCGAAGCGGGTTTCGGGGGGCAGGAGGATCATGCCGCGATCCTCTCGTCCTGCGCCTCGCGGTGCCGCGCCAGCAGCCAGTCGGCGGCCTTGGTCGCCGCACTGGCGGCGCGGAAGATCGCACGGTTATCCTCGCGCAGCACCTCCAGCCACGAGCCGAGATAATCGGCGTGGCGGACGGTCGGCACGATGCCGAGCGCCGCGCAGAGGAAGGCCGAACCCATTTCGGCGACCAGTTCCTCGCGGGCATAATCCTTGCTGCCGAAACTGTTGGTGAGGTCGCGGCCCAAGCGCTTGGCGTGGCCGGTCGCGTGGACGTTATGCCGATATCGGCATAATGGCCATAATGCCGCGATCCGGATTATGCCGCATGGCCTCCGCTGGAGGTTGGTTTTCCTGGCGTCGGCCATGCGGCTGTTCGGCATAATCAGAGCCCTTCCAGGAACGCGAGGAGCTGATCGTCCGGCCGGAACCGGCTCGACGGTGTGGCGGGGGCGGCGACGCGAGCGAGTGCCTTTTCCTTCATCCGCATGTCGGCGTGGATGTAGATCTGGGTGGTTTCGACGTTTTCGTGACCCAGCCAGAGCGCGATCACCGCGGGATCGACGCCGTGGTGGAGCAGGTCCATTGCTGTGCTGTGGCGAAGCGTATGCGGCGTGACCCGCCGGGAGCCGATGCTCGGGCATGCTCGCGCTGCCGTCAGGCAGTGCTTGCGGACCAGATGCTCGAGGGCATCGCGGCTCAGACGTTCGCCCCGGATGGACGGGAACAGCGGCCTGCTCTCATCCTTGTCGGTGCCGATCCACGCCGCCAGCAGCTTGGCCGTCTCGCGACGCAGCGGTGTGGCGCGTTCCTTCCGACCCTTGCCCATGCAGCAGACGTGCGCACCGCCACCAAGGACGACGTCGCCGCACTTGAGGCCGACCAGTTCGGAGGCCCGCAGGCCGGTCTGCACCGCGATCAGGAGCAGCGCATGGTCACGCCGTCCTGCCCAGGTCGTGCGGTCGGGCGCTGCCAGCAACGCCGCGATCTCGTCGCCGTCGAGGAACGTCACCGCGCGCTTCACATAGCGCTTGTTGGGCATGGCGAGGATGCGCTGGCAGTGCAGCAGCCAGGTCGGATCGCTCATCGCGACGTAGCGGAAGAACGATCGGATCGCGGCGAGCCGGGTGTTCCGGCTGCGCGCGCTGTTACCGCGCGCCGTCTCGGTGTGGACGAGGAAGTCGGCGACCAGATCGGCGTCGATGTCCTCGATCGTCAGCTTGACCGGCGGCTTGCCGTGTCGGGCACTCGCATACCGCAACAGCAGCCGGAACGTATCGCGATAGCCCGCGACCGTATGGCGGCTCGCCTCCATCTGAACGCACAGCCGGTCGGTGAAGAAGCGCTGGACCAGCGCCGGCAAGGTGGCGGCGCTCATTGGCTCGCCTCCGCGCCGCTGGCGGTTGCTCGCGCCATCGCCAGATCGAGCAGCTCCGGAACCGCTTCCAGATACCAGTATGTGTTGGAGGGATTGCTATGGCCCAGATAGGTCGTCAGCCGGATCATCTCGCGCGCCGGGTCTTTTCCGGTGCGGTACCAGTCGATCATCGTCTTCACCGCAAAGCTGTGCCGAAGATCGTGGACGCGCGGTCCACGCCCATGCTTGCCGTATGGCTGATGGGTCCTGAGCCCGATCTGCTGACAGGCCTGCGCGAAGTTGTACCGGGCAGTGCAGTCGGTGAGGCGTGTGACCTTGTCGGTCACGAACAGCGGCTTGGCCGGATGGCCGATCAGCCGGTCGCGCTCCGCAACATAGCCCACCAGCTGCGTGACGACGCTCTGGTCGAGCGGCAGCAAACGCTCTTTGCCGAGCTTGCCTTGTCGCACGCGCAGCACGCCATGGTTGATGTCGAGGTCGTCGCGATCGAGCGCGAGCGCCTCGCTGATCCTCAGGCCAGTGACCGCGATGAGCCCGAACAACGTCGAGCAGGTCAGCCCGCGCAGGCCGTAGATCGACGGCAACGCCTTGGCCGCTGTGATGATCGCTCCGACCTCGGCATCGGTGTAGATATGCGGACGCGACCGTTTGTAGGAGCCTGGCAGCAGACCTCGCGGCGGCACTTCATGCGCCGGATCGAAGCTGCTCAGCCATTGTGCGAACAGGCGCACGAAGCTGAGCCTCGCCACCCGGGTCGAGGAGCAGGCCTCGGCCAGCGTCGTGTGCCAGCGCAGGAACAGCGCCGTGTCGATGTGATCGGCGCCTTCGTGATCGGCGAACCGGGTGAAGCGGCGGAGGATGCGCTCAGAGGTGCCAAGGTCGTAGCCGAGGCTGCGCCGGACACGCAGATAGCGATCGAGCTGAGACGTGAGGCTCATCGCGCACCTCCCGTCACGGGCCAGGGCATTGCGACAGACCGCAGTCCGTCGATGTCGAGCCGGGCATATATCATCGTCGACGAACGCGAGCGGTGCCGCAGCACATCGCCCACCTCGTCGAGCGATGCGCCCGCGTTCACCAACTGGGTGGCGAGGCTATGACGCAGCAGATGCGATCCCACATAGGGCGTCACCGGCTTTTGCCCGGTCGCCTTCAACGCCTCCTTGAGGATCGCGTTGACGATCTGCCCATCCTTGAACGGTCGATGCGGCGCGCGATGCGTGACGAACAGCGTGCGGCAGGTCGCCGGCCCTCGTTCCTCACGAAGATAGCCGCTCAGCGCGTCGCCGACCTCCACGGTGATCGGCAGGCGGTCGTGCAGCTTGCCCTTGCCGCGCACCAGCAGTTCGCCGGCGCGCCAGTCGATGTCGTCGAGCTGGATCGCGATGACCTCGGCCGCTCGCACGCCGAGCCGGGCCATGAGCAGCAGCATCGCGTAATCGCGGGCACCGTATCGCGGATTACTGCGTGCCGAAGCGAGCACCGCCTCGACCCCTTCCGGAGCGAGATGCCGGGGAAGCCGCGCATCCCACCGCTTGGCCGCCTTGGGAAGGCTCAGTGCCAGATTGGTGTCCGTCACCGCGCGCGCGAACAAATATTGAAGGAAGGTGCGAACATGCGTCGCAACCGTCTTGTCGCGGCGTCCCGTCGCCAGAACGTGCTCGATGAAGCCGATCACATCGGCGGGGCGAAGGCCCGGAAGATTGATCGCTCCTCCACCGAAGCGATGATCGAGGAACCGGTTGGCGAACCGCAGCGTGTGATAGATCGTTCGCGGGCTCAGGCCGCGCTGCTTGACGAGATAGTCTTCGAAGTCGGTCAACAGCACCGCTCGCGCGGCCCCCGCCTCAGTCAGAATGTCGGTCATGATCGTGATGCTCCAGGTTGTTGGAGCACCGAAGATTATGCCGAACAGGTTTCCCGCGATCATGCTGACAACCGCGCCTTATCGGCGGCGCGCGGCATAATCCGGGTCGCGGCATTATGGGTCAGTTCGTGGAGGCAGGTCCGGTAGTAATTGACCTGTTCGAAGAATGCGGGCTGCGGCGGCACCTGCACGAAATCGAGGGCGGGGACGTAGAAGGCGCGGTCGCCGCCGATGTGGAAAGGGACGCCCGAAGCCGCGATCACCTCTTCGGCAACCGGCACGATCTCGCGTTCGGGCAAGGGTGCCGGATCGGACGCCAGCCCGGCGCGCAGCCCCTCGCACTGCGCGACATTGAAGACGGTGAAGCGCTTGAGGAAGGGCACGGCCTTGGGGTCGCCACCCTCGCGCGAGGCGCGTTCCTTCTCGGCCTCGGGGGTGAAGCGGTCGGCATAGACGACCGTCACGCCATGCTCGCCCTTGCGGACGCACCCGCCCGCTTCCTGCGCCTGCCGGAAGGTCAGCCACGATTGCGACGGGAAGCCACGCTCGATGACCGCGCCCCACAGGATCAGGATGTTGACGCCCGAATAATTGCGCGCGGTCAGCGCATTGCGCGGCAGGCCGGGTCCGGCGCTGCCGGTCGATCCCCAAGGCTGGACCCAAGGCAGACGCCCGGCCTCAAGCTCCGAAATGATCCGCCCGGTCACCTCGTCATAGAGGCTCGCCCGGTTCTCGGTCTGACGATCTTCGCCCGCACCCTTGCGGCGGGAACGACGGTTGGCGGCTTCTCGCATCGCTATCCTCCATCGGCACCCAAAAAGCAGCAAGCCTCCCCGGAAGGCGGGGGTGGGCGGCAATGAGCGACCAAGAGGCCCGGCTCCAGTGGCCGGCGGCACCGTCAGGGCGGAACGTAAGTGGAGCACCCCGAAGCGCAGCGGAGGGGTTGCCGCAGGCCGCGACGGGCCTAGCCGGGAGCGCCGCCCGCACCCGCCGTACCGGGAGAGGCACAAGCAACGCCGCCGCGCGCCCGCGCGGCGTCCGCGGACACGCCAGCGATCGTCACCGAATGGCCGAGACCCGGCACGGGGCTCGGCGAAGACCGCCGGCGGCGGTCGAAGTAGAGCGCGGTCGCACGTGGTGCGAGGCGCATGCACTGCAGGTCGATATCGCGAAACAATGGCTGCCGACCTACACGGAAACCTTCGCCCAGGCCGACGACCAGACCGACAAGACCTTCCATTTTCCGGACAGCAGGGACTGGCCCTGATCCTGCGGAACTGACCTGGCCGCTACAAACGTGCCTGCCGTCCGCTCTATCGCATCTGCCTCGCTGGCGGATTATCGATCAGACTCGAAAGCCAGTCATTCAATCCCTTGCCGTTCAGCAACTCGAGACGGGTTGGCAGGAAGGGACGGATGAACGGATCCTTCTCGAGATTCGGCGGAAAATCGGACGTAGTCGCGATGATTCCCTTCGAGGTGTCGGCCTCGCCCGTCATCACACCTATGAGCGCGCGCACGTCGTCATAGCCCACGAGCAGGCCCGGCTTGTAGGCCTTTACCGAGCTGATGATCTTGATCGAGCCCACGCCTTTCCGGAGGGCAATCACGTCGCGGCCGTGGTCGCCGGAGCGTGGCGTCAGGATCACCTCGTCGAACCCTGCAAGATCGAAGGCCCCTGCGACGATCTCCTCCCACTTTGCCGGCGGGAGCTCGTAAGCGAGCCGCCAGTCCTCGCCGAGCTGGCGAATGAGAGAGGAGAGCGCCATCGTGTGAGCGACAATCAGCGTCCCGGTGTCGACTTTCCGTTCGGGGATGATGATCCCGGGCAACGTGATGGCCGGTGCTGGTACGACGAGACTGTGCAGTTCCAGCGTCTTCAGGATTTCGGAGAAGGAGACCCGGTTGAGGCCGTCGTCGTGGAGGTGGAGAAGTTCCTTGCGAACGACCGCGTCGACCTGTTCGTCCGACAGCGAGTCGTCAACGATCAGACGAACGTGTTCACTACCGTCCTTCGCAAGGTAGTTCAGGAGAGCAGCCCTGATGACGGCGCTCCTGTTTGGCGAGATCTCGACGTTGAGTTCGTCGAGCTGCCGAAGCGTCTCGGGCGACAGCCGAAGCCTGAGGCGGCGGTTCGAGTCGGAGGCCATGGTCCGTCAGCCTGACGTCAATTGCCGAGATGCCGACGAATGCCGGCAAGATAGGCTCGCGTTCGGAAAATCATCTCGTCGTAGGTGAGTATTTCCAGTCGCCCCCGCGTGTTGATGTTCCTTCGGGCGAGCTTCTGCCGCTCCTTCTGGGTGAGCGTCGAAAGACGCCCTATCACGATCAGGCCGCGAGGCGAGACGATGTCCGGATAATAGCGCTGCGCCGTCGGCAGGTTCTGCTCGAGCCATTCCTGCCAGTCCTCGACCTGCTGCACCGCGTGCGTCACATCGGCGGTGAAATCCCCCCGCTTCGTGAAGAGCGAGCGTTTCGGGTTCTCGATCTCGACAAGGATGTAGTCGCCGGTCGCCTCGCGGATGATGAAGTCCGGTCGGAACTCGGTGCCCATGCCGATGGCCGGTTCCGACACGATGGTCTCCAGCGCCGGGTGCAGGAAGTAGGTGTGCTCAGCCAAGAAGGAGTGGACATCTCGCTTCTCGTGCACATCGGGGCGATCAATCAATTGCGCCAGCGCCTCGATCGCGACGTCGACCTTCTTCGCGCCTTTCAGTGCCTCTTCGGTGCTGGGCGGCGGCTCAACTGGGACCGAAGGGTCGATGTCGAAAGCATCCCGGACATCGACGGCCGATGCGAATGACCCCTGGTAGTGAACCACATGCTGCATTTCGGCCATGGCCTGCGCGGCGGCTGTCACGACCTGCAACTCAAAATGCGTCAGGTCGGAGGGCCCGGCGACCGACGGAAGTGGTCGCAGCACATAGTGCCTCCGGCCATCGGCGTCGGGCGGAACGTCGCGCTGATGGTACGAACTTGCCTCGATGATCTCGTAGGACGAAGCGATGATCGCCTCGATGGCTTCGAGGGGTGATCGATCTTGGACGACAACGCGAACGCCCAGGATGTCGATCATGTGCTCGGCGAACCGATAGTAGCGCGCTGATTGCTGCTTGCGCCTCTGCTTCTCCAGCACCGATGGCCAGGCCTTGATACGCCATGCCGCCGACACGACCCGGGGAACCACTTCCAGCGGCTCGATGAGCGTCCGTCGAAGATGCGGCTCGAATTCACGGATGATTGCGACGAGACGCTGATACTCCGTGTAGAGTGCCGCTTCCTCGCCGTCCTCCAATTCGCTGTCCCCCGCGCCGCCTAGACCCGGTCTACCAAACCGCAGCGCGATGTCGCGAAATAAAGAGCGAGGATCACGGCAGAAGTGACTGTTGGTGCAGCCAGCCAGGGTTCTCGTAAATGTCGACATAGCTCGCCGCCTCGATGCAGCGGATGCCGATCGATTCCAGGAAGAAATGCTTGCCCGCCTGCCGTTCGTCACGCGGGTCGTCGACATAGACATACCAGGCGTCATGGCGACGATCGGGAAAGGTGCGGAAGTATTTCGCGCGCTCGATCAGCAGCCAGCGCAGGAAGACCTCGTTCTCGGCGAGCGCCAGCCCCACGAACAGCAGCGGCTTGTTGAAGACGAGGTGCATCCAGGACCGGGCGCCCTGCCAGTCCCGGCGATTCTTGGCGCGGAACAGGTTCTCGTCGCTGCGGCCATGGATCCAGCCGCCGGCGCGGCGGACCGAGCCCATGTAATGGCTGAGGCCGAGCCGGATGCTGGTCCTGTACCGGGCCATGCCGTTGATGTGCCAGATGCCGAAGTCGGCGCAGGGGTCGTCGATCTCGTGGCGGGCGAAGTGGCATCCCCAGGGATAGTAGGCGGTGAACTTCGGATCGCGGGGGAACTGGAACGTGCAGCCGCCCGCCTCACTCAGCACCTCGTCGAAATTCGTGGTCAGGACGGGCGCACGGTGGCGCAACGCCCAGTCCATGATCCGTCGATGGTGCGGGAATGGCTGCCAGTCGGCCATCGACTTGCAGAACTCGGCCTGCAGCGCACCGGTCCGGCCATGCGATTTCAGCTCGACGACATCGTAGAATTCGGTGAGCGCGGTGCCCGGCGGAACCGTCTTGATTCCGGGAACGCAGTCGCGCGCGATGCCGATCAGCAGCGCGTCCCAGCTGTTGGTCGCGGCGGCGTTGGCGTGACGGTTGATACCGTTGCCGATGACGAGCGCGAGGTCCGGCTCGCGCCGCCGCAGCAAGGTCTCCAGCTTCATTTCGTCCCCCCTCGTTCGACCCGTCCGCGACCGCGACGGCAGACCGCCTGCGCCTGCGAACGGAATTTACACCGCGTCCTCGGGCCTGACCGTAGTGCTCATGGCCTTGGCACTTCTACAGCGTAATCCATGTCCTGACCGACCTCTTCGTCGAGCTGGGCACGCAGCTGGTCGGCAGCCTGCGGGGAGGCGCAGAACTGATCCGCGTCGAACCCGAAGCGGGGCAGCGACCTGCCGAGTTCGGGGTCGGCCGTCGCGGCGCTCTCAAGCTCGGCATCGACCGCATCGAACAGTTTCTGATAGCGATCGGCGACCTCGGCCAGCCGCACTTCCAGCAAGCCTGCGAGGCGCGCGGAGAAGGCCACCTTGTGCGCCGCGCGCGTCGTATAGGCGCCGATCCGCTTCCGGCGCTGCTGGCCATCGAGATAGAGGCTGAGGACGACCGCTTCCTTGACCAGAGGTCCGTCGAGCAGCGCCTCGCCACGGCCGAAATGAGCGACGACCTTGTTGCGCAGGTCCATCGCCTCCTCATGCGTGGCGCGCTGGCCGGCATCGAGTTTCGCCTCGCCGAGCAGCTTCGGGCGATCGCCCTGGGTCTCGGTCGCGCGCGCGTAGAGGATGACGGCCTGGGTGAAGAGCGCGCCGGTCACCACGGTTTCATCATGCAGCGAGTCGTCAGCCCGGCCTTCCGACGCGCGACCCTGGATGGCGACGATCTGCCGAAGGGAGTCGAGCGCGGTGCGCAGGTCCTCGCGCACCGAGCCCGCCGCCGCCGCCCGGTCGATGGCCTTGACGAGCACGGGGTGACGCCCGGAATCGCGCAGGTCGCGGGCAAGGCTGGTCAGATCGATGCGGCCGACAACGCGCATGGTGCTCCCGTGAGATGTACGGCGCGACCATCGTCATGTTAGCGGGCGCGGACAACCCCGATCAGCGTCTGTGGCGCGGTCCTTGCGAAGGAACACCAAAGGCGACGACAGCGCTCGCGAGGCCTTCGCCGACGATCCAACGGGCGCGGTCGAGATGCGACCGCCAGCACATCTCCGCGTCGGTATGCGTCACGTCCAAATGCATGAGCGAGCCTGCGGCATCCCGCCAATCGCGGCCGGCGGCGTCGGCTTCGAGCAGCGCAGCATAGAGCGCGAGGTTCCTGCGATCATAGTCGACCACCTCATCTCCCGACGGAGCCAATGCCTCGATCATGCTCAATTGACCAACTCTCCCAATCTCGTTGACGAGTATACTCCGTGGATTGTCACTCGACTATGGCGTCCTTTTCGGTCGGTGGCCAGTCGAGACCATCTTGCCAGGAATCTGAAGCGTTTGCGGACGGCCATGGGCCTTTCGCAGGAAGCTCTTGCTGATGCGGCGGGTATCGATCGGACATATGTCAGCGCGCTCGAGCGCCGGAAGTACAGCTTGAGCATCGACCGGCTCGACCAAATCGCGTTATCCTTGGGCGTGGAGCCACACGTCCTGCTGATGCCGGCGCCGCCGACCTCCAAGAATTGATCCATTTTGGTGCATAACGGGCTGAAGCGCCACCACTTGCGACAGCAACCCTCTACTCGGCCGTATCGTCAGCCTTCCAGCACTGCGCGCGGCCCGGCACGAAACATTCGCTCGCCAGCGGCGACCAGGCGTCGGACGAGCGACTTCCGATGCTCGCCATCGCCCGGCCAGTCGCCCGGGCCGAGCACGTGGTCCGCGATCTCCCTGAGACTGGCGCCTGCCGCGCGTGCATCCAGGGCCTGCAGCGCCTGAAGCCGGTTTGCGAGCTGCGGGTGGCGACAGGGTATCGGCCTGGTCCCGGCGATGGCGCGGATGACAGCGATCCTGGCCTCCAGGCGGTGATCGTCGGGCAGGTCGTAATGGAGGAAGACCGGCCCCGCAGTGGCGGTACCCTCGATGACGTCGAGCCGAAGCGGCACGCCGCCACGGTCGATCACCAGGCGCTCGCCGAGCTCATCGCGGACCATGCGAACGGCCTCATGGGCGAGGTCGACTTCACGAGCACCGCCCGGTAGCGTCGGGAACGCCCGCGCGGCGATGACACGCGGGTCGACGGCCGCCGACCAGATCGGCAGCACATGGGCGCAGGAGATCGCCGGGTCCTCAGGGAAAGTGCAGCCCCCAGTCCGCGGCGAACGCGGGTTCCGCAGCAACGCCGGTTTCCCGACGTGCAGCCAGCCGGCCGAAGGCGGCCTGGTATGCCGGATCCCGGCGCAGCACCTCCCATGCCAGCGCGGGCCGGCCGCGCCGCATGATGGCGTCGATGGCGTCAGGATCCGGGGCAGTCATCGTCGGCGCCTCAGCCAAGCTCGCCCATCTGGGAGCGGACGAACATCGCAGCCGCCTCGGCCTGGTCCGGCCGCAGCGCATCAACTGCGGGCAGATGGTCGGGTACTGGGTCGCCGAGTAGGATCGACGGGCATTGACCTTCGACGTTGCCAAGGTTGGGGCGATGCTGGGAATAGCCGACAAGCGCCGCGAGATCGGGCGAGAAGTGGCGCGCGACCTGCGGCGGGTAGACCAGCCATTGCAGTTCGAAGGGCTTGAGCCAGCCGAGGCAGTAGCTGATGACGAGGCCGCGCCGGGGTGCCGGGGTAGCATTCCCGCCCCCGCCGTGAAGGGTCGAGCCGAGGAAGACGAGGGCATCGCCCGGCATCACCGCCGGCACCTCGCTTTCATCCTCGGGCAGGACGGGCACATCCTGGTCGAAGTGGCTCCCGGTCCATATGCGCGTGCCGCCGTTCTCGCGCGTGAACGCGGTGAGCGGCCACATGACATTGACGAGGTATTCGACGCTGCCCTTGGGACCTTGCCACATGTCCTGGTCACGGTGTGGCAATTGCGGCAGGGCGCCAGGATGAATCTCGATCGCCTGGGTAAGGTTGAGCGCGATCCGCTCGCACCAGGGCAGCAGCATCTGCTCGACGAGCTCGCGGACCAACGGATGCATGACAAGCTGCTCCATGCCTGGCGATCGGGTGAGCAGCGACCCGAAGCGCTTGGTCCGCGCACCGTAGAAGACCCCCTCGCACAAGGGCGTCGCGGCAAAGCGAGCTTCGAGGTCCGCCTCGATGCCGGCGAGTATGGCAGGGTCGATTGCCCGGCCGAACACGCACCAGCCATCGCGCGCCAGCATGGCGGCGTGGCGATCAATCGCGGCACTCATGCCGCCACCCGATCGTTCGCGTCGGGATAGACGCCGGTCCAGCGCAGGCGTTCGCGGGTGTCCGGGCGAATGTGGATCAGGAAGGCGCCGATCGGTCCGCCGGGGATGCGCACCGCGGGACCGAGTGGCTCTGCCTGCCAGCCCATCGCGAGCACCTCCTTGCGAAACGGATCAGGGATGACCCCGGTGTAGCGCTCGATCCCGCGCTCGAGCGCCACATCGACCATCGCGGCGAAGAGCATGTTGCGCAGAACCCGGCGGCGCTCGGCGCCATGCCGCTGGGGCAGGCAGAGCCGCGTGCTCTCCCACGTGGCCTCGTCGATGGGAACGCCGAGCGGACAAAGATGCGGGAAGAGCGTACCAAGCATGTGCGGCTGGGTGCTCGGGAACAGCCGGATCGACGCCGCATGGCTGCCGTCGCGTTCCGCCGCGATCAGATAGATCGTGTGCGCATTGTCGAACTGGTCGATCTCGTACTGGCCGTCGACGACCGGCACATCCCAGCCGAACAGATCGACGAAAAGCCGTTTTCGGTCGGCGAACATGGACTGCAGCAGCGGCCGGTGGGCCGAGGCCAAACAGTTGTCTATGACGTGGATCATGGGGTGCTCCTGGTCGTGATTTCGCGCACGAAGGAAGCAGCGACCGGCCGGCCAAAATAGACCGAGTGATTACTCGGGTTGACCCCTCCGGAGTTCGTGAAGACCGACTTCACCAGCGAGCACGGCGCTCACAACCAATTCTGTCCGATCATGGGCGTCGAACAGGTGGCGGGCCTCGGTCATGTAGCCATCCACCGTACGTGGCGTCAGGCTGAGCGCACGGGCGATCTGCTTGTTGGAGAGCCCGCGACCTGCAAGAACGACACAGTCACGCGGGCGCGGATGCAGCCTCGGCAACGCCGGGACGACCCACGGAGTGCTCGACAACAGCCTGCGAGCGGCCTGGAACGCGAAGATGCCGATCATCTGGGCGGCGCCAAGGTAGCGATGCGCATGCTCTGAACGACGCATGCCCGCGAAAGTGCAGGAACCCATGCAGTCGCCGAGCTTGACATAGGGCACTGTAATGCCCTCGTTCAGGCCTTCGCGGTTGCCCAGTTCGAGACTGGCGCGGTCCTGCCGATCCAAACGGATGATGCGAGGCAGAGCGGACCACAGGAAGGCGCCATCGGCGAAGATGCAGCCGCGGATAACCGGATCGCGGCGATAGCGATTCTGTCCGATCAGGCGGTCGACGATCGCGTCGGGATAGTCCTTCAGGTCGACGCGATCGGGCCGCGCGGACCGAAGATCATCGTGGTGGATCAATGCATAATGACGGAAGCCCATCTCGCGTGAGATGGCTTCCATCAGCGACACGAGTTCTTCTCGCGTCGCTATCGTCCGGAGCGCTCCGACGACGGCATCGGTCAGCGCCAGGCAAGATAAGCTTCCTGACCATTCTGGATTAGACGGCATGCACTCACGTCTCTCTCCCCCACTTTATCTAACCGACAGATCAATCCTCTCGGTGCTGGCCACGTCTCGATCCCTCGCCGCCGCCTCCGGCGATTGAATCGATACGGTGGCGGGCAGCAGCCGATGCAGGACTGCGAAAGCGCCGACCGAGACGAGCGACAGCGCAATAAAAACACTGCCCAAAGAAGATAGGATTTGCGCCGATGACAGGAGATGGCCGCTGACAGCGCCTACCAGAGTGGGACCGACTCCGGCCCCTATCCCAACATTGGCGAACATGAAAAAGCCCGTCATACGGCCGCGCAGCGCGGGCGGCGTGATCGTCTGCAGGAAAGTGGGCATCAACATCAGCATCATCGATGTGATCGTCGTCGCCGTGCCGACCAGGGCGATGAAAGATACCGCATTCGGGATCGCCAGACAGGCTATCGCAAGCACGAGCAAAGCGATTCCCATGACGGTCATTGTCGCTGTCAGCGGTCGGGTGGACGCCTGTCGCAATGCGCGTTCCGCAATAAAACCGCCCATCAGACAACCGAGCGTTCCACCTGCGAGTCCCACAGATCCCAAAGCCGAGGCGACCTGCATCGGCGACCAGTCGAAGGAACGCGAAAGAACGATAGGTGACCAAGCTGAGACAGCATAATGGATGCCCACGACCGCCGTTGATGCGAGCGCGAATACGAGGTGCGAGCGCCCGCGTCCCGCGAGGAAGGTAAAAAGTCGGCTCGATGAAGTCTTGTCGACATGCCCGCCCTTTCGGGTGGGATCACGCAACAGGAAAAGGCCGACGCTGACTACGATGCCTGGCAAGGCCGCCACCGCGAATGCGACACGCCAAGCCGCGAAATTGCCGATGACCGGAAGGGCAAGACGGCCATCAGCATTGCCGGCGGCCAGCACCCAACCCGAGATCGCCGCAGCGACGGCGACGGAAACTGGCGCGCCGAGTGCATAGATCATTGAAGCGCGGCCAAGCAACCGCCTGGGAAAGACGTCCGCCATCATCGAATAGGCGCCTGGGGTCAGTGCTGCCTCACCCGCACCGACGCCCATGCGCGCCACAGCCAGCAGCGCAAGGCTAGGTGCCAACCCGCACCCGAGAGTCATGGCACTCCAGAAAGCGACGGCGGCGCCCATGACCTTTGTGCGGGAGAATCTGTCGATCAAGACTCCCATCGGCATCCCGGCCACTGCGTAGAACAGCGAAAAGGCGAATCCTTGCAGCAGGCCCAGTTGGAAATCGGTAAGCGCAAGATCGCTCTTCACTGCGGGAGCGACGAAAGCGAGAATTTGCCGGTCGACCCCGGATAAAACGTAAGCGAAAGCGAGAAAGAAGATAAGAATCCAGTCACGCCGGCGCACGCCGCGCGAGGTGATTACCTCGGTCATGTCGTCACGGCGCCGTCGAGACAGACGTGATCGAACAAGTCAGCGCGGGCCTCCAGTGCGGAATCCATTGCCGCGAGGAACGCCGCGATATCGTCGTCGGTCGTCACAAGCGACAGGACTACGAGGCCACGTGGCGCGAAATAGAAGCCCCGTTCGACGAGGTCGAAGAACAACAATTTCCGCCACGCCGCGACCGTCGCGGCATCTCCATGCGGATGGATGTTCATGATCGAACCGAGTCCGGAGACGTGGAAGGGTGCGACGTGTCGCTCGAAGCAGGCTGTCAGCCGCTCCCGAAGCCGGTCACCTTTGCCGTTTAAGTCGGCAAGTGTCTCCGCACCGAGCAGAGTCCGGCATGCCGCCAGGCCGGTGGCCATCGCGAGACTGTTGTTGTTGAACGTCCCAGAATGCGCCACTCCGTTGTCGCGTCGCGGATCGAACATCTCCATGATGTCTGCGCGCCCGCCGAAGCAGCCAAAGGCGAGCCCACCGCCGAAAAACTTGCCCAGCGTCGTCAGATCCGGCGTGAGCCCGAGCTGAGACTGGCGGCCGCCTACTGCCAGCCGGGCGGTCTGCACTTCATCGAGGATGAACAGAGCGCCCTGATCCCGGCAGAGCTGTTGGGCTGCCGATAGGAATGCAGGAGTGCCTGGAATACAGCCGCCCGCGCCGAGCATCGGTTCGATCAGGATGGCGGCAAGGTCGGACTGATGTTCAGCGACCGCAGCCGTCAGCGCATCAATATCGTTGTACGGCACGACGACGAAACGGTGCGGCAGACTGCCTGCGGGCACGTCATGGCCAAATGTTATGCCGGTGCCGTGATACCCACCCTCGGCGACAATTATTGCCTCGCGCCCTGTAAAGAGCTTCGCTGCCGCGATCGCCACCAAGCTGGCCTCGGTCCCCGAATTGGTGAACCGCAATCGGTCTATCGAAGCGAAGCGACCGCAGATCTCGGCAGCCAATTCGATCTCTAGTGCATGATGAGACGATAGGCTCAATCCCCTATCAAAGGCTTCCAACAGCGCCGTGCGCAGGACGGGCGGGGAATGGCCGAAGATTCCGGATGTGAATTCGTTGAGGAAGTCGCGATAGTCATGGCCATCGACATCGGTGAGGCGACCGCCCTGACCGCTGGCCATATAGAGCGGGAACGGATCGTACCACAGCGAGGTGCGGGTGTTTCCGCCGGGCATCACCGTGGCGGCACGGGCCGCGAGCATGGCGCTGGCTGGATTGCGTTCAGCAAAGTCCTGCGCCGCAGCGCCAAGCGCTGCGGCGAGGGGCGTCGATGATGTGCCAGTCATTGGCTGATGATCATCCGCGGATATGAAGGAGTGGCTGATCGCATCAGAAACGTACTCGAGCGCCAACGACGAAGGTTCGCCCGTACACGTCATAGAGCATGGGATTCGTAGACGTCGCGTAGATGAAGGTACCAGGGTCGAGCGGCGGCCGTGAATTGAAGAGGTTGTTGACCACTGCATAAAGGCTGAAGTTACCATGCCCCGGCACTCGAAGCTCGCCGGTTAGGTTGACCAAGAACTGCCCGCGAACGTGGTTGTCGTTGATATCGGTTGCCGTGTAAGCGGCGTTGTAAAGGCCGCCGCCAACGTAGCGCCCCTGTGCGGAGATTGTTGCGATGTCACTGTCGTAGGTCACCGTTGCCGTTGCCCGCCAGTGCGGGCTGGCCGCCAAATCGGTTCCGACCACCCCCGCTTGGCGAAAAACAGTAACTCCGTCGCTCGAGTCATATTTCCCGAGATAAGTGGCCAAGCCGCTGAAGCTGAGCGACTTGCCATGCGCGCGCAGCGGAATGGTGTAGCGGGCCTCCAAATCGACGCCGCTCAGCGTGATAGAGGAGAGGTTGAGTTGACTGACGTTGACGGACACGAGTGCGCCGGTCGCATCTCGCACAATGAGGCCGCATAGTGCCGGCTGTGCGCCGTTGCAGCGGTCGATGATCTGCTGACCAGTGAGCGTCGCGATCGCGTCGTGGATCTTCAAATGGTAATAATCCGCTGACAGCGACAGCCGCGGTATGACGCTCGGCGTCAGCACCACACCGGCCGTCACCATATCCGACTTCTCGGCCTTCAGATTCGTGTTGCCACCTATGAGCTGCCGCGCGACAATCTGAGCATTGTTGCGGGTGGGATCCGTCGCGGTAAAAAGCTGCACGGTGGGGGACGCGAACAGTTCGCCGATGTTGGGTGCGCGGATATCGCGCGAAACAGTACCACGGAAGCGGATGTCACCTGTGGGCGCATAGCTGCCGCCCACCTTCCAAGTCACGACGGAGCCGCTGGTACTATAGTCTGTGTATCGCACTGCGCCGTTCAGCTCGAGATCCTTGGCAAAGCGTGCATCTTTCGCGAGCGGAATCGCGATCTCGCCGAAAGCTTCCTTGACGTCGAAACTGCCTTGGATGGGGAGTCCGGCACCCACATTGTAGCCGCCAGCGGCAGAAATCGGATCCGTGCTCTGTCTGGCGGACTCGCGCCGGTATTCCGCACCTAACACAGCCGTTACCGGTCCCGCCCAGGTCGAGAGCAAATCCCCTTGGATCGAGGCAGCAGCCGCGTGCTGCCTGATGGTAAGGTCGGAAAACGCGCCGGCCCCGGTGACGTAGTTGACGGCCGCAGCACTAGGCGATCCCGCACCGAAAACATTGAGGGGAACGCAGCCGTCGGTGGGATTGGACAGCGTACTGCGGCAAACAATCGCGCCCGTGGCAGGGTTTACGACGGCGTCGGCGGCGCGGTTCAAGTTCTGAACGATCGAGACGCCAGTCGTGCGGTTGCTGATGTTCGTCTGGCCATATTGATAATAGGCGTTCCACTTCCAGCTGCCGCCGAGCTTGCCATCCAGCGACAAGACGCCACGGTATGTGTTGTTGCGGATACGCGCGTCGAAAATTCCGATGTCCGGAGTAAAGCGGCCGAGCGGGAAGCTGGTGACACCGGCGGCCGCCATCCGGGTCCGCACGCTGTCCGGCAGATAGGCGTTATCGCTCTGGATGGTGAAGCCGGTGGGGTATGAAAAGGACGGCCCCCCGGTCTCGCTGTGCGACCAAGACAAGTCGGCGCTTACTTTCAACGCATTGGAAAACTCGTACTCCGGTCGCACGTAGATGGTGTTGCGCCGGAGCGGATACGCGAGTGGCTTGGATCCGCTCGGATTTATCCCATCTCCGCCGATCATATAGGCCGACCCGACAGACGTGCCGTACTGAAATTGTCGCGTGCCGCCGCCGGGCAGGAATTCCGTCCCGCGTAGCGGCCCGGCCAGGATCAGGCCGTTATAGGTAAAGCCCGACAAATGCGCGTTCTCGGTGATGAGGCGCGCTGGCTGGCCGTTCGTCGCCGTGAAGGCCGGGTTCGCAATCAGGGCAGCGTCATTAAACCATGGGCGCGAGTCCTGATTACGGATGCCTTTGCTGTCTGCGTATTCGCCGGCTATGCTGATATGACCGCGGCCGCCGGCGAAGCTGGTACCGTAAGCGAAAGACGCCTTCCATTGGGCATTGTCACCGTATTCGGTAATGCCCGACTGGACGTCGGCGCTGAATCCGTCGAGCCGCTTCAAGACGAGGTTCACGACACCCGCCACCGCATCCGAGCCATAAGCCGCCGATGCGCCGCCGGTCACGATATCAACCCGCTGAAGCAACGAGACCGGAACGAGGTTGAGATCGACATTCTCGGAGATGTTAGACGGCACCACGCGCTGACCGTTGATGAGGACCAGCGTTCGCTGCGGACCGAGGCCGCGCAAATCCGCGAGGTTGGCGCCGGAACTGACCGCTTGTGTCTGGGAGGACGGCGTCGCCGACGGCCTGAACGAGGGTAGTTCGTTGAGTGTGTCGGCAATAGTCACCGGCGCGCGCCGCGCAATGACCGCGTCGCCCAGCACCGTCACGGGCGTCGGCGTCGTGAACCCGCTCCGGGCAATGCGCGAGCCCGTCACGATAATCTCACTGGCTTCAGTAGGAGCTCGGGATGCCGTCGCTTCCTGTGCCGGAGACGATGACGGAGGCGTGACGGACTGCGCCCAGGCCGCGCCTGGAACGATGCACCAGCATGCCGTGGCCGTCGTCAACGCGGCCCTGAACGCTTTCACACCATTGTAAGCCGTACGACGATTCATATGCGGTCCCCCTTCGCTCCTCGAGTGCCGGTGGATCGCTTCATGCACGAACCATCACTGCATCGAACGACTCGAAGGTGACACATAATTGCCATATGGGCAATATATTTTATTGTCCAACGGGCAATATCCGTTGGCGTTAGCTTTTGCCCTTCTATCTGCTGAGCAGCAGCCTCAGACCCTCCACGATTGTGTAGACGAAGGCATCGAAGCTCGAATCGAGAGGAACGGCGGACCCATTCTCCCATCGCACGATGAAATGCCGGTTGCTTAGCCGTTCGCGATGCCGCGCTATCAGCGGAAATCGATCTTCGTCGGCTTCGGCCAGCCGATCTTGAATCTGCGCCTTGAAGCTTGCCTCATCATCGGCCGGGGCAGCAGCGAATTCCATCGCCACGAAGCCAAGTGCGCCCGCAATGACGACGTCAAATGCTTCAAGAAGTTTCTCGTCCTTGAAGCCGGCCCGCTCTAGGACAAGCAATATCTTTTCAACGAAATCAAGGTCCATTCCCGCGTTTGAGAGTAGTTGTGAGGACAGGAGAGGGCCGATGTTCGGATGTCGGCGGACAACGGCGCGCTGGCCCTCAAATAAGAGACGTAGCCACTGTCTCCACTCAATGTCGGTGTTGGACAGTTCCAATTCACGATAGCTATAGTTAATTATTTCAGCGAGAAGGGCGTTCCTGGTGGGAATCCACCAGCGTATCGCGGCTGGATATACCGAAAGGCGGTCCGCAAGAGTGCGTACGCTGAATTTCTCGAGCCCGATCTCGTCGACAAGTGCAAGCGCCGCCTCAAGGATCAGATCCTTGGTGAGACTGCGCCCTTCACTCTTGGCTGGTTTTCCGCGTTTTGTCGTTGCCACTTGCTCGCCCATCATTTCCGTCACCGCTTCCTAGCAGCTGCCGGGCCGGCCCGCGACCGGCGGATGCTACAAAATCATTGCCCATCGGACAATAATATGGAATGCCCGCTTGGTGCATTCGCTTGGGGCGGACAGAACTATGATTGTTTACGCGTGCGGCTTCTCCCATGAGAGCCACAGCTTCAGCACGAAGCTCACGACCCTTGCCGATTTTGCAGGTGCTGAAGCTGGATCGATCGATCGTCAGCTCGACCTGATCGAGTCGCGGTCGATCGAAGGGGGCATCCTGTCTGCGGCAAAGGAATTCGGCTGGCAGCTGACTTTTCCTTTTTTCGCTCAAGCTATTCCGTCGGGCCCTGTGACAACCGAGGCCTTCGAGACGATTGCGCGACGTCTGCTTGATGGGTTGGAGCAAGCCGGCCCCGTCGACGGCATATTGCTGCCACTGCACGGGTCCATGTTCGTCGTCGATTATCCCGATAGTGAGGGCGAAATAATCGAGCGCGTTCGTCGCGCGGTAGGTCCGGATGTGCCGATCGCGGTACTTCTCGACCTTCACGCGAACGTCTCCGACCGCATGGCGCGCGGTGCCAACATCCTGACCAGCTACCGGACCACCCCGCATACCGACCATTGGGAGACAGCCCACCGCGCCGCGACGTTGCTCGACAAGGCGATGCGCAAGCAGATCGAGCCGAATAGCTGCGTTGCACGTCTGCCGATGATGGCGGGCCTCGACATGGGCCGCACGATCAATCCCGAAGGACCGATGTGCAAGCTTCTGGCTGTCGCGCGCGAGATCGAGCGGAGCGATCCTCGGATCCTCGACATTTCGCTCAATGCCGGCTTCTACTATGGCGACGTTCTCGACGCCGGTCCCTCCGTCATCGTCGTTGGCGATGGTCCGAAAGCCGGCCATGCTGCAGTGGCTCAGCGGCTGATACGTGAAGCGTGGCAGACTCGCGATTTTGTCAGCATCACCCATCTGCCGGTAGGCGAGGCGATCGCCAAGGCGCTCGAGATTCCCGAGGGGCCCGGTCCGGTGATCCTCGCCGACTACACGGATGGCCCGATGGGCGGCGCCTATGGCGACGGTACACAAATCCTGGCGGCATTGCTGCGCGCCGATCCGCCTGAGACCGTTGTCGGTCCGATCTATGATCCCGAATCCGTTCAGGCGGCGCGGGCGGCAGGCGTGGGTGCGTCGCTTACCCTGTCGATCGGTGGCCGCCATGATCCGGACTACGGAGGTGGGCCGGTGACAAGCGAGGTCACGGTGCACTGCCTGTCCGATGGGCGTTATCGCCGCAAAGGACCGTATGCCACCGGGACGATCGGCGAGATGGGCCAGAGTGCACTGGTGCAGGCTGGTAATGTATCAATCCTGCTCGTCTCATTGCTCTGCCAGCCGGAAGATCGCGAGCAATACCGCATCGTGGGTGTAGAGCCGGAAACGATGAATCTTTTGGCGATGAAGGGCATCAATCACTTTCGCGCTGACTTCGAACCGATCGCTCGCGAGATCATCTTCGTTGATTCCGGTGGGCTCGTGTCGGTGGATTTCACCCGTTTCCCGTTCCGGAATGTGCGCCGCCCTATCTGGCCGCTCGATTCCGGAGTTTCGATATGACGGGCGTAGGCGAGACGATCTGGCCCCAACCGGTTGATCTCGATGCTCTGAATGCCGCCGGGGCGGACACTCTCATCGGACATCTGGGGATCGTCTTCACCGAGTTCGGCGCGGATTGGATCGCGGCGACCATGCCGGTCGATGCACGGACCAAGCAGCCCTTCGGTCTCCTCCATGGTGGCGCGTCCGGTGCTCTGGCAGAGAGTATGGCTTCTATGGCCGGCATTCTTGTCGCGGGCGATGGCCATGCCGTCGTGGGTGTCGAGCTCAACGCGAGCCACGTGCGCAAGGCGGTCGACGGACTCGTCACCGGCATTGCTCGACCCGAGATTCTTGGACGCGGCATGCAAGTCTGGTCGGTTCGCATCGAGGATGAGGCGAAGAAGACGGTCTGCGTGTCCCGCGTCACGCTTCGCGTCCTGCCGCCGCGATAACGAAAGAGGAGAGAGATATGGCGCGGAAGGTAATCCTGACGATCGCACCGACGGGCGGAATGGCGAGCAAGGCGCAGAATTCCGCGTTGCCAACGACGCCGGAGGAGATCGCGGACGACATCCATCGTTGCTGGGAACTGGGCGCAAGCGTCGCCGCAATTCACGCGCGTCGCGCCGACGGTCAGGCAACTTGCGACCCCGAAGTATACGGCCGCATCAACCGCCTTGTGCATGAACGCTGCGACATCGTCATAAACAACTCCACGGGGGGCGGCGTCGATGGCGACATGGTAGGTCAAGGTACCAACGGCTATCCTGAAATCCTCTGGGAGGAGCGCATCAAGGGCGTCGAGGCGGGAGCGGAAATGTGCACCCTCGACGCGACTACGATCATCGCAACCTTCGGCGGACAGGAACTGCTGATGCACACCTCGCCCCGACGCTCGCGCGAACTGGCGACATTGATGCAGGCGCGAGGCATCAAGCCCGAATGGGAAGTGTTCAGTCCAAGTCACATCGTCCAGGACGTTTCGACGCTGACCGCCGCGGGCTTGGACCGCACCCCTTATTTCGTCAACATCGTGCTGGGAACCGATCGAGCTTTCCAGAATGCCATGCCGTACTCACCGAAAATCCTGCAGACGATGGTGGACCTGCTACCGCGGGACGCGATCTTTGGCGTCACTGGCATCGGGCCAGCGCAGCTGCCGTGCATTGCCAACGCACTTCTGCTCGGCGGGCATGTCAGGGTCGGTCTGGAGGATAACCTCTACTATTCCCAAGGTCAGCTCGCCACGAACGAGCAACTGACCCGGCGCGCCGTCACCATCATCCACGAGATGGGCTACGAGCTGGCCTCGCCGACAGAGGCGCGCGAGATGCTGGGGCTTCCGCGACGCGCAACCGCGGCGGCTTGACCAAAGCTCATAGGACACAACCATCGAAGAGTGAGGGAGCGAGATGTCAGCAAGCGGTCGAGTAGCACGTGGGCTTGCGCTCATCTCTGCTTTGGTCATGGTAGCTCCGTCGGCTGCCGCGAGCGGTAACCATGATCCGATCTTGCGAACGCGGGCGGGCCTTGTGCGCGGCACGCGTGATCACGATCTCGACATCTTTCGCGGCGTTCGCTTTGCGCAGCCACCCACGGGCGCGCTTCGCTGGCGAGCGCCCGAGCCGCTCAAGCGTTGGCCGGGTATCGTCAGCGCGGCATCCTTTGGCCCCCCTTGTATGCAATCCGCGCCAACCCAAGGCTCAACTGATGGAGCGATGAGCCGACCGAGCGAGAACTGCTTGACTCTGAATGTCTGGCGGCCGCGAAATGCGCGGCGTTTGCCGATCATGGTCTGGATCCATGGCGGTGCATTTGTCGAGGGTGCAGGCAGCGAGCCGCAGTACGACGGTGCGAAGCTTGCCCGACGAGGGGTTATCCTTGTTTCGATCAACTATCGCCTTGGCCTATTCGGCTTCTTTGCTCACGCAGCGCTGACCAGTGAAGCGAGCCCAAATGCGCCCCTCGCCAACTACGGCATCATGGACCAGGTGGCGGCGCTACACTGGGTGAAGGCCAATGCCCGTGCGATCGGCGGCGATCCCGACAATGTGACGGTTTTTGGCCAATCTGCTGGCGCCGTTTCTGTCCTCACTCTGATGACGCTCACCAACGAACGGCTTTTCGACAAGGCGATCCACCAATCCGGCTCACCATGGGCCAAGACGATCGATCTTCGACAGGCGAGCATAATCGGGGAAGACGCGGCGCGCGAGCTTGGTCTTTCGACTGCCTCCACGGCGGACCAATTGCGCAGCATACCCGCGTCGGCCCTTCTGCGCGTTAGTGATGCCTTCTTTGCACAGGGCAAGCTGGGTGGGTTCCATGACGGGCGCCTCACGACGCAACCCATTATCGATGGACGCCTTATCAAAGAAAACCCGGGCCAAGCGATCGCAGAAGGCCATTTCCGGCATGTGCCAGTGCTGATCGGGATGGTGAACGGGGAAGACTCGCTGATCCCGACAAACGGAGCGGCCGACGCTTTTTTCGCCGATATTCCGCTCTTGCGCTTACCTGAGGCGGCAATGGCCTATCAGGAAATTTCCGCTACCGACGTTTACGGCGTCGTCAATGGGCGCAAGGCGGCAATCGCCCGAAGCGCCTTTCAGGATACGGTCTTCGCGGCACCGGCCCGTTGGCTGGCGCATGCCGTGGCGGCGTCGGCACCCAGCTATCTCTATATCTACGATCGGCGGTCGGCCACGTCCGAGCTCTCAACAGGTGTTGGCCACGGCGGTGAATTGCCCGATTTATTCGGTGCGACGGCGACCGCACCTCGTGAGTTTGGCGAAACCTTACGGAGCTGCTGGGTTTCATTCGCGAAGAGCGGCCGTCCAAATTGCGGCACCCTGCGCCTATGGCTGCCGGTCGGCCGAGCGGGAAATGGCTTCGTGAGGCTCGCAGCCGACGCTACGCTACTCAATAATTTTCGCGGCCAACGTCTCGATATCGCTGATCGGCTAAATCCCTATCTCAGCATCCAAGATCACAAGTGACTACAGGCAAGCACGAGGCTACCGCAGAGGTGCTTGCCCGGCTTGACGCGCTTGATGCGCTGTTTACGTCCATTCGCCAGGTGGTCGATCGCCATGATCTCGAGCGGCGCAAGGTGCTGATCGACCTTCGACGTCGGCTTGGGCACTGCATCGGTGAGATCGATCACGCCGGCAGCGCCTTGTTCAATGGGACGGTCGATGAGTCGCTGTTCCATCGCCAATTGGCTGATCTGCGCTATCGCCTCGCACATCATCAGGCCGAATGGCCAGCTGTCGCCATCGAAGACTCCGAAGTATATCGCGCCTCGGCAAACGCGATCATAACGTTCTACGAAGATTTTGCGCGATGGGTGCGAGGCAGGGTGCCGACTGTCTCAAGCGCGGCGCGAAAATAGACTATTAAGGAAAGGAATCGGTATCGCACGGGACGCCGTCTCATTCAGCAACGCTCGAGCATGAGGCCGATGCCTTGCCCGACGCCGACGCACATGAAGGCGAGGCCGTAGCGACCGCCGCACCGATGCAGTTCCTCAACTGCGGTCATGACAATCCGGGCACCAGACATGCCCAGCGGGTGTCCCAGCGCGATGGCACCGCCATTGCGATTGACCCGTGGATCGTCGTCGGCAACGCCAAGATCGCGCAGCGTGGCGATCGCCTGGCTGGCAAAAGCCTCATTCAGCTCGATCACGTCGATTTGGTTCAATGCGATGCTAGTGATCCGGCACAATTTGCGTGCGGCCTCAATGGGGCCGACGCCCATGATTTTCGGGGCGATACCAGCGGCCGCCATGCCAAGCACGCGTGCGCGCGGCCTCAATCCGTTTCTTGCGGCGGCGTCCTCTGACGCGACGAGCATGGCGGCAGCGCCGTCATTGAGGCCGGAAGCGTTCCCTGCGGTCACAGTGCCGTCTGGGCGCACCACGGGTTTCAGCTTGGCGAGCGCCTCCGGGGTGGTCGTTCGCGGATGCTCGTCCTGCGAGAAGTCGACGGGATCACCCTTCCGCCGCGGTACACTGACGGCAACGATCTCCACCGCCATACGCCCGCTCGCGATTGCGGCCGCGGCCTTCTCCTGACTAGCCACAGCGAAGCGGTCCTGATCCTCGCGCGAGACGCGCCACCGGTCGGCGACGTTCTCGCCCGTCTCGGGCATGGAGTCGACGCCGTAGGCGTGGCCCATCGCGGGGTTGATGAAGCGCCAGCCGAGCGTCGTGTCCTCAATCTTCTGTGCGCGGTCGAAGGCCGAGTTCGCCTTGCCCATGACGTACGGGGCGCGGGTCATGCTCTCCACGCCCCCGGCGATCATCAATTGCGCGTCGCCGGCCCGGATCGCCTGTGCGGCGATGCCGACAGCGTTGAGGCCGGAGCCGCACAAGCGGTTCACAGTCGTCCCCGGCACCGCCTCCGGCAACCCCGCCAGCAACACCGCCATGCGCGCGACGTTACGGTTGTCCTCGCCGGCTTGATTGGCACAGCCCAGGATTGTGTCGTCGACGGCTTCCCAGTCCACGCCCGCGTTGCGCTCGGCGAGCGCACGGATCGGAACAGCCGCAAGGTCGTCTGCGCGAATAGATGACAGGCTGCCGTTAAGCCTCCCAATGGGCGTGCGGATGGCATCGCAGATGAAAGCGTCGGGCATGAAGACCTCAGGCGAAGATGTCGATTATGGCGCTTGCGAGCGCGTCGGGCGCCTCGAGTGGAGCCAGGTGGGCCGCGTCTAGCGTGATGTGGCTGGCGCCCTCGATGCGTTCGACAAGGTGTTCGCCGTGGCCGGTGAACGGGGTCGAGGTGTCCCGTTCACCCGACACGACGAGCGTCGGAACTGAGATCGAATGCAGACGGTTCGCGAGGTCCATGTCACGAATCGCGGCCGCACAGCCCGAATAGCCGCCCGCTTCCATGCCGAGCAGCCCGCGGCGGACGCTGGCGGCTAGCTCAGGTCGGTCCTGCATGAACTCGGGCGAAAGGAACCGCGACATGGCGAGATCGACGATGCCAGCCATGCCCTCCTCACCAACCTTTTCGACCCGTGCCGTCCAGGCGGCGCGGTCCATGGTGGCCGATGTGCAGACCAGCGCGAGGCCGCTCAGGCGCTCGGGTGCATCGAGTGCGAGCTGCATGCCGATCATGCCGCCGAGCGACACGCCGGCGACCACTGCCGTCCCGATCTCGGCCGCATCCATCGTTGCTCTGACGTCTCGGGCCAGCATGGCCAACTTGTAATCACCAGCCGGGGCGTCCGATGCGCCGTGACCGCGGGTGTCGACGCGCAGGAGCGAGAACCGACGGCGAAGGGCGGGGAGTGCAGCGTCCCACAGGTCCATGTCGGTGCCGATGGAGTTGAGCAGAACCAGCGGCGTGTTCTCCGCCTTACCCTCATACTTCCAGTAGATGTCGGCGCCTTGCGAGCGGACGAAGGGCATCAGGCCGCGCGCTCCATCGCTGTGTCGTGCGTAAACTCAGCGCCGGTTTTCGCGCGAACCTCGTCCAGCGTCACGCCTGGAGCCAGCTCCACCAGCCGTAGACCGGGCTTGTCGCAAGCGAGGACGGCGAGGTCGGTGATGATCAGGTCCACGCAGGCCTTGCCGGTGAGCGGCAGCGTGCACGCGGGCAGAATCTTGGGCTCGCCGGCCTTGTTGGCGTGATCCATGACGACAACGACTCGTTTGACGCCGGCGACCAGGTCCATGGCCCCGCCCATGCCTTTCACCATCTTGCCCGGAATCGTCCAGTTCGCGATGTCGCCAGCCTCGCTGACCTCCATTGCACCGAGGACTGCCATGTCGATGTGGCCGCCGCGGATCATCGCGAAGCTGTCCGCCGAGGAGAAGAAACTCGACGTGGGCAGCGCTGTGATCGTCTGCTTGCCCGCGTTGATGAGGTCAGGATCGACCGCCTCGCGCGTCGGGAACGGGCCGATCCCAAGCATGCCGTTCTCCGATTGAAGCGTGACGTCGAGCCCCCCCGGGACATGGTTGGCCACGAGCGTCGGGATGCCGATGCCGAGATTGACGTAGAAGCCGTCCTGCAGCTCCAGCGCCGCGCGTTCCGCCATCTGATCACGGGTCCAGCCCTTCGCGCCGTTGGCCATCACGCTTCCTCCTTTTCGCGGACCGTCAGCTTCTCGATCCGTTTCTCGTTGATGGTCGACAGGACGATCCGGTCGATGAAGATGCCGGGCGTATGGATGCCGTCGGGGTCGAAACTGCCCGCCTCGACGATCTCCTCGACCTCCACCACGGTGACCCGGCCTGCGGTGGCCATGTTCGGGTTGAAGTTCCGCGCCGTCTTGCGGAACATCAGGTTGCCAGCGGGGTCTGCCCGCCAGGCCTTGATGATAGAGAGGTCGGAGCGGAGCCACGTCTCGCGAACGTATTCCTCGCCCTCGAACGTCTCCGTCGGCTTGCCCTCGGCGACGACGGTGCCGACCCCGGTCTTGGTGTAAAAGGCGGGAATGCCGGCGCCGCCCGCGCGTATGCGCTCGGCGAGCGTGCCCTGAGGATTGAGCTCGAGGTCGAGCTCGCCGGACAGATACTGCTGCTCGAACAGCTTGTTCTCGCCGACGTACGACGAGATCATCTTCCTGATCTGGCGGCTCTCCAGCAGCATCCAGAGACCGAAGCCGTCGGCACCGGCATTGTTGGAGATGACGGTCAAGTCCTTCACGCCGCTCGCGCGAACCTCCCGGATCAGACTCTCGGGATTGCCCGAAAGGCCAAAGCCTCCGGACATGATCGTCATGCCGTCGAACAGCAGTCCCTCAAGTGCTGTGGCGGGGCTGTCGTAGATCTTATTCTTCATCGATATCCCTTAGCCAAGGTCGCCGCCTGCGACGGGCAGCACAGAGCCGGTGATGTAGGAGGCCTCGTCCGAGGCGAGGAAGAGAATGGGAGCGATCTGCTCGTCGAGCGTCGCATAGCGCTTCATGAAGGTCGACGACGTAACCTGGTCGACGGCCTCCGCCATCCACGCTTGCTCACGCGGATCGTCACCATCAGGATTGCGCGGCACGATGCGTGGCGGCGCCTGTGTGCCGCCAGGCGCGGTCGCGACGATTCGAATGCCTGCTTCGCCGTATTCCATCGCGATGCTCTGCGTCAGCGCGTTGATGCCCCCCTTGGCCGCAGAATAGGGCACCCGCCGAATGCCCCGCGTCGCGTTGGAGGACACGTTGACGATCGTGCCGCCTCCCTGGCGAAGCATGATCGGCAGTACCGCATGACAGCTCCACAAGGTCGGCATTAGCGAGCGTCGGATCTCGGCCTCGATCTGCGCCGGCTCGAAGTCGGCGAACGGGCGCATCCGGATTGCTCCACCCACATTATTGACCAAAATATCTACGCGGCCAAAGGCGTGGATGGCCGCATCCACGGCGGCCATAGCACCGTCATGGGTTTCCAGGTCGCAGCAGAACGCAACCGCGGCGGCGCCGATCTCCGCAGCGACATCTGTGACGAACTCCGCCCGATCGACCAGCAAGACCCTCGCTCCCTCGGCCGCGGCGCGTGTGGCCACCCCCCGGCCAATCCCTTGGGCGGAGCCGGTCACCATGATGACCTTGTCGCGAAAACGGTTGGCGAATATCATGACGACACCGTCTCGCTGGCCACAAACTTCTCGTAATAAACCTGGGCGGGCGTCACGCCCTTATCTCGGATGAACAAGCGGACGGCTTCAACCATGCGCGGCGGGCCACACAGATAGATGTCACAGTCGCCCGCATTCAGATCATCTTCGCGAAGATGATCGGTCACATACCCTTTCAGTGCATGCGTGCTGTTCGGATCCGAAACACACGATATGAAAGTGAAATTGGGTAGCCGCGCGCCAAAGCTGGCGATGCGGTCGAGCGCGACAAGATCGGCATCCTTGCTCACACCACAGATCAAAAGGATCTTCTGGTCGCAACCCTGTTCCGCGAGGACCTCGAGCATCGAAAGCATCGGGGCAAGCCCGGTCCCACCCGCTAGCATGATGGTGGGTCGCACGATCGACCGAAGAAAGAAGCTTCCATTCGGCCCAACGAAGCTCATCCGCGTGCCCGGCTGAGCCTTCTCGGCCAGCCAAGTGCTCATCAGGCCACCCGGAATGTTCCGGATGAGGAAGCTCACCTCTTCGGCGTCGGGCCTTGAGCTGAATGAGTATGATCGGTGCTGGACGGTATCCGGAATGCTGAGATTGACGTACTGACCCGGCAGGAACCCGAGCGCAGCGGGATCGTCGACACGCAGGGTGAGAATGATGGTGCTGTCGGAAACCATCTCCACGCTGGCGACTTCGCCGCCGTGGACCGCAGGCTTCACCTTGCACGCCGAGGATGGGACCGGCACCGCGATGACGCAGTCTGACGAGACCTCCATCTGGCAGGTGAGGATCAGCCCCTCCTGGGCCTCGTCCTCGGTCAGTGCCTCGTCGATGTATTCGTCGCCGAGATCGTAGCTGCCCTGTTCGCATCGGCACTTGCAGGTCCCGCAGACCCCGTCCGAGCAGTCCATCGGCAGATGGATCTTCTGGCGGAACGCTGCGTCCAGCACCTTCTCGCCTGCGTTGCAGTCGATGAAGCGCGTGGCGCCATCCTCGAAATTGAGTGCGATGCGGTAGCCCATGTGATCCTCTGGGGCCGGCGTCAGACGTGATAGACGTCGATCACCTGGCGGATGTAGTCGTTCTTGAGTACGACCTTCTTGTTGGTGATGACCGGCTGCTGAGCGGTCGCGTCGATGACGTAGTAGGACGTTCCGAAGAAGCTGAGCGTCTCCTTGTAGCGGTGGCTGAGTGTGTGCCAGTTGAACCGAACCTCGAGCACGCCGTCCTTCTCGCTCATCACCTCGACGTTCGTGACCGCGTGATTGGTGCGCGGCTCTGGCATGCTCGCCCCCGATCGCTCGGTCTTGATGCGGAAGACCCGATCTTCGAGCCCGTCCCGAGTGGGATAGTAAATCAGCGAGATCTCACGCTGCGGATCCTCGACGAGCTTGTCGTCGTCGTCCCACGCCGGCATCCAGAAGACGGCGTTGGACGCGTAGCACGTCAGCCACTCCTCCCACTGTCGGTCGTCGAGTAGGCGCGCCTCGCGGTAGAGGAACGCGACGACCTGATCATAGGCGAGCGTCATGCCGCCACCTGCAGTCCGTCGACCTGCCGGATCGTGCTGCCGCCATCCCCGCCGCCGTCTTTCTCAAGGCCGGCGATCAGCGTCTGTGCCCAGTATTCGTGCTGCCGCACGAAAAGGCCTTCGTCCTCGCTGCGGTTGCCGCTGAGCGTCGGCTCCAGGCCCATCGCCTTGGCGTTGTCATCGGGACCCGCGATCCAGTGCGTGGCACCGCGACTAAGGTCGTTCCAAAGCGCGCCAGCCCCTTCATACGCCGTCTGGCACGAGCGAAACTCCTCAAGATCGTCGGGCGTGCCCATGCCGCTTACGTTGAAGAAATCCTCGTACTGGCGGATACGGAGCGCCCGCTCGAGCTCAGTCTCTCCCTTGGGTGCGAAGCAGTAGATCGTCACCTCTGTCTTATCGACGGCGATCGGCCGCACCACGCGGATCTGCGTCGAAAACTGGTCCATCAGGTAGACGTTGGGATAGAGGCAGAGGTTGCGGGTCTGGTCGACGATCAGCTTGGCGCGATCCTCGCCCAGCCGCTCCGCCAGATTCTCGCGATGGCCGTAGATTGGCCGCACCTCGGGGTTCAGTAGCTTGGTCCAGAGCATGATGTGCCCGTTGTCGAACCCGTAGACGCCGCCCACGCTCTTCGACCAGCCGTCGGGGTCGACCGCCTTGGTCGCATCCTCCTTGCGGCGGCCGGTTGTGACCGAGTAGTTCCAGTGAACCGCGCTGACGTGATAGCCGTCGGCGCCGTTCTCCATCTGGAGCTTCCAGTTGCCGTCATAGACATAGGAGGAGTTGCCGCGCAGCACCTCAAGCCCCTCGGGTGCCTGATCGACCATCTGGTCGATGATGACGCGCGTCGAGCCGAGCCAATCCTCCAGCGACTGGACGTCGGGGTTGAGGCTGCCGAACAGGAAGCCACGGTAGCTCTCGAACCGAGAAACCTTGGCAAGGTCGTGCGAGCCGTCCGTGTTGAAGCTCTCGGGATAGTCGCCGGTCTTTCCGTCCTTAACCTTCAGGAGCTTGCCCGAGTTGCTGAACGTCCAGCCATGAAACTGGCAGGTGAAGCTGCCCTTGTTCCCGTGCTTGCGGCGGCAGAGCATGGCGCCGCGGTGCGCGCAGGCGTTGATCACCGCGTTCAGCTGCCCCGTCTTGTCGCGGGTGATGATGATCGGCTGACGACCGATGAAGGTCGTGAAATAGTCGTTGTTCTCCGGGATCTGGCTCTCATGGGCCAGATAGACCCAGTTCCCCTCGAAGATGTGCTTCATCTCCAGATCGAACAGGGCGGGGTCGGTGAACACGTCCCGGCGGCAGCGGAAGCTGCCGGTCTCAGGATCGTCCACCACGGCGGTTTCGAGGCGTTCCCGGGTGCTGGCGCGAAGGTCGGTCATGTCGCTTCTCCTTCTGCTAGGGATCAGGCGACCGCGAGCCGGGCGCGGTTCGAGAAGGCCTCGTCTTCGGCCGCTTCCGCCTTCTGCAGCTGGAAGTCGAAGACGATGTGGGCGCTGTCGCCTTGGCGGTTCGGAACCGGCAGCAGCCCCTCGCGGGTTCCGAAGGCGAAGTCGTCGGCAGCGAAGGGATCGTCGCCGAAGTTGATTTGCGTCGTCAGCACGCGATAGCCCGGCGCTTCGATGAAGAAGTGCACGTGCGCGGGCCGGTTGCCGTGTCTGCCGAGCACCTTCATCAGCCGGTCGGCGGCGCCGCCCGGTGGCACGCTGTAGCCGTTCGGCATCTTCGACTGGAAGCTGTAGCGACCGTCGGCGCCGAGCTTGATCCGGCGGCGGTTGTTGAACGGCGTCTGCTCGTGGGTTGGATCGAAGTGCGAATAGAAGCCCTTCGAGTTCGCGTGCCAGACGTGGACAATGGCGTTCGCGACCGGTTCGCCGTCCAGGCCGGTGATCTTGCCGGCCATGTAGAGCGAGCCGGTGTCGTCGGGGTCGTCGGTTAGGTTGGCGTCGTTCTCCACCAGCGGCGCGCCCTCGACGTAGAGCGGACCCTCGATCGTGCGAGGCGTGCCGCCCGTCCTCCCTGCTTCGGCGTCCTTCGCATCCATGTAGAGGTCAAGGAAGTGCTCGATCCCGACACCCGGCATGAGCAGGCCGAATTCGCCGGCGCCAGCTTGGAGGAAGTTGACCGCTCCCCAAACCTCGTTTTCCGAGATGTCGTGTTTGACGATGAGCGCCATCAGCGACTCGATGAGGTCGCGCACGATTGCTTTGACGCGCTGGTCGCCCCGGTCCGACTCCACGCCCGCAGCGCGGTCGAGCAGTTGCTGGATCTCAGGGGTCCTAACGAAGCTCACGTCCATAATCGTCTCTCCTGGTCTTGGTAGCCGCCGTTCAGCGGTCGTCGTCGTGCAGCGATGACGGGTGTCGGCAGAGCGCCGTCACCCGCATCGTCATGAAGGGGTAGAGCGGCAGGCTCATCAGGACGTCGTGCAGTTCGGCGTTGGAGCCGACATCGAAGATGCTGAGATTGGCGTACTGCCCGACCACCCGCCAGATATGCCGCCACGTGCCAGCGCGCTGGAGTTCCTGGAACCGCGCCTTCTCGGCCACCTTGAGCCGCGCTACTTCCTCGGCATCGAAACCGAGGGGGATATTCACATCCATCTCGACCTGGAACAGCATGGCGATCAGGCCCTCTCTGCGACGACATGAAGGATGGCGGCGCTGCGGTCGCGGCGGTGGAAGGCGACGCGATCTTCGTCCAGTGTGATCCCGAGGCCAGGCCCGGTTGGCACCGCTAGCTCGAAATCCGCATAGCGGAGTGGTTCGGCGAGAATGTCCTGAGTGAGGAGCAGCGGTCCGAACAGCTCGGTTCCCCAGGTGAGGCTCGGCAGCGTCGCGCACAGATGAGCCGACGCGACCGTACCGACCGCGCTTTCCAGCATCGTTCCGCCATACACGCCGATGCCCGCCGCCTCCGCAATCGTGGCGACCGCGTGGGCGGGAAGCAGCCCGCCCGATTGGGCGATCTTGATCGCGTAGACCCGAGCACCGGCACAGCGAGCAATGGCGAAGGCGTCCGCGGGGCCGTGCAGCGCCTCGTCGGCCATCAGCGGCACGATGTGCTTGGCGGACAGACGGGTCATGGCCGCGCGATCGTGACGCGCCACCGGCTGCTCGACGAGGTCGACGCCTGCGTCCTCGAGCAACCGCATGCCCAGATCCGCTTGGGCCTCGTCCCAATTCTGATTGACATCGACCCGAACGCTGCCGCGGTCGCCGACGGCCTTCTTGATGGAGGCGACATGGGCTACGTCCGCGCGGACCGCGCGCTTGCCGATCTTGAGCTTGAAGATGTTGTGGCGGCGCTCGTCGAGGAGGCGCTCCGCCTCTTCGATGTCGCGTGCCGTGTCGCCGCTCGCCAGCGTCCATGCCACGGGAAGACTGTCGCGGACGCGTCCGCCGCCGACCAGATCGGAGACCGGTACGCCGAGGCGCTTACCCGCCATGTCGAGCAGCGCGGTCTCGACGGCGCACTTGGCGATGTGGTTACCGAAGACGCTCTGGGTCACCTTCGCCATGGCTGCGGCGACGCGCGTGGGATCGCAGGACTTCAAAACGGGCGCAATGTAGGTGTCGATGGCGAGCTTGATTCCCTCGGGGCTCTCTTCGCCGTAGCTGAGGCCACCGATCGTCGTGCCTTCGCCGATACCTTCGACGCCATCGGAATCGCGCATCCGCACTAGCACGATCGACTGGTGGCTCATCGTCGCCATGGCCAACACATGCGGTCGGATAGTAGGTATATCCACGATCAAGGTATCGATTGACGCGATCACTGCCATGATGTCCGCTTTCCTATCGTCCCTCGTTCGAAGTAGCGGATTACTTGCAAGGAGGCGGAAAGCGCAAACACCGTTGCAGTGTCAGCGTGATATCTTTAAGGTATCAAAATGGATCTTCGCCAACTTCGCTATTTTGTTGCGGTGGCCGAGGAGCGGAACTTCCACCGCGCGGCCGAGCGGCTGCATATCGCGCAGCCACCACTCAGTCGTACGATCCAGCAGCTCGAGGCAGAGATCGGGGCAGAGCTGTTCGATCGGACTGCCCGACCTCTTCGACTGACGTCAGCAGGTCACCTCCTTCGCACACAGGCGCTGCAATTGCTCGGCAGGATGGAGGATTTGCGCGCCATGATGCGGGCTGCGGTCACGTCGGAAAAACGGCGTTTCACGATCGGCTTTGTCGCATCGACGATCTATGCACGGCTTCCGGAACTGATCCGGGCATTCCGATCCGCGGCCCCCGAGGTTGAGTTGGTCCTGGTGGAAAGCAGCACTCTGGACCAGATCGCCGCGCTGAAGGATGGACGGATCGACGTCGGCTTTGGGCGAATTCGCTTCGAAGATCCTGCGGTGCGCCGCGTCATCCTCCGGTACGAGCCGCTGGTCGCGGCGATCGCCGCGGATCGGCCACTGGCGCAGCAGACGGGCCCGGTCACCCTAGCGGCGATCGCCGCCGAGCCGCTCATCATTTACCCACGCGAGCCTCGCCCGAGTTATGCCGACCAAGTGATCTCACTGTTTCACGATCACGCGCTGGAGCCGCACGTCATGCACGAAGCGCGCGAGCTCCAGATCGCCATCGGGCTGGTAGCAGCGAGCGAGGGTTGCGCCATCGTTCCCCAATCGGTTCGCCAGGCGCGCTCTGAGGGAATTGTCTATCGCGAGATCGTCGAGCCCGCGGTATCGCCCATCATCATGAGCAAGCGGGTAGGCGACAACTCAGTTGAGGTTGCCCTGATGCAGAGCCTTATTTGCGATCGATATGCAGCCTGGGGGTATGAGATACCCGTTTTTTCCCATTTCTGAATATACGGTGCCGGCAGGGAGCCACCGGATATCGCGGTCTCCATCGGTATCGAGCCGTGGCCCGGAAAGTCGACGACGTCATCGCTTCGAAGGCGTCTCCCTTTCCGGTCCCGGACCGTTTGTGAGCGATTGTCCGAGGAAATCCAGCCTTGCTGGTCGAACTGCTCGCGGCGATGCGTTCCGATCGGGCGATTGAACCAACTCAGATGCTTGGCTTGCTGTCGTAACGCCAGCGCCGCCGCCGATTCTGTGTACATTTCGTCGCGTCCACAGCCCTGCTGGCCGCAGAAGTCCGCCTCGGTCCGCCTCAAAAACCCGGACGCCAACCCGGACGGCGGGTGCCGGAGTTAGAAATTATCTAATAAATTCAAGGCGGAATGGCGGAGCGGGAGGGATTCGAACCCTCGATACGGTTTTGCCGTATACTCACTTTCCAGGCGAGCGCCTTCGACCACTCGGCCACCGCTCCATTCTGCCGGAGCGGAGCGCCCTATCGCGGGGAATGGGGTTTCGCAAGGCGGGGTGGCTGTGGCAGGTAGATTCCCATGAAATTGCCGGCCCTTTCGCTGATCGCTCTCCTTGCTACCGCCGCCGCGCCGCCGCCACCTGCCAAGGCGCCCACGCTCACCGATATCGTCAACGCCGCCAAGCCGGATGAATGGCAGCGGGTCGATCCGCAGGATCTGATGCTGATCGACCTGGCCGATGGCAGCCGCGTCGCGATAGCGCTGGCGCCTGCGCTCGCGCCCCAGCATGTCGGCAATATCCGGGGCCTGATCCGCGCGCACTGGTTCGACGGCGGGGCGATCTATCGTGTCCAGGACGATTATGTCGTGCAGTGGGGGCAGGGCGACGACGACAAGAAGGCGCCCCAGGGCCTCGAAGGGCCGCTTACCGCCGAATATGATCGTCCCACAGCGGGCCTGCCGATTACGCCTCTGCCGTATCGCGACACGTTTGCACCCAAGGTCGGCTATAGCGGGCCATTCCCGGTTGCGGCGGAAGGTTCGGGCAAGGGAGACCGCGCCTGGATGACGCATTGCTACGGCATCGTCGGCGTCGCGCGCGGCCTCGCGCCCGATACCGGCAATGGCGGCGAACTCTATGCGGTGCTGGGCCAGAGCCCGCGCCAGCTCGATCGCAATATCGCTTTGGTCGGTCGCGTGCTCGACGGGTTCGAACATATGACCGCCTTGCCGCGTGGCACGGGCGCGCTCGGTTTCTACGAGAAGCCCGAGCAACGTGTGGCGATCAAGCGCGTGACGCTCGCCGCCGACCTGCCCGCCGACACGCGCCCGGCTTATGAGTGGCTGCGGCCCGAAAGCGCGAGCTTCGCGCAATGGCTGCACCTGAAAGCCAACCGCCATGACGATTTCTACCAGCGTCCCGCGGGCGCCATCGACCTCTGCAATGCCCTGCCGCCGGTACGGCCGGTAAAAGGCTGAGACGATGGGCTTGTTCGGATTGCGGAAGAAGGCGGCGCCCAAGCCGCCGCGCCCCCCAGCGGCGTTACCTGCGGGACAGCGCGTCTATGCGGTCGGCGACGTGCATGGCCGGTTCGACCTATTACAGGATCTGGTAGCGCGGATCGAGGCGGACAATGCGGTGCGGCCGGCCTCCGATGTGCATGTCGTGATGCTGGGCGACCTGATCGACCGCGGGCCGCAATCGCGTGAGATCGTCAATTATTTCCTCAAGGGCGCGCCCGCCTTTGCGAGCTGGCACTTCATCATGGGCAATCATGAGGAGATGCTGTTAAAGCTGATCGACAATCCGGATTCGTCGTTGATGCCGCAATTCCTGCGGTTCGGCGGACGCGAGACATTCGAAAGCTATGGCGCCCCCCAGCGCGTGCTCGACACGCCCGATCTCTACGCGCCCGATACCTTGCCCTACTACGTGCCCGAAGAGCATCGCGCCTTCATGCGGCGGATGGAGGACGGCATCCTGGTTGGAGACTATTTCTTCACGCATGCGGGCATCCGGCCGGGCGTGCCGCTCGACGACCAGGAACATCAGGACCTGCGCTGGATCCGCAAGGGTTTCCTCGATAGCGACGCCGACCATGGCATGATCGTGGTCCACGGCCATACCGTGCTCGACGAGGTGGAGGTGCGCCCCAACCGGATCGGGATCGACACCGGCGCTTATGCCAGCGGCAAGCTCACCGCGCTCGGGCTGGAAGGCACCGAGCGCTGGTTCATCCAGACAGAGGGCGAGCCGGGCAAATAACGTCCCATAAGCCCCTCCCTGGAAGGGAGGGGGCCTAATTCAGGCTGCCACCCAGTGAATATCGATCGGCTGCTCGGCCTCGGCCAGCACCTGTCCGATCGGCACCTTCGACCCGGCGCCATCCTCGATCGCCTGCTCGACGATCGCGCGCTTGGCATCGCCCGTCAGGCACAGCATCAAGGCCTTGGCCGACAGGATCGCGGCACGCGTCATCGTCACGCGCGCGACCGGTGCTTCGGGCGGCAGCGGATCGGGCATCACGCCGATCGCGCGGCGCGTCTTGGGCGCGGTCAGCGCCGCCTCCAGATCGGGCCCGGGGAAGATCGAGGCGGTATGACCATCGCCGCCAACGCCCAAAAGGACGAGGTCGGGGGGCCAGTGCAGGTCCTGCAGACGCGCGTCGGCGGCGTTGCCGGCCTGCTTATAGTCGGGATTGTCCGCACCCAGCGGCACCACGCGCGCGCCCTTGGGCAGGAATATCCGTGCCAGCATGCCGACGTTGGACAGCTTGTCGTCGACCTTCACCAGCCGATCGTCGACCGGGAAGATCGTGACCTTCTTCCAGTCATACTTCATCTGGGCGAGCTTCTCGTATGCCTTGATCGGCGTGCTGCCGCCCGAAAGCGCGATCACCGCCGCATTGCGCGCATCGATCGCGCTTTCGATGATGAAGCCGATGTCGCCCGCGATCGCATCCGCGAACGCCTCGGCATCCTCATGCTCCCACCATTCAGCTTCAATCATGCCAGCTCACTCCGTCGCGTTCGGTCAGGGCAATCGCCGCAGGCGGCCCCCAGGTTCCCGCCGGGTAGAATTTCGGCGTCATGCTGTTCACTTCCCAGCCGTCGCGGATCGCGTCGATCCACTCCCACTGCGCCTCGACCTCGTCGCGACGCACGAACAAGGTCGGGTCGCCCTCGATCAGGTCGAGCAGCAGGCGTTCGTAGGCGATGCGGCGGCGCACGTCGGCAAACGCATTGGGCATGCGCACGTCGAGCGGCACCTCGCGCAGGCGAATACCCTCGCGATCGAGACCCGGCACCTTGGCCATGATCGTCATGCTGATATTCTCTTCCGGCTGGATCGAGATAACCAGGCGGTTGGGCTGCAAGGCGGCGCCGCGCCCTGCGAACATCGAGTGCGGCACGCAGCGGAACTGGATGATGATCTCCGAGGTCCGGCGCGGCAGGCGCTTGCCGGTGCGCATATAAAAAGGCACGCCCTGCCAGCGCCAATTGTCGACATGCGCCTTCAGGGCAACGAACGTCTCGGTGTTGGACTTGGCACCCAGCTCATCGGCATAGCCCGGCACAGGCTGGCCGGTGACCGCGCCGGCCTCATACTGACCGATCACGCTTTCCTTGGCGGCGTCGAGCTTGCGCAGCGAGCGCAGCACCTTGACCTTCTCGTCGCGAACGGCGGTCGCTGTGAATTGCGCAGGCGCCTCCATCGCGACCAGGGCGAGGAGCTGGAGCATGTGGTTCTGCACCATGTCGCGGAGCGAGCCCATGCCGTCGAAATAAGAGGTGCGGCCTTCCAGGCCGACCGTCTCGCCAACCGTGATCTGGACATGTTCGATCGCACTGGCGTTCCACAGCGGCTCGAACAGGATATTGCCGAAGCGCAGCGCCAGCAGATTCTGAACCGTCTCCTTGCCGAGATAATGGTCGATACGAAAGGTGCGCGCCTCCGGAAAGACGCGCGCGACCGCGTCGTTGATCTCCATCGACGATTCAAGGTCCTGGCCGAGCGGCTTTTCGAGCGCGAGGCGGGTATGTTCGCCCGCCAGGCCCGCGGCTTCGAGACCGGCGATAGTCGGCTCGAACAAGGATGGCGCGGTCGACAGGAAGATCGCCAATCCCTTGTCCGCGCGCGGACCGATCGCCTTGCCCAATTCCTCCAGGCTGCCGGGCTGTGACGCGTCGGCTGCGATATAATGGATGCGCGCCAGGAAACTCTCGAGCACGGTTGTGCCCAGCTTGCGTTCCTTGACGATGGCCTCCAGCGCCTTGGACGCGGTCTCGCGGAAGGCGGCATCGTCGATGGCGCTCCGCGCCGTGCCATAGATCTGCAGGTCGGCGGGCAGCAGCCCATCGGCATGCAGCCCAAAGAGGGACGGGAGCAACATGCGGCGCGACAGGTCTCCCGTCGCGCCGAAGAGAAGCAAGGTCTGGGCGGGTTCCGCCATGATGCGCTATTTCCTCGCGGTGATGAGGACGTCGAGCGAACTCGGCGCCTTCGGATCGATCTTTTCGAGGTGCGGATAGCGCAAGCCGCCGTCCCAGGCGATGCTTACGGTACGAAAATAATCTCCCTGCCGGACAAGCAGAGTGATGGGCTTGTTCGTGCCCTTGGCGTCCTTGATTGCCTGCTTCAGATCGTCGTCGCTATAGGCGGTGCCGTCGATGGCGAGCACGGTCGTGCCGTTGGTCAGGCCGGCATTGAAGGCGGGGCTGTCCCACATCACGCTCATGACCTTGCCCTCGCGGCCCATGTTGACGCCGATCGAATACATGAAATCGGCCGAATGGCGCGCCTTGTCGCGGGACTTCTGCCATGGGCCCTGCTTGTCGGTATAGACCAGCTTGTACCCGCCGCGCGTGAAGCCATCGAGCGGCGCGTTGGGCGCGACCGCATCGATCCGCTGATGGAGGAAGGTCGCCCAGTCATAAGGCTCGACCTGGTTCAGGGCCGCGACCACGTCGTCGAACGTGTAGGTCAGCTCGCCCCAGTCGCGGTCATGGCCGCCGAAGAACAATTTTGCGAAATCGTCGAGCCCACGCTTTCCCTTCGACCGCTCGCGGATGATGCTGTCCGCCTCCAGCCAGATCAGCGATCCCTCGCGATAATAGTCTTCCGAGCGCTGCCAGTTGAACCAGGGCTGCGGCGCGCGGCGCGCGATGATCGGATCGAGCGTGGTGTCTTCCAGCGGACGCCATTTTTTGCCGGCCTGGTTGGCATAGGCCGCCGCGTCGGCCGCGAATTCGTCGAGCACCTCTTCCTTGGTGATCAGACCGGCACGCGCGGACAGGACATGGCCCCAGAACTGGGTCTGGCCTTCATAGACCCACAGCAGGCTGTCTCCCATCGGCTGGCGGAAGTCCGGTGTCCACAGGTCGGCTGGGCGGCGGAACTTGCCGTCCCAGCTGTGCGTGAATTCGTGCGCCAGGATGTCGCGGCCGGCGGCGCCGGTATCCCAATCCCGGAAATAGCCGGACTTCACGCCGTCTTCGGATGAGCGGTGATGTTCGAGCCCCTCACCGCCGAGCGTGTCGGACAAGGTGAACAGGAAATCATAGTGGTTGTAATGCTGCGTGCCGAACAGCTTCACCGCCTGTTCGACCAGCGCCTTGTGCGGAGCGATATGCTCGGGCTTCTCGGGCAATTGATCGGGCCGGTCGGCGATCACGTCGAGCGTCACGCTGTCCGACAGCGGCACGATCTTGGCGTAACGGCCGGCGATCGTGGGCGAATCGACCAGGGTGTCGAACGCGACATTTTCATATTGGATCGTACCGCCCTTGGCAGTGTCGGTGCCCGATGGGCGCAATGCGGTCGCCGACGTCCAGCCCTCGGGATAGATTGCGGTGGGTGCAAACATGATCTGACGGGTGAAATGGCCGGCTGGATAAAGCGCAACCAGGTTCCATTCGAGGTTGAGCATTACCGGAGTCATCACGGTACGGCCCTGATTGTCGGCCGTGGGCGAAAGATACTGGAACCTGGCCTCGATCGAGGAGACGCCGGCGGGAATGTCGAGGTGGAAGGCGAAAACGTCGATCGGATCGCGCTTCCACGGAATGGTCTGGCCATTGGCGGTGAAGGTCAGCCCGGCGATCTTGTTGATCTGGCCGGTGGGGGAGTGATTGCCCGGAAGCCATTTGGGATAGAGCAGGACGAGAGGACCCGGCTGGACCGGGATAGTCTCGGTCGTGCGGAAGATGCCGTGCTGGACGTCGGTCGCATCGACCACCAGCTTGATCGTGCCGGGGTAGGGCACATCCCTTGGCGCGGGAATCGTGTCCGCCAGCGGTGCGGGTTGCGGCATGCTTGTCCCGGTCGGCGCGTCGCTGGTCTGTGCGGCGGCGGGGGTTGCGAAGGCGAGGGCGGAGGCTGCGAGCAGCAGCGCGGTGCGAAGGCTGGTCATGGGCCGGGTGTTGCGCGCGCCGATGCGCATGTCGAGTCCGGGCTGTGGACGTTCGTGACGCTTTCGGAGGCGTTTAGCGGGTCTTAGCCACCGCCAAGCACGTTGATCGTGAAGGCGATGATGCCAAGATTGAATATGAAAGCGGCGAGGCAATGGAAAATCACCACGCGCCGTACGCGGCCCGAGGTGATGTTCATGTCCGATACCTGGAAGGTCATGCTCAGGCACGTCGCGAAATAGAGGAAGTCCCAATAATCGGGCTCGGGCGTCTTGGGGAATTCGATACCCTGCGCATCCTTCCCCTCCGCGCCGGTATAGAAGAGATGCGCATAATGGAGCGCGTAGACGACGCTGCTGAACACCCAGGCCAGGCTGAGCGTGCCTACGATCAATATGATCTCACCGGGCTTGGGGCGGCCATCCTGCATCAGTTCGGACGCGATCGAGGCCAATATCACCCCCATCACGATCACGGTGATGACCAGCAGTCCCGCGCGGTTGGCATCGTTCTTCTTGGCCGATTGCCGCATCTCGTCCGCCACGTCGTTGAACAAGGGCGAGATGCTGGCAAGAAAGATGATCGCGGCCCCATCGAACCCCGCCATCAGCCCCCGCGCCCAGCCGAAACGAGGCACCGCGATCAGGCCGCTGACGATCGTCAGAATGACAAAGGCGATGAAGCGCGGCGGCGCGATCCGGTTGCCGAGACGCAGGTTAAAGGCCATTCCCGTCCCCGATGTGAGGGGGCGGGATAGCCCGCGATTCTGGATGGGAAAAGGGTTTTAAGCGCCAAAAGGCCGATCGGTCCGGGCGCGGGCCCGAACTGTCAATCGCTTGTCAGCCTTTGGCCTTGTTAGCCCTTGGCCTTGTCAGCTGCGGCGATCGCCTCGAGCACGATCCGGCGCGCTTCGTCGGCGTCACCCCAATTGCCGATCCGTACCCACTTCTTCGCCTCGAGGTCCTTATAGTGGGTGAAGAAGTGCTCGATCTGCTGCAGCACGATCGAAGGCAGATCGTGGCGCTCGCCCACATCGGTATAATAAGGGAAGGTGGTGTCGACCGGCACGCAGACCAGCTTCTCGTCGCCGCCGGCTTCGTCTTCGAGCTTGAGCACCGCGATCGGGCGTGCGCGGACGACGCAGCCCGGGATGAAGGGCGAGCGTGCGATCACCAGCGCGTCGAGCGGATCGCCGTCGGGCGACAAGGTGTGCGGCACGAAGCCGTAATTGGCCGGATAGCGCATCGGGGTGTGGAGGATGCGGTCGACGAACAGCGCGCCCGATTTCTTGTCGAACTCATATTTGACCGGCTCGCCGCCGACCGGCACTTCGATGATGACGTTGAGGTCGTTCGGCGGGTCCTTGCCCACGGGGATGAGTTCGATGTTCATGGGCGGCGCGGATAGGCTGCGTGAGCCGGGTTCGCAACCGCAAATGCTGCAGCTGCGAACAGAAAATCTTTAGCCCGTTCGCTTATGCCGGTATTTCGCCAAGGTCGGCGACGCGGCTGCGCTCCTCCGCCGGGATCAAAGCCTCGAGTACGCGCCAGAAACCGGTCACCGAGTCCTGGCCGGCCTCGGCATAAGCGGCCGACAGACGTGCGCGCATTGCCTCGAACAGTTCCTGCTCCAGCTTGGCGCCGGTCGGGGTCAGGCGCAGCAGACGCTGACGCCGGTCCTCGCGGCCGGTGCGCGTCTCGACCATGCCGCGCTCGGTCAGTTCGGTCAGCACGCGGCCGAGCGACTGTTTGGTGATGCCGAGCGTCTTCAGCAAGGTGCTGATCGTCTGATCGGGCTGGCGCGCGATGAAATAGAGCGCGCGATGATGCGCCCGGCCCATGCCCTGCTTGGCAAGGCATTGATCGGTCTGCTTGTAGAGATGGCCATAGCCGAAGAACAGCAGCTCGGCACCACGGCGGATCTCGGTTTCGCGGAGGAAGAGGGGGGAAGCGGACGGGACAGCCATATTGACCTAATGGTAGCGCGACCGTAGCGCGTCAACCCGCCGACAGAGCGGATCTGATCGGTTAAGAGGCGGGCATGTCCACTGATTCGAGTTTGACCTTCGCGTTCGAGCAGAGCGCATCCCCGATGCCGGTGAGCGAGCGCGCCGCCTTGCTCGAAAATCCCGGCTTTGGCCGCGTCTTCACCGACCATATGGTGACGATCCGCTATACCGAAGGCAAAGGCTGGCACGATGCGCGCGTCCATCCGCGCCGTCCGCTCGAGATGGATCCGGCCTCGGCCGTGCTCCATTATGCGCAGGAGATATTCGAAGGGCTCAAGGCCTATCGCACCGCGGACGGCGGCGCCTCGATGTTTCGCGCCGACATGAACGCCAAACGCTTCCGCGATTCGGCCGAGCGGCTGGCGATGGCGCCGTTGCCGGAGGAATTGTTCCTCGAATCCTGCCGCCAATTGGTGAAGACCGACCGCGACTGGATCCCGACCAGCGAGGGCGGCGCGCTTTACCTGCGCCCCTTCATGATCGCGTCGAGCGTGTTCCTGGGCGTGCGGCCGGCGGATGAATATCTCTATATGGTGATCGCCTCGTCGGTCGGCGCCTATTTCAAAGGCGGCGCACCCTCGGTCACGCTCTGGGTGTCGGACCATTTCAACCGGGCCGGCCCGGGCGGCACGGGGGCTGCCAAATGCGGCGGCAATTATGCCGCAAGCCTGCTGCCCCAGAAGGAAGCGATCGCCGAAGGATGCGACCAGGTGATCTTCCTCGACACGGTCGAGAAGAAGTGGATCGAAGAACTGGGCGGCATGAACGTCTTCTTCGTGATGGACGACGGATCGATGATCACCCCACCGCTGGGGGGCACGATCCTCCCCGGCATCACGCGCGACAGCCTGCTGACATTGGCCCAGGACCGTGGCCTGACCGTGCGCGAGGAACGCTACAGCATCGACCAGTGGGAAGCCGACGCGAGGAGCGGGCGCTTACGCGAAAGCTTCGCCTGCGGGACGGCGGCGGTGCTGACGCCGATCGGGCGGGTGCGGGGGCGCGATGGGCTTGATTTCACGATCGGAAATGGCGGGCCGGGCATCCAGACGCAGGAATTGCGTCAGGCGCTGGTCGATATCCAGCGGGGCGATGCGCCCGATCCGCATGGGTGGGTGGAGAGGGTGTTCTGACGCAGCTGCGCGCCGATAGTTCAAGACCGCTTAGCCTCTCGGTTAAACCGGATTAGCATTGTAGGCATCGCTGTGTAGCGCGTCCAACGGGCGCAATGCGGATAGCCTCTCTTAATCAACACCGTTTGCCTCGCGACCTTTTCGGCGGTGCCACGCCTAGACGGCGCCTTGGCTCCACGACATGGGCTTTAAAGTTTAAGTCGCTTTCGTGCTCTGGCACGAGGCCCTTTACGGCAGCCAGCAATTCTGGACCGTAGGGAGGCACGTCCTTGTCGGCCACCACCGGCGCGATGTCGCGATTGTAGGTCTCGACCTTGTCGACGATCGTGCGCGGCTCGTTGGGACGGCGCGCTTGATGGGCGGCCCTCGCGGACCGCGGCCACATAGAGGCGGTGCGCCTGCGCGACGGTGAGCGGCGCGTGTTGCACGGGAACAGCGACATCGGCTCGATTACTATGTTCGGCATTGCGCAGCAGCTAGGTGTCTTGCCGCCGCGTATCCGGCGTCTTGCCGGAAGAAGCTGGAATAGTGTCCATGCTGTCGCCGACTCCCTTATCCTGCGGGAAAGTGCCGCCGGGCAATGTGCCTAACCCCGCAATCCGAAAGCAGGAGTGTCGGATGGCAACTTTGGTAACGAATCCCATGCGATATCTACGGATAGGAAGGATACCGAGCATATTCGGACCCGCGGGCCTGGTCCCTGGCTGGGG